>Ga0209542_10000638_pt1 | contig 84137 bp, 94 predicted proteins | sample RifCSPhighO2_01_FD_184028 | JGI IMG/M metagenome (GOLD analysis project Ga0209542, IMG submission 184028) | Soil microbial communities from Rifle, Colorado - Rifle CSP2_plank highO2_0.1 (SPAdes) (version 2) | ecosystem: Environmental > Terrestrial > Deep subsurface > Rock core/Sediment ...
ATTTTGATCCTGCAGATATGGAAAGACCGGTTGGTCTAAATATGCTTGAATGGTCTAGTCCAGAACAAAAGGATTTTGCCGTTCAGGAAATGATTGCGATTTTCATGAAGCTGTTTCCCCCAGAAGTTATTGGGCCGATGTTTGAACATAATATGCGAAATGCCATGTTAACACTTATGGCGGATCGCGAAAACCCAGGCACTATCGTTGAAATTCCTCGTATTTTTACAGATGAGGCATATTTGCGGCAATTGTTGCCGAAGGTAACCGACCCCATGGTTCGGGCCTTCTGGGAAAAAGAAATGGCAAAAACAACCGAATTTCATAAATCAGAAATGCTTGGCTATTTGATATCAAAAGTCGGTCGTTTTGTTGAAAATGAGATGATGCGAAATATCATTGGGCAGCAGCGATCGGGATTTAATCTCCGGGATCTTATGGATCAGGGTAAGATATTCATCGCGAATCTCTCAAAAGGACGCGTAGGGGAAGTGAATTCAAGCTTATTAGGACTCATCTTGGTCGCAAAGATGCAAATGGCTGCCATGGGACGCGCGGATATCGCTGAAGAAGGGCGTCGCGATTTCTATCTCTATATTGATGAGTTCCAGAATTTTACTACCGATTCGATCGCAACCATTCTTTCCGAGGCACGAAAGTATCGGCTCAATATGGTTTTGGCACACCAGTTTATTGCCCAACTTTCCGATTCTATTCGTGAGGCGGTATTCGGAAATGTCGGATCTTTGGTGTCGTTTCGGATAGGCCCGAAAGATGCTGAATTTTTGGTAAAACAATTCGCTCCAGTATTTGGTGAAGATGATCTGGTAAACATCGAAAATTTCAATGCATATGTGCGACTTTTGGTATCAGGACGAGTTGAGCGTCCCTTTAATATCCGTATAGCCAGACCCATGCAACTTAGTGCGGACCGTATTCGTTCTTTGCGGGAATTATCTCGTACGCGATTCGGCCATCCGCGCGCAGCAATTGAGGAAGCAATTTTGCGCCGTTCCCGTCTTGCAGAACCGCTAAAACCAGAACCTTCATTTGTCCCTGGCGAACGAAATCGTTAATATGGAGAAAGGATACAATACTATATGAAATTCCGATTTCCTGGAAAAACATATATTGATGCGTTGATTACGGCCGTACAAGGCCACGAGCATATCGCCGGTGTGGCCATTGAAGAAGCGCGGGTTCGTGTCGCAGAGCTTATTGTCCAGGGTCCCAATCTTCCACCGGCAGTAGTTACTGAGGGCGCTGTACCTTTGCCGCCTGGCAGCATCTCTTCCGGTAAACTTATCGATGCGAAAGCAGTTGAAATGGCATTGAAAGAGGCAATCACAAAAGCAAAACCAATGCCCTTATCCACTCATAGCGTCGTACTCTCATTGCCCGTCCTTCCGCTTTTTGCAAAAACGGTTACGATTCCTCCTGGTACACGAAACGAGGATATTGATTCAATGCTTCGTTTGGAGGCAGAGAGCATGCTTCCTGTTTCGCCAAAAGAAGCATTTATCGACTGGCAATTGGTCGCGCACAACACACAAGAGGGCACGGAAGCCATGAAGGAATATGTAGTTATAGCAGCGCGGAAACAAGACGTTGAGCCGTATCTTGTTGCAGCGCACTCTGCGGGATTGCGGGTGGTTGCCGCGGAACCGCTTATGCTTTCCGTGGCCCGCGGGCTTACCCAAGATCCTGCCCGTCCGGGCTTTGTCGCGTATCTATTTTCCGATGCAGTGCTTGCCGCAGCGATCGAGGGAGATGCAGTGAGGTTTCCGCATCATGTGATTATTGATTCAGTGACACCAGAGGAGCGGGCGGCAATGATTGCGCGCGAGCTGACTACGCTTGTCCGGTTTTTAAAAATCGAAGATCATACCAAACACATTGCAACGCGTCGTATGTTGATAGATGGCCTTATTGATGATGCAACCATAAAGGCGATACAAGAGCTTGAGCAGTTGGGAATTACCGTAAGCTTTGCCACCATAGAGCACGAACTTTCTAAAGCGGCCATTAGAGGGGCTTCGTTGAGGGGAATTATACCTCGAAGCCAGGATCATTTGGTTAATCTTATGTCCGTGCGTACCGAAGAAGCATATTCTCGAAGTGTCTCGGAATTTTTTATCAGGTTTGCGGGAAATACAATTGCGCTGGGTGTAGCGGTGAGTGCCATCATATTTGCCGCAACGTTTGCAATTGTAACAATTCAAGAAAAGGCGGCCAATGACGCGCTTCAGGCAAAGACAAATCCTGAAGTTACAGAGCTTGTTGGGCAGGCGCAAGAGTTTAATAGTGCTGTAGCTATAGCCCGACAAGCATTTCAACAAAACACTCGTTGTTCTTTTGCCGATATATTGCCGCGGATAGAAAACGCGATACTCGGCCAGGGCATACAATTACAGCAATTAACAATTCAGCAAGATGCTCGTGTTTCAATCACCGGCATTGCAGATACCGACGAAGCATATTTATCCATTCACGAGCGCATCAACGACTCGGCTTTGTTTACGACCAAAGTATCTCCTAAACTTAATATATCGTCATCTAATATTCCATTTAATTTTGCCCTTCAGTTTATTTCCTGTTTTTAGGCCACTGTTTTGTTTATGAGGCGACTTCCCAAAAGCAAGCTAGTTGTTTTTTTGGCTCTTCGTTTTGGAGTAATTCTCTTTGCGTGTCTTGTTATTCTTGCAGCAAGAAACATCTTACCGGAAAAACTCACTTCTATTCAAACGAAAAGACAACAGACAGAAGAGGCCACAGCGCAAATTCGATTATTGGCATCGTTAAAACAGGATGCCGCAGAACTTGTTCCGTATACGGAACAAGTTCGTGATCTCGTACCGGTGCTCGATTTCACATCGTTTAATTCGGCAAAACAAAAAGTTACACAAACAACCAATCAAATGCTTCAAGATGCCGTTATCACTTTTTCTGATCCGGCAGCCGGCACTCCTGGTTTTGAAAATGTGGTGTTTAAAATTACGGCTCAAACCGAAAGCGAACGCATCACTTCTCTCTTTCGCGAATTTGATCTCCTTCCCGTCGTAATTGTCATATCAGGAGTTTCATCGAGCGGACAGCGGAATGAATTGCCGCAGTTTACCATTTCGGGATTTATGATATTTCGCGCATCAAGGCCGTAGTATTTCGTATGCACACCAAACGTATTCCTTATTGGATTTGGTCTTTTGCCGCAATTGGCGCGCTGATTCTGGCCGTGGGCATGATCGCGTGGTCTTTGTTGCAGGCGCGAGAAGCGATTCAGAAGGCAGCGGAAATACCGCCAGAAACTTCTTTGCCGAGCCAAGGGTTTGACCGCCAGGGATTTGAGGAGCTTTTGCCGCGTCTTCAACGAACTGATCAATAAAATGTCTTTTGTTTTTCCATTAGCTATTTTTTTTCTTGCGGTAGCAATAGTTGTTGCCGCATTTATCCTTTGGGATAAGCGACGGAGCCAACAGGGTGAGAACGGAGAGCTTAAGGGAAAGGTTGAACAACTTTCCCGAAGTATTTCAGAGACCGTTGCGATGCTTGATCGAAGAATTGGGCATTTAGCACAAATGACCGAGCGATCGCATTCTTCAACCCAGGATGTAATACGTGATGTTTCAAACCAATTGGTTGAGCAGCGTTCCGCGTTAAGCCGAGTGCTTGAACAATCTAAAGATATTGCACGACTTCAGGAGATTTTGCAACCGCCACGCGTCCGTGGAGCTTTGGGTGAAAAATTACTTGAAAATATTTTAGCCCAGCACCTGCCTGGGGGTGAAGAAGCAGGCCTTTGGCAGAAGCAATTTACTTTTCGGTCCGGGGAAAGGGTCGATTTTGTGATTCGTGCAGGTGAATTACTCATTCCTATCGACTCAAAATTTCCCATGGAAGCGTATGAACGTCTGAAGCGTTCGTCTCCCGAAGCGCGCGAGCATGCGCAAAAGGAATTTACGCAGGTCGTGAAGCAACACGCAGAGGCAATCAGGAAAAAATATATTGTGCCTCAAGAGGGTACAGCGGACTTTGCCATGCTCTATATTCCATCCGAAGGCGTATATTCAGAGATTATTGCCCTTCCGGATCTTGCCGATGCGATTTTTGATCGCGCAATTATTCCCATGTCCCCCGGCACTTTTTTCGCTTATTTACGAACCATCTTAATTGGTTTGCGAGGAATGCAGGTTGCTTCTTCTGCGCGCGAAATTCTTGCGGGCCTAAAAGCCCTTGACCAGGAGCTTCTCATGTTTGGGGAACGGTTTCGGATCGCTGGCGGGCATTTACGTAATGCGGTACGCGCGTATGACGATGCCGAGCGCGGTCTTGAAAAATTTTCCAATCAACTTGATCGCCTTCGCAATATTTCAAATAAAGAAACGTAACAACATTTTAGTTGTCGGGCGAGGATGTTTATGATATAAGGGAAATATGGTACGTCTTGAAGTGGTGCGTTCTGTAGTTTTGTTGCGAGATCCTCCCAAAGACATGTTGGATGCATTGATGCATTTGGCGGTTGAACATATTTGCAGGGATGGTGAATCGATTTTTCCCCGCCGTCCCGATCTTGGGATTGTTTCGGCAAAAGGCCGAGCGTTTTTCGTAGAAGAAGGGGCGCTTCATTTTAAAATTACCGAACAGGGGAGAACCATAACGCTTGCTACGATTCGACCAGGGGAAATTTTTGCTGATCTTGCCGAACAGCCCCCACCTGGATTTTTTGTGGCCGAAGGCCTCACAAAATTATGTATCGTTTCCCGAAAGGACCTTGAGGCAATTCTTGCCCAGCATCCCGAGATCGCTTTGCGAACGCTTAAACTTGTTGCACAACGGTTGCGTGATGCTGAAGAAAAGCTTGCTGATGCCCTAGCCGGCGATGCGGCAAGTAAGGTTCTTAGGGAATTGACTCGGGTAGGAACCAACCAACAATCGGATGGTTCTGTGCGCTTGCCTTATCTTACGCATGACGCAATTGCACAAAAAGTCGGACTTGCGCGCGAAACCGTAACTCGTATTATCGCGCGGCTCGTTGCGGCAGGTAAGCTCGAGCGTCTTCCTGGTCGAGTCGGATATCTATTGAAAAAATAAATAGGAGATATCTTTCATACAAAATATTTATGGACGATAAACGATTACTGGAATTTTATGGTGGCGAGTGTCCTCACTGTATTCGTATGAAGCCGCTTATCCAAAAGGTAGAACAAGAGCTTAATGTGGTATTTGAAAAATATGAGGTATGGCATAATCCCGAAAATGCCAAAAAAATGGATGAGTACGATAAGGGCCATTGCGGCGGCGTTCCGTTTTTCTACAACACCGGAACCCATAAATGGATCTGCGGCGCCGTACCCTATGAGCAATTCAAAATATTCGTTTCCGAAGGATGATAATATTATTGTCCCCCTTGTTGCATAGAGGGCATTAAATTTGGTGCTCTTCTTGCAAGGTAACCGAAATTATTATAAAAAAGAGTTTATATGGAGCAAGACAAAAAGACGTTGCGCAAAGAGCGTCGTGAGCAAAGGAAACAAAACATTGGGCGCGCGCGTCGTTTCCGCACGGCACGCACATGGGGTATTCTTGCGCTTATTGTCGCGGCAGCAGGGATAGCCGGATGGGTTTGGTGGTTTCGGTTGAGCGCTGGATCAGCAGAATTCTCCGCAACGGAAAGTTGTGTGAACCATCAGACCCTTGCCATGCACGAACATCCACGCTTATCCATTATTATTAATGGCGAGTCGGTTGCTATCCCGTCAAATATCGGCGTTAATGGATTGTGTTTGCATCCGATCCACACGCACGATGGTGTAGGAACGCTTCATCTTGAGGCGCCCATTCGACATACATTTGTTATGGGAGATTTTTTTACGATTTGGGGAAAACCATTTAACCAAAGCCAAATTCTGGACGCTGTTGCAGATGAAAAGCACCGTATCATAATGACTGTTGATGGACGTCAAGTTGAAACATATGAAACCACAGAGCTTCATGACGGTCAGCATATAGAGATTCGATATGAAGCCGTTGCTGAGGGAGAAAACCGTATAGATGAGTCGTAATCTTGACATAAAAGGTTGGGTGCGATAGGGTGGGCCTAGAAAATTGAAAGAACCATAGGTGAGGCATAATGCCCTATCACATTGAAGATGGAGTAATTCGGGTTGTTTTTAAACGGGGCATCACGCAGGCCGAAGCCCTGAATACGATTTCTCGGCTGGGATGCGAGGCAAAGGATTTTACTTCGTATGTTTCCATGAATGTTATTGTACATGTCCCGCAGGGAAAAGAGGCAGATTTTGCCGAGCGTTTTCTTCGGGAGCCCAATGTTGCCATAGCCGCAACGATTCATAAAGAACACTAACACTTAGCCCGCCTTTCGGCGGGCTTTTCGCTATTGAACTCTTGAACTTTAAATTGTTAAATCTTCAAGTTCGTGATACCCGTATCAGCCCCGAACATGCAATCACTTCGACTCCCTTCTTCTCAAGTTCATCCAAAAATAAATTCATACCAATCGAGTCGGTTGACATATGTCCGGCAACAACGGCATTTATATGCGCGGCCTCGACATTTTCCTTATGTTTCTCCGACATGTGCATACCGATAATCGTTCCGATGCCAGCATGTGCAAGCCGTTCATAAATTGCCGCTGACCCTTCTGTTCCTCCGGTAATTTCTGTAAAAGCAATTTTTCCACATCTTCGGTTTTCATCTCCAGCAAAAAGCATTGGCCCCATGCCGAGTTTTATCGCCTCGCAGTATTCCGGTATTGTGCGTAAAAGCTCCAAAAGATCCGATACATACCGAGGGTTTGCTTTTTCAACTTTTTGTTTTAAAAATTGCGCTGCCATGTTGTCAGCTGGCGTATGTACGCATTGCAGGGACATGTCGAGCTTCTTTGCAGCATCTACCGCCCGCTCATGATTTCTCGGGGAAAGGCCTCTGGAAACTTCGGAGATTCGTAATTTCAAGAGCGATTCTGCAATCCCGATAGGTACGCCGTATTGTTCAAGAATATCTGCCTGATAGTGCATAACCTCATCCAATCGTGCTAAGGCCTTTCCAACGGGATGGTGGGGGATAAGGCAGTCGATTCCTCCCAAGCGGTCCGCCAACAAAACTTCGGCCGTTTCAATATCAATACCAGCGAGTACACGTTTTACATCTTTGCCGGAATCGTAAAGAATTCTTGTATCCGCATATGGGTTTTCGAACAGATCCTTGTCATAAAGTTCCTTTTCGTCGTCTGAAAGCTTTTCATATTTTTGTTTCCTGCGCGTTAAATCACGCACAATTTCCTCTTCCATCCGGAAGTCGTTTTTCTTGCCAAAGGCAATCGCAAGTTCGTGTATTTCTTTGACAGTCATAGGTTTTTTGGTATTCTTATAGAGGGATTATATATAGTATGCTGCAAGAAAAAGAGAATGGCAAGAATATGTTTCCTGCACTACGGTTTGCATGGGAATTTGGATATTCAGTCGCCATTCCTATTGTCGTGCTGCTTTTTGGTGGGAGGGCCTTGGACAGGGTTCTTGGTACATCTCCGTGGCTGCTTTTGGTTGGTCTTTTTTTCTCGCTTATTGTGACGGGAGTAATTATTTGGTATAAAGTTCGAAAATTCCTTTAGCTATGCACGAAATATCCCTTTCAACTGAAACCATCGGTCATCTTGGTTTTTTCCCTGTAACAAACACGCTTCTGGCATCGTGGCTGGCCATGGCTGTGTTGGTCGGGTTTGCATTTGCGTTTTCCCGCATGTTACGCCTTGTTCCGCAAAAAGGACAGGCAGCGGTAGAGATGGTTTTTGAAGGCCTTTTGTCGCTTATGGATAGCGTTACGCAAGATCGTTCAAAATCAGAAAAATTTACACCACTAGTGCTTACTATTTTCTTTTTTGTGATAACGGCGAACTGGATGGGAGTTTTGCCGGGTGTTGGATCACTCACTATAGAGCACGCCGGCCATCTGGTTCCTTTGGTGCGTTCTGCTTTCAGCGATCTAAATAACACCTTAGCAATTGCTCTTATTGCCGTGGTTGCAACTCACGTTATGGGAATTACTTCACTGGGAGCTTTCCGCCACATCGGGAAGTTTATTTCATTCAAAAGCCCCATTTTGTTTTTCGTTGGCTTACTCGAGGCCATAAGCGAACTTGCAAAAATTTTATCCTTTTCCTTTCGGTTGTTCGGCAATATCTTTGCGGGCGAGGTGCTGTTGATTGTGATCGGTGCTTTAATCCCGGTAATTGCCCCCATACCGTTTTTAGGGCTTGAGCTTTTTGTAGGGTTTATCCAGGCGCTTGTGTTTGCAGTGTTGACATTGGTATTCCTTACTATGGCCATAGCCCACAAGCATTAATCGGGTTTTGCCTTTTTCCGCATTTTCCTTTATTATTTAGGTGTTATGCCAGAAGTTAATGAGGTCGCAACACCAGAGACGCAAGAGGGCTTGAAATCCCTTGCGTCAGCTATTGCCATTGCCGTGGGGGCTTTGGGCCCCGGTCTTGGTATTGGCATTTTGGCTGCAAAAGCCATGGAGGCGATGGGAAGGAACCCGGAGGCCGCGCCAAAAATCCAGACCGCAATGATTTTGGCTATTGCCTTTGCTGAGGCCATTGCCATCTATGCCTTGGTTGTTGCGCTGATGATTAAATTCGTCTAGAAGCAACACGAACGATCTGAACGGATCACCCGAATGTCCTGAATATTAGGGTCATTTGGATGTAATCCGGGTATATTAGGGTCGCTGTCTTTATGTCAGAGCTTATAGCGAACTTAGGTTTGGATTGGAAGCTTTTGCTAGCCCAAATGTTTAATTTTGGGATTTTGGCGTTTGTTTTAACAAAACTTGTTTATAAACCTTTGCTCAAGGCATTGAAAGAACGCCAAAAACTGGCAAAAGCGACGGTAGATAATGCCGAGGAATCGCGTAAGGCATTGGAAAACATTGATGCCGAAACAAAGCAAATTGAAGGCGAGGCGCGGAAAAAAGCAGATGAGATTATTAAGAAGGCAGAAGTACAAGCAAGCGAACGGCGCGAAACCCTTATAGTAAAAGCGAACGAGGAAGCAGAAAAGATTGTTTCGCAAGCGCGCGCCGAGGCCAAAGCCGAGCGCGCGTTGTTGTTTTCTGAAGCCCGTCGCGATATGGCGTCATTGGTTATTCGGGCGGCGGAGAAAGTGTTGGAGAGGGAAGTGACAAAAGAAGATTCAAAGAAACTTGCTCAAAAGGCGATTGAGGAATTGACCTAACATCTAATTGATCTAAAGAAATCCAAATGGCAAATCAACTCCAAAGCACAAAATTCAAGATTCAAAACCTTTTTATTGAAGCAATTTTGGGGGCTTCTGATGTAAAGAGACGGGAGCTTATTCGGAAGCTTGTTACGTATCTTCATCGGACGCGACAGTTATCCAAAAGCCGCGAGATTTTAGCAAAAATTGAACAGGAGCTAGAGCATAGAGCAGACAAACGTGTTGTCAAAGGAGAAGTTGCGCATGAGGGGATTTTGCCGCACCGAGAGCTGAAAACAAACCCCGCGCTTTTAGCCGGCGCAAAACTTCGCGCAGGACAAAAGTCGGTTGACGTTTCGATAAAAAGCCGTCTTCAAAAACTATTTTCTTTAATGAGTTAGGACATGACGATTCGTAAGCAAGCTTTTTGGATTTATACTCTCTCCACGGTTGGTGTTAGGGATATGGTTACCACCAATACACGGTTTAGGGATGCGGTTACCACCGGTATGGGTTTTATGAAAGTCGAAATTACTAGCGGTATGATTATTATATTCCCAATGATGTCTAAGAAACTTGAAATTCCATTTTCAACTATTCAAAGAGTAGAAGTAAAGAAGAGATTTTTATACAGCACAATTTTCATACATCGGGATAAGGCGGAACAAAAGAAAATACTTCAACTTCGCCTTGCGCCGTGGAATTTAAGACGCATCCTCAGCATATTCAGCGAGCAGGGGATACCTATTGTAAATCTCTGAGGAGAATAACCTCGAAACTTTATGGATTCCCGTTCGATCATTAAAGAACTTGAGTCGGAAATAGAAAAAGCAAAACTTGATGTTGCGGCAGAAGAAACCGGCCGCGTGTTGTCGCTGAAAGACGGAGTAGTACGCATGTCCGGTCTTGCTCCAGCCGGCGCTTTGGAGCTTTTGGAAATTCGTACGAAAAAAGGCCCTGTTTCGGCATTGGCCTTGAACATCGAAGCCGAGGAAGTTGGCGGCGTGGTGCTTGGCGAATATCGCTACGCGAGCGAAGGCGATGAAGTTGTACCCACCGGCCAAATTCTTTCAGTTCCGGTCAGCCGTGCCTTTCGCGGAAGGGTTGTCAATGCTCTTGGCGAGCCCATTGATGGTAAGGGGCCAATCAAGGCAGAGCAGCGAAATCCTCTTGAAAAACTTGCTCCCGGCGTTGTGGTGCGCGAGTCCGTAAAAGAGCCCTTGTCAACCGGCCTTACTGCTATTGACGCCATGATTCCTATTGGCCGAGGTCAGCGCGAGCTGATTATTGGTGATCGCCAGACCGGAAAGACCGCAATCGCGATAGATGCCATTTTGAACCAGAAAGACGGCGACGTAACGTGCATCTATGTTGCCATAGGTCAAAAAATGTCCAAAGTGCGGCGCATGGTTGCGGAATTTGAAGAGCGCGGCGCAATGGAGCATACCGTTGTGGTGGTAGCGGCGGCATCCGATCCGGCGCCTTTGTGGTTTTTGGCTCCGTATGCCGGCTGCGCTATAGGCGAGTATTTTATGGAAAAAGGAGAGGATTCGCTGGTGATTTATGACGACCTTACCAAGCATGCGTGGGCGTGGCGGCAGGTGGCGCTATTATTGGAACGCCCGCCTGCTCGCGAAGCATATCCCGGTGATATTTTTTATCTTCACTCGCGGTTGTTGGAGCGGGCGGCAAAAATGTCCCAGGAACATGGAGGAGGGTCATTGACCGCTTTACCCATTATTGAAACGCAGGCAGGCGATATTTCCGCCTATATTCCCACCAATGTTATTTCCATTACCGACGGCCAAATTTTCCTTGAAGGCGAGCTTTTCTTTCAAGGTATACGCCCCGCAATTAGCGTTGGTTTGTCTGTTTCGCGTGTGGGCTCGTCCGCGCAGACCAAGGCGATGAAAAAGGTTGCGGGAAAACTACGGTTAGAGCTTGCGCAATTTCGTGAACTGGCAACCTTTGCCCAATTTGCCCAGGATTTGGACGAGGCAACCAAAAAACAAATTGAACGCGGCAAGCGTTTAACCGAACTTTTGAAACAAAACGTGTTTGAGCCGTTGCCCTTAGGGAAGCAGATTGCCATGCTTTATGCCGGAACCGAGGGACTTTTGGATGATGTTTCTGTTGAAGATATTGGAAAATGGAAAAAAGAATTTCTTGAGTACCTAGAACGGCAACAGAGCAAGTTATTGGGCGAGATTGATGAGAAAAAAGAACTTGATGAGAACCTTGAAGGGGAATTGAAGAAAGCGGTTGAAAATTTTAGGCAATTGATCTAATTTCTAATTGCTCTAATCAAATCCCAATATCCGAATATCTAATTTCTAAAAACGGCTTAAACATTTGGAGATTCAACGCATTAGAAATTCTTTAGGTCAATTAGAAATTTTAAACCATGCCCGCCAATATCCGAGATTTACGCCGTCGAATCCGCGCAACCCAATCCATAGGCAAGATTACCAGAGCAATGGAGATGATTGCGGCGTCAAAAATGCGTAAAGCCCAGCAAGCAGCAGTACGGTCAAAAGCATATGCCGCAACGTCGTGGGAATTATTGCAGGCGCTTGGGGCCGCAATCCCAAAAGATCAGTCGTTGCATCCATTGTTGAAATCAGGGGACAGGGGGGTGCCGTTGGTTGTCTTGATTACGCCAAATAGGGGTCTGTGTGGTGCATTGCCGACACAAATTGTGCAAGAGGGATCGCGTAAGGCAGAAAGCGATTCCCAGTTTATGGCAATTGGTAAAAAGGGTGAGCGAGCGCTTTTGCGGCGAAAGAAAAACCTTGTTGCCTCGTTTGATGGGTTTGAAGCCGCGCCAAACGCAGTCGATATTCGTCCTATTGCCCGTACTATTATTGATTTATTCCTTTCGGAAGAAATCAACGAAGTTCGGTTGGTTTATGCCGAGTTTATCTCAACCGTGAAATATGAGCCGAGAGCATTAGCATTACTGCCAATTTCAGGGACCGGAAATCAGAAATCAGAAATCAGCACGGAGTACTTGTTTGAACCCAATCCGGCGGAAGTGTTGGATGCTTTATTGCCGCGGTTGATTGAATTGGAAATTTATCAAGCAATACTGGAGAGTTTGGCTTCCGAACATTCGGCACGTATGGTTTCTATGCGTAATGCGTCTGACGCCGCCCGCGATCTTTTGGGTGACTTCACGCTGACATATAACTCTTTACGCCAACAAGTGATTACGACAGAGCTTGCTGATATAGTCGGGGGCTTAAAGGCGCTTAGAGCGTGACCACAGAATTATAGGAATTTGATTCATATATTCGTGAAGATTCGTACTTCGTAGTATTTATGAAAGGCAAGATTCAACAAATTATAGGGCCGGTCGTTGACGTCGAATTTCCGGAAGCAGAGACCCCGGCGATTTATGATGCCTTGGAATTGGAGCATCAAGGCAAAAAACTGGTGCTTGAAGTAGCACAGCAGCTTGGTTATGGCGTGGTGCGCGCAATTGCTCTAGGTCCCACAGACGGTCTTAAGCGCCGTATGCCCGTTCAAGCAACAGGAAGGCCCATTTCCGTGCCCGTAGGCGAAAAAACGCTCGCCAGAGTGCTTAATGTGCTCGGAGAGGCCGTGGACGACGGGGAGCCGATAAAAAGCGCCTCCTCCCTTCCTATTCACCGTGAGGCGCCGCCATTTACGAAACAGTCGCCCAAAACAGAGATTTTGGAAACTGGCATTAAGGTTATTGACCTTATTGCGCCGGTAGTAAAAGGAGGAAAAGTCGGGATGTTTGGGGGTGCGGGCGTTGGCAAAACCGTGATTATTATGGAGCTTATCCGAAACATTGCGAAAGAACATGGAGGAGTATCGGTTTTTGCCGGTGTTGGGGAACGCACGCGCGAGGGAAACGACTTGTGGCGGGAAATGAAAGAATCCGGCGTTATTGAAAAGACAGCCATGGTCTTTGGGCAAATGAACGAGCCGCCCGGATCCCGTTTGCGTGTGGCACTAACTGCGCTTACCATGGCCGAATACTTTAGGGATGAAGAAGGGCAAGATGTGCTTTTGTTTATTGATAACATTTTTCGTTTTACGCAGGCAGGTTCGGAAGTTTCAGCCCTTTTGGGCCGTATTCCTTCGGCAGTCGGCTATCAGCCAACCCTTGCAACCGAGATGGGAGAATTGCAAGAGCGTATCACTTCGACAGATAAGGGTTCCATTACTTCGGTTCAGGCAATTTATGTACCGGCAGACGACATTACCGATCCTGCTCCCGCAACAACCTTCGGTCACCTTGACTCAACCGTGGTGTTGGCGCGCTCATTGGCTGAACTTGGCATTTACCCGGCAGTTGATCCGCTCGATTCGACCTCAACTATCTTGACGCCGAAAATTGTGGGGCAAGAGCATTATAATGTTGCGCGGGGGGTGCAGCGTGTTTTGCAGCGCTATAAGGATCTTCAAGACATTATTGCGATTTTGGGGTATGAGGAGTTGACGGACGAAGATAAAATTACGGTGAATCGCGCCCGCCGCATTCAACGCTTCCTATCACAACCCTTTTTTGTTGCCGAAACCTTTACCGGAACTCCGGGTCAGTATGTGAAACGTGAAGACACAGTCCGTGCTTTCAAAGAAATCTTGGACGGCAAACACGACAACAAACCCGAACAGGCGTTTTATATGAAGGGAATTTTATCGAATTAACCTAATGTCTAATTACTCTAATGAATCTAATTGCGTTCTGTTATGAAAATCCATTTTGAAATTACTACTCCCGAACGCCAGTTTGTGAAAGATGAGGTTGATTCCGTAACCGCCATGACGCAAGTAGGCGAGTTAACGATTTTAAATAACCATATTCCCTTGGTTGTACCTGTTGCGCCGGGAGAGGTGCGCGTGAAAAAAGACGGCGAGGAACTGTATTTCGCCGTTGCCGGAGGATTTTTGGAGGTGCGCAGGGAACTCAAAGGCGAGCCGCACGATACGCGTGCAACTATTTTGGCTGATTCTGCTGTGCGCGTGGAAGAGATTGAAGAAGTAGAAGCAGAACAAGCTCGGCAAAGGGCGAAAAAAGCAATGGAGGAATATAAAACCACGGACTCTGAAAAATTTGCAGAGGCAACCGCAGCATTTGAGCGCGCACTTTCGCAGCTCCATGTTGCTCGCCGCCGCAAAGCTCGTGGTCAGACAGGAATTCAACAAGAATAAGAAAAACCCCGGACAATACTGTGCGGGGCAAACGGTCGTTAGGCCGTTTGATTTTCTTTTAACATTTTTTTGCGTTCCGCTTTTCGCCTTCTATTGCGCACAGCTGCTTGTTTGAAGCGGCGTTTTTCGTCTTCTGTTTCTGGAATTACTTTGGGCATAGATATCCGTTTTCCGTCAGGGCCAAGCGCCATGCTTACCATAACAAAATATCCTGTTGCGACGTGTCGAAGGTGGCGCGTATAAGGATTTTCCGCATATATTTTTACCCCAACCTCGCAGGAACTATCCCATACTCTGTTTACTGATGCCTTAAAGAGCAACACATCGTTTTTGGTAACCGGACATAAAAGGTGAATGCCATCCATTACGGCAGTCACAATAGGTATACCGCAATGTCGCTCGGCGCAGAGTGCCGCAACGCTGTCTGCCCAAAAAGGTATCCAGCCGCCATATAGGATATTGCCAGGATTCAAATGATGTGGGAACACTCGTTCCCGGTGTTCAAATGCCGAATCGGAAACTGGTTTTCCCGCAAGCCGTTCCATTGTTATCCTCTCGCTTTACAAATTACTATCCTTAATGTATCAAAAAGAAGGATAATTGAAAAGAGGGTTATATATGACTAACGAAAAACCACATGTCATAGCTGCCGCTGTAGTGTTTTGCATGGATTGGCGGTTGTACCAAAAAGATGCCCCACAGGCCATTAGCTTAGTTCAAGACGTGCTTGGTATTGTTGAATGTGATGTTTTGGTGGCTGCCGGCGTTTCAAAGGCCCTGGTTGAGCCGCAAATTCCTGCCCTTCGTGAATCTCTGTTGTGGCATATTGAGACCTCCCAGAAATTGCATCACATCAATGCTTTGGTATTGGTGGACCATGACAACAAATGCGGGGCGTACGGCATGGGGGATCCTATAAAAGAAGAACAGGCGCATCGTGCAAACCTTGCACGTGCAGGTGTTATGCTGCAGGAAGATTCGCGATTTGCTTACCTTAAAATTATTTTGGCAATTGCGCGAATCGATGAAGACAATAAAGTCAAAAAAATTGAGGTGGTGGGAGAACTTCCGCCTCGAAGGGCCCTTGTATAGCAAGGGCTTTAATATAGTGAAAAAGCTGATCGGCGTCCAAAACCCTTTATTGGATAAGAGTTTTTAGGCAGATAATTTAATAAAATTTAATCAGCTGTGGATAACTCGTGGAAATAGTGTAAAAGATAATAAAATAAGAGTTTCGTCAAAAAGAGGCATTGATCATATTGGGTTGTATGTTTCAAATTCTAGCGTTTTTCCCTAAAAATAATTTCTATGTTAGTCAAAAATAATAGAAAGGTGTGTTTTCCGTGTCTTTTAACCGCAATTCTTTTGGTTGGGTTCGCTTTGGGTGCCGGATTATGGCTTTTAAGGCGGTCTCCCGGAGGCACAGAATCTACACCAACGATAAATGAGCAGGTAGCAGCATATGCAAAGGAGCTTTTTTCCCAAAAACAAACGACAGGAACCGATTTTTCGCAAGGACCCTGCCTGGACAATGCGGAACGTTTCTCGGACTGGATTATTGACATTGCGCATTCACCTAGGCAAGCCGTTGATGATGACCCGCAAAACCAATGTTCGGCTTTTCGCGAGGGCAGGGCGCGCCATTTTGTAGAGCTTGATCTTGGGGGGAACGTAATTAGGGTTTATTAGGCGTATGACGCTAAGAAAAATTGATGAAAAACGCAAGACAAAAGTACTTGAGGTTGTCCGAAAGCTCAAAAAACTCTTTCCCAAAGCAAAAATCTCCCTTCGTTGCGGTAATAACATTCAACTTTTGGTTGCGGTTATCCTTTCGGCGCAGTGCACAGATAAAAAAGTGAATGAAGTAACGGAAAAGCTATTTAAAAAATATAAAACAGTCGATGATTTTGCTCGCGCCAATCCTAAAAAATTTGAACAGGAAATAAGGTCAACCGGTTTTTACCGCGCAAAGGCGCGTAATATAATTACGGCTGCAAAAATGATTAAGAAAGATTTTAGCGGGAAAGTACCGCGTACTATGGAAGATATTTTAAAATTACCGGGCGTTGCGCGCAAAACCGCAAACGTTGTGTTGGGTAATGCTTATGGCGTGGTTGAGGGCATTGCCGTTGATACACACGTCCGCCGACTTTCAAAAAAACTTGGTTTCACAAACAATGACGATCCAGTAAAGATCGAGCGGGATCTTATGCGGCTTTTACCAAAAAAAGAATGGTTTGATTTTACGTATTGCCTCATTGAATATGGAAGGCAATATTGTCCTGCGCGGCCCCACGATCATTCGAAATGTCCAATAAAGTAGGGAATAGAAAGTAGGGAATAAAAAATCCGCCGAATGGGCGGATTATTTCTTTATTGCAAGATGTTTTGGCCAAGACCGCAGGATTTTGTGTTTAATTTTTCTTCTGATTTTTATGGGATAAATCTGTTTTCGGTCGACGCGTGAGTAGTTTTGGGTAGTGGTTTCGGGCGTATCATGCTGGAAGGATTCGCTGGCAAACGTGACGGGCCTACGATAGCGCGGCACAAAATGGAAATGTACATGCCCGCCGTGTAAATATTCCTCGTTCCCTAACAGTGCAAGATTATATTTATCTGGCTTGAATGCCTTATCTATCGCTGCTTTCCAATGGCGGTATGCTGAAAGCAATGGTATAAGCTCGTGGGGAGTAATTTCCCCAAAATCTACTGCATGACGTTTTAGTATCGCCAACGTTCTCCCAAGAAAGTTTTGCTGGTGATTCAGCATCAATACCCACGGCCCGAATTCGCAAATGAAATCAACCTCTTGGTTTGCAAGGCCATTGAAACATTCGCAGGGAATAAGATCCGAAATTGGTTTTTCGTTTGACAAAGCACCCGCCTTTCTTTTGGGTGTATTTGTTATAATATCGGTGCCCTATGGAAAAAGCAAGCGATCGTGTTGTTCTGCATATCGATTTGGATGCATTTTTTGCTGCGGTTGAGGAACGGGACCACCCAGCGTTTCGGGGTTTTCCTGTTGTGGTGGGTGCCGATCCGAAAGCAGTAAGGGCCGCCCCGCGGGGCGAGCTTCGCCCTACGGGGCGAGGAGTGGTTTCAACCGCAAACTATGCAGCGCGTAAATACGGGGTTCATTCAGCGCAGCCAATTTCAAAGGCGTGGCAATTATGTAAGGAAGGGGAAGCGAAAGGCGGCAAGCCGTGCATATTTTTTGAAGGGAACTTTGAGAAATATGGGCGCGAATCAACGAAAGTGATGGCAATTATCCGTACATACAGTGAGAATTTTGAGCAGGCAGGGATAGATGAGGCATATATTGAGTTAAATCCCAATGACCAAACCCCAATGACCAAATGGCGGAAGAAAGCAACGCAAGTTGCAAAAGAAATCAAGCGGCAAATAAAGCAACAAACTAAGCTGATTTGTTCCATTGGGATCGGGCCAAATAAATTGGTGGCAAAAATTGCTTCGGACTTCAAAAAACCAGACGGCTTGACTGTGGTGCCACCGGAAAAAGTACAAGAATTTTTGGATCCTATGCCGGTTTTGAAAATTCCCGGCATTGGTCCTAAAGCAAATTTACTGTTTGAGAAAAGAGGAATTCGTACGGTTGCGGCGCTTCGAAAAATCTCGCGTGACAATCTTATCGCATGGTTTGGGAAATGGGGAGAAGGCATATATACTGCAGCGCGCGGCAAGGATAATCGGCCTGTAAGGGAATTTCACGAAACAAAATCTATAGGCCGCGAGCATACGTTTGATGAGGATACTTTTGATGCGCAAGAGTTAATTGCAACAATAAAAAAACTGGCGGCAATGGTTGCAAGGGATACAAAAGAAGAAAACATATCATTTAGAACCATTGAGTTAAAAATACGGTCCGAAGGATTTATCACGAAAACGCGCGCAAAGACATTACCACAAGCAGAGAAGAGCACAGCAGTGCTTGAACGGGTCGGCATGGCGCTTCTTTTGCCGTTTCTTGATCGCCGCGAAAACCCGCAGCATAAGAAAATTCGTCTGCTTGGATTAAGGGTGTCGAATTTGGTATCATATAAATGATTAGCATATGAACGAAGTTCTCTGGTACAAACAATCCAGTTTCCGTTTTGATCTTCCAGGAGGCAAGCTTCTTTATATTGATCCATGGGAGGTACCGGATGGAGAGCCGAAAGCAGATGCGATTTTAATTACCCATGCGCACTACGACCATTTTGATACGGCAACGATTAACCGACTGCGGACCGATAAAACGATTATTGTTGCGCCAGCAGACGTTGCGGAAGAATTGGGAGAAGGGGCGCTCGCCATTGCACCAGGAGAGGAGCAAGAAGTTATGGGCTCGGGGATTAAGGCGGTGCCTGCATATAATATTGATAAATCCTTCCATCCAAAAAAGAACAATTGGGTGGGTTATGTTATCGAAATTGATGGCCAGAAATGGTATCATGCAGGGGATACGGACTTGATTCCTGAAATGGAAGATTTAGCGCCTCAAACCGCGCTTTTGCCTATCGGCGGCACCTACACCATGGATGCAAAAGAAGCCGCAGAAGCGGCCCAAAAAATACAAGCGCAGCGCGCAATCCCCATGCATTATGGTTTTGTAGTAGGGAAGCCTTCTGACGCCGAAATTTTCAAACAGCTCTCTTCCGTTCCTGTCGAAATCCCCGTTCCGCAAATTCCATTTCGAGAATTGACCTAATTTCTAATTACTCTAAAGAAATCCTAATTTATCAATTTCCGAAATCCATGTTAGATCAATTAGATCAATTAAGCTAATTAGATATTTTAACCCTGTGCCCCAACTTCTCCTCGACCCCACCATTTTTGGGCCAATTACCGCAGAATCGGCGACGCTTGCAAGCTTGGCTTTGCGGTTAGTTTTAGGAATTATCTTTGTGGTGCATGGTTTTCCAAAGTTGGTTGGTGAGGGGCCGCAGCAGACCGCAGAATTTTTAAGGTCCTTACGTATTCCTGCCCCGATATTGATCGCAGTATTTGTAGGAACCCTTGAAGTATTGGGAGGCATCTTTCTTTTCGTTGGATATCTTACTTCGCTTGTTGCAGCACTTTTTGCTCTTGAAATGATAGGAACAACCCTTGCCATAAAATTACGACAAGGGCTTGTGGGGGGATATGAGTTTGATCTTGTGATTTTTGCGGCCTCCATCGCCCTTGTATTTTTGGGTGGCGGTGCGTTCTCGGTGGACGGTTTTATCCTTCAATAAACAAATCCGGATGCCCTTTTGCAAAAACATTTGCAGAGATGGGTTTGCGACCCTCCTGTTGTATCACGGATGGAAATAGCATCTCTTCTTTGCATACAATCGCAAATCCATCGTCTGTTTTAATGAATGTTCCCGGCGGCTTGTCGGGTTTTTCTTTTTTTAACCATGCAGTGAGGACTTTTATTCGTCCTATTTTTGGCAGCTCAAAAAAGGTGCCGGGCCAGGGCGTATAGGCACGTACGAGCCGCCTAAGTTCTTCTGCGGATTTTGAAAAATCAAGACGTCCATTCTCTCGTTTAAGTATTTTTGTAGAAGTCATCTGCGCATGATCTTGTTCGCGCGGAACTATCTTGCCGTCAAGCCAACGGGGCAGCGTTTGTTTTAAAAGTTCTGCGCCTGATCGAAAAAGCTTTTCCGTAAGCTCGCTCCCGGTTTCTGTTCCGTTAAGAGCGGTTTCCTGCTGTATAAGTACTGGCCCATGATCCATATACTCATCTGTCAGCATAATGGATACACCCGTCGTAGTATCGCCGGCAGCAATCGCCGTTTGAACAGGAGAGGGTCCACGCCAGCGGGGAAGCAGTGAGGGATGAATGTTGAGCACGCCCTTTGGAAAAACATCAAGCACGGACTTGGGAATTATGCATCCATATGCAGCAATTATGCCAATGGTCGGGTTGAGTTTTTGTAATGTAGCGACGAATATGCCATCGAGCTTTTCTGGTTGAAACGCAATAATGGTATGGTTTTGTGCCCACTCTTTTACCGGCGGCGGAACAAGGCCTTGTTTTCTGCCTTGCGGTTTATCAGGAACCGTTACTACAGCCGCCAAACGATAGGGAAGGGAAACCAGCGTTTCAAGAACGGGAATGACAAAATGCGGAGTGCCGAAAAAAACAATGTTTGTCATAGATTCAAATTTCAAAGCTCAAAATCCAAAACAATATCAAAATCAAAAATTTATTAACACCCGTCCGTTTTAGAAATTAGAATTTGTTTTATCATTTGGATTTTGGATTTTGGATTTTTGCGTCCAAGGACGCAATGTCGGTTTTCCTTCTTTGTCATATACCACCTCATGTAGCGTATCGGCGTCTGCTTTATCAATAAAAAGCGTTCCATCAAGATGGTCAAGTTCGTGTTGCAGGACTCGCGCAAGAAGTTCTTGCGTGGATAGACGAAACCTTTTCCAATTTTGATCGAAGGCCTCAATGGTAATTTTTAGGCTTCGCGAAACCTGTCCGAATACGTTGGGCACCGAAAGACATCCTTCTTCCGAGATCTCTCGTTTAAATCCCTTTCTTAGTATTTTGGGGTTGATAAACACGTCTGATGGGAGATCGGCGCCGGGGAAAAGCTTTTTTTCTATTATAAAAACTCGTACCGCCTCGCCAATTTGCGGTGCCGCAATACCAATACCATCATGTATTTTCATGGCTTTTCTCATTTGTTCAACAAGCACGGCAACATCTGTGGATTTTGGAAGCGCTTCGCCTTTCCGTCGAATACGGCGGTTTGTATAGGGTACGATATCAGTTTGTGCCATAAGATATTATATAATTGATGAAGGATTGATAGTGATCTCCCATTCTGGGGGAGTAATTTTTATTATTTTTCTCTCAACCAATGTATCAAATTCTCCTCCCGGCTTCCATTTTACAATAAGGATACGTATATGCTTCCCGCGCGGGCGAGGAATAAGACCGGGGGAAGGGCCGATTACTTCGGGGGAGATGGGATAAGGGATAAGGGATAAAGATTTTTTTAATTGTAAAATAAGTTTTTGGGATTGCCGTTCCGCCACTTCGGCGTTTTTATTTTCAAGCGTCAATTTTGCAATACGACGAAATGGAGGCCACGCAAGCGATTTGCGCAATATTAATTCCTGTTTCGCAAAATGGTTCCAATCGCCCCGCGCCGCGGTGTCCAGGAGGGTATTTTGGGTACGCCACGCCTGAATTGCGAGCGTACCTGTTTTTTCCAGCATGCCCTTAAGACGGATTATTGTTTCAAAAAAACGTTCTTCGGCACGGAAATCTTGCATTGCAACTAATTGTTCTGCTGTTGCAACAATAATAAGATCGGTTTGCGGTACATTCATAGCCAATGCCATATGCGTTGCGATAAGTATGCTTTTGGGTGTTTTTGCAAACTCGTCGAGGATCTTTTTTTGGGCCTTTTGATTCGAAGTCGCATCACTACTTAATTCAAAGAGGGCTGCATGCGGAAAATGGTGGGCAAGGTCTGAGGCAATGGCTTGGGCAGCTATGCCCCGTGGCGTAAGGCGTAAGCTTCTGCAGACCGGACAAGCCAATGCCATGCGCAGTTCTTGGCCGCAATGCCGACATCTTAATACTATTTCTCCTGATTTATAATTCTTTCGGAAAACGGGCATCGGGGCTTCGCAGCGCGGACATACCAGCGCCGCACCGCAGTCGCGACAGACAACCACAGACGCCTCTCCCCGACGCGCGGCAAAGATAAATATCTTTCCTCCATTGTTAATGGTCTTGTCGATCAGCATCAAGGCGTCTTTTGTGAATACCTGAAGGCGTTTTCTTTTCTTTAGATCCAGAATTTGTATATTGCGTTGTGGGAGCGTGAGGGATATGGCTTTTTCATATCGTCGCCACGTATCAAGGGAAGGTACAGTTCCGGTCAAAAGAAGCGTGGCATGAACTTTTTGTGCAAGAAATTTTGCTGCAGTAGGAATATGGAATTTGGGTCTTGTAAATTCATGAAAATACAAAGGATTTGTTTCATCTGTTATGGCAAGGAGATCAAGATTGGAAAAAGGGAGAAATAGCGCTGACCGACTTCCGATTATCAATGCGCTTTTTCCTATACGAATATCATTCCAAAGATCCCTTTCCTTCGTTCGGTTACCTCCAAAATAAAGCGTCGGTTGGAAATGTCTTAGGTATTCGGCTAAATTTTCAGCGAGTGCATTGGTTGGTGCCAAAACAAGTACCTGCCTTTTTGCCAGAAGCGATCTTTGGATTGCCTTCCGCATTTTTCGATTATTTCCAAAGTCAAAGACAGTTTTTCTTTGTCCTTTGCGTGGTTTAAAGGATTGGGAAGGATTTTTGAGATGTTCTGTTTCACCCATCACCCAAGGCGGCACAAAAAGCCGAGCAACCTGTCCTGGTGGCGTAGCCGTCGCTTCCGCGAGCCACAAAAGCATTTTCCATTGGGATTTGATGAGAAATGGAGAGGAGGTTACAGTTTTTTCAATATCGCGTATCTTCAGAAAGGGCGGTTTCGATTTTCTTAATGAAACCACGAAGGCGGGTATACGTCGTGGTCCAAATGGAACAATAACGAGCGCCCCCTCGTGTAAGGATTTTTGACTACGATATGTAAGCAGCGCCTTGATCCCAAAACCAATTCCGATTACAGGAAGCACATCGACAAACATATAATGGCAAGCCCCTAATCTATAATGCTATTATACTCTTAATGGAGGAGAAAAAACGACGTCTTTTTGTTGCAATAAACCTTTCCAATGATTTGAAGCAACGGGTTGGAATATGGCAACAGAAAGTATGGGATTTTCCGGTTCGTTGGACCAGTCCTAAAAATCTTCATATAACCGTTCTTTTTATAGGTTGGGTTATACCTCGACACGTTGGCGTGATTGAAGCGGCGGTACGCAACATTGCGCGCATGTCCGCGCCACCCTCAATCCATTTCACCAGTATAGATTACGGACCGCCACGGGATTTGCCAAGGATGTTTTGGCTTTACGCAAATTCATCGCGGGAGCTCTCTATATTAAAAGAAGCCCTGGGAGAATCGTTACAGCGCTTAGAGGTTTCATTTGAGCTCGAACGTCGTGATCTTTTGCCCCATATTACGATCGGAAGAATGAAAGAACACGAATGGCGCCGGAAATTTGGCAGCAAAAAACCAGAAATCGGTATTATGCCCTCCTTCGATTTTATGCCCAAAACCCTAGATCTTATGGAGAGCCATTTGCGAAAAAGCGGGGCAGAATACGAAACCGTAAACGCTTATCCTTTTGTTATGACGGCGTCATGATCAAGATTTTTGACGTTTCGATAAGTTCACTCAGTCGTCGCGAGGTTTTAGCACAAGCCGTCGATTTTCTCCACAGTAACACAACGCATTTTATATTTACTCCCAATGCCGAGATATTGCTTGAGGCACGAAAAAGCCGGGCATATCGTGATGTGTTGAATAGCGCAGACCTTTCTTTACCGGATAGCATTGGGGTGGTTCTTGCAAGCAAAATGATAGGCAGAACTCTTCCGGGAAGGATAAGCGGCGTGGATTTTGCCCTTGATCTTATTACTCATGCGGCGTGGCATGGCGAACGGGTTGTACTGGTGGGTGGAAGAGAAGGAGTTGTACAGAAGGCCGCGGCGAAACTCGTAGAGAAATATCCGGGTCTTTCTATCCACGCCGAACCACAAAACGGCAGTTTAGGAGTTAAGACGGGGGGGGAGACGGAAGAAAAAGGCCTTGAGCAGGAAATTATTTCCAGAATCCGGCATTTCATGCCACGGATCTTACTCGTAGCTTTTGGGGCTCCAAAGCAAGAGTTCTGGATTGCGCGGGTAGCGCCGCAATTATCCTCGCTCCGTCTTGCGATGGGTATTGGCGGAGCTATTGATTATTGGGCAGGAACCGCAGTACGCGCCCCTAGGATTTTACGCATCCTAGGTCTTGAGTGGTTGTGGCGTTTAAGCACACAACCGAGACGTTTTCCGCGCATATTCCGGGCAGCGATTATATTTCCGATTTTGATTTTAAGACAATCTATCGCAACCCGGTTGCGATAATATGCATATGGTTTTTAGGAAGAACGCAAAAATATGGATGGTTGGCATTAAGGGCGCCGGTATGGCGGGATTGGCGCAGATACTGAAGGGATTGGGGTATAGAGTACAGGGATCAGACACGAAAGAAAAATTTTATACTGACGCGATTTTAAAACGGTTGGGTATTTCGGTACTAGAGAGGTTTTCTCCAAAGAACGTAAGGGGTGCGGATTTTGTGGTTGCGTCGAATGCGTATATGCAGGGACCAAGGACCAGGGACAAGGGATCAGGTTACGGTGAAGTGCGAGAGGCGAAGAGAAGGAGCATTCCGGTATTATCGTATCCTGAAGCGGTGGGGGAGTTATTCAATAATTCTTTTGGTATTGCAGTTGCTGGCACTCATGGTAAATCAACTACTGCAGCAATGATTGGAGTGATGTTGGAGAAACTCGGCGCCGACCCAACCGCGCTTATTGGGGCAGAGGTTCTTAATTGGGAATCGAATGCGCGTGTTACTAAGCACTCAACGCTTAGCACTAAGCCCTACTTTGTCTTGGAGGCCGATGAATATAAAAACGCGTTTCTTCACTATCAACCAAATATGATAGTTTTGACGAACGTAGAATGGGATCACCCCGATGTGTTTCCTAGTTTTGCGAAATATGCCTGGGCATTCAAAAAGTTTATCGGACGGCTCAAAACAAGGGGAATAATTATCGTTCCACGAGATAACAGGGTAGCATGGCGCGTGGCGCAACAGCAGCAGCACAAAGTTTTCTCGTTCGGTAAACACCCCCGAAGCGTGGTTCGTGTCGCCAACATTACGGTCGGCCCCCGGGGAACATTGTTTTCTGTGTTTTTCAATAAAAAACGCCTTGGCGCAGTGACGCTTCAATTATTTGGCGAACACCACGCATATAATGCTGTAGCAGCAATTGCGTGCGGCTTGGCACTCGGCTATCCATTTTTACATATCAAAAAAGCACTTAAAACATTTCAGGGCACTCGTCGCCGTTTCGAAATTCTCTCTCCTCATCGTTTTGTCCCCCACACCTTATCCCCTGTAGTGATTGATGATTATGCGCATCACCCAACGGAAATTGCAGTAACCATAAGGGCAGCAAGACAAGCTTTTCCCAGGCGGCCGGTACATATACTTTTCCAGCCGCATACTTTCTCACGTACTCAAGCGCTTTTCCGTGATTTTGTAAAAGCGCTTCATCTTGCGGATAGGGTGTATATCCTTACTACATACGGTTCTGCGCGCGAGCGGAAGGGGAAAATAGGATCAAGGGAGCTTGCAAAAACTCTGCGGGCGCCTCATTTTGCAACACACCAAGAGGCCGCGCAGGTGCTCCGCAACATACTTCCTCAAAACGCCATCCTGTTAGCGGTTGGTGCGGGTGACCAGTGGCGCGTTGCACAAAAACTTCTAAATATGATGCAGGGGACGAGACGCAAACGGTAAGAACCATTGTGCTGTAACGTCTTTTATAGTAGAATAAGGGCGTGGTCCCTATGCGCGGTATCGTAATAATGCTTTTAGCGACTGCCATTTTGCTGGTGGCGATTTTTGTATTGCCGGGGATGTTTGTGGCGATTGCGCAGGAGGCCGGATCAAATGAAGCCGACCCGCAAACAATACCTTCCGAAACAAGCGGAACCTCTCTTTCTACAGAAACAACGTATTCCGGCAGCGATGTTCCTTTAGTTTACTCCCGCGGGACATGGGAAAATACACAAGATCTGAAAAATCTTTTAACCTGGCTTCCAGATGCCCAAAGCACTAGCCCTCCTGATTATAGCCGTGTGGAACGCATAGTGTTGCATGATCAGGGATGCTTGAATCCTGAACGCTGTACTGAAAACGCAACCCAATATCCGATTTCCACGATTCAAAATATCTACCGCTATCATAGTGTAACGCGCGGGTGGGGCGATATTGGATATAACTATATCATTGATCGGCAGGGGAGGATATACGAGGGGCGTTATGGCGGCAACGGTTCCCGGGCGGCTCATCTTTATAAAGATGCAACGTGCCAAAATTTTAATATTGGAACAGCCGGCGTGCTGTTGTTGGGGGATTGGCGGGCAGGTTTAATGAGCCAAGAGCAGGAGGATTCTGTTGCGCGACTTGCCGCTTGGCTTGGTGCGGCAAACGGTTTTGACCCTGCGGCAATGAACGTCACCACGACGGTTTGGCAAAACCAGAAACGCAGTGACGGTTCGTGCGATGTTGCTTCTGGTTCTTTCGGTTCTTCTTTTGTAGGGCCAACGCTCGCATCCCATGGGGATATTGAGTCGGGCAATTCCGATACTTATGATATGGCTCCGGCCCGTATTGCTGCGACGCCATATGTACAAACTTTCGCTGGGATGTTTTATCAGGCACAAAATATGCAGGGCGTGTTTGCGATACAAGAGGGAGCATTACACGATCGTAATGCTTCGGCCGTTTTAGCATTTTTGATCGCGCGTACCCAATTAACGCTTTTCCCCCGCGCAACACTTTCGAGTTTGCCTGACGGATCTTTAGTAAAATCGTTTACCCGTCCTAGGGTATATAAAATCGAGCAGGGAATACGTCGCGCCATACCTACGGCAGATCTTTTTGTCGCCTCGGGTTTTCGATGGGATGCGATACAAGAGGCATCTGACCGTGAATTGTCGCTTTGGCGCATTGGCAACCCACTTCCATACCCCGACGGGACATTAGTTAAAGGATCAGACGAAAGGGTTTATATATTCGAATCAGGGAAACTCCGCCACATTTCCTCAGCACCGCTTTTTACTGCGTTGCGTTATGCTTGGTCTGCTATTAAATCGTTACTCGATCAAGATCTTTCAGGTTACGCTAAAGCAGATCCTATGCTTTTTCCGTCAGGTTCTCTTGTGAAGGGTGCTGCACCCACAGTATATCTTTTAGAAAATGGCCTGAAACGTCCCTTTGCTTCTGCTGCCTTGTTTGTCGCCAAAAATTTCAGATGGGATGATATCAGAACGGTTTCTGATCAGGAGCTTTCATCCTACTATTCACAGGGTCAGTATGTGACATGGCCGGACGGGTCGCTTATCAGGACCGAAGGCAGCGGGGCTGTTTACGTTGTACAAAAAGGATTTCGCCGTTGGATACAAACTCCGGATGTTTTTCTGGCGTTGAATTTCCGTTGGGATGCCATACGATCGGTTACCCTTTCGGAACTTTCCGCATATCCGGAAGCACAACCCATTATTTCGGCAGCCGATGCTACGCAAGAACCCGTGGCTGTCAGTCAACAACAGAACCAGGCCAATCAACAACAGCAAGAACAGCAAAACCAAACAAATAGCGGGGCGGTGGAGCCAACGATGCGCGTGGGGCTTGCGACTGTAGCTTCTGGTAATCAAATTGATATCTCTTATGATGTCTTATATTCCGTAAAGAAAAACGGAACCACGGTTTCGACCCAAGTAGGAGGAACGACATATAGCGTTATCCCGCAAAACGCCGAGATCTGGCGATTTGAGCCACACGTGGAGGGTATTGCCACTATTGCGCCTTATACAGATCCTGCATGGAACGGTTTAAACGATAACCGTTTTCGTGGCATTATTGAATTAAGACAAGACAATACGGGCACTTTTTGGTTTATTAATGAATTGCCTATTGAAAGTTATCTGAAAGGAATTGCCGAGACCATTAACGGTGAGAATCCTGAATACGCTAAAGCGTTTGCTATTACTACGCGTTCATACGCATATCACTATATTAAGAAAGGGGGCAAAAGGGCAGAGGAGCCATTCCATATTCGTCGCACTACCGCAGACCAGTGGTACAAGGGATATAATTTTGAACTGCGCGCCAAAGACCCGGTTGCGGCGGTTGTAGCAACACGAGGCATGGTTGCAATGTATATTGGTACTCCGGTACTTTCTGCGTATTCTTCGGGAGCTCCCGGACCAACACTAAATGCCTGCATGCTTTGGGGCGGAAAATTTTGCGAGGCGGCATACCAATATCTTAAAGGCGGGGTAGGGGATCCGGAAGGCACGACATATAAATATACTTCCTGTGGCGGAGCAGTGCATTGCATTGGTCTTGATGCTGCAGGTGCTCGCAAAATGGCAGAGCTTGGTTCAGTAGCGGCTACAATTGTAACGACGTATTATCCCGGAACCGTGGTACAAAAAGTATGGGAATGATACTCGCGGTAGTGCTTCTTGCTTTCCTCGTTCCGCCCACCGAGCGGAACTCGGGGACTCGGCTTTCGCTCTCCCGCGTACGATTATAATTTTTATTGAAGCGGGAACCATGGCCGCTCCGGCCTCGTAACCCGCTCGAAGCACTACGCGCTCGTAAAAAATATGGAAAAACCGACTAAAACCACCATAATTGTCTTGAATTGGAATGGATGGAAAGACACCTTGCGATGCCTCGAGTCGCTTTTGGTTGTCAAAGAGCCCGTTTTTGAAGTACTTGTCGTTGATAACGGATCAGAAGATGAGTCCGTAACGAAAATCCAAGAATTTATCGATAAAAATAAGGATCTGTACCCTGTACCCTATACCCTGATTGCCAACAAGGAGAACCTCGGTTTTGCCGGCGGCAATAATATAGGCATTAAAATTGCCTACCACAAAGGTGCTGGCTATGTCCTTTTATTGAATAACGATACTATCGTGGACCCCGGGTTCTTAAAACAGATGCTTGACGTGATGGAAAAGCATCATACTATTGGCTTGGCAAATCCTAAAATATATCGAATGAAAGACAATGGGGAAAAAACAAATCAGTTTTGGTTTGCGGGTGCTGATATCAATTGGTTATACACGAGAGGAAAACATCGCTTCGTCAACGAGATGGATTCTGGACAGTTGAATGGGCATGAGTATGTGGAGACCGGATACGCAACCGGTGGCTGTTTGTTGATCCGACGACAAATTCTTGAGGAAATCCATCTTATGCCAGAAGACTATTTTTTATATTACGAGGATGCCGAATGGTCGCTGCGTGCGAAAAAAGCAGGTTGGTTGTGTGCCGTTATTCCTGCCGCAAAGGTGTGGCATAAGGGTGCGGCAAGCACGCCCGAACGATCGGTGAAATATGTGCGCTATCACGTGAGGGGCGGTCTTTTTTTATGTTTGCGCAACGCCCCGTTTGGAAAGATTATTCTTGCTTATCTGTGGAGTGTACCGAGAGCCGCATGGCATGCCGTTAAATGGCTGTTTTTGCCCGAAAAACGCCCATTTGCTGCTGGCGTTATGCTTGGCATACGGGATGCATGGCTGCATAAGGTAGGAGAAATTAAAGAATAGTGTATAAGGCACAAAATCCTATGCGTATAGGTATTGATGCTCGATCATTAGAAGGAGAGAGAACCGGCGTGGGCCGGTATCTTTATGAATTACTCAAGGAATGGAAACAAACATCGTCCATACATGCTCAGTTTTTCCTTTATTTTAAAAAAGAGATACCGTCCGATATTGCAAAAATTTTTGGAGCCCCTTCTTTTTCGTTGAAACGCCTGCCCATGTACTTTGGCCATCCCTCGAACGCTTTTTTTCTTCATGTCGCTTTCCCGTGGGCATTGCGTAAAGATCATATTGAACATGCCTTTTATCCCGCATATGTCGCGCCTCTCCTAAGTAGTGTGCCGTTTAGCGTAACTATACATGACATTGTCTATGCGGCACGACCCGATCTTTATTTTTGGCCGGGAATGTTTGATCGTATTTTTTTACCGATCCTGTCGCGTTGGTCCGCAACGCGTGCAGCGCATATATTTGTGCCTTCAGAGTTTACAAAAACCGAAATAACACGAGTGTGGTATATCCGAAAGGAGAAAACCATCGTTACGCCCGAGGGGGCAGGGGAAGAGTTTTTCTTTGATGAAACAGAAGAAGACAAAAAAAGGGCATGCATGCGATATAGCATCTTGCCTCCATTTTTCTTGTTTGTGGGATCAATTTTCACGCGCAGACATATTCCCGAGTGCATACAGGCATTTGAGAGAATCGCACACGAATTTAAGGACCTGCAGTTTTTAATTGCGGGGAAAGATCGAACACGACCTCCTGCCAATATCAATAAACGTGTAAGAGAAATCAACAATCGGCTTGGGAGAGATGCGATAAAACGTGTTGACTTCATTGACCCACAATTGCTACCTGCAATAATCCAGTCAGCAACCGCTATGGTATGGCTTTCGGATTACGAGGGGTTTGGGTTGCCGGCGCTTGAAGCAATGGCAGCAGGCACTCCTTTAATTACAACCAAAAACACCTCTCTTGCCGAAGTTGTCGGCGATGCAGCTTATGATGTTTCAAATACGCGCGATGTCGGAACAATTGAGAGGGCATTCCGTGACGTGTTGAATAATGAAGGGTTGCGTAAAAATATGAGAGAATCAGGCCGTATACGTGCACGGGATTTCTCATGGAAATCATGTGCTCAACAAACGCTTACTACGATTCTTCAGACACCATGATGTCTTTTGTTCGATCACCCTGGACGTGGTTGTTTTTTGAAGTGGTAATTCTTCTTGCGATTGTTGCAGGAATCCTTCCGCATAGCGCGGTATATATATTCGCAGGTAGTATTGCGTTTCTTTTATTTTTTTTGCCGCTTGAACAAGCACTTGTCCTTTTTCTCGCATCAGCTCCAATTGCTCCGGCACTTCCCCTTTTGGGTTTTGAAAGTTTTGCGGCATGGCGCATATGGATACTAACGCTTTTTATCGCGTGGTTTATCAAGGATCGTCCGAAGGTATTGGTATTACCCAAACTTACAAGTTTTGAGTGGATTGCGATAAGCTTGGGAATCCCCGTTGTTCTTTCTCTGTTGGTCGCGGAAGATCCCACGGCAGGGCTTAGAAAGCTTCTATTTATTGTAAATATCCTTCTTTTGTACCCAGTTATCCGATCTTTGGCTCAAAGGAGCGCTGCGTATGTTAAGGCAATTTTGCGGGGTTTATTCGGGGCTGTGATAATTGTATTTGGTGTTGCTTTAATTCAGTATATTATCGTTCAGTTTGCTTCGCTTTTTGAGTTTTGGCACGGATGGTCCGGAGGTTTTATCCCATTGTTTTACGGCGAGAAACTTGGGCGAGTACTTTCCGAATCAAATACATGGTTCTCGTATTACCCCGATGCTCCACCAACCCTACGACTTTTTTCGATATTCCCGGATTCACATTCATTTGCGCTTTTTTCCATATTCATATTGGTGGGAGTATGGTGGATAGGCTTTCAACAGCGGATATCGCGTTTATTAGCATTTCTTCTTGCCATAGTTTCCTCGTTGGGCATATTTCTTTCGGGATCCCGTGGAACCTGGATTGCAGCTTTAGTTCCTTTTACTATAGTTACCTTTTTAGGAGTTGTTGATTTACGAAACCGTTTTCCTCTAAAAAAATATCCTCCAATAAGTATAATTCTTGGGATGATCGTATTTTTTTCATTTCTTCTTTTTATTTCTCCCGTAGGATTTTTGTTATTCTTGTCTCTCCCGGAACATTTTTTTATTTGGGTAGGAATCCTTTTTTTATTCCTTTGTGCTGGATTTTTGTTTTTTCAAATTCTGACGCATCACAAAATCACTTCATTGATTCAAAAAGCCGTTCATATTCCTCCACGCGCAGAAGCCGTTTTTATAACAGCCGCATCTTTGTGGCTCCTTTTCTTTTTGATGTTTCCTCTCGCCTCTTTTTTGATATCTAATACACGGGGTGCTGGCGTTCTGACGCAAGACGAGGCAGTGGCTTTTGAGCGCGCACGAACTATTTTCGACATAAGTGAGGTTTCTAATCGTAGTCGCATTCAAATCTGGCTTGCTTCTTTGGAATCGATCAAGCAAAATCCTCTTTTGGGGGTCGGCTTCGGCAATTACGGGGTTGTTTTAAATCAACCCGTTGATGCATCACGGCGAGGTGCTTCTGCACACAATCTTTATCTTGATATCGCCACAGAGGCCGGTTTTTTTGCCGGACTTCTTGCGTTAGCGTTTTTTTTAGACCTTTTTGTGTATGCTTTGCAAAAAGGGCTATTTTTGCCCGCCTTTCTAGTCGCATGGGTAGCAATTTATAATCTCGTTGACGTTGTGCTATTAAATGATAGAGTATTTATTGTGTTTATTGTTTTTGTTGCCATTCTCGCGACTTATCGTTTCCCAACACATGGATATCAAGCCCCCCGTATCTCATAGCAGTAATCAAGGACAAGGGCATATTTTGCCTCTTAAAAAACGGCATATCCTCCCAAAAACAATTGCCATCATGGGGGCGCTTTGCCTTATTATTGCTGGCATTTTGGTTTTTAAGGTGGGGGTAACTTTTAGTGTTGTTTCTGAACGGATCGGGTCTTTTTTAGGGATAACTCCATCACAGCTTCCTTTAGCGGATCCCGCAGAACAAAATCGGTTTGATGTCCTCTTGCTTGGGATTCGGGGTGAAGGCGATCCGCACGGCGGTCTTCTTACTGATATGTTGCTCTTGGTATCTATAAAAACAGATACGGGAGATGTCGCGCTTATTTCTATTCCGCGCGACATTTGGATCGAAATTCCGATTGTCGGACAAGAAGCGAAAATTAATGAGGCCTATCAGATAGGGGAACGAATGCAGCCACGGGGCGGGGGCCTCTTTCTTGCCAAGCGGTCGGTTGAAAAGGTTGTGGGGGTTAATATCGATTATGCGGTGAGTGTCGATTTTCAAGCATTTAAGGATTTTATTGATGACGTGCTTGGAGGGATTGAGGTTGACGTTGCCAAACCATTGCAGGAGAACCAGCAATGGGGTGGTATCGATTTTTATGTTCCGCAGGGTCTGCAAAGAATGGATGGCGAAACTGCATTATATTATGTTCGTTCACGTTTTACCACATCCGATTTTGATCGGGCACGCCGCCAGCAGGAGGTGCTTGTTGCTATGCGAAACAAAGCAAAAAATCTTGGTATTATCACAAATCCAACAAAAATATTATCTATTCTGGATCTTCTTGGAAAACATGTTCGCGTTGATGCATCGGCCGAAGATATCGTGAATGTGGTTAAGACCAGCCGTACTATTAGTGAAGCGATGCCGCGCCGACTTGTATTAGATACCACAAGCGAATATCTTTACTCTTCTAGCATGAATGGATCCTATATATTGCTTCCAAAAGATGATGATTTTTCAAAAATTCAAGAGGACATACGAAACATCTTTAAAACTTCTCAATAGTCATTTTCTTTATCATGCAAAATAAGATTATTTTCATTTTTATTCTGTGCGGATTTCTTATTACCGGGTTTGTTTTTGGAGCTGTTATTGCGCGTGTATGGGGAGATAAAATCTTTTCATTATCTTCCTGGAAAGCAAATCCGGAAGATTCCAATATCGATATTTCTTTGCTAGCGGAAACAATTCAAATTCTCAAAGATAATTATATCCATCCCGAAAATCTTTCAGAGCAGAATCTCTTATGGGGAGCAATAAGGGGTTTGGTGCGCGAATCAACGGATGACTATACCACCTTTTTTGATCCTGATGAAGCAAAACGTTTTTTGGAGGATACCAGCGGTCATTTTGAGGGTATTGGTGCGGAAATCGGTTTCAGAGATGGTTTGCTTGCTATAATTGCTCCTCTGGAAGGCACTCCCGCGAAAGAGGCGGGGCTTGAAGCGAGGGATATAATCCTTGCGATTGATGATACGTCGACCGAAGACATAACGCTGGAGGAGGCGGTGGCCAAGATTCGGGGCCCTGCGGGAACAATCGTTACCCTTCGTATTTCGAGGAATCAGGAAGCAGCCAAAGAAATTTCTATCACGCGTGCGCAAATTGTAGTGCCTCCATTGGATTTAAAAATTGAGGATGGTATCGCGACCGTTCAGTTTCATAGTTTTAGCTCAGAAGCCGCTGTTGCATTTCAAGCCGCAGCTGCACAAATTACTAAAGCAAATGCCAGGGGATTGATTCTTGATTTACGAAATAATCCAGGCGGTTTTCTGGATCAAGCCGTTAAGGTTGCGGGATTTCTTCTTCCAGAAGATTCTGTGGTTGTTATCGAACGAAAGCGTGGGGAAGCTGATATAATCCATCGTTCATCAGGACCAGGCCTTCTTGCCGATTTTCCGACTGTTGTTTTGATGAACGAAGGAACCGCATCTGCAGCAGAAATTCTTGCCGGTGCGTTACGAGACGAGCGTGATATAAAGCTTGTTGGATCAGAAACATTTGGCAAAGGATCAATTCAGGAACTAATACGCTTAAAACAAAGTGGTGCCGTATTAAAAATTACAGTAGGGGAGTGGCGTACCCCCGCAGGAAATTCATTAGCGGAGGCAGGTTTGAATCCAGATATTCTTGTTGAAATAAAACCGGAAGAGCGGGAAGCGGGGCTTGATCCGCAACTTGATGTGGCGAAATCCCTTTTGCCTTAAAGGCATGGATCAGGGGCGGCTTTCTATCGTTATTGATGGGATTGTACAGGGCGTATTTTTTCGTATTTCTGCAAAACAGAAAGCGGAAGAGCTTGGAATCGTAGGATATGCAGAAAATCTTCCGGATGGTAAAGTAAAAATTATGGCTGAAGGTAATAAAGATTCTTTACATCAATTCTTAGGGTGGTGTCATAAGGGTTCTTCGTTTGCTCGCGTTTCCCATGTTTCTTTCCACTGGGAAAAAGTACGCGGTAATATAAATGAATTTAGCATTCGTTAGTTTTGTTTATGCTCGTTATCCTTCTTCAGGACGTGAAAAATATAGGGAAAAAAAATATGATTGTTGAAGTGGCCGATGGTTTCGGGCGCAATTTTCTGATTCCCCGCGGCATGGCAAAACCCGCAACATCTCATGTATTGGACGAACTTGCTCACAAGAAAACGCAGGAAACAAAGGAAGCGGAACGTGAATTAAAACAAACCCAAGAACTTGCCTCTAAGATCGATGGACTTGAGATTGTGATCCCGGCACGCGTTGCTGAACCCGGAGGGAATTTATTTGCCGCCATAACCACGAGGAATGTGAGCGAAGTATTGAAGCAACAAGGATATCCAATTGAAACAAAACAATTACAATTTGATTCAATAAAATCAGCAGGGGAATATCCGTTGAATGTGTTATTTCCTCACGGGCTTGAAGTGCAAATTAAACTTATTATTGAAGAGATAGTTGATCACCCACAAGAACCATGACCAGATTTATATTTATTGTGGGCGGCGTTATGTCTGGTATCGGGAAAGGCGTGACGGCCGCTTCTTTGGCACGCATTTTATATAATCGCGGATATGCTGTTTCTGCCGTTAAAATCGATCCCTATGTTAATGTGGATGCTGGCACAATGAATCCAGTAGAGCATGGGGAGGTATTCGTCACTTCAGACGGAATGGAATGCGATCAGGATATTGGAACGTATGAACGGTTTTTAGGAGTGGATCTTCCGGGTATTAATTCTATCACCACTGGGCAAATTTTTCAGGAAGTTATACGTAAAGAACGAGGCCTGGAGTATAATGGTCGATGCGTTGAAGTTGTACCAGATATTCCCAATGAAGTTATTCGACGCCTCAAGTTGGCTGCACGTCAAGCGCGTGCAGATATTCTTTTAGTAGAAATCGGAGGAACGGCAGGGGAATATCAGAATATCCTTTATTTGGAGGCGGCTCGATTTATGCGGCACGAATCCCCGCAAGATGTCGCCGTTGTATTGGTTTCCTATCTTCCTATCCCGCATGCTTTGCGTGAAATGAAAACAAAACCAACTCAGCAGGCAGTTCATGCCCTTCAAGCAGCTGGCCTTCAGCCCGATTTTATTGTCGGGAGGGCTGCCCAACCCATAGATGTGCCTCGGAAGAGGAAACTTGCAATATTTTGTAATGTGGCTGAGGAAAACGTAATATCGGCGCCGAATCTTTCTTCGGTCTATGAGGTTCCTCTGCAATTTGAACGAGAAGAATTTGCGAAAAGATTATGTAAGAAGATGCGCATTCCCATCCGTAAGCCAAAAGCTGTTTACGAAAAGCCCTGGATGCAATTTATCCATCGTTCCCAAAAGAGCACAAAAACAGTTTCTATCGGGATTCTTGGCAAGTATTTTGCCAGCGGTGCTTTTGTGCTCGAAGATGTTTATATATCCGTGATTGAAGCAATAAAACATGCGGCATGGGAGAGGGGATTAACACCAAAAATCCAATGGTTGGATTCTGAAGCATATGAACAATTTCCGCAAAAAATCAAAGAATTAAAACAATTCGATGGAATTATTGTTCCCGGTGGTTTTGGCGCACGAGGAACGGAAGGAAAAATTGGCGCGATCCATTATTTAAGGACAAAATACATTCCTTTTCTTGGGCTTTGCTTTGGTATGCAATTAGCCGTAGTAGAGTTTGCTCGCAACGTCGCAAATATGCGACAAGCTCATACAACTGAAATCAATCCGCAAACAAAATTTCCTGTAATTGATATTATGCCGGAACAAGTTACTAAAATACACGAGAAAATATTGGGCGGTTCGATGCGCTTGGGAAATTATACTTGTAAAGTTATTCCGCATACCCTCGCTCAGCATGCGTATAGCCGAAAAAAACGAACCAACATCGCAGTAATCGCGAATGAACGCCATCGACATCGTTACGAATTTAATAATGAATTTAAATCGAAACTCGAACGGTTAGGACTTATATGTTCTGGTATCAATCCTGATAAGCAGCTTGTTGAAATCATTGAACTTAAAAACCACCCATTTTTTATCGGAACCCAATTTCATCCAGAGCTTCGCTCCCGTCCTTTAAATCCACATCCTCTCTTTTTGGCTTTTATTGAAGCCGCTCATAAAAAACCTTCTGTTTAAAGAAGGTCTTTTAATAATATCTGAATACAAATGAAATTATTTCTTTTTCGGCTTTTGCTCACTAGTTTGTGATAATATATCAACACGTTTTATTTTTCTGGTATTACCATCAAACCTTCGTTTCGTAATGGTACGAAATTGTACCATTCCTTCACTTAATGCGTAGAGCGTATCATCTCCTCCGCGTTTTACATTTATTCCAGGTAAAAACCGCGTTCCCCGTTGACGCACCAAAATCATCCCAGGACGGGCATGTTGACCCGCAAATAATTTTATTCCAAGTCGTTTTGAAATCGAATCTCTTCCTAATTGTGTTGATCCTGTCGCTTTTGTTTTTGCCATATTATATATGAGTTATTGCAAAATATTAGTATGCGGTATAAAATGATATGTTGTTATGATACAGGAATTTTGGGAAAATATCAAGAAGGCAGCAGAAGGGGGGAATGAACATCGACAAGATTTTTTGATTGGTGGAGGAGTCGTTGTGTTAGTGTTGATATCTTTTGGCCTTGGTAGATTGAGTGTTTTACAAAACATTCCTCCAGAAGCTATTTCTATCGAGACGAAATCTGAAACCTCAGATACATCAGAAGACGCGCCGTCCATCTACCAGATCGTTGCCTCGCAACAAGGGTCAAAATACCATCTTTTAAACTGCCCAGGAGCTCAACAGATAAAAGAAGACAACAAAATATTCTTTTCAAGTGAAGTAGAGGCGGAACGAGCCGGGTACGAACCGGCAGGGAATTGTCCTGGATTGGATAAAAAGTGATTTCTTTAATATTGATAGCACCTTTGTCGGTGGTTTGTGTGTGGCTTATTGGTAAAGGGGAGGCGATATGATTAGTCGTACAATATATCTTTTGCGTCGTATTATTCCTGCGGCGACTGCGGCAACCTCTTATCGATAGTATCATTAATACGTTCGGGAATAAACCCTTGTGGATCTTGCGATATTATTCCTTGTCCAAAAGCATTTTGGAACGCTTCCATTACCCTATTTGCTGCCTCGAGAATAATAACAACTATAGAAGCAACAAAATACCATATTTTTTTTATAATATCAATTGCCCCAAAGACCTGTTCTCCTCCTTCCTCAAGATTCTGAGGTGTTTGCGGCGTGGCCACATCGTGGAAATCGGCTAGTCCAGGAAGGGGTATCGATAATAGATAGATTATTGATAAAAAGATAAGTAATATTACTCGAATCATAAAATCAATCTGTTATATTATTCTAGAAAGTCCATTGGATTAAGAGAAGCCCCTACTGGCAAAAGACCATAGGAGCGTTCTTCTATGCGAAATGTTTCTGAAGCATAAACCGTGAAATGAAGGTGGGGTCCTGTAGAAAAACCCGTTGATCCTTCATATCCAATAACATCCCCATTTTGCACAGATTGGCCAAGCTGCGCCGCTTGCTTTGAGAGATGGGCATATAATGTTATAAGGCCATTGCGATGATCCACGGCAATCCATTTTCCATATGCCAAACGTCCGAGATTTCCCATTCCGATTATTGTTCCTGAAGCTGCGGCTTTAATTGGGGTTCCGATACCTGAAGGAGGCGCTATATCAATTCCGTTATGAAAAAGATACTGATCATTAATAAAACCAGTTGAAGCCGTGGAGCCATAATATTGCGTGATGCGAACCACATCGGTTGGCCACGAAAGCGCTCCTTTAGACGGAAGTGCAGATGGATTAACTAAACGACGTAACTGCGCATCAAATTGAATAATCTCTTTTTCAATTGTTTGTTGTTGGACTTCTAAAGTTTTTAATGTTTGCCGGAATTGATTTTCTTGGCGGTTTGTAGTATACAGAAGATCTTCTCTGTCGTCTTGTTCTGATATAAGAATGCTATTTTGTACCGCCAGAGTTTCTCGGAACGTTTCAAGTTCCTGCTTCTTTTTTTCCGTCATTATCCGTTTTTCCTCAAGCGTTTGCTTTGTTGTCTTTAAGTCGCGGATAATCAGTATCAGTTCGGCCTCTAGACGTTCTCCGGCAGTAAGATTATCAAAAACCTCCGAAAAACTTTCAGATGAGAAGACAAGCGTGACCGGAGAAGCATATTCGGCTGTTTCTTGAAGACTTCGAAGTATTCCAGCCGTTTGTTTTTTTGTTTCATATAATTTGTCTTCAAGCTGTTTGATTTCAAGAGAAATTCTTTCAAGCTCAAGATTTAATGATCCGATTTGTTCTTCGGTAAGGGCGATATCCAAATATAGTGCTTTAATTTGCGCATCGAGTCGGGCAATTTCATTGGCAAGCGTTCGCTCTGATTTTTGTAAGTCCCCTATCGTGTTTTTTGTTTCACGAATTTGTGCTTCCAATTCTTGAATTTTTTCGGAACGTTTATTGATTTCTATTTTTAAGTCCTCAATATCGGGGGCTGCTCCCACATAATCAATAACACTTCCTAGAAAAGCAAACGCAATCATGAAAGAAGCAACTTGAAATATAGTCCGTTGCGCTTTGTTCATATATATATATTATCTCATAGGTTTTTCATTCTTGCCATTTTCTTTTAAAACAGTTATTGCTTTTTTAATCCGTGTCAGTGTTTCCTCTTTTCCTAAAATGGAAGCAATTTCATGAGGACCAGGAGATTTTTGTTGGCCGGAGAGGGCTATTCTAAGTGGCCACAATATCCTTCCTCGATCATTTGTTTTTTCTGCATGATGAAAAATCATTTTGCGAATTATTTTTATTTCCCACTCTTCCGCCGGAATCTTTTCTAATATAATAAATATATCTTTTAAAGCTTGGCGAATATCTGCAACATTCATATTTTTCCAAAATAGCAATTCTGATTTTATTTGTGGTAAGCCGAAAAAGAAACCAAATTCTGACATAAAGTCCTTTTCAAGATTTGAAAGAGGAAGCCGTTCTAGCACCAAATATACAATATCGGAACAACGCTTTCGTATAAATGTCGGATCTTCTTTAACCACAGCTTTTTTTACCAGAGACGTCATATACTCAATAAGCTCATTAGGAAGGGATTTGCGATCATTAAGCCATCGTTTTTCAGAATGTCGCATGAATTGTGTATTAAACCAGTCTAATTTTTCTTGACCCCAAATCGCTCCCCCGTGTTGTATGCCCTCAAGAGAAAACGCCTCAATAAGCTCATCAAGTGAAAAAATCTCTCGATTATCCTTTGGGTTCCAGCCTAACAAGGCAAGAAAATTAATAACTGCTTCAGGGAGATATCCTAGATTCCGTAAATCCTGAACAGAAGCAGCACCATGTCGTTTTGAAAGTTTCGTTCGATCCTTTCCCAAAATGAGAGGGAAATGACCAAATTGCGGGCTTTGTATCTCCAGAGCTTCTGCAATAGCAATTTGTTTTGGGGTGTTAGCGATATGATCTTCCCCGCGCAGAATATGCGTGATTGCCATTTCATAATCATCAATGACTGCTGCAAAATTATAAAGTGGCGTTGAGATATTCTTGGCGATGGCGATATCGCCCAAAAGGTTTGTATGAAATGTAATTGGTCCACGAATAAGATCGTAAAAAGTAGTTTCTTTGTCAGGAATGCGAAGACGCAGGATACTGGATTTGCCTTCGGATCGATGTTTTTTAATCTCGGCCGAAGAAAGTACTGCACATTTTCTAGAATATCGAATCGCAAGGCCCGCCTTTTTTTGTTTGAGACGTTCCTTTGCGAGCTCATTTGGTGTACAAAAACACCAATATGCCTTTTCTTCTTTCAAAAGCCGATCAAGATATTTGGTATAAATATAAATACGTTCCGATTGTCGATACGGGGCGTATTCTCCTCCTATCCGGACTCCTTCATCCCATCCTAAACCCAACCATTGAAGACCTTCGACAATATCTTTTTCAAATTTTGGATCAGATCGCTCGACATCGGTATCTTCAATTCGGAGTATAAATACTCCTTGATATTTTTTTGCAAAAAGATAATTAAATAAGGCGGAACGTGCCGTACCCAAATGCAGAGCGCCAGTTGGAGACGGCGCGATTCGTACTCGTATTTTGCCGGGGAGAATTGGAGGCGGGATGAATATTTTTTGTGGTTGGGTAAGATGAGGAATCATGATAGTGCTTTCGGAATGTTTTCAATGATCATAGAAGCCACGTCATCAGCAGCATTTGGGAGGGCAAGATGTTGTACAATTTGGGACATTTGGTGAAGTTTTGGTCTGTTTTGCAATAACGTAAGGATTTTTTTTGAAAAAAGATGAGGTGCAAGATTCTCTTGCGTTATGATTTCCGCCCCTCCTGCTTTTGCAAAAATAGCTGCATTGACCTTTTGGTGATTCGCTGCTGCACTTTCAAGGGGTATAAGGAGCATTGGTTTTGCCGCAAGCGCATTTTCGTATAATGTACCCGATCCTGCGCGAGAGACAACCAATGAAGAAATAGCATATGCATCTGCAAGTTCTTTTTCGTCAAGAAATTTGTCGATATGAAGTAAGGTGGCAAGGTGCGGCGTTTTCTGCAAGATGCGTCGTGCAAGCTCAAGGGTAGTATGATGTGTTTTTGCGCCGCATTGAAGGATGATTTCTGTTTTTTCTAGCAACGTTGGCGCTGCCTCCAATATCGTCTGATTTAATTGCCAGGCACCTTGACTTCCCCCAAGAACCAAAATAACTTCACCAAGCGCTATGTGCCATCGGGCTTGAGCTTGGGGACGGGATCCTTGCTTGATCGTAACGCGAACTGGATTGCCGGTAATGCGGGCTTTCGGAAACCACGCAAGGGTATCTGTAAACGAAATCGCAATCGCACTCGCAAAACGCGCAGCGATTCTTGTTGCGACCCCTGGGATAGCATCCGATTCATGGATTATGACCGGAATACCAAATAAGCGGGCAGCAAGTACTATTGGTACAGTTCCATAACCACCCTTGCCAAAAACAATGTCGGGCATGGTACGCCATAATGCTATAATTGCCAAAACCATACCTGTGGGGATTTTTATAAGTTCTACAACAATTCGAGCTGTAATATACCTTGGCAACTTTCCAGCGATGATGGCATATACGCGAATTCCTTCTTGCGTAAGCGTTTCTAAACCATCTGTTTTTGGTCCAACAAAATAGTATTCAGTTTCTTTAGGCAATCGATTTTTAAGCGAACGGAAAATAGCGAGAATGGGAAAGATGTGACCTCCAGTCCCCCCCCCCGTAAAGAGAATACGCATACAATAAATCCTACTATTTTTGCGTAGGAATTAAATTTTTGTGCGTTGCGCGAGAAAGCGAAAGAAGCAGCATCGCAGCTCCAATGGTTATCGCCAGGGAAGAGGATCCGTAACTGAAAAACGGAAGCGTAATACCCATAAGCGGCAATAAGGCAACAACTCCACTAATATTTAAAAATGCCTGAATAAGTATAAGGAACGTGAGCCCAAAAGCAAGATTACTTAAGAAGGGATCCTTTAACGAACGTGCGATTCGCAGTCCTCGCCATCCAAGAAAAATAAAAAGGCCTATAACTGTTATACCTCCAATAAAACCAAGTTCTTCAGAAAGCACCGCAAAGATTGTATCCCCAAATGCTTCTGGTAACCAAAAAAGTTTCTCGCGCGAGAATCCCAATCCCCTTCCAAATAATCCCCCCGAACCAATAGCAAGCATTGCCTGGTTTACCTGCCAACCGATGCCCAATGGGTCACTACCTGGATTAAGGAACGCAAGAATGCGGTTTACGCGATATGGCGCAATACGTATGAGCAGAAGCAGTGCTCCCATTCCCATCATTACCGTTGTGGCGACATAATGGATACGTGCACCAGCGGCAAAATACATCGCAAGGGCCGTAAAAGCGATTACACCTAAACTTGAGATATCCGGTTGCAATATCAAAAAAAACCCAACTAGCCCTACGATACCAAGAAAAGGAAGATATCCTTCACGGAAAGAGATGGTGGAATCTTTCCTCTGGGTAAACCACGCCGCAAGATATATGACCACGGCAATTTTAAGAATTTCTGCCGGTTGAACCGTAATTGGACCAAGACCGATCCAGCGATGCGCTCCTCCCGATCCAAGGCCAATTCCTGGAATGAATACCGCAAGCATTGCGGCAAGTGCCCCCATAAGACCTGGTATTGCAAGGGTTTTTAAGAGTTGATGCGGCAGGATGAACAAAAGACCGCCCAAAAGAATACCTCCGCCGATACCCAGTGCAATTTGTCGGCTTACAAAATAATAAGGATTACCATGTTCAACTTGTGAAATTGCAGAAGAAGCGCTTGCCAATATCACTAAGCCGAAGATGGTTAAAATAAGAATAGTAACCAGAAGTGGTTTATCTGGATCGGCAGGGATTTTTTGTGTTTTGCGGGTCATAAGCCGACGGCATTTTTAAAAGCTCTACCCCGAGCGAATTCATCTGCAAAAAGATTAAAGGAAGCAGCGCCTGGAGAGAGCAATATAATGTCTCCCCTTTCAGCAAGTTGTTTCGCTGCTTGAACGGCCGACTGCATATCAGAAAAAACCTGGGATGTACGAATAAAATTTAATTTTTGCAAAGCCGCGTACAACTTTTCTGTGGCCGTGCCTCCAAGGAAAATCACATATTTTACCCGCTGCATTATACGTTCTGCGAGTTTGTGATATTCTAATCCTTTATCTTGCCCTCCGCAGATCAATATAATTTTTGTGTCTTGTGGTATAGATTTTAATGCTGCTTCAACAGCTCCAGGATTTGTGGCAGCAGTATCGTTGATATAGGTAACGCCTTCTTTCATTCCAATAAATTCTAATCTTCCTTCCAATCCAGGAAAAACTTTTATTGCTCTTTGATAAGCAGATGGATCGAAAGGGACGTTCTCCCACTGCGAATGTCGTGTTGCAGAAAAAATAGCACAAAGCGCTGCGGCAATATTTGAAATGTTGTGCGGTCCACGAAGAGATAATTCTGATTGTATAAAAGAAAACATATGTTCCTGACCTCCGTCTTCGAAGAAAATATTATCATGACTAATGCATATGCCTTTCTGTCCAGTCATTTTTTCACACGATATACCAGAAAAGAATGAACATTCGCCCCTTATTTTTTTTAAGAGTACGGGCGTATTCGGATCATCAAGGTTCAATACAGCAACATCTTTTCTGTTTTGATATAACAGAATGCGAGATTTTGCTTCGCGATATGCCTCAAACGAAGGATAATCTTTGAGATGATCTGCAAATACGTTGGTAATTACTGCCACGCGAGGCCCCTTTCCTTCATGCGTAATACCTTCAAGCTGCCATGAAGAAAGCTCTGCAACCGCAACGCTTTTTCCTTTAAGGTCTTCTAGTGCTTCTAATAATGAGGTTCCAGGAAGGCCACATGCTTTTGCATCAACTCCTCCTTTTCGTAACATCGCCGTAGTAAGGGCAGTAGTGGTTGACTTTCCTTTGGTGCCCGTAATACCAATAGTGAACGAAGGGCAAAGTTTTAAGAATAAGGAACCATCCGTTTCAATAGGTACCGATTGTTTTTGGGCAATTGCAAGATACGGCGAATGCACGGGAACACCGGGGTTTCTTATAATAAGATCGGTGTTTTTAAAATCATCTTCATGATGTCCATTCAACACATAATGGATAGATAATCCGCGAAGTTCATTGAGCGGTTCCCCGAGGTCTTTTTCGGATTTAAGATCAGTTACAGTGACCTTTGCCCCACTATCGCTTAAAAAACGTGCGGTTCCTGCTCCCCCGCCGTGTGTCCCTAAACCCATTACCAGCACTTTTTTGCCCTTAAAATCTTCTCTTTTCATTCTTATTTTAGCATAGACGGAATTGGTTATTTTGCAATAACCGTAAAGAAAAACCGCTTTTTTGGGCGGTTATCTGACTTTTATTACCGGTGCGTTCTCTGGCATATGACCTTCAACGCCAGAACACAGCGTAACGTAATTTAACAATATCAGTTTTTGTTTTTTCTGGCAAATGTAATGGATTCCTTTGTATCCGCCATGGCCTTTGTTATCCCCCGGAAGCGGGAATGCGATGAATCTATCGCCTACTTTAAGCTCTCCGAAAGTCAGCTTTGCTTCGGTATCCACATTTTTCTCCTTTCCTCGTACTATTATTTTTTGTATCACTTAGTATAACAGGAGTCAAGGTATTAATCGTGGTCGTTGCGTTATATTTTTCAACGAGTTCGTGACGCAAGTTTTCATCGGATTGGCAGTGGGATCAGAAATAAAATTATCTATAAAGGCGTAAAAACTTGCGACGCAGAACGAGCGATTGTGCTGGGGGAGGGATTCGAACCCCCGAAGGCATAAAGCCATGTGGTTTACAGCCACACCCGTTTGGCCGCTTCGGTACCCCAGCAAAAGCCAGGAGCGGGATTCGTCCCGTACCAGAACAAGTTCGGTACGGGATTGCGACTGGCAGCCGCTCACGCTTCATAACGATTCGCGCTCGCGGGCCAAATCGGGAAAACCCACGACCTGCGGTTTACCCGCCTACCTACGCCTGAGCCTGAGAGCCTGAGGTCGGACTCGAACCGACAATCTACGCTTTACAAAAGCGTTGCTCTACCATTGAGCTACTCAGGCTTGGGCGAGGGCGGACAGACAAAACCGCTGCGGCATTTATCCAGCACCGAACTTGTTCTAGTGCTGGGCCGCTGAGCTATCCTGGCGCCTATAATGAGCTATAAACTTGCAAGCTCATCCAATCGGCGTTTTATTTCGTCATCGTCGGGCGCAAGCTTGAGGGCCTGTTGAAATGCAGTCCGTGCCTCATCAATATTTCCGGCAACACTATAAAGATTCCCTAGGCGTTTGTATGCCGCAACATCGTCGTGGTGATTTTCAATCCATTCAAGTAACTTTTTTTCTTCTTCAAGATATGCTTTTCTTCTTTTCGTGCGAAACAGAAATTGTGGGAGCATTTCCACATTCTTCTTTCCCGCTTTTTTTTGCGCGAGACGCAGAAGACGGTCACTTATACGCAAGAACGCAAAGAGCGCAGTTCGCAAACCCTGCATGGCAATTTCAAGGGCCCCGAATGATCGACGTTGTGCTGCTCGGAAATCTATTTTTAATGGTATTATTTTGGGTATCGTAAGCTTGACCTTTGGAGAAGGTGCGCTAAATTCTCCCAGAACAGGCAATTTTCTAATAAGCACGACCAAAACCAAGGAGATTCCAAAAAGGAGGCAAAATATCCCAAAAAGAATCACAAACATATTACTCCCCTACTGCTATTCGTGCGAAGCGCCCTATCTCGATTTTTTCTCCAAATTTACCAACAGCTTCAGCAATAACTTCTGACACTGTTTGGTCGGGATTTTTTACGAACTCTTGTTCCATAAGCACAATTTCTTTGGCAAGCGCTGCTATTTTTCCTTCAGCTATTTTTTCAATAACCTGTGAAGATTTTCCCGACTTTTCAAATTCTTGTGCGATTATTTTCTTTTCTTCATCAATAATTTCTCGCGGGATATCTTCGCGGTGCATATAGTGCGGCGCTGCTGCTGCAATATGTAACGCAAGATCGTGGGCCAGCGCTTTAAATTGTTCTGAACGAGCCACGAAGTCAGTTTCCGTACGCAGTTCTACAAGCACCCCCAAGGCGCCTGTGCCATGTATGTATGCTTCAATAATTCCGGAAGATGCGGTTCTTCCCATTTTTTGTGCAGCAATCGTCTTCCCACGGGTTCGAAGTAATTTTATCGCTTTTTCAAGGTCACCCCCTGCTTCTTGCAGTGTCCTTTGACAATCGCTTAGTGATGCTTGGGTACGCGCCCGTAATTCTTTAACCAAGGCAATATTCATAAAAATAAGGAACAAGTAATTATTATTTTGTTTTTTGTTTCTTTTGGCCTTCCGTAATTCCTTCTGCCAATCGGGAGAATATATAGTTAAGTGCGGAAAGCGCGTCATCGTTTCCCGGAATAGGATAATCAACAAGCGATGGATCGGTATTTGAATCTACAATGGCGATTGTGGGAATATTTCTCATACGCGCTTCTTTTGCAGGTAATGCCTCTGAATGAAGAGAAGCAAGGATAAGCGCATCTGGTGGCTTTCGCAATTCTTTCAATCCACCAATTTCTTCTTCCAGATGTTCGTATTTTCTGCGAAGTCGTAGCTGTTCTGCTTTGGTATATTTTTCCATCTCTTGCTGATTCGCTATCGATTTTTCCAAACCCCGAAATGCTTCTAAGCGTTTGGCGACAACCGCAAAATTAGTAATAGTTCCTCCCAGCCATCGTCTGATCACATAAGGCATATCACAGGCACGTGCAATATTTTTAGTCAATTCTTGCATTTGGGGTTTTGTTCCCACAAATAAAATAATCTTATGATTTGCCGCAAGCTCTTCAACAAACTCTTTTGCCTTTTGGAGCGCTTCTGCTGTTTTTCGAACATCGATAAGCTCAACTGCGCCGCGCACACCAAAAATAAAGGGTTTCATGCGAGGATGCCTAAATGACGGTCGATGCCCGATATGCGCCCCTGCTTTTACAAGCTCTTGTACGATGTTGTCTATGTCCTTAGTCATACCATAAATACTATAACGTAACGCTATGAATATGCAAGACATGGCTCTTGCGTGAAGTAGAAAGGCATGGTATAATTAAAAAACCTTAACAAAAGAAGAGGTGGTGAGATCAATGTTCTCTCGGTCTGTTTCTTCCTGTCTTCAGGGATTTCGTGCGTTTCTTGGTATTCACCCAAGAGCACAGGCTAATGATGTGGGCTCTGTCGCATTTTTGGGAATGATTGTTCTTTCGGTTCTTGTCGCATATTTTATTACGGTTGCGTCAACCGGCAATGCATTTGTTGCGGTCTTTGTGCTTCCTACCTGTGCCGCGGCATATGTTTTAAGCGATATTGTGTATAGCACATGGCAAAGCGTTTTCCATCGTCACCGCGTGCGCATTGAAGCAGAAAGCAAGACCAACGACGGATATCAAAAAGCTGGCATTTGGCGATTGGGAGAATATGTCGGAGCGGCTGTCGCAACTCTTACTCTTTTGATTCCCGCGCTTGTCGCTTATCGTATAACAGCCCCTCTACCCTTTGGGTGGGACGATATTACATTTAAGCTTAATCCCAAAGAAATGTTTGTGGTACTCGATGTTACGGTGGGGATTCTCGCGGCATCGTCAATTGCAAAATTGGTGAGCGTGCCGTACCGTCCTCGTGTCGCACACAACAACGTGCTTCTCTTTTTGTGTGTTGTTTCCACAATCACCATTATGGCTGTTTTGGTGCAGGATGCGCGAGGGCGCGCCGTATTCCCTGAAGACCTTTCTTGGTCGTATCTCATTATTCTCGCCAGTTACGCCAGCCATAATGTGATGTTGAGTATCTTGTGTCCCAATGTACGGCAAAAAAGGCCGGGACACATAGTTGCTTTCGGCGTTTATTTGTTCTTTGCGGCACTGCTTGTTGTCTTTGCAGGAACAAATATGTTGGTCCGTATTCCTTCAGCACTTTTCGCTTTTTATGCGATTACTCTTCTTGTTATGTTGATAAGCGGGGTATTTCGATACCTCCTTGAAGAACCATTGGTGAAGGTTGTTTTCAAAAGAAACGAAGAAGACAAAAACTCCGCCTGTTAGGCGGAGTTTACCATTTGCATTATCAACGCATGTGCGTTATACTTTATTATTATGAAACAGAATATCCATCCGCAATATCACCCGAATGCGAAAGTGACGTGCGTTTGTGGCGCCGAATATAATATCGGCTCAACGCTTAAAGAAATTGAGCTTGAGGTATGTGCGAATTGTCATCCTTTTTATACCGGCAAGGGAAAGCTTGTAGATACCGCTGGGCGGGTTGATCGTTTTCGTGAACGTGCAGCAGCACAAGAAAAAATTGCACAAATGCGAGGGAGCAAAAAGACACGTAAAACAAAAGATGTCGTTCGCAAAGAACGCAGGGCAAAGCGTGTTGAGAGCGCATGAGTGTGCTTGACGACCTTAAAAAACAAGCACAGGAATTGTCCCAGAAGCTCGTTTCCCCCGAACTTCTTTCGCAACCGGATAAATTAAGAGAACTTTCGAAGCAGTTCAAAGAAGTTACCGAAACTATTGCCACCTATGAGATGCAGCATGACTTAAAAAAAAGAAAGCAAGAAGCGTCTCAAATATTGGCAGAATCGCAAGATCCTGACCTCCGATTACTTGCAGAGCAGGAGCTTGCGGAAATACAAAAACAAGAGCAAACTTACGCAAATAATGCGGGGAAGAAGGAGCGAATTATTATTGAGATACGACCGGGTACTGGAGGAGACGAGGCGGCGCTTTTTGCATATGATCTTACCCGAATGTATCTTCAGTTTGCGCAAAAACAAAAATGGGAGATGGCGGTACTCGATGAAAGCTTAACGGAATTAGGAGGCGTTAAATCCATTACGCTTGCAGTGGCCGGAACAGCCGCTGCCTCTCTTCTTTTATCGGAGGCGGGCGTACATCGCGTGCAGCGCATTCCATCTACCGAAAAATCAGGACGCATTCATACCTCTACGGTTACCATTGCGGTATTACCGGAGCCAGAAGAAAAAGAAATTAATATACGGCCGCAAGACATTCGCATAGATACGATGCGTGCTTCCGGCCCTGGCGGGCAATTTGTGAATCGAAGAGAAAGTGCGGTGCGTATTACTCATTTTTCTACAAATATTGTGGTCTCTTCGCAAACCGCACGAACACAGTTAGCAAACAGGGAACAAGCAATGAAGATGTTGCGCGCAAAGGTTGCAGCGCTTGAAGCAGATCGGCGCTCTCAACAACGAGGCGATACGCGCCGCACGCAAATTGGTTCTGGGGAACGGGCGGAAAAAATCAGAACATATAATTTCCCGCAAGATCGCGTTACCGATCATCGTATAAAAAAATCCTGGCACAACCTTGCCAAGATACTCAACGGCGATATTCTTCCTATTTTGCAAGAATTACAAAACTTTAAAATTCCTAAATCATCATCCTAGCAGAATTGAGCATAAAGGGATCATGTCATCTTGAAGTTTCGGCTTCAAGTATTTTTATTTGTTCTTCAAATTGATGTGAAAGTGCCATTACGCTATCTCCGTAGAAGGCAAAGGCGGGATTATCCCAATTGCTGCCTGCAAAATAAATCATAGCCGCTTTCCACTCGTTTTCAAATGTTTGTTGATCGGCCCCTGCCGCTGCAAGCTTTAAGGCAGCAGCTGCGAGGGAATCTTCAACGTTCCATGGGGAGGGAGGGTTATGGCCGGTTAATTCGCTAATTCGGCTTTCCCAAGAAAGCCATGTGGAGGGTAAAAATTGCGCAGGACCCATAGCGCCTCCCCATCCATATGAAGGTTTTTTAGAAACGGGTGTTTGATTTGGATCGAGCCCCAACTCAGCAGTAATCGCCATAAAAGCCGGCCAATCTCGAGGATGCATATCCGTTTGCCAATTTCCGGTACCCACCCGAGCTCCTAATCGAGATTCTTTCTGTAATACCGCAAGCAAAAAAGCTGCTCTGACATTTGTTTTCTGAGCATATTGTTGTGCAATAGTATACGCTTCACCAAATTGTAATTTGGCACCGATATCTTCTAAAAGATAAAGAGCTGTACGTATCGATATGGCTTGCTGCGTTTTTTGAGAGACAAGACGTCGAAAGGCTGTTTCAGATCCTTTTGTTTCGGCAATAAGGGTCTCCCGATTAAATTGTTTGACGCGGAGATCTTCTTCGGCAAGCTCAGCAATACGTAAAAGCTCTTCTTGCTGTCCACGTTTTTCCTCAAGTAGCCCCCGCTCTTGTAAAAGCGCTTGGGTTTCTTCGCGAATGTCTTCAATCCCCAGAATGAGTTTTTCCTGCGATTGTTCTAATGCCGTTGTTTCTAAAAAAATGTTTTGCAATGTTGGGCTTCCGGCAATACGTATCAAAGGCGGCACAGCATCGTACGCATTGAGTTCACGCAAAAAGAAAGCCATGGCTTTCTTTTTTTGATCAATATTTTGTTCTCGTTGAGTAATTGAGGCCTGAAGAGCGGTAATTTTTTCATCAAGTAATCCAATATCTTTTTGTATTCGCTCAATTTCTAACTCTGTTTGTTTAATTTGTTGGGCAAGGAGAAATAATTCATCTTCAAGCGTCGCAGCGCGCGATTGTAATTCTTGTATCGTTGAACGCAGCGTCAAAATTTCCTGATCAATTTGTTCAAGATTTTGTTTAAGTTCGATTTTATCTTGCTGGGCTTGTGCATCCAGTGAAAAAAATACGAAAGCCCCCACAAAAAATAGCGTGAGGGCAAGAAAGCTTACACGAAATAAGATCTTTGAAAATGTCATTGCTCTTTGGTTTCTGGGGCTGCTGATGTGGGTTCTTTTTCGGCCGTTTCTTCTTCTTTTGCCTCTTTGGGCTCTTTTTCTCCAATAACTTCAACTTCTTCAACCTTCTCTTCCGGAGGGGTTTCCAATGCCGCAAGCTCTTCTTCCGACATTGCCGGTGCCACAATGGTAACAATTTCCTCCAGATCTTCTAATATTTTAACCCCTGCAGGGAGAGGAATATTTTTTATCCGAATCGCATCGTTCACCGCCTCAAGAATCGAGAGGTCAATTATAAGGTTGTGTGGTAGCGATGCAGGAAGCGCTTCTATTTCTACTTCGTGAATATTTTTTACCAATACACCCTCTCCTCTCTCTACCGCAGGTGCCTCATTTTCATATTCAAGCGGAACAGTTACGCGAATCTTTTCATCCATGCGTACCGCATAGAGATCGACATGGAGAATTTCATCCGTGGCCGGATGTGTTTGCACTTCGCGTATAAGAACTGTTTGTTTTTTGTCTCCTTTGTTCCCCAAAAGCTCTATAAGAGTTGATTCGCCCGCCTCTTTGAGGACTTTAAAAAATTCTTTTTTGGGTAATGTTATTGGTTTTGTTTCAAGGCCACGTCCATAAACCACAGCGGGAATATCCCCTGCGGCTCGAAGGTTGCCGAGTTTTTTACCTACTTCTCTTGGTTTTACTGATAAACTCAACATAGCTTAATTGCCCTAGGATTTTAGTTTGACGGCCGTAAGAGGTTCTTTCCCAGACAGCACGGCAATAATATTTTGTGCGGCAAGCTCAGCCATTCTTCCGCGGGTTTCTATTGTGGCAGATGCGGTGTGAGGTGTCAAGATAACGTTTTCAAGGTTGGCGAGTCCGGAAGTTAGCGAAGGTTCGTTTTCAAATACATCCAACGCCGCACCAGCAATCGTTCCCTTCCGCAATGCTTCTACTAATACCATCTCTTCAATTACTGGACCTCGTGAAGTATTAATGAGATAAGCGCTTGATTTCATAATCTTGAGACGCTCCGCATTAATTAGATGACGCGTGGCGGGAACAAGGGGTACATGAATGGAAACGAAATCCGCCTCTCTTAATAAATCTTCAAGTTGCATATATGTGGCTCCGTATTCTTTTTCAAAATCAGAATTTGGCTTGACATCATAATACTGTGCGCGCATATCAAATCCCTTTACGGCATGCTTTGCCACCAGCGATCCAATTCTTCCAAGACCGACAATACCCAATATTTTATGTGAAAGGTCGCGGCCCAAAAGAAGCATCGGTTCCCAGCCACGATATTTTCCAGCGCGCGTGAAACGATCGGCTTCTGGAATGCGATGAGCAATCGCAAGCATAAGGGCAAAGGTATGTTCTGCCACGGTTTCGGAAAGAACATCAGGTGTGTTGGTGATCACAATTCCCCGCTCTTGTGCGGCCACAACGTCAATGTTGTCAAAACCAACAGCATAGTTTGCAATGATTTTTAGCTGTTTTCCCGCAGCATCCATGACCTCGGCGTCAATTTTATCAGTAAGAAGAGACAATAAGGCATCAATCCCTTTAACGCTTTGAATAAGGGCAGGGCGGGAGATTACTGCATCCTGGGATGCAACAATAACTTCATGACCTTGTTCCCGAAGAAGCTTTGGGCCATCTTCTGGAATTTGTCTGGTGATAAAAATCTTCATAAGGTTAAAAAATGCTAAGCTGAACCCACAAAAGCACACCGCTCACAAGCAAAATGACAACACCGCAGAGAATTAGAAATCCTTCCAGGGTATTGATGGTAAAATTCATATTTCATCTATATTTTGTTTGCCGACCCAAATATTTTAATTTTTTTTCTGACAACTCCTTTTACCGCATCAATCACTGGCGGCAACACCTTATACATCGCAAGCTCTTTGGTGTTTTCCTGCAATGTCTTTTCGAGCGTTTGTCGAAAGGCCAATCGCATTTCTGTATTAATATTTACTTTTACTACACCACCAATTTTTATAGCTTGCTGTACTTGGGAATCTGGAATGCCTGAACCACCATGTAATGATAAGAAGGTATCAGGTATCACCTCGCAAATTTTTTGTAAAAGCCCAATATCAAGTGGTGGTTGTGTCGGGAAAATACCATGGATATTTCCAAAAAGCGTTGCCATGGTATCGACATTCGTTGCTTGAACAAATTCCCGAACTTTTTGCGGATCGGAGAATGTCTTTTTTAATTCTTCTATAGTTATTTGTTCTTTGTAAACCTCGGAAGATTTTCTGGCCATACGATCAATTTCTGCTTCTACCATTAGATCTTTTGCGTGTGCCTCCGACACAACTTTTTTAGTAATTTCCATATTCTCTTTATAAGAAAGAGCCGATCCGTCAAAATGGATCAGATCATATCCTGCTTCGATGCCAACCATGCACTCATCAAACGTCTCTGCGTGGTCAAGATTAACAAAAATAGGAATACCATATTCAGAAGAGAAATTTCGCGCAACCGAAATAACATTACGTGCCCCCATCCATTTTGTTTCTCCGGGAGACGATTCTATAAGAACAGGCGAAGCAAGTTCTGCGGCTGCCTCAACTATTGCTCTCATTGTTTCAATATTGGCGACGTTGAATGCACCGATAGCAAATTTTTCGTGATGTGCTTTTGCGAATAATTCTTTTACGTGCATATGAACATTGGACCAGTCGTCCTTTATATTTCTATATACCCTTTTTCTAAATTATCTTCGACCATCCCTTCCATTCTTGCTTTACCAAGCCACCCGCTAAATAGGCGGTTCCAAAGCGCTTCTTGTTGATGGTAGAGATATTTTGTAAACACGGATGAGTAACGATTGTGTGAAATGAGTGTATCAATAAAATTGAATGGCACTAAAATTTCTTCTGAAACTCCCCGCATCATATTTTCCTCTTTAGCTGCTGAAAGAGGGAAAAAATCTCCAATGTGGTCCAGGCCATCCCAAAACCCAAAACCAAGCTCAGGATGCGATTTTCCAAATTCAGTAAGTGAGCGCATAACATATGACCAATGAACCGCTTCGGGATTAAGATGTGGAATAAAAAGCCGCGGATCAGATGGATCATCTTTCGCAAGATATCTTTGCACAATAAGAAAGCGCCTCTCTGCTCGTTCCCCGTCGGGGATATGATCGCGCACATCACCACGGAGCGCAGAGGTAAGATGGGACGCAAAATGCTTTGGATCTTTTGCAAATCTTTTGAAAATTCGTGAGTAAAAGGGCACTTCGTTTAGATAATGGAGAAGAAGCGTTAATATCTCCAGCGTTGTTCCTGCGGGAGTACCGCCATGATTTTCTTCAGAAATCGGCAAAACAAAAATGATGCCTAATTCTTTAAGATGACTGATATGGTGTAGTTTTTTTCCGACAAATTTTTTCCCAATGTCTCTCCAACGTTCTGGGAGTATGGTGATCGATACCTCGCGCTCTTCAAAATCATCCGGGGTCAAAAATGCGTATGGTCGAAAAAATACATCATTGAGCCAGCGGGGGTCTTCAGCAAAACGGATTGCCGGAAAAATTTCAGAAACAGAGCTTTCTTGCAAAAGCTCGTCGATTGTTTTTTCCCCAAGTTCCTTTAGGAGATTTTGGGGAGGATTCTTTCGTAGTAACGTTTCTGCGATTTCCTTTTTTAAAAAATAACCAGTGGTTGTTCCTTTGATCGTTTTTGCTAAGTCGATTACGGTTTTGCAACCGGAGGGCGTCGCGCATGTGGGCGTATTAAGAAATTGCGATATTTTTTCATCGGTTTGTCGCAATTTGGTAATAAGCGCATGATACACATCTTCGGCCGAACTATCTTTTGAAAAACCAAGGTCTCCTAGTGCTCTACGTACTTGCGAATCGTTCTCTTCTGCTATTTCTTCAAAAACATTCTTTATTCCGACCAATTTGTTCATGGCGATACCAAATGTTTCAAGTATTTCTTCTCGAGTTCTTAAGATTTGGGCAAGTTTTTGAATAGCCAAAGCCATATAAAAATCCTCTTAGTTTTCGTTTTTTATGGTTTCTTTTTGAATTTTAAGTCGTCCCCATTTGTAAATGGAGTCGTGTTTATAAAGAATACCGGGTTGCGCTCCCATGTATTCAAGAACGCTTGTTGCGTTTGCTGATCCTAGCTGTATTGCATGGGGAATATCTTTTCCTTGGGAAAGCCCAGCGATAAAACCTGAGCCGAATGCGTCTCCAGCACCAGTACGGTCTATGCGTTTTTGTTCATGAAGAATGCCTGCGTGCCAGCGATATTTTCCGTTAGAAACCACAAGACCATTCGGTCCATCCGTCATCACAATAAGACCTCCCACCCACCGATTAAGTTTTTCAAATATTAAATGAGGTTTTTGAAAGGGTATTTTTGTAAGGTACGATGCTTCTTCGCGGTTTAAAATAAGCGCATCGATCAAACTAAGGAGCGGCCGGAGTTTATTGGGAGGCATCCGTAATTGCGTTGCGCCGGGATTTATGGCGATTTTTACGTTATGCTTTTTTGCTTTATGAATGAGCCACGGAAACGCCTCTGCGGATTTTCCTCCAAGGTGGGTTATATATAACCATTTCGCTTGAAACGCGGATTGGGGAATATCTTTTCCTTGTAAATATTCGCCGGCTCCACGATATACCAAGATTGAACGTTCTCCAGTTGAGGTCAAAAGAACCACAGAATAAGGGCTCATATGACGCGAATCTTTTTTGATGAATCTTGTATCAATACGAGCTCGCAAAAGCACTCTGGTTATTTCGTCTCCCCGAATATCTTTTCCGACTTTTGTGATACATGCAGTTTTAAGACCTTGGCGAACAAAAGTCATTGCAGTATTTGCTGCAGATCCTCCAATGGTATAGAAAATTTCTGAAATTTCTACTTTCGAGCCAAGCGTCATACATTCGGCAGCGCCCGTTTTAAACCGTGCATCCTTAATAACCATAAGATCCTTGGCACGCATGAACACGTCGCGCGTTGCAGATCCGATAGTAACAATGTCGTATGCCATAATGTATAAAGAAAATGTTATTTGTTTTGATCTACTTGTTGAATATCTTCTTGAAGGGCCTTAAGTTGTATAAGAGGATTTGTCCCATTCCAGATAAAGCTGCCAACAGCAAGGCGTGTGGCTCCTGCCTCAACAAGCTTTTTTGCGATCCTCGGTTTTACTCCTCCGTCGACTGTTATAGGAAGCTCTGGAAATTTTTTGTGAAATTGTTGTACCTTCTTGATCGTTTTCTCATTAAAGGGAGCAGCATTAAATCCCGGTTCTACCCCTAATAATAACACGGCATCAAGCCGTTTGGCGAAAGGATATAGTACATCAATTCTTGTTTTAGGATTAATGCTCATGCCGGCCTCGATTCCTACTTTTTGAATTTGATCAATAATAATGTGCGTGCGATTTCCTGCTGTTTCTTGATGGAAGTATATACGGCCTATTCGGGGAATCGCTTTTGACCATTGTTTTATATGTATTTCTGGATCGACGACCATAAGATCAATTTCAAAACGGATTGCGGTATCAAGCATTTTAATAAAATCAGGATCACTCCATGTAATATTTGGGGCGAATTTGCCATCAACAACATCAATTTGCATCCATGGAAGTCGCCCTTCGATTATCTTAATGCGCTGCATTGCTTCTTCTTGTGTTTTTACAAGAATGGTAGGAATTATCTCGGTCACAGGCCTGAAGTATAAGGTATGAGGTATAAGAAAAATTGCTGTGTTCCCTATTCCCTATTCCCTATTCCTTGATCTATTTTGTTGATGCGCCGGATATGGCGTTCTTGTCCCGTAAAGGGCGCTTTCAGCCATCGCGTAATTGCTTCTTTTACCTGTTTTTCTGAAAGAAATCCGGCACCAAGCGAGAGTATGTTTGAATCGTTATCTTCTCTTGTGAGCACAAGCAAATCCCTTGGTTTGTCCGTACGCTTTCCTCCCACATCCGATAATGCGGAAGGCTCACCGTAGTATACAGAAGCTCGAACGTTTTTCATGCGGTTGGCAGTCATTGCTTCTGCTTGTCCGCTAAAACCCAGAATAATCGCGCGTCTGGTATCTGGATCTTGTGCTACCGCTCGAGCCGCGGGAATTATGAAATCCGGGTAATCGTCTTTGGGGTCGAATACGAACGGACCAATGTCTTCATATTCATATTCCCATGCATTAAGCCATTTTTTAATTTTTTCTTTAAGGGCGAAACCGTTATGATCAGCAGCTAGATAGATTTTCATGTCGAAACGTTTTCGTTGATTGGTTAATATAAAGGAACTGGATAATTACCCGAAAAAGAATTAAGAAGCAAGAGAAATAGAAGCGATAAAACAAACAGCGCGCCGAGCTCTATTGTAAGCGTTAATAATGCGGTCGGCCAACGGTATTTTCGCAAGAAGAAAAGAGGGACGCCGAAAAAGACGAGAAGGTTGAATCCTATAAGTGAAAGAAACATTAAGGCCGTAAAAAGCCCTGAAAATGCTCCATACGAAACATAACGGTTAATATTCTCTCCAAACCAAACTAAAAGAAGCGAGAATACCGCAGTTATAAATGCCACCCCAAAACCTGCGGCACTCGCTTGTACCCATGGGGTTCCGAAAAATGTTTGAGATGTGAGGGTGCTAGAAACGCGCTTTTGAATCATGACGCGACGCATTTTTTTAAAAACGAACCATACAACAACGGCAACAACCGCAATTCCTATCAACGCATTGAGCAAAACAGGAAGCGCAAGCAGGATGCTATTTGAAGCATATTTTCCGTCAACAGAAAATGATTCCCAAGGGTCAAGTCCCGAGGTTTGTTTTACAAAGCCCTGCTCATAAATGATGCGTTGTGAGAAATCGTTTAACGAAGCATCCGGCGCGCCAGCAGCCGGAAGGGCAACACTCTCCACCGCAGAAAAATTAGGGCGATAATTTGTTTCCGCCCCGCCTCCTGCCAAAGAAAGCCCCTCTTGGACGTTGATCGCAACTCGTACACTTTGTACATCATAGGGAATTTTTACCGTTTCAAAAGAAAACTTAAATACTCCAAGTTTTTTATCCGCATAACCTTCTGCCTTGTAATAGAGTAAGATCGAAAACTGTTCCTGGGGTCTTACCGCGGCGATAAGCGGTATGGTTACTTTCATTGATGAAGAAAGCTGCTCGCTACGGGGGGTAAGCAAATAATAATTAGGTGCCGGATAATCATATCCGTACTGCAGACACGGATACGCGCATGATTCTTTTCCCGAAGAGTCGGGTTCGCATCCCGAATAATCATATCGAAGGCATTTTTGCGTTTTTGAAACTTCCTCTACCGTATTTATAATTCGAACTGATGTGCCCGGAATTTCAAACGAGATTTCAGAGAGCGCCGTCTCAGTAGTATTTTCAAAGGTGAGTTTTGCAGCTACAGCAGCTTCTCCTTCGGCGTCAAATACTACGGAATAGTATTGGTTTTGTCCCAGTGTTTGGCTCGGTATGGTTTCGGGCGTGACGGGAGAAGACGCTGATGCCGCACTCGAAACAACGAAAAGGCAAAGCAATAAAAATGAAATATATTTCATAGGCAGGATTATGCTCAAAGACGTTTTCCAACCCTTAATACATGTTCTATTAAAGTATGGGAGTATGCCCATTCGTTATCATACCAAGAGAATACGGTGACCAGGTCGCCGTCAACCACGCGCGTAAATGTAAGGTCAACAATGGCTGCGGCGGTTGTGCCGATAATATCCGAGGATACGATCTGCTCCTCGGTTATTTCAAGTATCCCTTTCCATCGGGGCTGTTGTACGGCCTTGCGGAAATGATTATTTATTTCGTCAACACTTGTTTTCCGCTTTGCGAGGATCGTAAGCATCGAAAGGGATCCTACCGGAACTGGTACGCGAATCGCAAGGCCATCAAAAATTCCATCCAGCGATGGTAATGATTTTACTACTGCATCAGCGGCACCGGTGTGTGCCGGAATAATATTTTGAGCAGCAGCTCGTCCCCTGCGAAAATCACCCTTACCGCCGGGCCCATCCACTATCGTTTGCGTTGCCGTATAGGCATGTACGGTCTGTAAAATCCCTTTTGCGACCCCTGGATATTCCATAAGTACTGCCATGGGAGGTACTGATGCGTTGGTGGTACAGGATGCGTTTGCAGTAATTGCGCCCAAGGTCGTATCTTGAAATCTTTCATCATTGGCACCAATGAGCACATGCTCCACGTTGCCTTTTGCCGGCGCAGAAATAACTACTCGTTTTGCCCCAGCCGCAAGATGTTTTTTCCCACCTTCTTCTGATGCAAAAACGCCTGTTGCCTCAACTACAACGTCAATTTCAAGCTCTTTCCATGGGAGCTTTTCGGGTTCCCGCTCAGCAAAAGTTAAGATTTTTTTGCCTTGAATGATGAGTGAAGGATTATTTCCGTCTGGAATTGTTTCGATAACTTTATTCCAACGTCCATACACCGTGTCATATTTAAGAAGATAGGCAAGATTGTTAAAATCGCCGAGATCATTAATGGCCACAATTTCTATATCCGTTCGATCAAATGCTTGACGAAAGAATGCTCTTCCGATACGACCAAATCCATTGATAGCAACACGAATCATAATTTCTTTATTTTAGTGAGAAGAAATATTGAGAAGTTGCACAAGCTTTTCTTTGTTAAAGCCAATAACGATATTTCCGTCGATATCAATAACCGGAACACCTAGCTGTCCTGATTTTTCGATTAAATCATCACGCGCCGCCTCGTTTCGAGTGACATCGTATTCTGTATATTCAACATTATGATCTTGGAAAAACTGTTTAGCCAATCGGCAATAAACACATGTGGGGGTCGTATACAGAGTAACCTTCATACGGGTGCATTATATCATACAAACAATTGATTCTAAAAGGATATCATGCGGCATTAACCAATGAGCGAAGTGCAAATCCGATAACGTACGCAGCGATTCCAGAAAGCGAACCTATCAATAAAACCTCTAGGGCATTAAGCATTATATTCCCACGCATAACGATTGTGCGTATGCCTCCTACAAAAAATAAAGCAAAGGCCGTAAAAAAGATACTTGCCGGAAAACGCATATCTTCAAACCATGGTATAAGGTATGGAACAAGGGGTACCGTACCAGCCATAAGAAATGAAAGGAAGGTTACAAGGGCATTGCGCATCGGGCGAATGTCTTCGGGATGCGACAATCCCAGTTCTTCGTGCAACATGATATGTGCCCATCGCTCCTTGTCTGCCGTGATGGTATTAACAATTTGTTCAAGCAAAGCGCCTTCAAATCCTTTTTCCCGATAGATTTCCCGAATTTCGTTTTGTTCTTCTTCGGGCACATCTTCAATTTCTTGTTTTTCTGCCGCATGCTCACTTTTAATAAATGTTTGTTCCGAACGTAACCCAAGGAAATTTCCAGCACCCATCGATATACCATCGGCAATAAGATTTGCAATACCTAAAACAAGCACAATGCCACCAGATAAATCTGCACCAATGACGCCCGCAACAACTGCAAACGTAGTAATAATTCCGTCGTGTGCTGCATATACTGCATCTCGCAATATTCCACCGCCAGGGCGGTGTTTTGGCTCACCTCTTTTTTCCAGCTTTTCCGTCATATATATATCGAAATCGAAAGTGTGAACAAAGCGCCAACAAAAAAAGAATTCCGATAGCACCAAGTATTGCAAAAATAATCCAAAGCCCATCCCTAAAAAGTATAAAGTTTTCCTTGTTGAAAAAGACGGTAACAATACCTGTGCTTACGGTAAACATTCCCAAAACCGCGGCCACTGTTCCTAGTATCCGCCACAGGAGATTTTTTATAAATATGAGAGAAAGGGATGCGCATATAAGTGCTACAAATGTTACTCCCAAAAATAGGTCATATAAAAAAAGCTCCCATGGTTTATGCGCCCAGGCGTCTTGACCAAAAATTATTCCAGGAAATCGTAAAGAAGCAAAAGTGCCCGGAACCGCGTGCATATATATAATAGTGATAAAGGTCGTTAGGAAAAAAACTAATAGGGTAACAGCAAGAGTTTTTTGGGTTATGGGAGAGGAAAAAAAAGAGTAGGTTTCTTGTGACGTCCGTCCTCGGAGAAAATAAAACGAGAGAATACCGATGATCCCCAGTACGATGCCAAAAGCCGTATAAAATACTGCTTCTTCAAAGTATCTTTTCTCCTCAAGGTTAAGTCGGATTAAGCTTGATATAAAATAAAAGAACAGAATGATTCCAATAGCCAGAATCCATGCAGAGGCAATTCGTCCCATGTATCGCATGCCACGAGATTTTCCTTCATGGATTAAGGCATACGCAAGCATTCCAAATGCGAGCGCTCCGCCGTATGCAAGAACTTGCCAAACAACAAGGGGCCAGGGCCACCAGTTTTGTAAAATCGTATCGGCATTCCATAAAAAGGCGGGAATACCAAGAAAATCAATTGGTTTCGGATACGGAGTTGAATGTAAAAATAAGGTTAATGAAATACCGCCCCATAGGATTAGGCCCACGAGCATGCCCAGTATTGGCATAAAATACAAAAAATATTGCGGCGGTTACTTCGGTCCTACACAAAGCGCTGGATCATCGCATTGGTGCGTTTCCGATTGGCAATACTGGTCTCCATCGAGATCAACGTATAGTATGCTTAAATTTTCTTGTTCAAGCGTTGCGCCAAGAACAAAAGAGTGTCGATTTGGATCTGAGCAATAGAAATAAAAATATTCTCCGGGATCTGTGGGAATCTTTTCTAGCATGTGTTCTGTTATTAAGACATCTAATACCCCTGTTGATAACGGACCTTGCCCTTCCGGGTATGTGCCATATTGGATATGAAATGCATTAATTGCATTGCGCAAAAGAGAAATATCTGAAATGCGACGCGTATCTCTTGCCTGTGCGCGTGCGGCGTTTAATGAAAAAAGCACAAGAGGTATTAATGCAACAAGAAGAGCAAGAACTATAGCGCCAAAACCCCCGATGAGCAGAATAATATTTTTAAAAAGACGAACCCCTTTTGCGCGGGGTTTGGTGCTATTCGGGTCGTAAGGTAACTTGCCCCCAAAAGCATCGGCAATGGCCTGATTTGACCAACCGGAGTTTTTTAATCGTTCCTGGATTTGCGTATCAGTTTGTCCTTCACCTCGTGCTTTTTTAATAAATTCGAAAAGCCGAGCATCATACATATCTACGCTGGCCGTTTCTTTCGTTTTATTGCCTTTTGCGCTGCCTCAACAATATTACTATCTCTTAAACCAAATTTATCCATTAGCAGATCAGGGGGGCCTGATTCGCCAAAACGGTTTTGCACCCCGACAAACTCCATAGGAACCGCATGGGTCTTTACAACAATCTCTGCAACTGCAGATCCCATGCCTCCTTGTACTTGGTGTTCTTCTGCGGTTACTATTGCGCCGCACTCTTGTGCCGCTTGCGCAATGGTTTTTTCGTCAATCGGTTTGACTGTATGATTATTGATCACGCGCGCTGAAATTCCTTTTTCTTTAAGAATATACGCTGCTCGTAGCGCCTCATAAACCAAAGGCCCCGATGCAACTAAAGCCACATCTGTCCCGTCGTAATATACTTCGGCTCGGCCAATTTCAAACGGAGTTCTCTCTGTGGTGATCACCGGCGTTTTTTCCCGCGCATATCGGATATATACGGGACCATCTATTTGTGCTGCGGCAAATGTTGCCTTTTCGGCTTCGATCGCATCCGCAGGAATAATAACAGTCATATTTGCGATGGGTCGCGTGATTGCTACGTCCTCAATTGCCTGATGGGTTGCTCCATCGGGTCCTACGGAAATTCCTGCATGCGCACCGGCAATTTTTACGTTTTGATTGTTATAACAAATCGTGGTACGGATTTGCTCCCAATTTCGCCCCGGTGAGAACATGGCGTAGGAGGCAATAAAAGGAATTTTTCCTACCGCAGCCAGGCCTGAAGCAACTGCGGCCATGTTCTGTTCCGCTACTCCTATTTGCAGGAATCGTTCCGGAAATTTTTCCTTAAACCAAAGCGATCGGGTGGATTCTGACAGATCCGCACAAATAACCATTACATTTGGATTTTTTTCTCCTGCGCGGACAACGCCCTTTCCAAAACCATCACGCAACGCAATTAATTGAGCGCATGAGCGATCTTGAGAAAAAACGTCTTTCGAAACAAGTTGTGCTTCTTCCCGTAACATGACGCAATCTTATGAGAGCTTAGTCGTTGCGGCGAACACGTTCATACTCCCAGCTTAACCATACCAGGAGCGTTGAGGTGATGCCCATAAGGGTAAATATTGTTTCCATAATTAGTGAAAGAGAAGAAGTGAAGCAAGTAAAAGAAGCGTTGAGGACAGTATAAAAAAGTCATCCATAGCTAATTTATAAATAATTATTAATAACCCACTATTATTGATGTTCGCTTTGAATTTTACCCCCGAGGGTCCGTAACTCATGAAGCGCTTCTTTTGCTTCTTCCGGCGTGAAGGGTTTTGAATGCCATTCGTATTTGAATTCCATAAAATCGACTCCCTTTCCCGCAATAGTATGCGCAATGATCAGTACGGGTTTTTCATAGATTGCCCGCGCTTCTTCGCACGCTTCGATAATTTCACGGATATTATGTCCGTCAACATCAAGCACGTGCCAATTAAAGGCCTCATATTTTTCGCGTAGCGGCTCAAGCGGCATAATATCTTCAGTCATTCCGTCAATTTGGATATTGTTACGGTCAATAATTCCGGTAAGATTATCCAGTTTATGCTTTCCGGCAAGCATTACTGCTTCCCAAATATTTCCGGTTTCTTGTTCTGCGTCCGACATCAAGCAATATACCTGATTTGATTTGCCATCCATTTTAAACCCCAAAGCCATTCCTACCGCTTGTGAAAGTCCGGAACCCAAAGGACCCGATGTTGTTTCAAGACCAGGAAGCGTGGGACGGTGAGGGTGTCCTTGCAGGCGCGTTCCAAATTGGCGAAGCGTTTTCAATTCTTCCACTGGGAAATACCCCGCATGAGCTAACGCGGCGTACTGTACCGGTACAATATGGCCGTTTGAAAGAACAAGACGGTCTCGCTCTTCCCAAAGAGGGTTTTTGGGATCATGTTTGAGGACATGAAAATACATGGCGGTGAAAACATCTGCCATATCGAGCGGTCCGGCAATGTGTCCCGACTTTGCGATAATTACAGATTCGATCGTATCGCTACGGATTGTAGCTGCGGTTTCTTCAAGTTTCTTTAGTTTTTCATCATGTACGTATGCCATACTTTTGTTGTCTTTTGAGCTGTGTTTCAATAATGCTTTTCTATAATACCATATTATTGTTTTTTGGCTGATCCTGATGGAAGGGTTTATGATTCGTCCTCGGAAACTGCCACAGCAGGAACAAGGCCCGGTGCGCTTTCAAGACCCTCTAATGCCGGTTTTTGATCTCGAAGATTAGTAAGGATTTTTTCTATCAAGACATTGCCTGGATTGAGTTCAAGAATACGTTCAAAATGTTGCTTCGCAACTTCCTTTTCTCCTTGCTGATCGGCAATAAGGCCTAAGAAATAGCGTGCATTTGCGTGATCCTGTCCAGTGGCCTGCGCTGCTTTAAGTACTGCCGCAAGTAAGCTTTCGGCCCCCGCCAGTCGTCCCGCATTAAAATACAGCACCCCTAATTGTGCAGCTATAGTTATATCCTGCGGCTGTAATTTTTGGGCAATCTCAAGGTCTGAAATGGCTTCCTGGGTCTTGCCTTGGCGCATAGCAAGAAGCGCTCGCTGAAAATGCGCGGGGGCATAATCTGCCTTGAGTTTCAATGCTTCTTCGAGTGCTGCAGCTGCTTGTGTTAAATATTGTTCTCGTTGGCTCTTCGCTTGCTCACCCACGTTTTGTACAATATCTGCGGCATTTAGGTATACAATTGCCCGTTGGGTTGGTAAAAATGGGTTTGATGGCTCAAGCTCTTGTGCTTTTTGCCATGATGCAATGGCCGGCTCTACTATCTGCGGTATAGCTGCTGGCGACCCAAGCGGGATAAGATTTGTGCGCACCACGGCAAGTTGTGTCCAGTTGGCAACATTGTGGGGCGCAATTATAGTTGCGCGAGTTGCTGCTTGAAGCATAGAATTTACTGCCGTTTCGATTTCTTGATTTATGTCGCTTTTTTGTTGAGATTGCTGAATATGTTGTGCGAGACGCAATAGCCACACATCGGATAAAGATCTCCAATAAAGATCATTTTGCGAATCGAAGGTTGCCGACCGGGAAATGGCGGCGATTGCCCCCTCAATATCATTGTTTTGGATATCCCTAATTCCTCGAGTATATTGTATGGCAGCTACATACCGAGTTCCCACGCCATATAACGAGACCAAGAGTAATACTGCAACAAATGATGCCCCCATACCTACTACAGCTGCGCGTGCCGAGGCCTTCGGTAAACTGAAATGCAATACTGAGGAATCGATATGGGCAATTACTGCAGCGGTTGCAAGCCAGAAGAGAAATTCAAGCGTGATATTCGAGGTGGTAACAAATTGCGCAACACCAAGAGTTATCCATAGCGTTAAAGCGCCGCTTGCGGCAGGCGAAAATGAAGGCGTGGCACGTCGTAGCGTCCTTATAATACCTAGCAATACGACACCCAACACTCCTATCCACGAGAGCCATCCGAGCATCCCATGAGTCGCAAGCATGCTTAGTATTTTTGAGCTCCCCTCGGCGAAACGAAGATTCCAGAAAGAGGTGCTATTGATTGGTTGTGGACGCCGAAATTTCGAATAATCGTATATCCATGTTCCAGGACCTGACCCTAAAAGCGGCCGTTCTTTTAGGGTTTGAGCGGCAATATAAGCACTTGCTGAGTTACTGGGAGAAATTTCAGGAGGAATATTCGTGATACGGACAATGGATCGGGGCTGCAGAATCATGAATGCCAATGCAAGACCCACAATCAACGGAGGACTAAACCACCACGGTATAGATGGCACCACATCGGGATTATTGCGCAAAAGCGTCACAAAATAAACCGCAGCACCGACCGCAACAAGCAGCCATCCAATCGCAGTTCCTAAAATAAATAATGCTATAAATTGCGTAATCAATACCAGCAATAATATGGCACGAATAACCCCTCGAGTTATATGTATAAGTCCAAAGGAAACCAAAAAGGCAGCAGCAAGGAAAACAGTAAAGCCGCTGAGTGTACCAATTGTATTAAAACCAGGCGGAAAGGAAAGACCTTGTAATCCTCCAAAAGCTGCGACAAGAGCAATGATTGCAACAAGGCCGGCTGAAACAGAAAAAGAACTTAAAATTTTCAAAAGAATGCTTTTTTCTTTAAGTATTGTAACGGCGCTAAACGCGATAATGGCCACAGCCAATATTGTGGCAAAACTCTCGTGGGATTCAGCCCCAAAACCGATTATGCTTCGCCAACGGTCTTGGGATAAAAGCGCTGCACCGCCTAAAATAACTACAAAAACAATACTTGCAAGAATCGGAGCAGTTAAGGAAAAAGAAATTTCTTTTTCGCGTACGCTCTTAAGAAGCCATAAAAACAACAAAAGAGGGGCTGCGACCAATAAAATCGCCTGTTTATTGAATTCCAATACATCTGCCGTGAAAGGAACCCATAAAAGAGGCAACAGAAAGACAAGTCCTATAAGAATTTGTTGCGGCATAGGAAAAATAAGGAATTTTTTCATAAAGACATATTCACTATACCATGAGAGGGCTTACGAAGACCACGGCAGTATGGCCTCCGCGGCATCATAAAGCCGCTTCTTGGTTTAATCGAGAAACAAATGTATTGACGGCCCTGGCGGCATCTTTAATAGCATTATCGCCGTAGCCGTGCAATTTCATGCCCGTTTCTAAGGTATCAGAGGCGTTGGCAATACAATTGACGCAATGGAGGCCGTACTCCTTATAAAGAAATTGAGCAAGAGCAGGATATTTGTCCACAAGCTCACCGAGATTGGTATCTTTGGTAATCATATCAACAATGAAAATATTGTATAGATACGAATTATTATTGAGAGGATTCTTGTTGGTTGTTGTATTCTACGCGCTGCGTTTTTCGTTTCAATGCTTCATATGCTAAAAGGGCGCACGGCTTTCTGCTTTCTGTGATCGAAGCATTGAACAACGAAAGCATTCCTTCAATAGTCATTGTTGAAACGTTTTTGAGAGTTTTCCCAGTTATATATTCTGAAAAAAGATCTGCTGCAGCTTGGCTTATGATACAACCCTCTCCTTCAAATCTAACTTCATCGATTATTTGCTCATTAGTCGACGGGCTTTTCGTTTTGATATAGATGGTTATTTCATCGCCACACGTGGTATTTGTAAGCGATGCAATAATATCCGCAGGTTCCAATGTTCCCCTATGTTGAGGGTGTCGTGCATGCGCAAGAATTTCTTCGCGATAAAGAGAAGACATACGAGATTGGTAAATAACATTCTTATCTACGCGAAACGTTTGATGATATGTTTAAGGACGTTATAAAAAATTTCCACCTCTTCTTTGGTAGTATAGATACCAAAACTTGCGCGAGCAGTAGCGGCAACTTCTAATTTGGCATGAAGAGGCATGGTGCAATGATGGCCGGCACGAATAGCGATTCCTTCTTCGTCAAGCAAGCTTGCAATATCATGCGCATGCAAGGTCTTGTGTACAAACGAGAGAAGTCCTCCGCGCTTTTCGGGATTTGGTGGTCCAAAAAGCGTTAGGTCCTTGAGCGACCTCATTTTTTCTAAAGCATATGCAGTTATTCCCTTTTCGTGTTCAAAAATCGCATCGATACCAAGAGTTTTTAAATATTGTATCGCAGTAGCCAATCCTATTGCGCCCGTGATATCCGGTGTTCCCGCCTCAAATTTCCAGGGAACATCATTATATTCCACCCGATCGTTGTAGACAGTCCGTATCATTTGTCCGCCCACAAGAAATGGGGGCATGTCATCTAGCAACTTCTTTTTCATCCACAACACTCCTATTCCCGTAGGGCCATACAGTTTATGGCCGGAGAAAACAAGAGCGTCGCATTCAAGAGTTTTTACATTGACTTTGAAATGTGGAACGGCTTGAGCGGCATCAATTACGATTAGAGGAAAAGAGTCGAGATTTGTGGCATAGTTGCGTTTAACCATTTCAACAATATTTTCAATTGGGTTGATCGTACCCAACACATTGGACATAAGGGTTATGGCAATAACTCTTGTTTTTTTTGAGAGTTTTCTGGAAAAATCCTCAAGATCGAGTTCTCCAGACGATGTGAGTTCCGCAATCACTAGTTTGGCATTTTGTTTTTGAGTTATTCTTAGCCATGGTACAAAATTTGCATGATGCTCCATGCGCGTTACTAAAATTTCATCCCCAGCGGCTATATTCGATTCTCCCCAAGAATACGCAATAAGATTTATCCCTTCAGTGGCATTGCGTACAAAAACAATTTCTCCAGAATCGTTGCTGCCCAGAAAATCAGCAATAGTGTTTCGAGCTTTTTCAAAAAGAGCTGTTGCGTTTTCCGAAAGCGTATGGATTCCGCGGTGTACATTTGCATACGAATTTTCTTCAAATTCCCTTTGCGCTTCAATAACTTGTTTTGGTTTTTGTGCAGAAGCGGCAGTGTCAAGATAGGCCAATGGTTTGCCATGGACTAAGCGTTTTAGAATCGGGAAATCCTCTCTGATTTTTGAAACATCAAACATGGCTTTGAGCTTATAAAGCAAGTTAAGCGAGTTACAGCGAGTTAAGCGAGTAAAGCTTAACTCGCCTAATTTACTTAACTTGCTTAACGTGCTGCGCTATGTTGAGAAACCCTTTGATCAAAAGTTCCTTAGCTTTTTCTTCGGACACTCCTCTGCTCTGTAAATAAAAAATTTCTTCTTCATCTAGCGGACCCACAAAGGTTGTATGGGTTGCGCGTACTTCTTGTTCGTCAATTTCCAGATCCGGCTGCAGTTCGCAACGCGCATTTTGAGATAACAAAAGTGCTTTTGCGTTAATGGCCGCATCCGCTTTTCTTGCACCTTTTTTCAGCCGAGCATTTGCCCGGAAAGAAACTACGCTACGGTCTTGCGCTATTCCACGCACAAAAATCCGGCTTTTGGTTTCGGGTGCTTCGTGGTGAATAGATATGGAAATGGGTAACGAATCATTTTTTTTGGCAATAAAGGTTCCCGAAAGCTCAACGCCGGCCTTTGCCGCCACCAGTCGAATTATTATATTGTGCGCTTTCCTTCCTCTCCATTGATATTTTAATTTTTGTGTTTGTGGTCTGCGAATAACTATCTCCATATAACTCACCCCACCGCCCCTTCCATTTGAAGTTCAATGAGACGGTTTAATTCAATTGCATATTCCAGTGGTAATGTTTTTACGACCGGCTCCAAAAAGCCATTCACAATCATAGAACGGGCATCGGCTTCTTTTAAACCACGGGCTTTAAGATAGAAAAGCTGTTCATCCGAAAGCTTAGTAACGGTCGCTTCATGCGAGAGCCGCGCCGATGCTTCATTCGTTTGGGTCGTAGGATACGTATCCGATCGAGAATCTTTATCGAGGATAAGCGCATCGCATTGTACATGTGAGCGGGCTCGTTTTGCATTTGGCGTAACACGAACAAGCCCGCGATACGAGGTTCTGCCTCCGGTATGGCTTACAGATTTTGAAGTAATAAGCGAAGAGGTTTCGGGGGCTATATGTATGGCCTTACCTCCTGCGTCTTGGTGCTGGGCGCGACCCGCAACGGCAAGCGAAAGTATTTCTCCCCGGGCTTTTTGGCCCTTCAAAAATACCGAAGGGTATTTCATGGTTACCTTGCTTCCTAAATTCCCGTCAATCCACAACATTTCTCCTTCTTCCTCTACAAAAGCACGTTTGGTTACAAGATTGTACACATCGTTAGACCAATTTTGAATGGTAGTATATTGCACGCGGGCATTCTTTTTCACAACAATTTCCACTACGGCAGCGTGCAAGGCATCTTGGGAGTAAACGGGTGCCGTGCATCCTTCAATATAATGTACCGACGACCCTGGCTCTGCGATAATAAGCGTTCGTTCAAACTGCCCCATATTGCGGGCGTTAATGCGGAAATAGGCCTGTAACGGAATATCAACATGAATCCCCTGCGGAATATATACAAACGATCCTCCGGACCAGAAGGCCGTATTGAGTGCGGCAAATTTATTGTCGGCTGCGGGAATTAATTTCCCAAAATATTCTTGGAAAAACTCGGGATAGTTGCGTATGGCCGAGTCGGTATCGCAAAAGATAACCCCTTGTTGCTCCAACTTCTTTTTTATCTTATGGTATACAACCTCGGAATCAAATTGTGCAGAAACTCCTGCAAGAAATTTTCGTTCAGCTTCGGGAATGCCAAGACGATCAAAGGTATACTTAATACCTTCCGGAACGTCTTCCCATCGCTTTGATTGTTCTGCCGTTGGCTTTAAATAGGATATAATATCTTGAAATCTGATTCCGGAAAGATCGGCGCCCCATTCAGGCATGTCTTTTTTAAAAAAGATATCAAATGCCTCAAGACGTTTTTTGAGCATCCATTCAGGTTCGTTTTTTTGAAAAGATAATTCTTCAACCGCTTTTTTTGTAAGACCATGTGGAGAACGAAAATAAGGACGGTCTTTCACCCAAAACCCATATTGATATGTGGGAGGCGTGAAAGACATAATAATGACGAGAATAATTACCGAGTTAAACGCGCGGCATAAAAGGGGCAAAGCCCTTGTGTTCGATGTCGCGCGCAAGCGCGATATCACCGCTTTGCGCGAAAGCTCCTTGTATCATCACATGTACGCGATTCGGTAAAATGTATTCCAGCATTCGAGGATTATGGGTAATAAAAAGTATACCCAAGCCCTCTTGCAAATATTTTACTATCTCATCTGCAATAAGCTTCATACCGTCAATATCAAGCCCCGAATCCGGTTCATCCAAAATTGCGATCTTTGCCCCCAAAACGGAAAGTATTGCAAGTTCCATGCGTTTTGTTTCTCCTCCTGAAAACCCAACAAAAAGCTCACGATCCCCCATGGTGCCGGGAAGCCCAAATCGTTGAGAGGCAGAAGCCACGACAGAACGGGTGGTACGGGGTGCAATTTTTTTGGTACTTCGTGCCTGTAAAGCCGTTTGGATAAAAGAAGCAACCGGAATTCCTGGGATCGGTGGCGGTTTCTGAAAAAGAGTAAAGAGGCCAAGTCGAGCCCGCTCATCCGCAGATAGGCGGGAAATATCTTTTCCCAGAAAGGATGCTAAGCCCCCTGTTATTTGATAATGAGGATGCCCAGCAAGCGCCATCGCAAGGGACGATTTCCCTGACCCGTTGGGGCCCATAAGAACATGAAGTTCTTTTGGATGAATTTCCAATGAGATATCGTGTACGATCTCTTTTTCTTGTACGGTGATATTGAGGTTTTTGAGTAAAAGCATGCGTGCTCTTAGGATATTCCTTGTCCTTATAGAGCGCAAGCCCCGTCGTGTACCGCGGGGCAATAAAATCAAGGACTGTGCGCAACAAGATGAGGTATCGCTTTATAGTGCGGATCCATCAAAACGAGATACGTCGGAATGATTCGGCGAAACGGTATTTTTTTGATTTTTTCCCACACTGTGCCGCCCATCGCCTTACAAATCGTGGCATCTGTTGCATATCAGCGATTTGGCTTTTGTGTGCGGAAAGTGCCTGTATTTTTGTATCTAACGTCTTGGTAATATTCTCAAAATAATTTGCGTCGTCGAGCGTCACCAAAAATACATAAGGGATATTATGGGGCGGCCCTGCATCCGGCATACACAAACGATCTCGGCATAAAGGATAACAAGCATCCAGAGTAATTTCGCCCGCTGCCCGATGATCGGCATGATGCACCATGTTCTGCAGGGGCGAGTAATAACGAGAAGGGTCAAGGCCTATCACTGTGTCCGGCTTCAGGCGACGGATAAGCCGCACCAGTTTCTTTTTTGCCGTCATAGTCGGGGTCAATTCACAATCGGGGTATCCAAAGAAAAATACTTTAGCAACACCAAGAACTTTTGCGGCACGCAACTGCTCTTTTCTTCTGACTGTTACCAACTGTGATGAGCGCAATTTTCGATTCCCCGCATTGCCTTTGTTTCCGTTTGTAAACACCGCGCAATACACACGCGCGCCCTCTTGCGAGGCCTTCGCAAGCGTTGCGCCTGCCATAAAATGTAAATCATCTGGGTGTGCGTTTACTGCAAGCACTGTTTTGTTTTTCCAGAAAAATTGTTTCATGGTCACGATCTTATTTCATTGCGAACCCACGTAGCATACGATTGTTCAACATCGATTTCAAGAACGCCTAAAAAAGGAAGCGTATCACTGTGGACTTTTTTAATAAGATTTCGGAGTAACGATACGTTGTTTTTTACGGTTTCTAAAATAAGCATTACTCCTTTGGTATGCTCGATTTTATTTTTCCTGGGCGGCCAAAAGTATGATGCTTGAAGACGCGGCATAATATCAAAACAGGAACACATTCGTGCCTTCAATGCCGCCATACCAATATATTGCGCCTCTTTTTTGTTATTGCAGTTCACTAATACCCAAACGATTTTTGCCATGCCGTTTGATCAACTAAGGTATATTCCAACTAGATAAATAGTACTTGCGATAAGAAAGGCAGGAACAATCCAATCAATAAACGTGAGGTATTGCATGGGATCTCCCGAATACACAAATTTCCAAAACACGAATTCGTACAAAAACAGTCCCGCCATGGCAGTTATCGTTGTGGTGAAAGGATTAGGGGACCCTATATATTTATAAAAGAGGCCAAACACCAACCCAAATACTATAATATTGAGGCCATAATGAAAAAACACGAAGAGCGGTCGGGGCATGTCGCGCACCAATGAAAGCGCGCTAAGTATAATGCCCCAATTCAGCAAGGTAAGCAAAAGAATAAAAGTAGTTCGTATCATAATGCCGTTGTGCATCCAGATGCCCTACGATGTCATAATCCATTGGACGCGGCCAACGGAGCCGTCGGTCAAACGTACCTTAATGCCGCGCGGATGGCTTGCTTTAGAGGTGAGAATTTGCTGCACAAACCCTTGCTTAAAATTATCCGTTCCGTAATGTTCTTTTTCGATGATCCATACGGCTTCGCCAATTTTTATCTGATCTCGCGTGGGCGGATTGGGATTGTCGTAGTCGTTTTGCATGCTGAGTTATTGCGGCTGGCCGGCTTGGTCTCCGAGATTTCTCCGCAGTGCCCCGTAAGGATTCCTGGGGTGTTCTTATTTTAGTACCCCGACGCATCTCGGACACGATTTGTTAACCCGTCTGGTTATTTTAAAATAGGATTACTGAATTTGATTAGATTGAGTTTTTTCTTTCTGCGCCACGATTTTATCTCGGCTTCGCGTTGCATAGCGCTTTTGCGTGTTTGATGTTTTTCCGTGTAGACCAACCTCTTCGCGCCCCCTTTTGACCGTGTGTATTTTCCTCCTTGCCCGGTCCTGTGTTCCAAAAACCTTCGTTGGATATTATCCGTAGTACCTGTATAAAAACTTCCGTCGTTACATTCAAGAATATAGACGTACCACATATTGTAGTCCCTCGTCATTTCTCTCTCCCTCGCGATGCTCGGGACTCCCTCCGGTCGCTCGGGATACTGAAATTTTCAACCACTCGCCCCTCGGCAAGCTCGGGACTTGGCTGTGCTCGCGGGAAAATTTCGTACTGCGGGGGAAGGAGTCGAACCTTCATTGAGGGCTTCAAAGGCCCCTGTCCTACCGTTAGACGACCCCGCAATATAATTCCTAATTCCTACTCTTCAATCTCTAATTTCTAAAAACTCAACAGAATGGCGGCGGCAATACCCATGGCGATTCCGGCAATATGATGCGGCAGCAGTTTTTCGTGAAGCACTGTTACGCCAAGAACTACGGTAATCACTATAGCAAGCGCGGTGAAAGACGTGATAATTGACACCGGGCCCTCTTTTAAGGCACGAAAGATAAAAAACGTACCGCCTACCGCAAGAAGGCCGGTGAGCACACCAAAGAACGCACCGCGCGGCTCACGCACGAGCTGCCCGCCCGTAAGCGCAAGGATGATAATAACCATAAGCACCCCTCCAAAAATTTCAAAGGTTAATGCACTTTGAGGGGGCAAGAAAAAAACCGCCTTCTTGCGAAGAAACGCTGCAATACCCCATAAAATCACTGCGATTGTAAGAGGAAAAAGCCAAGATTTCATTTTGCTTTTGTTGTTTTCTTTAACCATTCCGGCGGCTCTTCTTTCGGAAATAAATCCGGATAGCGTCTGCGCCAACGAGTAATAAGATCGTCAAAACCTGAATTTTCATACGTATTTGCGATACGGTTTTTAAGGCGCGTTCCCTCCAACGATTCCTCCCACTCATTCCATCCTGTATTGCGTATATCTACTCTATGTACGCCCGGGATATTATGTCTTCGAACCACGCCTTTACTTTTGGGTAGATCCGCATATTTTGGATCAACCATTTCCTGTTTGCGTTTTTCTACGACCTCTTCAATCTGTGCGGCAACATCTGGTGTTAGGATGTTACGGGCTTTCTTCCAACCTTGATCATCAAAAAACGCGGCTTCACACAACACATCTAGTTTTGGGTGACCAACCAACAGACCAACTTCTATCCTGCGGCCAGAGCTTTCAGGATCCGCGAGTGCTTTTTCTAAAAGTGCCTCGTAGTCGCTGGGATTGTAGCCAAGGGCTGTAAATATCTCTTGGTTTTTATCGATAATCTGCTGTGTGGCTTCGGGATTATAGATAAAACCTCTCGCCGTTGCAACTCTAAATTTCTTGCCAAATATCTCGTCTGCCATCAGGCGATTCGTAATACGTTCAGCCATTTCAGGGCTTTGCGTAAACCGTGCCGCGGGCCTTACGCCAAGCAATGCCGCATGCAAGTCCCCTTCCTCAAGGAGGGCCCTTTGTTCGTCCTTCGGCGCGGCCTCCAAAAGATGCTCGAAACTGGCTTTTGCCAGACGGCTATCCATCATTTCCTTACTTTCCCGCCGAATACGCTCAAGAGCCGACGGATCCATGGAATATCTTTTGTCCTCCCTGTGTTCCATAGGTTATTTTTCGTTAAATGACACCGGATGTTTTTGCATTATGGTAATAAGCGCAAGCTCAAGCGGCAGTTGCGGCACCGGCGATCGCTTCGCCAATTCAAGCGCATCAATGATTTGAGGAATCATCGTAGTAAGTTCCTCTGGCAAAAAAGCGTTTGCGTGTTTCTGTGCGGTATCAACATAGGTTGTGCTTGCGCGACGCAAAAGCAATTCTTTAAGTTTCGGATCAATAGATAAAAGCAATATATCTCGTAGATACGACGCAAGCCCCGCAGTAAGATGGAGAGCGTCGACCCCGCGCGAAACCGCGTCGTTAATAATGGCAATGGCTTTGCCGGAATCTTTTTTGGAAAGTGCTTCTGCAATCGCTTGAACAAGCGCGGTATCGGCAAGCCCCAAAATAGCAATCGTTTCTTGTGCGCCAATTGCCCCTTGGGAAAATGCGAGTACCTGCTCAAGCATTGATTCGGCATCGCGTATCGAACCGTCAGCCGTTTGCGCAATAAGTTCGAGCGCCTCTAAAGAAACCTTGACCTGTTCGGCAGCAACGATTGTCCCAAGCCGCCCAACAATTTGTGGCAATGGTATGGTTTTGAAATCAAATCGCTGGGTGCGCGACTGAATGGTTGCCGGAACCTTATTAATTTCTGTCGTCGCCAAAATAAAAAGCGCATGCGCGGGCGGCTCTTCAATTGTTTTAAGTAATGCATTAAATGCCGGCTCGGTGAGCATGTGTGTCTCATCGATAATATATATTTTCATGCGGGCTTGCATGGGTGCCACCCTTACGCTTTCTTTAAGCTGCCGGATCTCGTCTATGCCGCGGTTTGATGCAGCATCAATTTCAACCAAATCTGGATGCTTTCCTTCTAATATGGCCGCGCAATGGATACAGACATTACATGCTTCGGTAAATCCTGCCCCCTGTCCCCTGTACCCCGTACCCTGTCCCCTGTCCCCTGATTCCTCGCACACCACTGCTTTTGCCAAAAGTCGCGCAACGGTCGTTTTTCCAGTGCCGCGCGGTCCCGCAAAAAGATACGCATGCCCAACCCGATTGGCCGCCAAGGCATTCGTAAGGGTGGTTACAATGTGTTCTTGCCCTACTAGCTCATTAAAGCTTTTAGGACGGTATTTACGATATAAAACTAATGCCATGAATACTACGAATTTTAAAGCTAAAAAGTCAAAAAAGCAATAAAAAATCCCGCTGCGCGGGCTATCTCGTATATAATGGCATGTCCAAAAACGCGGCGGTTAATCTTCCTGTTTTGGCTTAAATACTATCAGTTTATAAGAGAAGAAATCCCATACTGCGGACAGTAGTGTCGCAAAACCAGGTGCGAGAATACCAACCCAAAATTTATTTTCTGAAGCAAACCCCTGAAATATCGAAAACGCGGCAACGTTTATCAAAAGGCCGATGGCGGTGAAAAGATAAAATTGTATTGCTTCTTTCCCAAGCTTTTTCTCCTTGCTCTTGAAAGTCCATGTTTTATTCCAGATATAAGAATTGAGGGTTGCAAAAAGAAACGAAATACCCTTAAACACTGCCCGGTGTAATTGCGAGAGCTGCGCAAGCGAAGTAATCCCAAAGAGCGACGCGGCAACCGGCGCAAGAAGCAAATTTAATATTCCCCAGTCAATAGCGGTGTTAGATACACCAACTGCAATAAATTTTGAAACTTGTGGTATAACTGGAAATCGCCGGCCCACAAAAAAAGCCGCTAGTAACGAAACAAAAGCGGCGATGGGAACACCAAGGAAAAATAACGGAATGAACGCAAGGCGAACGGTTGAGATGGTCTGCGGACTGATTTCAAATTCCGGCTGCGGCTGAAGCAGGCCAGCGACCACAACATCCAATCCTTGTACGCGGGCAATCGCAAAAAACGCGGCGCCCACAATTTCGCCAAGGATTAAAATAATAATTGCATCGATTGTTCTAAAGCGGAACGAGTTCATGCGGCTTGATTTTTACGTTCTTGTTGGTTCTGATATTGCCTTGCCAGATCGAGAAATGTGACGGTTGCCTTCGTGCGGTCAGAATCGTTGAGTATTGTTTCAATACGATCTGCAAATTCCGGATCCTTGTGGCGGATATTGCGCGCAAAAGCGCTCAAGGTTGCCCGTGTCGCATTATCCGCAAAATGGCGCATTTCGTCAGAATCTCCCAACACGGTTCGCCGTTCTTGCTGGTCTAGCGACTCAAGCAATTCAGGATTTCGAAATGTCCAAAACCGATCAAATTTTTCGGCATAGCGAAGGCATGCAGCGATCACCCGTTCAAACAAACTTTTAATCTGCGGATCGCCTTCAACAAACGGGGTAAATTCCTCGATTTTTATACGATCTACGCCAAGCTCTTTGCGCACATCAATTGAAACAATATCGGACAATCCCCGTGATATACGCCACTCCCTCTCAAGATTTTTCCTTTGTTCTCCGCCAGGTTCCATGATTATGGTTCCTGAAGTTGGTGTTCAATCTCATCGCGCACCTTTATGCCTTCTTCAAGCAAAATAGTATTGAAGTTTGGTAGATTTGCTTCAAAAAACTGTTGCAGGTCTTTTGGGTCAAGATCGGCTTTTGCTGCAAGTCGGTCGAGTTCTTTTTGCTTTTCAACCGGCAATTTCGCACGCGCCCGATCAAGGGCTTGATTCAATGCCAAATCAGCAATACGCGCAGCAATATTGTCCCGCATAGGAACGGGAAGACCTTGGAGGATATCCTTAAGTTGTGCCATAAGAAATTCCGCTTAACCAAAGGGTTTAAATCCTCTTCCCTTCTCCTTCCCCATTGCCCACAGCATCATAATGCCCGCAATATACGGGAAAAGGAGTTTTAAAATCACGAACAATCCCATTCCTGCACCTGCGGTACCAAGGCCTATTGCTCCCCATTTTAGAGCGGTTTTTGCCGTTTCCCAGCGCTTATTCGCTGCCTCCATATTAGGTGCTGCTTCCATGCCTTTAATGATATCAAGCAATTTTTGGGCCCGTGCGGGCTCGATGCCTTTTGCCTCTAACTGTTCGCGCAACAGACGTTTTTGCTTGGTATTCGTAACATCAATCATGGTCTGGCTTCTGAACTTTTTATCGCGAATGCCAAGCTCTACCCATTTCAAAAGTTCGGGATCATCTATCCCCTGTTCAGCCAAGGTTATTGCAACATTACGCAATCCATTTTCGCGCATAGTGCGATCTGAACAACGCGACAAAAGATCTTGCGCCATGCGCATTTCACCCATTTCTGCGGTTTCCTGGGCCCACTTCAGTGCCTGGGTATTCCGCTCGTTTCCCGACATTCTGCCTAAAAGCTCATATTTTTGCTGCAATACCTTAAGGAATTCCTGCTTGCCGCGCTCTTGGGCTTCTTGCTGGAGTTTTTCGCCCTCACGGCGCTGAAAATCCGAAATCAGTACTTGTTCAACCTTGTCTGGGGTTTTTGAACCTTTGCGGGTTTGAATATTGCTTAGGAGCTCGGCATATTCTTCGCGCGATAATTGCTGCGCTTCGTTAACACGCAGCAACGGCTCAAGCTTCCCGGGCAACTGCTCGGCTGGCAATGCGTTTATTTTTTGGTCAAGCCCGGCATGTTCCTTTTCAAGACGTTCGATTTCGCGCGCAGCAAACGACATACCTTTTGCATCGTTTTTCCTTTCCGCCACATCAAATATCTCGCGCTGGCGCTGCAAAACATCTGCAACGCGCGCTTGTTCACCAGCAAGCGCAAGATATACCGGCGATTCTTCTCTGGCACTCGCCGCGGTTACCTGATCTTCAAGGGCCTTTTGTTTTTCTTGGAGGGATTCTTTCGGATCTTTTTCTGATTCTGGAAGCCCTTCTTCGGTTGCAGCAGTAACGTCCGGCGTCTCCCCCTTCTCCGACGATGTAGTGACCTCGGAGGTCACTACATTTTCAGGGTTTTGCAAACGCGCAAGCTCTTCTTCTTCGGGGCCGGTGCGAACATGCAAGGATTCAAGGAATGCTCGACGCGCGGCTTCTTCCTTAGTAACCTGGGAGGTCGCTACTTTTTCTTGTTGGGGAGAAGAAACTATGCCGCGCTGATCCATAAAATATCGTAAAAGATCATCTATTTGCGTTTCCCGTCCGGGGAGTTTTTCTTGTGCCAGTTTGTTTTTCTTCCCTTCGTTTATAAGAAGCTCTTCCAGCTCTTCCGGCTTTTTGGAGCCAAGCCAGCTTTGCGCCTCAACGACCAAATCCGCCTGCAATGGCCGTTTTGGGCCAACGGGTTCTTGTTCACGCTGTTCTTCCGCTTCCTGTCTCTGTTTTACCTCTTGCGCAATTTTTTTACCTTCCTGTTCCATATACTCTGAAAGGTCTTGTGGAAATCCTTCGTGGAATGGCATATCTATATTTTACCACGAAATAAATAAAAAAGCAAGCTCCAACACGCCTATGCAATCTATCGCAACCGGGTTGCGATAGATTAAGGAGCTATTGGTAGGTGATGTCCAGATAAGGGCGGCAGTCGGTTGCCCCCGAAGGGTTTGAATTACCGCAATTGGATAGTGCTGCGTATCCAGAGAAGAATCTATAAGTAGCAGTAGCCACATCGTTACCCCACCACTGTACGTACCACATATTTCCGACATTAACTTGCGCGGGATCAATAGTAATACACTTCCAGCCAAGCACATTATTGAGAACCTCTGATCCGTCCGATGCATTAATATGCGGAGGAACCGCACTGGCGGAAATGCTCGCACATGTTAACGAAGAGGTCTCAACAATATAATTGGTATATGTTGCATCTCCAAAGCTTCCCTGCAGATATGCGCAAACTTTTGCATTTGATACTGTTTTCCCCGCTAAATCCGATAGATTAAAACCAACCTCACCAATATAATCCGAAGTACCGGTACCATAATTGGTTGTGGAAACCCAACTCGTTGCATTGGGGCATGTTACGCCGGAAGCTTGTCTGTATGAAAGAGAGTTGTCGGCCGCCTGTCGTAATTCATTAACGGGCGCACCGTCATTTCCTACAAGCGCTTCGCCGGGCGTACAGGTGCCAATGCTTGAAGCAGTAGATCGTTCTTTCCATTCGTCCACAATGACATTTCCCTCTTCTGGAATGCGTACCGTCGCCTCAAGGCGCCGAACCGTGTTTCGGGCCCTACCGTCTGCGGTTATCGTTTTTGCGTTTGATACATCAAATCCAGAAATTTCTACGGCAGCACAAGAAGCCGGCAATGCGATTTCAAAATAGGCGGGCACCAACAATTGGGTGTCATAGGTGCGATCACGTTCCAACCGCAACATCGCCTCCCGCACTCCGGCGTCGGCCGCTGCGCGCGCCTGTTCCGAAAAAATTTGCTGGCCGCTTTGGGTTGTTTGTAGTACCGCAGCAGTTCCGATGGCGACTCCCAAAAGCGCCACTAAAAACACAAAAACCAAAAGCAGGGGGAGCACCGCCTGACCGCTCCGCGGGGAATGAGGATAAAAATGAAGGGAGGATATAGGCATAGTATTGTTTTATTGCAACGCAACGGATAGTTGTTGCTCGGAACTATATCCAAAACGATTTGCGCCAATACCGCTATATGACGCCTTTAGACATATTCGCGCACCGGATCGGACGGAAGGAGGGTTTGCGAAATGTTCAAAATAATTTGCCCAGCCATCGCATTTTTCAAACCGCACATTTGCCGCAGTAAGCGGAACGGGGCTTTGCGTACCGTCCTGCCGCATTATTCTTCCCGTGCCATCTACCGAAAAATTGCGAATAGTACCTTCGGCCTTGGAGATAACTTTATAATCCGAGGTTGTACATACTTCGCGGTCGGCGCAATTCAACGAAATCCATCCGATATTTTCCGACCATGCCCAACCGTGAAGCTCCGCGCCCTCGGTTCCTGATGTCGTAACCTTTGTTTCACATACTTTCCAGTCACCCGCATCAGAACCGCACGGATTTGTTCCAGGAGGACTTGCGGTAAAGCAGCTATCGGTATTCTCACAATTAAACGAAATCCAGCCGATTACTTCTCCGCCCCATGCCCATCCCCTATAAATACCGTTACCATCAACGGTTACGCGATAATCGGAAATGCCGCACGCATTTGTATCGTAATTTAGGGCATCATTGCAATTGAAACTAATAGGCAGGCAGGGATTTTGATCTGAAGCATTCGCAGGACAGTTCACCGCATAACCGGATAGAGTACCCGCGGTTCGTTTCACCGCATAGAGATCAAACTGTTGTGTTGCAGGAAACGGTGGCCCCGGAAGCGGCAAAAGCTCCCAACTTTGTACGCAATCAAAGGGAGCTGCTTTTTCTTGGACGCCATCTTCTTCCCGACAATTAAACGAAATCCAGCCGATATCGTATGTTACATTCAACTTCGAAACATACACGGTATTATACGTTGTGCCGCTTGCCCTTCCTGCCAAAACATAAAGATAACCATTCGCGATAACAGACGCATGCCGTGCCCGCGCGAGAGGAAGTGTCGCAAGCGATCTCCAACTGCCAAGCGTTCCGTCTTGGTTGACTTTCGCAGAGTATACTACGTTACGCTCCACATTAGAGGAGTCGCGTCCCCCTGTTGTATACATATATCCGGCGTATGTGGCTACCCCAAGCCGTGAAAGCGCGATTAGTAACGTACTTGTTGCTGACCACGCGCCCACGGTTCCATCGGAATTTAACTGCGCGTAATAGACGGTGTTTTGGACGACCTCACTTGAATTTGTCCCGCCCAATACATACACATAGTTACCGACCACAGTAGCGGCATGCCGTTGGCGCGCTTGCGGCAACGAGGTAGTTGCAGTCCAAGCCCCGGATCCGGAGGCCGGAATGGTTCCATCGGCATTTGGTTTTGCGTAATATACCGCACTGCTATTTGACCCTCCTAAAACATAAAGATAACCATTGGCAGCCACCGTAGCGAGCCGACCGCGATTTGAAGGCAGCGATGTAGTGCTACTCCACGGCTCCAGATTTCCGGTTCCATCAGATGTTTGTTTGGAAAAAAACACCGTTGCGGTTGAGTTTCCCGAACTATCAGTGCCCCCGATAAAATAAATATATCCGTTCAACACCGTTGCGCCTCCTCTTGAGCGCTGGGCTGGTAAGGATTGCGTTAATGTCCAACTCGCAACTTGGCCGGTGCTTGCGTTTGGCTGTGCAAAATATATTGCCGATTGCGCACTTCCCTCTGAATCGTCTGCTCCTAAACCGCCCATAGCGTATATATAGCTGTCAAGTAAAACCGCTGAATGACGGGAACGAACAAGAGGCAACTGCGTTGTCGTAGTCCATGTTCCGGGTTGACCTACAGTAGGAATAGTGCCATCGCTGTCTTCGTTTCCCGACCAGGCCCACCCGTAAAACGTCTGATTATCAGAATCAGCGGATAGGGCAAGGCGCAAGGTATCGGAGCTGCCGGATGAGGGCTCCAAAATTTCATCTGCGGAAGAGGCCGACTCTTGGATTGCCTGTATGGCAAACCGCAAATTCTCTTCAACACGCGCTCGAGCACGGCCCCGCCCCCAAGAATCAACAAAATTAAGCAGCATCGCGGAGATCGCCAAGAGCACTATGGTCGCAATGCCAATATATAAAATTAGCTCCAGAATCGTAAAACCATTCTTTTGAAGCCGCAGAGACGATTTTGACAGGAAACGCATGCTCATAATACGTATATTATACCATAGCGTTGCTTTTATTTTGCCCACGAAATACCAATTTGGTTTACCGTTGGGGAGATGACGCCCGCGGTTGTGCAATCATTACTGCAAAGCTCCACCCGGTATCGGAAATAACGTTTGTTATAATGCGGACAAAGAGTGCTATTAAGATTTTGCCCGGACGGACAAATCTGAATAGAAACATCCGGGCCAAAAACGCCATCGTCAAAATAAGCCGAAGGGTTTCCTTGAGGGCCTAAAAAATCTGCGCCGGAAGCCGTAGGCCCGTCTGCCCACACGCCGTTTGTGCAATCTGGAGGATCGCTTGCGCCGTTGGAGCAATTTGAAGAAGCAACTTGCAGCCGAACCCGTCCTCCCTGAGATAAGGTGCTTGTGAATACAACCGCCGAACCCCAACCAGAATCAAAAGTACATCCCATGACCACATCTACCCTGCCGTCTTGATTCACATCTCCGCTGCTCGCAGAAGAACCGCATTGGCTGCCGCCGCCTGGGGAGGGGTGAACAAGCACCTGCCCCGACTCAAACCCTGTGTTATCTGCGTTGCGGAACAACACCACCACAGAGCCCTGAGAGCTGTTATCGATATGACACCCCATGATGACATCCGCCCTACCGTCTTGGTTGATATCTCCAGCACTGACAGATTGGCCACATTGATCGTTCTGAGGGGAAGGATGCAAGAGCACCTGCCCCGCCTCAAACCCTGTGTTATCTGCTTTGCGCAGAAAGACAACTGCAGAGCCCTGATCGGTCACAGAAGCATCATCAAGATAGCATCCCATCACCACATCTGCCTTGTTGTCTTGGTTGACGTCGCCGGTTGTTACGGACCAGC
>Ga0209542_10000639_pt1 | contig 83959 bp, 83 predicted proteins | sample RifCSPhighO2_01_FD_184028 | JGI IMG/M metagenome (GOLD analysis project Ga0209542, IMG submission 184028) | Soil microbial communities from Rifle, Colorado - Rifle CSP2_plank highO2_0.1 (SPAdes) (version 2) | ecosystem: Environmental > Terrestrial > Deep subsurface > Rock core/Sediment ...
GTGATAGCGGAGGCGGGCGGCGGGGCGTTCGTCGAGCGTATGATTTAGGTCAGAGCCACCACGCGCTTCGCGCGTGCCACATTAGTCGGGGTTCTGCTGAAAGTAAGTCCGAACTTTTTGATATAATGTCCACAATTCTGAATTTGAAGAAAGGTTGACCTCGCCCGCGCCAAAGGCGCGGTCGCGGTCGCGGTCAATTCTGATGCAAATCAATTTTGGTGGACCCGAGCGGGCTCGAACCGCTTGCCTCCTCATTGCAAATGAGGCGCTCTACCAGGTGAGCTACGGGCCCCCTAATTTGAGAAAATCATAACATTTTGTGGTTATTATTGAAAGTATTATTTCCTATAATGTCAAACACCACAAGGGAAATGTTATGTTATAATGCTTCCAGGTCGAATATACTAATTATCAATATATTTGTAATTACGGCCAAAAATATGGATGAAAAAAAATGTGCCAAGTGCATGCATGTGCATAAAAAGCCAGATGGTACTTGTGATTGCGGATGCACAGCCAAATAATACAGTTTAGACTAAAAACAAAAAACCGCCTCGATATTTTCCGAAGGGCGGTTTTTTGTTTTTCTAGTAGAATAAATCAGCCTACATAGGATTGCTATTTGCAGATACTGAAGATTTTTCACAGCATTTGCAATCTTTCTTGTGAGTGAATATGAGATATATGGCTGACAAACCGACCAGAATATAAATGACCTTGGAAATACCGGCTCCCAAGATGTCCGCGACACCCCAAGAAAATAGACCGACCAAAAGCCAATTTAGACCTCCGATGATAACGAGAATGAATGCAATTACATGAAGTGCTTTCATATGATTATGAATTTTACTGCTGATAATGTTAATAATAGACTAGACGAATTGTAGCATAGACGGTTCCGAAAGTTATTCACAGGTTGGATGCCTGCAATGCGTAGTTCTGTCAACCAACCACTATTTTCGGGGCGCCGAGAATCGAACTCGGACCTCACGCACCCGAAGCGTGTATACTACCACTATACTACGCCCCGATGTGGACCGTACCGGACTTGAACCGGTCACCTCACCCATGCCATGGGTGCGCTCTGCCAGATGAGCTAACGGCCCGAATATGCCCAAATCTAACATACAAAACTTGTATTGAGCAATAACTCTTGCGCAAAGATGTTTGCCGCGTTAGGCTGTTTATATTATGGCAACAACTACGACACCGGAATCCTCACTGATCGGAGAAATATTTTCAATGCTGATTGGAACTTGGAAAGAAATCTTCTTGGCATTTTGGGGCTTCCTTCCAAAAGTATTTTCTTTCGTGCTTTGGGCTTTACTGGCGCTCTTTATATTGCCTTGCGTATTCGTGGCTGGAAACATATATCCGAAATGGGTTGAATGGGGAGAAGGGTTCTAGTAACTAGTAACTGGTAAACTAGTATACTAGCAACCAGTTACCATAAACCATGCATCCTACTATTTTTGTGATCTTCGGCGTAACTGGCGATCTGGCTGGGCGTAAGCTTTTGCCGGCTCTGGTCACTTTGTATTCCAAAAAACTCTGGCCGCAGAAATTCGCCGTTATTGGATTTTCACGCAAATCATTCAACAGGGAAGAGTTCAGGGAATTTATTCGGGAGAGGATGAAAATCCGCCCGGGCCAATTCAAGGAAGAAGAAGTTAAACATTTTCTTGACCATCTTTCCTATGAACAAGGCCTTTTTGACGACGCTCTTTCTTATGATCGTCTGAAGGCGAAGTTCAAAGAAATTGACGACCGCTGGGGACAGTGCTCCAATAAGCTTTTTCACCTGTCTGTTCCGCCGGCTCTTTATCAAGGCATTCTCAAACACATTTCTTCGTCTGGAATGAGCGTTCCTTGTGCCGATGATACTGGTTGGACCCGCGTCCTTATCGAAAAACCTTTTGGCGATGACCTGATGGCCGCCAAGTCTTTGGACAAACTCTTGGGCAAACTTTTTGAGGAAGAACAAATATTCCGGATAGATCATTATCTGGCCAAAGAATCCCTCCAAAATATTTTGGCTTTTCGTTTCGCCAACACTATGTTTGAACCTCTCTGGAGAAGAGAGCATATTGATCAAGTTCATATCAAATTGTTTGAACGAGGGGGGCCAGAAGGTCGTGGCACATTCTATGATTCTATGGGGGCTCTCAAGGATGTTGGTCAAAATCACATTCTCCAGATGTTGGCTTTGGTGGCCATGGAGACTCCGCGGTCGCTAGGGTCGGATGATATCCGGAGGGAGCGCGGCCGAGTCCTGACAGCTTTGCGATCTATACCCGGGCAAGCTCTGGAAAAGCAGGTAGTCAGAGGTCAATATATAGGGTACACAAATGAAAAAGGGGTTTCTCTCCATTCACAGACCGAAACATATTTCCGGATCAAATCCTATGTAGATCTACCCCGCTGGAAGGGTGTACCTTTTTACCTGGAAAGTGGCAAAGGTCTATCGGAGACAAAGACGGAAATAGATATTTATTTCAAGAATAAATCGGATGAAAATCACCGCAACATTCTGACTTTTCGTATTCAGCCGGACGGCGGTATCAAGATTAGATTTTATGTCAAAACTCCTGGATATTCTTTCAAAACCGAACCAAAATCATTCCGCTTTAGCTATGCCGAATCAAGGCTCGATCACAATATTCCAAATGACTATGAGAGACTGATTCACGACGCTTTTTCCGGCGATCAGACTCTATTTGCTTCAACCGAAGAGATTATGGCTTGCTGGAAGTTTGTGATGCCGATACTAGAGCGCTGGGGAAGTCTACCACTGAAGAAGTATGAAAAGGGGACGAGGGAGGTGTAGTACTCCTAATGCTCACAATGGACGATGTACGAAATTTGAGAGAGTTTGTCGAGGTTTTACTTTAATAAAAGGTATGTTTGCTTTTATGGCACCGTCGCAATCCTTTTGACTATCACTAATAAGTAGGCAATCTGAAAACTTTGCTTTGATTTTATTGAATGTCAAGCCTGTACTCTTTGAAAAACGATAGTTGCTTTTATCAAGAGAATTTTCCAAATCGAAAATGGATTCTAACTTCAAACACTTTAAGACATATTTAGTCTCCTTTGACTGCCCGCCAGTTGCATAAACAAAACGATATTGAGATTTATTTTTCTGAATCAAGTCCACAAGTGGATATTTCGCCGGTGATGGTAATTCGTCTCTACTCTCCAATAAAGAGAATTTTTGATTGTAGATTTTTCGATAGTCGGTTTTTCCGATTTTCCTTTTTGAGACTGTGCAAAAAATTGTGTGGGTATCCTTTATTCCTGATCGATAAAGTTTTTCTATCTCTATCGCAGATTTTTTCCCAAGCATAGTCAAAAGCACCGATTTTTCTATCGGCCACATATCGGTGAGCGTTCCATCGATGTCGAAGATAATTGTTTTCATAATATAAAAAGTAGGGGGATGCACGTTTGCATACACCCCCCTACAGTTAACTGAGCCGCAAGGGGCCATGAGTAGAATTGTCGTTGATGATCTTGCTCCAGCTATATTGCACATAGCCGGTGATCGGCTCATCACCGATAGCGAAAATAATCAACTGACAATTATTCTTGCCCTGTTTCGTTGGGAGAACGATGTCTTGGGCAATAAGCGTTTCCGCATTGTAGCAACGCTTGATAAATGGTGCTTTGCCCGAGGGTTTGTTGAACATGACGCTTTGACGCGCACGCTCACATTCCGCACTCCCTTTGTCGCAGAACTTGAGAACCACTTCCCGAGGGATTGCTTCCCATGAGTCGAAACGGCCGATGTAGTGTTGTGGCGTTTTCACCAGATCGCTCTTCCACATCCGATTGAACAGACCGAGGTTGAGCTTGTTGTCCAACCGAAGCCCGTCATACGGCAAGACGTGTGGCTGATCTTTTGATCCAATCCGGCCGTAAACGTAGATCGGATCACTGTCGTTACTGTTCCACTCACACACTCTGTGACCGTTGACTCCCAAGGCCGCCATTTCTCCGAGGAACAGTTCGAGCTCTGGCAGGTAGACAGAACTCTTGCTGGCAAATCGCTCCGGAAAGATCAGTGCCCTTGGATCAACCGGAATGCCACTTGCCCGGGCCAGATTGAGTGCTGTACCCCAGCCGTCGACGAACGATGCGTTGATCTCCAGTATCGAGAGTGACTCCTCGTCGAAGTATGCGTCGATACGGTAGTAAGGGACTCGCTCGACGCCAACCGAAGCATTGAACCCAGACAGGAAACGTTTGAGCTCTTGTGTCACCTCACTGGAGAGGATGACGCCCCTGTTTGTGGTTTGGTGCTGGTCAGTATCGTAGATTACCGGTGCGACAATGGATTGATCCATGTCGAAGTCAGAGAAGTTGATTCTCATTCATGCTTCCTTTTTCAAGAACTGTTTGTCATTTTGTTATGGGTAGACAAATGAAAACCCCCTCCAATCAAGGAGGGGGTTGGCTTTATGTAAAATCTTTAGCGACACATCAAGACAACCCTCTCCCTGTTTGGATAGAGTTGTGATGATGCATTCTGTTTATAATCGCTTTGCGATTCCAGCCCATGCGGCCACTCTAACAAAGAAAATTGGTTTAGTCAAAATCCCTTGGTTCTTGGAAGAACTGTGTTGTGGATATCAAATCCCTTAAGTTAGGCACAATTTTGCTGTTGTGTTACCTTTATCATTATGCCTCTCTCCATAGGCATCGTAGGCCTTCCCAATGTTGGCAAATCAACACTCTTCAATGCTCTGACTAGAAAGAGTGTTCTTGTTGCTAACTATCCTTTTGCTACTATTGACCCTTCTGTGGGGGTGGTGGCTGTGCCAGATGAGCGTCTATGGAAACTGTCCGAATTTTCAAAATCAGCCAAGACTGTGTCGGCGGCTATAGAGTTTGTGGATATTGCCGGACTGGTAAAGAGGGCATCCGATGGAGAAGGATTGGGCAATCAATTCCTCTCAAATATTCGAGAGACCGATGCCATCGCCCATGTAGTACGGATCTTTGAAGATGACAATATCATTCATGTAAATGGCAAAATAAATCCACTCCAAGATATTGAAGTTATAAACTTGGAACTAGGCCTGGCCGATCTACAAACAGTTACAAAAAGATTAGCTAACATTAACAAAGAAGTGAAAGCGGGCAAGAAAGAAGCGGTTGTAGAACATGGTCTTCTGGAAAGATTGAAGTCAACTCTTGAAGCAGGAAAACTCGGTTCAACAATAATAACCAATGAATTTGAGGTCCCCTTTCTAAAATCTTTGCATCTTCTGACGACCAAACCATTCTTGTATGTCTTGAACAAAAAAGCCGGAGGCAAAAATCTGGATGAGATTGACGATAAGAGATGGAAAGAACTTATGGATTTTTTGGGAAAAGGAAAATCTGTTTCAAAATCCCCCTTTGAAAAAGGGACTTCCCCGACGTACGTCGGGGCGGGGGATTTTGTAATCGTAGATGCAGGAATTGAGCATGAATTGAAAGATCTAGAGCCAAGCGAAAAGAAGGAATTCAGAGAAAGTCTCGGATCAAAAGACGATGGTATTAATGATCTTATCAAGAAAGGATACGAGCTTCTAGACCTCATTACCTATTTTACGACAGGAGAAGATGAGACAAGGGGTTGGACTATCGGTAGAGGATGGACAGCTCCAGAAGCCGGTACGGCCATTCACACAGATTTCAAAGACAAATTCATCCGGGCTGAAGTCATTGAGTGGGACAAGCTTCTTGAAGCCGGATCATATGCCAAGGCTCGCGAAAAAGGCTGGGTGAGAATAGAAGGTAAGGAGTATGTGGTCAAGGATGGGGATGTGGTGGAGTTTAAGATTTAGGTAAAAAAATCCACTTATATAGATAAAAACAAAGTTTAAAATCTAAAAAACCATTGCCTCAATCGTATCAAAATGATACGATTACTGGTGTCAAAAGATACGATTATGTTCAAAATAAGCACTATTCAGCAAAATATTCTTGCCATATTCTTGAAAAGAGAGCCTCTCTCTTCTTCAGAAGTTCATTCTCAAGTCGTAGAATCAGGAAATGATGTTTCTTTGGTAACCATAAAACGCGAGCTTACCGAACTAAAAGAGAAAGGATTAATAACTTCTTCCGGTGCTGGTCGGTCGGTTGCTTATACTATTAGCTCATACGGAAGATTGTTGACAGATATAGATCCCAAAGAATATACATCGGTGGATCCTGATAAGCGTTTTGGATTGTCCAAATTCAATTTTGAATTATTTAACTCAATTCCACAGAAATTATTTTCTGGAGATGAGATCAAAATATTGGATGAAGCCACGAATATCCACAGAAAAAACATTTAATCAATATCAAAAACCCTAGAAGAAAAAGAAATTGAAAGATTTGTCATAGAGCTTTCTTGGAAATCATCAAAAATAGAAGGTAATACTTATACTTTGTTGGATACAGAAAAACTTATAAGCAAAGGAATAGAAGCTCCTGGCCATGACAAATTAGAAGCAAAGATGATTTTGAATCACAAAGAAGCCTTCAAATTTATTAGAGAAAATGAAGCTATTTTTAAAGAATTGGATTTATCAAAAATAGAAGAAGTCCATAAGATTTTGATAAAAGATTTGAATGTCAATTTTGGTCTAAGACAAAAAGCAGTTGGAGTGACTGGGTCAATATATAGACTACTAGATAATATTCATCAAATTAAAGAAGCTATTGATAATCTGTGTAAAGTCATTAATAAAATGGATTCTCCATATGCAAAATCAATGATCGTTTTATTGGGACTAAGTTATATTCAACCATTTGAGGATGGGAATAAGAGAAATTCTAGGCTTATGGCCAATGCTATATTATTGGCTCATGACCATTCACCATTGTCATATAGAAGTGTGGATGAAAACGAGTATAGAGAAGCCGTACTAGTTTTCTATGAATTAAATTCAATCATTCCATTCAAGAAAATATTCATTGAGCAATATGTTTTTGCGACTAATAACTATTCAGTTAAGTAGTCAAGGATGTGAATGTGGTGGGTGTTGGGGTTTAGTGGTATAGTATTTTCATGAAAGAAGCAGACAAAAATAAAATAGCTGAGATAATGGAGAATCACGGCGTGATCGTTGGTTATCTTTTTGGGTCAGTTATGAGAGGGACTATGGGGCCACGTTCGGACATAGATGTTGCGGTGTTTTTTGATAATACACAAATTCCAGAGACTGAACAATTCAAAGAAACACTGGCCCTATCAGCAGATATTGCTCAGGCATTTTCAGTAGAAAATGTTGATGTTATCAACTTGAATAGTCAGACAAATCCAGTGCTTCGCTATGAAGCTGTTGTGAATGGTGAAGCCATCTTTGTTAAAGATCCCAGTGTGAAGACCCAATTAGCGCGAGCAATTTTGCGTGAATATGAGAATACCCGGTATCTTCGAGAAACTTCTTATAGAATACTACGAGAACAGATAAAATCTGGCTTATTCGGACGCGCTCCAGTAAAATCTCAATCATATGTCTCCACTCAATAAAGAGACAATTCATGAGAAGCTCTTCAAGCTACAAGAATCTATAAAGATTTTGGAAGAATTGCGTGCAGAAGGACATGATCCTTTTTTCGCTGATCAAAAAACGCAGGATTCAGCGACACTGAACTTGTTTATCTCCATTGAAATTATCACCGATATAGGTAACCATATTATTACCGAAGTATTTCAAAAACAGGCAAAAAATTATGCGGAAATAATAAAACTTTTGGGAACCGTAGGGGTCATTCCAGAGGTGTTTGCGCAAGAAAATAAAGACATGACTAAATTCCGAAACTTAGTTGCGCATGACTACGAGAAAATTACTCCAGAAGGTGTGTATGAAAATCTGCAAAAAGCTCCTGATATTTTTCGTGCATTTGCCAAATATTTCATAGAATTCATGGAGAAGCAGGGTGAAAAATAGTCAATTGTGGTATTGGTTAGGATTTAGGAAAAAGAAGAGCCGCCAGGTATGAACCGAGCGGCATTTGAGGTCTATGAAGCAATCGGTCGTCTCACTTGTATGCAGTTGCAACAAGTATCTCCAAGAAGGATTTCACTATTTGTGCCTGCCTTCTCGTAAGGTTCTTGGTGCCCGACGGATCGACTGCTCTATACATATCGCGCACTACAGCTGAAGCGACAAAGTCTTGAATGGGGACTTTGCAGAGCTTCTTCCTTAACGCGTCTGACAAGGACTTGATTGTTACCGGCTTTTTTGATTTTGGCATAATTTCTTTTCTCTGGAACCCGATTTTTGGGTTTAAAAGACTGTAGCACATATTACTAGCATATGTCAAGTCTTTGACGAAAACTGTTTTTTGGTGTAGTGTTTTGGTAGATATTTATGAACAATGAAAGATTACTTCGTGGCTCTCTAGAATGGAGAGTCAATATCAAACTTGGCGCTAGAATAACTCGGCGTCTCACCGTGCTCGTCGTTGATACGAGCAAGCATCACACAGCAGCGACAATGTCGCTGGCTCGTAGTGGTCATGGCTGTTTTGCTGTGACTAACCTGGGCGCGGGGATTGCTGCAATCAGACATGGTCATTTTGATGTGGCCTTGGTGAATCCTGCAATTCCGTACACTCCAGCAGCAATCTTTGAAATTCCTAGGTTGGGTTGCGACCTTGTTTTTGTGACTGATACTGGATTCTCTTGGGAATGCGCCCTTGGTCCTTGCGCCTTAGAGGATCATGTGGTTGATGGCAGAAAGGTTATATTTTGCCGGTCAGCCAATAAGAACCGTTGGGCAATGGCTGTGAGCCAACTACTGGGGGAATGAACTTTACGCCTCGTCCATGACTGCCTGTTTGGTGGATAGTCTGGACGAGATTTTTGTATGATAATATGGATTGATGAAATCATTTTTTATATTGGAGAAAACTCTTAGGGCTTTCTATATCATATGACTGAAAAACATAAAAAATACGATCATATCAAGATAGAGAAAAAATGGCGCAAGAAATGGGCCAGGTCAAAGACATATCGCACCAATGAAGATTCAAAGAAGCCAAAATATTATGTTCTGGACATGTTCCCGTACCTTTCTGGTGAAGGTCTACACGTCGGTCACCCAAAGGGTTATATAGCCACCGATATTGTTTCCAGATACAAAAGGATGAATGGATATTTGGTCCTGCACCCCATGGGTTTTGATGCCTTTGGCTTGCCAGCCGAGAATTATGCTCTCAAAACCAAGATTCATCCCGAAAAAGCCGTGCGCGACAATGTCGCTCGCTTCAAGGAGCAGTTGGAAATGTTCGGCTTTGACTATGACTGGTCCAGAGAGGTCAATACCAGCGATCCGGCCTATTACAAATGGACCCAGTGGATATTTCTCCAGATGTTCAAAAAAGGTCTGGCTTACCAGTCTTATGAGCCGATCAACTGGTGCCCTTCATGCAAGACCGGTCTAGCCAATGAAGATCTGGAAGGTGGTCGTTGTGAGCGCTGTGGTACGCCTGTTGAAAAGAAACCGATGCGCCAGTGGATGCTCAAGATCACCGACTATGCCGATCGCCTATTATCTGACCTTGACTTGAAAGACTCTACTGGTAAAGCTCTTTTGGATTGGCCTGAATATATCAAGGAGTCGCAGAGAAACTGGATAGGGAGGAGTGAGGGAGCGGAGATTGAATTCAGATTGTCACTTTCCAAGAAGCGACGTTTTGTGCTTATTCATGGTTTTGAGGGAAGTGTCAAAACCAATTTCTTTCCATGGCTCAAGCGAGAATTGGAAAAACAGGGCCACGAAGTAGAGGTTCCCGAACTTCCCAACTCACTTCATCCCCGTGAATCGGAACAGGTTGAATATGTCTTGAAAAATTGCCATTTTGACGAACAGACAGTTGTGGTCGGACACAGCTTGGGGGCAATCGTAGCCATCAAAGCTATTATGAAACTCAACAGGCACATTTCAGGCTTGGTCTTGGTGGCGCCAGCGGTTGACCCTCGATTCCATCAAGCGGACTCACGACCATTCTCAAAGGATTTCAATTGGGATTTTGATTATGGGCGTGTTCAAACTTTGACTGATGGCAAGATAGCTGTCCTTTCGGATACTCAAGAAAAATTTAGGATGCCTTATTTGAAGAACCTTTCTCAACAATTATCAGCCCGGCTTGTGGAGACAAAATCATCTGAAGAGCATTTTTGCGCCGAAGAAGAACCAGAAATACTAAAAGCCGTAACGCCCTCGATAGCGGTCTTCACTACTAGACCAGATACCATATTCGGAGCGACATATCTCGTTTTGGCGCCGGAACATCCGTGGGTTCAAATTATTTTGCCGTATCTGGAGAATAAAGAAGAGATTAAAGGTTACATAAGTTTGGCAAAAAACCAAACAGACATTGAACGCTCTGATGTTTCCAAAGAGAAGACCGGTGTTGAATTGAAGGGGATAAAAGCAATCAATCCTGCAAACAATGAAGAAATACCAGTTTGGATCGCCGATTATGTCCTGCCTGACTATGGCACAGGAGCGATCATGGCTGTTCCGGCTCATGATCACAGAGACTGGGAATTTGCCAAGAAATACCATTTACCTATAAAAGATGTGGTTATTCCTACTGTTACCGACCACACCAACCCTCCTCGTGCCGACAAGACGACTAAAACCAGGAGAAATGTTCATGCCATCGTCTACAATCCAGCCCGCAAAGCCTATCTCACTCTAAAGTGGAAGAAATTTCCATGGAATACGGTTGTGCTGGGAGGCATTGAAGATGGAGAGACTGCTTTGGAAGCCGCTATTAGAGAGATCAGAGAAGAGACTGGTTTTGTAGATTTGGAATTCAAGAAAATCCTAGGCGGACCCGTAGAGGCCAAATATTTTGCTACTCATAAAGATGAAAACAGAACGGCAATCACTACTGGAGTGTATTTTGAGATGAAGAGTGAAAAGAAAGTAGATGTTTCCGAAGAAGAGAGGAAAGCATACGATATTGTTTGGAAGGATCCGAAAGATTTTATTCCAGAAAAAATGACCAATTCGGAACTTCCATTCTGGCTGGAAAGGATAGCAAAAGAAAATCAGGATTTTACGGGGAATGGTATCCTTATTGATTCTATGGATTTCAATGGAAAAGATTCACAGTTTGCCAGAAAAGATATAACCAAATTTGTTTCTGGCCATTGGGTGACCAAATATAAATTGCGAGACTGGGTTTTTTCCAGGCAGAGATACTGGGGCGAGCCCATACCGCTCATTCACTGTGAGAAATGTGGAATAGTGCCTGTGCCAGAAAAAAATCTACCTGTCAAACTACCCAAGGTCAAGCATTATGAACCGACAGGCACGGGCGAGTCACCATTGGCGGCCATGGACAAATGGGTCAATGTCAAATGTCCGAAATGCGGTGGTTCGGGCAAGAGAGAAACAAATACTATGCCACAGTGGGCTGGTTCTTCTTGGTATTATCTGCGCTACATAGATCCCAAGAATAAGAAGAGACCAGTAGATTCAGCCAAAGAAAAATATTGGTCTCCAATTGATCTCTATGTCGGTGGGGCTGAACATGCTACCAGACACCTTATATATGCTAGGTTTTGGCACAAATTTCTTCTTGATATCGGAGTTGTCTCTCTTCCAGAACCATTCAAGAAACTCCAAAATGTGGGCCTGATCATGGGTGCAGACAATCGGAAGATGGGCAAACGATTTGGTAATATTGTCAATCCAGAGGATGTTATCAAAAAACATGGCGCCGACACTTTGCGTGTTCACGAAATGTTCATGGGGCCTTTTGATCAGGAAACGGCTTGGGATGATTCCAGTATCGTCGGGTCTAGGAGATTTGTTGAGAGAGTTTGGAGACTTGGGAGCGTTGTTAGCACAACACCGTCTCCACAGATGAAATATAGTCTTATGCCGCAAACAAGCACAAAACCGTTTCCTCTCGGCGAGACCAGATCTCCCTTCGTTCGCCTGTCGGCGAAGTCGGGAGACTGGCTCCCGCCTGCGGAAACGGCTGACGTAAAATTTGTTCAAAAAATTCTACACAAAACTATCAAAAAGGTGTCCGAAGATATTCAAGCCATGCGATTCAACACAGCTATAAGCTCTATGATGATATCCTTGAATCAATTGGAAAAATCTCAGTCCCTCACAAGAAAAGAGTACGAAATATTCTTGAAATTATTGGCGCCTTTTGCTCCCCATATTACAGAAGAGTTGTGGATATCTCTTGGCAATAAAGATTCTGTCCATGTTTCAGCATGGCCAGAATATGAGCCTATTTTGGCTGTTGATGAAGAAATGATGATCGCTGTCCAAGTCAATGGCAAGGTTCGCGGCTCATTCAAGGCCATGACTGACACAAATCAGGATCAGCTGAAGGAGTCCGCCCAACAACTGCCAGAAATATCAAAATGGATATCAGGGAAAACTATTGTTAAAGTTATTGTTATCCCAAAACGACTTGTCAATATAGTCATAAGCGACTATAATTGACTTTATTTCAAGCTAATGATATAAATAACCGACTAATCATTTGCCCATATTTTCATGTCCATCGCTATACTAGGATTCAACCCAAAGCAGTCTGTGAAGCGGATCATCGCGTGTCTCCCTAATAGGGCCAGGGAAATCATCATGTCTAGATATGGTTTGGGCAAAGATGACAAAAGGATGACTCTGGACTCCATAGGCAAGGCCTACCACATCACTCGTGAAAGAGTTAGACAGATAGAGAACTATGCTCTAGTCAATATCCGCAAATCCGAAGAATACAAAAAGGAAAAAGCTGTCTTTGTGGAAATAGAAAATCTCATCCATTCCTTGGGAGGGGTGGTGGTGGAAGAAGATCTCTTGAAGCTAGTCTCCAAGGATAAGATTATCCAAAACCACATTCATTTTTTGCTGGCTGTCGGCGAACCATTCAAGAAAAGGAAAGAAGATGAGGAATTCCGTCACCGTTGGCATGCCAATGAAGAATTGACCAAAAAAGTTGAAGAAGCTTTGCGCAACTTGTACTCCAACCTCAACAATCAAGACCTTTTGCCAGAATCGGAAATGATCAATCGTTTTTTGAAGCATTTGGAAGAAGTTTCGGAAAAATACAAAAACCATGAAGTCTTGAAACGCTGGCTGAAGCTGTCAAAAAATATCGGCCAAAATGCTCTTGGTGACTGGGGCAGTGCCCACTCGCCAAATATCCGAACCAAAGGTATGCGCGACTATGCCTTTTTGGTCATACGCAAACATGGTTCGCCGATCCACTTCCGCGAGGTGGCCAAAGAGATCGCTCGGCTTTTCAATAAAAAGGCTCATGTGGCCACTACTCACAATGAGCTGATCAAAGACTCTCGTTTTGTTTTGGTCGGGCGCGGGCTATACGCTCTGGCAGAATGGGGATATTCTCCGGGAGTCGTCCGCGAAGTTATCCGAGAGATGATCAGCAAGAATGGACCTTTGACCAAAGATCAAATCATAGAAAAAGTCCTAAGGGAGAGATATGTCAAGAAAAACACCATAATAGTCAATCTCCAAAATCCGCTTTACTTCAAACGCGATCGCGAAGGCAAGTATCATTCTGTGCCTGAAAACAAAAAAGACTCCGTGGTATAATCGAGCCTATGTCTGTCAATGAAACTTTCCAGCTTTTGGTCGGGGAATTGCGATTATCTGTATTACCTCCTGTTTTGGAAGTCTTGATCGTGGCTTCACCGGTCATTCTGGCTGGGATTTTGCTTTTGATATTCTGCCCTTTGTGGGTCCGATACATTCGGGCCGCTTATTTTGTAGGCCTCAAATATACTCTTTTGGAAATAAAATTACCAAAAGACACATTCAAGTCTCCCCTGGCGATGGAACTTTTTTTGACGGCTTTGCATCAGACCGTTGGAGAGGGAAATTGGTACGCAAAATATTGGCAGGGCCGGACTAGACCATGGTTTTCACTGGAAATGATATCTGTTGAGGGCCGAGTGAAGTTTCTGATTTGGTCTCGGGCCGAGTCCAAAAGTTTTATTGAGTCCAGCCTATACGCCCAATTTCCAGGTATCGAGGTTCGGGAAATAGATGACTATGCTCGGACAGTTCATTTTGATCCCAAGGAAAATGTCATCTGGGCGGCAGAACTTCAATTGACCAAAGAAGACCCTTACCCGATCAAAACATATATAGATTATGCTTTGGACAAAGATCCCAAAGAAGAATTCAAGGTGGATCCTCTTGCTCCGCTTCTGGAGTCTCTGGGAAGTGTCGGACCAAACCAGCAAGTCTGGATGCAGATATTAGTTCGTGCTCATAAGAAAGAACAAATCAAACCGGGACATCTCTGGAAAACAACTGATGCTTGGAAGGACCAAGCGGAAAAGATCATCAATGAAATAATGAAGCGCGATCCAAAGACCAAGATCACTGGCGTAGAAGATGAAGAGACTGGTTTGTCCAAAAAACCGACCTTGACCAAGGGCGAGGAAAATATTATCTCTGCCATAGAAAGAAGCCTGACCAAACAGGCCTTTGATGTCGGTATCCGCTGTCTATACATAGCCGAAAAAGATTTCTTTAACCCGGCTAATATCGGCGGGATGTTGGGTAGCTGGAAGCAGTTTGGTTCGGAGAGCTTGAATAGCTTCAAGCCAAATAGCGATGTCTTGCACATATCTTTGGATCATCCTTGGAAGGATTACAAAGACAAACGCCGCAACTTCATGTCCAAATATTCTTTGGCTAATTACAAACGCCGGTCTTATTTTTATCATCCAGCCAATGCCAAACCTTTTGTTCTCAACACCGAAGAATTGGCGACCATATTTCACTTCCCAGGCCAAGTAGCCGCTACGCCATCTCTGGAGCGGGTTATCTCAAAGAAATCCCAAGCTCCAGCCAACCTGCCAATATAAATATGAATATTCAAGATCCAAAATCTCGTTTTCCTTTGTCTCTTTACTGGTTTAGTCTTTTTTTGTTTTTCGTTAGCATATCACTCTTTATGGTTGTTCTGGGATCTATTCCTCCGAAGGATTTCCCAATACAAAAAATTGTTAGCATAGAAAAAGGCTTGACTCTTTCGGGAGTAGCTGACATTCTCTCCAGAGAAAGTGTCATTCGTTCAGCTTTCTTGTACAAAGTCTATGTTAGACTATTGGGCGGATCGGTCAGATCTGGAGGATATGTCTTGACACGACCCCAATCATCTTTGACCATCGCCTTGCGTACTTCAACCGGAGATCAAGGTCTGCCCAAAATAAAAGTGACTATTCCAGAAGGAAGCACATCGTATGACATAGCCTGGATATTGCAGAAGAAGCTTCCGGAATTCAATGCTCCATTATTCGTGGCATTGGCGAAACCTTATGAGGGCTATCTTTTTCCGGAAACATACTATTTTGATCTCAATGTCAAACCAGCCGATGTTGTGGAAAAAATGATTTCGGTATTTGATCAAAACACTCAAGTGTTCCAGAGAGAGATATCGGATGGCGGCAGAACATTCAAAGACATCATAATCATGGCCTCCATCATAGAGGAAGAGGCTAGAATAGCAGACGACAAATCGCTTGTTTCTTCAATACTCTGGAAAAGATTGGAGTCTGGCATGCCCCTTCAGGTAGATGCCCCGTTTTATTATATTTTTGGCAAGGCTTCATCAATGTTGACCAGAACGGATCTGACTAATGACTCTCCTTACAATACCTATACAAACAAAGGCTTGCCTCCAGCCCCAATATCCAACCCTGGCTTGGTTTCTATTCAAGCCTCTATCAATGCCACTACTACCAAATATTTGTTTTTCCTTTCGGATTCGGAAGGTAATATGCATTATGCCGCGAACCACGATGGGCATTTGGCTAATAAGGATAAATATATAAGATAACTGTTGGATGTGGGATCATCAAATCATACTATTTAAACCACTCCTTAAATGTTTTAGGCCAACCAATCAAGAGAAGTAGCGCAAGTGGGGCTCCCCAATTAGCCCAACGTTCAACGAAATCCCAGATAGGCATGCCGACTATAGGACGGAGAAGCGCGGTCCAAAATCCCCAGAACACCATCCATAAAAGCGCGACGCGGATCGGTTTGATTAAAACGAGAATTGCCAACGCGATATCTATGATTCCTAAAATGAAAAGGAGCTGAGTCGCTGTTCCAGGATCAGAGATGCCAAATTTTGCAAACCAGCCGATCCAGTCCTGTTTGCCCTGCAGGGCAAAGACACCGTGGCCGATAAATTCTCCAGCAACCGCAATTCGTAAAACCCATATGGTAAGTTTATTATTCTCCATAGCGGTTAAATAACTAATTGCCTGTGTCGTAATTCATGCAGGATTTTGCACGGCGATACAATCCTCGGATCGACAATCCGATAGTGGATATTCAGGCCATCCCGTCTGGTATGAACCAAACCATTATGGCGGAGAAGAGCAAGATGCTGGGAAAGGTTAGCCTTTGAAAGCTTGGTAACCTTTAAAATCTGTTCAACGCCAAGCTCTCCTTGTTTTAACAAATTTAGAATCTCCAAACGCTTCGAATTTGCCAAAATTTTGTAAATATTGGCGTTTCTTTCATATGCTTCCTGGGGCAGAGGTGATTTTAATTTCATAGTTTCGATATTAATTGATTCTTATTAGTGTACTCAAAATTTTGATCGTAGTCAACAGCATTTTTGGCAGAATTTGACCGTATATGTGCATAACTCCAGTTTTCCCCAGTTGAGCCGGGTACGTAAAATTGATATACTTGTTAAGTAGTCAATTAACTACTTAACTATAACACGTATGCCAATAAAAAGGAAAATCGCCCCCGTCGAAATTTTGATAAAAAGCATTCAAAAAAGAGACGGGGCGATTGCTCCTTTTGATATTGAAAAAATAAAGAATGCCATTCACAAAGCAATGCTTGCCTCGAATGAAGGGTCGCCCAAAGAAGCCGACCTTGTAGCGAATAAAGTATTTGCTGATATCCTACGCATCACAAAGAAGTATAAAAATTTCATACCGACTGTCGAAGGTATTCAAGACACCGTGGAAAAAGAACTTATTTTATCTGAATACGTAAAGACTGCCAAATCATACATTTTATACCGAGAAGAAAGAGCAAAGCTCCGGGCAAAAGGACTTCGGGTGTCTCCCAAAGTAAAAAAACTAGCTGAAGACAGTAAGAAATATTTTAAGAATTCTCTTGGAGAGTTTGTATACTACCGGACGTATTCCCGATGGATTGCAGAAAAAGGCAGGCGCGAGGCATGGATCGAGACAGTTGACCGCTATATGGCGTTCATGAGGGAAAATTTAGGCAACAAGTTAAAAGAAGATGAATATAAGGAATTACGGGAAGGTATTTTAAGGCAGGAAGCAATGCCCTCGATGAGACTCCTGCAGTTTTCCGGTCCTGCCACCCGTAAGACAAATGTCTGTGCATACAACTGCTCATACATCGCTCCAGAAAGTTTTCAGGATCTCGCAGAAATAATGTACATTTCGATGTGCGGAACAGGTGCCGGATGGTCGGTGGAAAGTCAGAACGTTCAAAAATTTCCGCAAATCAATTTGCAGACCGGCAAGACTCTGCCGACACATGTAATTCCTGACAGCAAAGAAGGATGGGCTGACGCGCTGACGATAGGCATGAAGGCGTGGGCGGAAGGAAATAACATTCCTTTCGATTATTCTCAATTGCGGCCATCCGGCGCGCGTCTTAAAACAATGGGGGGCAAAGCATCAGGCCCCGAACCTCTACGACGGCTTTTGAATTTTACGAGAGAAAAAATACTTGCCCGACAGGGGCGTCGTCTCCGCAATATAGACATTCACGATATCATCTGTATGATCGGCGACTGTGTCGTATCCGGAGGTGTCCGAAGGAGTGCAATGATCTCTCTGTCCGACTTGGATGATAACGACATCCGTGATGCCAAGAAAGGTACTTTTTATATCAGCCAGCCACAAAGAATGCTCGCCAATAATTCCGCGGTGTATATCCAGAAACCATCAAATACAGAATTCATCGAAGAATGGACCGCCCTTATGAAATCGGGTTCCGGAGAGCGTGGAATATTCAATAGAGGATCACTTGCAAACACCCTGCCTGAAAGAAGGATAAAGGTTCTCAAAGAATATAAAGGTTATTTCGACCCGACTGGCCAAAACATTATCGGGCCGATTGGCACTAACCCCTGTGGAGAGATTATTTTGCAGTCGAAACAGTTTTGTAACCTCTCTGAAGCGGTAGCGAGGTCTGACGATGATGAGAAATCGCTTATTAAAAAGGTACGCCTTGCGACTATCTTAGGAACTTATCAGGCCAGCCTGACAAATTTTCCATATCTCTCAAAAGAATGGAAGGAACATTGCCAAAAAGAAGCTCTGCTTGGCGTTTCGATCACAGGACAATGGGATTGCCCAACAGTAAGAGATGCCGGGATATTGGAAAAACTCAAAAAGGAAGTGGTGAGAATAAATCAGATATACGCAAAGAAACTAGGCATCAATGCTTCAACCTGCGCTACGGCAGTAAAACCATCAGGTACTTTATCTCAAATGGTGGACTGCTCGTCCGGTATGCACCCGCGTCATTCTCCTTACTATATTCGGAGAATTCGAATTGCGGCTACCGACTCTCTATTTAAGATGCTGAAAGACCAAGGAGTTCCGTATAATCCAGAAGTTGGCCAATCACCGGAAAACGCGACAACCTACGTTCTCGAATTTCCCGTCAAAGCGCCAGAGGGCTCAATCTATAAAGACGATATGACGGCCATTGATCAGCTTGAACATTGGAAACTGGTTAAGGAAAATTACACGGAACACAACCCATCAGTCACGGTGTCCGTTGGCGAGGATGAATGGATTGAAGTTGCAAACTGGATTTACAAGAATTGGGATATTGTCGGCGGACTTTCGTTTCTTCCGCGAGATAACCACGTGTACCAGCTTGCCCCCTATGAAGCTATTGACGAGAAGAAGTTCCTTGAACTTAAAGAACGACTAAAGCACATTGATTATTCAAAGATTATTACTTACGAAAAAACTGACGAGCTTGATGTAAAAAGGGAACTAGCCTGCGTAGCGGGGATTTGTGAAATAGCTCTTTAATTTATGCTGATCATTTTTACGGGAAACGGCAAAGGAAAAACAACAGCGGCCATTGGTCAAGCCTTGAGAGCCGTAGGTAACGGAAGCAAAGTCCTCATGGTTCAATTCATCAAAGGGTCTTGGAAATCCGGAGAAGATATATCATCGAAGGAACTCTATCCTAACTTTAAAATTATCAAAAAGGGCAAGGGTTTCGTGCGTATAGGCGACGATAAAATACCTTTTGAGGAACATCAAAAGGCGGCTCAGGATGCGCTTGTTTACGCAGAAGAACAGATTGGCCTAAAAAAGTGGAATATCGTCATTCTTGATGAAATTTGGAACGCACTTTCACTAAAATTAGTGACACCGGAATCTGTCGTGGACTTTATCTCAAAAAATATCCTTATTACTGATCATCTTATTATGACAGGCAGAGATTGCCCTCAAGAATTTATCGACAAGGCTGACCTTGTTACAGAAATGATGGAGATTAAGCATCCCTTCGCCAAAGGGTTACCTGGCAAAAAAGGATTAGAGTATTAGTAAGTCACCCATTTTAATTTTTATAGCTCGACTCGACAGTTGAACATGTTTTCCTAATTGAAATTGATGGAAAAATTGTACATCCCCATTCCACAAATTCCCCGAAGCGGCTGTCCTGCTTTTGGTGTGCCAAGATCAATGACTTCTTCTCCGGTCTGGGCTAAGATTTTTTGAAAATCAACCGAGCGAATTACAAGCGATGCCGAACAGTCATATGTGCCGTCTGTTTTGATGATGAGTTTTGTAGGGATATCTGCTTTTGCCGTAGACACTTTCGGTGAATATCCGCCTTTTGCGTTTATCGTAATGTACTGAACGCCATCTTTTATTTCGACATTCTGCACCGATCCATCAGTGCCTGCATTATTACTTGATTTTGAATCGCCAAGAAACACAATGCTAATACCTATGACAAGAGTGAGCGTAATGATTATAGAGACAGTCTTATTCATAAGGTAATTATATGTTAAATAGCGGATTAATAATGCCGAGCCCGGCAAGCCCAGCGAAGAGTGCAAACAACCCAAGACCAATTACAACCACTCCCGCGGATTTGAAAAATAGCGGTGCGTGTTTCCCGTGTGCGAACGATGCCGACCCGAAAGAAAGAAGTACAAGCATTGGTAGCGTTCCAAGAGCGAATGCAAGCATGATGAGAAGTCCTGACGTAAACGATCCGCTTCCTAGCGCTGAAACTTGCATTGACTGTGTGAATCCGCACGGCAGAAAAAATGTAGCAAAACCAATGATGAGCGGTGTTAAAGTCTTGTGCTCTATTTTTCTGAAGAAATTAAAGATTCCTGAAGGCAACGCAACTTTATTTTTTTCAAACACTCCAACCAAATTTAAACCGAGCAATAACATAACAACAGAAGCCAGAATTCCCAGAATTGCCGTAAAAGTAAAATTGATACCGATAGCACCGCCGACTGCTCCGAGGACTCCTCCTAACACCGCAAAACTAACCAGTCTTCCTGCGTGGAAAAGCAGGAAAGTTTTTGTATCGCTTACGTTGTCTTGAGATACTTTTGCCGAGAGCGAAAGCACAAGTCCTCCTACTATCGCCAAACAGCTTGATACTGAAGCTATAAGACCGATGATAAAGCTTGTTGTGGGAGTTGTTTGGCCGCCAATACCAAGATTTAGAATTCCGGATTTTTGCAACAGAAAGAATAGGATAAGGAACGCAAGCCCGATCGGTACAGCTTTCCAAATGACATCATTGCTCTGTTTTTCTTTGATAGATTTTTCCACCGACAGTGCATAGCCATTCGGTTTTATTTTATCTGTAAGTGTCCGCGCTAATTCTTCGAGACTTTGATCACTATCGGTTTCAATTTCAACAGTTTCTCTTTTGAGATTGACTCGGGTGTTCCGCACAAAGCCCTGTTCGTTCAGAGTATCTTCAATAAAGATTTTACACGATGCACAGTGGGTACCTGAAATGTGGAATATATATGTCTTCATATCAATAATTTTTATTTATACCAGCTCGCGTACCAACCCCGCATCCGCTGTATTTCTGCCGCCTGTGATGTCTGGATATTTTTTGCGAGTTGGAGCATCTCTGGACGATTCGTTCCTGATTCAAGCATTCTGGCCATCATGATAGCCATCTGGTGATGCGGGATCATTTGTTCTATGAATTCCTTGTCGAAATCAGGTGCGTTTTTAAGCGCGTCAATATCCTGAGTGCTTCCCATATGCATACCGCCCTGCGACATCATTCCGCCCATCCCAAGGTTCGTACCGGTTGGAACGCTTTTCCCAAACCAATCCCGATACCATGCGCGCATTTCCTGATTTTCTGCAGTCTGAGCTTTGAGGATTGTCTGAGCCAGCGTTTTGATCTCCGGACGAGTTGCTTTCTCGAGCGCAAGATTTGCCATAGCAATTGCCCCATCGTGATGAGGGATCATTTGCTCGATAAAATGTTGATCCATTGCGCTGACACCTGCAGTGCGTTGTATGGGAACTGAATTATTCCCCCACGACATCATCGACCCAGACCAGCGCATTATAGGACTAAAGACTAGGGCGAGAAGTAACCCGAGCACGACTCCTCCCATCCCGTACATTATTTTGTTGTTTTGATTGTTGTTCATAGTATTTTAGTTAATTATTTATAATTTCTTTGCCTTAATTCGAAGGGAGTTCGACACTACTGACACTGAAGACATCGCCATGGCGAAGCCCGCAAAAACGGGATTGAGTAGCCATCCAAAAACGGGGTAGAGTGCGCCCGCCGCAAGCGGTATGCCGACGATGTTATAGATGAATGCCCAGAACAGATTCTGCTTGATTCCTCGCATGGTGATTTTTGAGAGTCTGATTGCTTTGACAAGCTTTGAAATATCTCCATCGAGAAGCGTGATGCCAGCCGACTCTATCGCCACATCGGTTCCGGTCCCCATGGCTATACCCACATCTGCCTGAGCGAGCGCAGGAGCGTCGTTTACACCGTCACCAGCCATTGCCACAACTCGACCTTGTGACTGAAGCTCTTTTATCTTTTCGAGCTTGTCTTGCGGTAGCACATGAGCCACAACATCATCGATGCCGACAAGCGATCCTATATACTTAGCGGCCTTTTCATCATCACCGGTAAGCATAACCATCCTGATTCCGAGGGCATGGAGATTTTTTACTGCTTCGATCGACTCTGCCTTTATCTCATCAGCCACCATAACAAAGCCGAGAACTTTTTCTTTGGTAGCAAGAATGACTGGCGTTTTGCCCTGAAAAGTAAACTCATTAAGTTTTGCGGTATCGAAAGGAATTTTAAGATCACTTACCAGCTTTGCGTTACCAACAAAATATTCTGTGCCTTTGACCATTCCTTTAAGTCCCTTGCCTTGTATTCCTTCAAAGTTTGAAATCTCAGAGATAGTGAGATTCTTTTCTTGGGCGTAGCTCACGATCGCGTGAGCAATCGGATGTTCTGATTTCTTCTCAAGCGACGCTAGAATCGATACGAGTTCGTCGTCTTTTTGATTTGAAAAATTCTGGATATCGACGAGTGTCGGCTTGCCACGGGTTAATGTGCCTGTTTTATCAACCACCACAGTATTGACCTTGTGTAGCTTTTCAAGAGTCGCCGCATCTTTGATAAGAATACCTTCTTTTGCCCCCTTACCAACTCCGACAATTATCGCCGTCGGGGTGGCAAGGCCGAGGGCGCAAGGACATGCAATGACCAGGATGCCCACGAATGAAACAAGGCCGAATGACAGAGCTTGAGAGAAGCCCAAATATTGCGATCCAACAATGAGCCACACACCGAGGGAAAGAAAAGCGATCACCAGAACAATAGGCACAAAGACTGACGAAATTTTGTCTACCAGCGCCTGTATCGGAGCCTTGCTTCCCTGAGCATCCTCGACCATCTTGATGATCTGGGCGAGTAATGTTTCTGATCCAACTTTCGTTGCTTTGAATGTAAATGAGCCACTGGTGTTGATTGTTCCAGACACAACACTGTCTTCGATCTTTTTCTGTGCTGGCATCGGCTCCCCGGTGACCATAGATTCATCAATAAAAGAACTTCCGTCTGTTATGACTCCGTCCACTGGAATCTTTGCGCCAGGCTTAACGATGATTAGATCGCCATGCTTTACGTCATTTACCGATATTTCTATTTCTATACCATCACGGATAACGAGTGCCGTCTTGGCTTGTAAATTAAGAAGTTTTTCTATGGCGTCACCCGTCTTTATTTTAGATCGAGCTTCCAAATATTTACCAAGCGCAATAAAGGCGATAACAACGATCGTCACATCGTAGTATTGATAATTAACATTTATAAAAGGTCGAAGTGTTTCCTCGAAGGCCGTAACCGCAAAGCTGTATAAAAAGGCGGCAACAGTTCCGATACCGATCAGCGTGTCCATGTTTGCCTTGCCGTATCGGAGAAATCTATAAAAACCAAGAAGGTATGGCTTACCAACGACAAAGAGCGTATAGGTCGCCATCAAGGGCAGGAGATGATGAAAAAACTCTTTCATTACATAGCCCATTTCCGGCACAAATCTATATTGAGCAAGAATATCCCAGCCCATTACAAAGGCGGCAAAAATCGCAAGAGGGATGGCTGAAAACACTTTTGTTTGCATATCCACAACCTCGGCGAGCTTTTCTTTTTTTGATTGATTAAGACCTAAATGCGCGGCGTGCTCATCGGCCGACATTCCCATTTCTTCAGCCGTAGGTATCACTAATGAGTACCCAAGCGGCTCAATATGTTTGGAAAGGGCCTGGGGGCTTGTTTTTGAGGGATCAAAAGAAACCTTTGCTTTTTCCGTGCCATAATTAACTTCCGCCGACCGCACCCCTTCGACTTTTTTGAAAGTCTTTTCAATCATCGACGAGCACGAAGCGCAGTGCATTCCTTTTATGTTATAAGTTTCGGTGTGCATAGTATTAGCTCATTAAGTCTCTTTTCTTTTCCTCAAATTCTTTCTTATCTATTTCGCCTTTAGCATATCGCTCTTTCAAAATTTCGAGTGGCGGTTTCTCATGGCCGCGATTGTTATCAGATTGGCTCATGAGCCATTTAATAATGGCAACGATACCGGCGATGATTAAGACCCACAAAAGGATCATAAATATCCAGCCGAATCCGCCAAAAGGCATAAATCCAAAGTTCATCATTGGCATATTCATTTATTTGATAAGTTATAAATCCTGATTAATTCTTTGACCGCTTTCTCGTCCTCGTCCTTACTCTGCATTTGATGCTTCACATGCGATCGCAGGTGATTTTCAAGGAGAAAACTGTCAAGACTTTTGAGCGACCTTTGAATGGAGAGGGATTGCTCCAACAGGATAGGACAATACTCTTCTTTCTCAATAACCTTGATGAGTCCATCGAACTGACCCTTAAGGATCTTCGCTCGATGGAGCGCGCGACCTTTTATTTTTTGATCAACTTGATGATGCATACATTTTAAATAGATTAATAATTCCAGCCTCAACCTACTTATAGGGTATACCCCTATATCCTATCTGTCAAATACGTTCACTATGGATAACCTTTAGGCCACAATTGCGTATACCAGTATCCACAATGATACCCTTACGTTTATTATAGCTATGTACTAAAATAAGCTAAAGGACGGAATTATTACGACCTTTAGACTATGAAATACGAGAAAAAGCCCATTTCCGAACACCAGAAGATACAGAGGTTGTTTTGGCCGGACTAACTCTCGATTGTTGCGTACTTTGTACCGCACAAGAATTTAATTTTCGCGGATACAAAGTAAAGATTTTGAAGGAAGCGGTTGACGCTTATTCTGGCAAACAAAGCGAGAAAGAAGTGCTTTGCAAAACTTTTGTTGAGAATTGGGCTGATGTTATAACTTGGGAGGAAGCCCAACTGTTTTTATAATTGTCCTCGTTGAAGATTTTACTCAAAAAAACGTTCAGCAGAAATTTTTATGAAAATCGCAATCAATGTAACAAGAGATAATGTTGGAGGCATAACATCATCAAATCTCAATTTGATGAACTACCTTTATAAACTGGATTATGAGTTTACCGGTCTTGAATTGACCAGTCGAATGTATATGAAGGGAGCCTCTCTGTTCCGGGGTTTTGCGCCGGAAATTTTTGATCATCATATTATCAATATTCATCATCTGCCTCTGATTGACTCAATGAAGCATAGTAAGACGCTAAAAGATGTTGAGAATATTTATAAAGAACCGATAAAAATCCTCAGAAATATTCTACGAAATACCCGACCTGACGTCGTGCTCTTAAGCGGTACCTATTACATGCCATGGCTCATATCTATTGCTGCGAAGAAAGAGAATATTCCTATCGTATTGTGGTATTCCGGTGTTTTGTCGAAGGAGACAGAGCATTACCCAGATTTATTAAAGAACCTGTTTTTATCGATGGAAAAAACCGTAGTCAAAAATGCAACAAAAACAATCTTCCCTTCGGGTTTGTGCAAAAAAACAGTAGAACAGATGGTTCTTAAGAACAAAATAAAAAACAGCTATGTGATACCGAATCCGGTGGCGAGCATATTTACCGATCCAAATGCTGTCGATACGTCCATTGAAAGACGAATAGCCGCGGTTGGGCGTTATTCAAAAATTAAGAATTTCGATACCTACTTTGCATTGCATTCGGAATTGCAAAAACGCAAATGGCGTCACACAGCTTCTTTCGTGACTAATCCAGACGCCGATCTTAAAAAGATGCCGAAAACAATCGAATTATTACCGTCAATGACGACTGAAGGGCTGAAGAAATTTTACCTGTCTCAAGGGTTGATTGTATGCCCGTCGACTTTTGAAACATTCGGTAATGTTCCCATGGAAGCGGCGTGCTTGGGCATTCCGGTTCTTGTGAGCGACAAAATGGGGTGCGCTGAAATTTTGAAGAAGGCAGGTTTGGCAAATATGGTCATCTCTTTTGATGATATCGGGAAAATCGCAGACAGAGCGCAGGAATTGTGCGGTCAATCTATCCTGCCAAGACAGCTTAACGCGCTCAAACGAATTCTGGATAACAACTTTATCAGTGAAGAGATACGAGCTGTACTTAACGATTCAGTCAAAAGGAATGATTTGAATAATAAATAGTTATGACTAACCTTTCACACACAAAATCATCAATTGCCGTTATTGAAGAATTGCGTTCAAGCGAGCGTGGTTTAAATAGTCAGGAGGTATCTCTGCGACTAAAGCAATATGGGCTCAACAAATTGCCAGAGGCGAAGGTAGACAGTCTTTTTACTATTTTTCTGCGCCAATTCCAGAGCCCGCTCATTTATATACTGGTAGCCGCGAGTATCGTGGTGTTTGTGATCGGAGAAGTGGTCGACGGGTCGATCATTCTCGCCGTACTTCTTTTCAATGCCATTGTCGGGACAATTCAGGAAGGCAAGGCGCAGAATACTCTATTGGCTCTAAAAAAATTCGTTGAGACGAAAGCCACTGTACTTCGAGACGACAAAGAAGTAATTATTCCGGATACGGAATTGGTGCCGGGCGACATCCTTATTCTCCAAGAAGGAGAGAAGATTCCAGCCGATGCGCGTGTCATGCTCTCTCATAATCTCAAAGTGGACGAGGCGGCTCTTACCGGAGAATCGGAGCCGGTGCATAAAACGAGCGAACGGGAAGCGGCCGGAGAAACGGCCGGGCAGTACAAAAATATTGTGTACAAAGGCACAAACATTGTCGCTGGCAACGGACGAGCAGTCGTTATAACAACTGGTTCGCAAACTACTATCGGCGCAATCGCAAGCGAGATCGCATTGGTTAATACCGAGATCCCGCTTAAGGGTAATATTCGGTATCTTTCCCGTCTTATCATCGCAACCGTCGCGATTGTTTCGGTAGTGATCTTTACCCTTGGCATTGCGGTTGGCAAGCCGGTCAAAGATATGTTTACCACGATTGTTTCCTTGTCGGTATCAATCGTACCGGAAGGACTGCCCATTGTCGTCACCCTTATTCTCGCCATGGGTGTTTGGCGCATGAGCAAACGCAATGCGCTCGTAAAGAAACTGCAGGCGGTTGAGGCTCTGGGGCAAGCAAGCATTATCGCTGTTGATAAAACCGGCACAATCACCAAAAACGAGCTGGTAATTCAAAAGGTGTATGTGGCAGAGAAGATGTTTGAGGTCGAAGGCATTGGGTATGAACCAAAAGGCAACATTAGCTTTGGCGGTCGCATTACTGACGCCGCGAACCATTCAGAACTTTTACTGGCCGGAAAGATTGGTGCTTTTTGCGCCAACGCCCGGGTTATGTACGGAGAAGAAGACAAGCGCTGGCGTGTCTCCGGAGATCCTACCGAAGCGGCCATGCTCGTGCTTTCACAAAAGCTCGGCTTTCATAAAGAAGATCTTGAGCGAGAATCTCCCATTATTGGAGAAATCCCATTCGATTATAGGCTCAAATATCATGCTGTCCTCCATAATGTTGAAAGTAAGAATTTTTTGACTGTTGTCGGCGCTCCCGAAGTGGTCTTGAAATTATCAGAAACAATCTGGTTGGACGGCAAACGGAAAGAACTTAGATCCGCGGAACGAAAAAATCTTGAGTCCGCTTTTTATCAAATGTCACAGACGGGCTTGCGCGTGATTGCTTTTGCAATCGATCCTGACGCCGGAAAAACACTCAAACCCGAAAAGATAGGAAGCCTTTCTTTCGTGGGCTTCTATGGCATGAAAGATGCCACACGGCCGGAAGCGGCATCGGCTATAAAGAAAGCGGAATCGGCTGGAGTAAAAGTAGTGATGATTACCGGTGACCACAAAATAACTGCTCAGGCCATAGCTAAAGAAATAGGTATTTGGCACGAAAATGACGAAGTGCTTACGGGACCGGAAATTGACGCTTTGTCCGATGCTGAGTTATCAGAAAGACTTAAAACGGTATCGGTATTTGCTCGAGTGAATCCAGAACACAAAATGAGGATCATTGGCGCGTATCGTGCTTGTGGAGAAGTAGTGGCAATGACCGGGGACGGCGTAAACGACGCACCATCGCTGGTCGCCGCTGATCTTGGGGTTGCCATGGGTAATATCGGGACTGAGGTGGCAAAAGAGGCATCTGATATTGTTCTTCTCGACGATAACTTAGAGAGTATCGTTTCGGCAATTGAGGAAGGCCGCAGTATCTACAAAACTATTAAGAAGGTTATCCTATATCTATTTTCCACGAATATTGGCGAGGTGTTCACGATTATCGGCGCGCTCATTTTAGGATATCCGTTGCCAATATTGGCGGCACAGATTATTTGGTTGAATTTCGTCACAGATGGCTTCCTCGATGTGTCGCTGGCCATGGAACCCAAAGAGAAACACCTGCTCGATGGCAAATTCGAGAAGCCGAAAAAATATCTCGTTGACAAGCTGATGACAAAAAGAATGGTGCTTATGTCCCTCGTCATGGCTCTCGGCACCCTCTATCTGTTCAAAGGTTACTATGAGGCAGATTTGGCAAAAGCATGGACAATGTCGCTCACTGTTTTGGCCGCATTCCAATGGTTTAATGCCTGGAATTGTCGGTCGGAAAACAAATCAATTTTCCGGATGAATCCGTTCTCCAATAAATATTTAGTTGGCGCGACGGTTACCGTCATCGTGCTTCAACTGCTCGCCATCTACACTCCGGTGATGAATACATTCTTGAAAACGGTGCCACTCAATCTTTCCGATTGGATGCTGATCATACCGGTTGCGACCACAATCGTGCTAGTTGAGGAAATTCGCAAGGGATTGGCGAGATGGAAACATATCGGTCCGCTGAAGTTTGAACCAAGCAAAAGGGGACGGAGACCACAAGTGCCGGTTGCCACGATGTAAACAAAAACCGCCCGAAAGGCGGTTTTTGGATACCCTTTTTGCCGTTTGTTTGCCCTTGTGGCGAGCTTTGTTGCTGGAATGAGCGCTTTGCACATCTTCACGAACTTAAACACTCTGTTCGCAAAATTTGCACACCTATTTGATCCACAGAACAAAAACTTACTCTCCGAAGGGGCAAAAACATTTTCAATCTCGACCTCCCAAAAAGAATCGTCCCTGTCTGCCGGTCAGGCAGGCGAAAATGCGCCTCCGCAACTTTTTGATATTCGCCTAGAGCTTGAAAGATCGGAACTTCATGACCCCAGTCAACTTATTGCCCTAAGCGCCTCCGACGGGCCATCCGGTCTCGCGGTGGCCTTGCGGGAGAAGCCGGATATCATATTGCTCGATATCATGATGCCGGGCTTTGACGGTATGGCGCTTATGAAAAATCTGCGCCAAGCCCGGGAGCAGAGCGGGCAAGAAAACGAATGGGGTAAACATGTGCCTATTATCCTACTCACCAGCCTTTCGGCTGATGATAAAATTATGATTGGGATCATTCGTGATGAACCAGCGTATTACATCGTCAAAGATAACTTTTCGCTTGATGACATTGTTGAAAAAGTGAAAGAGCGATTGGAGAGGGTATAAGAAGTAATTTTATAATGTTCTCATCTTTTCTCTATCCACAGCAAATCCGTTGACTTCCTGATTCTGACCAGTATACTATCTGTACTGGTCAAAAACAACCTATTTTGACCACTATAAGTAAAATAGTATGCAAAATAGCCTAAAAGACATAGTTACCAGCCAAAAATTACAGAAAGAGGAGCTTTTGGCTCTTACTTACATAGACCGAACCAAAAAGCCATTTGCTAAAAAATGGCTGGATTCTGGTTTAATAAAAGTGGTTCTCGGTCCGAGGCGAGCGGGGAAATCAGTGTTTTCTCTCGTGCTTTTGAAAGATCGTCCGTTCATGTATTTCAATTTTGACGATGAAGTCTTGTCGAGTGTGGGTGGTATATCTACAGATGAACTAATGAAAGAATTACACTCCGCTTACGGTGGGGAAGTAAAAACTATTTTGTTTGATGAAATACAAAACCTACCAAGCTGGGAACTTTTCGCCAATCGTTTACATCGAGCTGGGTATAATCTAGTACTTACTGGATCAAACGCACACTTGCTTTCAAAAGAACTTGCTACACATCTTACCGGCAGACATATGCCAATAGAAATACTACCCTTTGATTTTAATGAATTTCTCCTAGCAAAAAAATTTAAGATAAATCAGGAGTATGCTTCTTTGCCACAACAACGAGGTGAGCTCTTGAATCTCATGGAACATTATTTACTCAATGGCGGATTCCCAGAGGTAGCAGTAAATAATGTTGATCCGAAAGATTACCTTGATGTTCTCCTTGATGCAGTACTTTTTAAGGATGTAGTTAAAAGACACAGAGTTAAATTTTCAACTCAAGTAGGGAATCTAGCAAATCATTTGATAAACAATTTTGCTAACTTATATACGGTTAGAAAACTGATGGAGGCATTGAATTTAAAGAGTACTACAACGATAGAAAAATATATAAATTATCTTGAGGAAGCATATCTAGTCTTTTCTCTACTCCGATACTCTCCAAAATCAATGGAACGTATAAAATCTCCTCGGAAAGTCTACGCCGTAGATAATGGTTTTATAATTTCCAAAGCTGTCCAGCATTCTCCTGATAAAGGTAAGCTTATGGAAAATTTGGTTTTTACTGAACTAGTCAAGCGTGGAGCTAAACCAAATAGAGAGTTGTTCTATTACAAGACTCGGAATGAGCGCGAGGTTGATTTCATACTTAAGCAAGGACATGTGGTAACTGAACTAATACAAGTTTGCTATGGGTCCGTAAGCCCGGATGTTGAGCAGAGAGAAACAAAAGCATTATTCGAAGCAAGCGGCGAATTGAACGTTAAAAAGTTAACCGTGCTTACATGGGACGAAAAACGAGAAGTGAAAAAAGACGGCAACGTGATACAGCTTAAGCCGTTGTGGGAGTGGTTGCTTGAAAAAGCTCAAGATTAATTTATGCCAAAGGAAATCGCCATCAAAACCAGAGAAGAGACTTACTACAAATGCGCTCATTGCGGAGATGAGATTTTTTGGAATACTCATAAAAAACTTACTTACTGCAAATGCAAGAAAATCTGGGTTGATGGTTGCGAGGATTATATTCGGATTGGTGGCAACGAGGGAGACTATAAGATGATTCACAAATAAATTTATGAAATTAACCGATAATGAAAAAAGAGATATTGTGAAATACTTGGAAGCGGGAAAACCGCTTCCGGAAAAGTATCGTTTCTTGCTTTTTGATGATGACAGAGAAGTTGAGCTTCTTTGGAATGGAAAGACAAATGAGGTAACGAATGTTGTCTTGCCTTTTCAAGTTATTGAACAAATAGACGAGCCGAGGAGCGATGCGAAATTTGGCAATCAAAATTCTCTTTTTGACACTTCCGGGCGACAAATAACCGGATGGACGAATAAATTGATTTGGGGGGACAATAAGCTGATTCTTTCGTCTCTCAAAAATGGACCGCTTCGCAAAGAAATAGAAGCTCAAGGTGGTTTGAAATTGATTTACATTGACCCTCCGTTTGATGTTGGAGCGGATTTTTCAATGGATATTAGTATCGGGGATGGAGAAGAAAGCTTTACCAAAAAGCCGTCAGTGATAGAAGAAATTGCCTATCGCGACACTTGGGGTAAAGGCGCAGATAGTTTTATCGCAATGATTTATGAGCGTTTAAAATTGATGCATGATTTACTTGCGGAAGATGGAAGTATTTATGTGCATTGTGATTGGAGGGTAAATAGCTATATGAGGTTAGTTTTAGACGAGATTTTTGGAAAGGATAATTTTTTGAACGAAATTTCATGGAGTTATTTTGCTTTCAAAAGATCAACAACAAAAAAGTTTCCTCAAAAACACGACACAATTTTTTCTTATTGCAAAGCTAAAGACAGCTTCATTTGGAACACGCAATATAAACCCCATAACCCTGAATACCTTAAACGATGGAAAAAAGATGAGAACGGGAGAATGTATAGAGATGATGTAAATCCGACAAAAGGAGGATCAAGAATAATTTATTTAGATGAAATTGGCGGTGACATTGTTGATTCAGTATGGGATGATATTCCTCCAGTTAATCCTGTTGCGCAAGAACGGGTAGATTATCCGACCCAAAAGCCCGAAGCCCTCATCGAGAGAATATTTAAAGCTTCATCAAATGAGGGCGACCTTGTTGCTGATTTTTTCTGTGGTTCAGGAACGACACTTGCTGTTGCAGAAAAACTTGGTAGAAAGTGGATTGGTTCTGATTTGGGTAAATTCGGTATACACACATCTCGCAAACGATTGATTGGAGTACAAAGAGAACTGAAAAAGGAAAGTAAAAATTTTCGAGCTTTTGAAATTTTGAATGTTGGGAGATATGAAAGAGAAAATTTCCTAGCGACAAATAACGATTTACGAGCAGAGGAAAAATCAAAGCAAGCCGAAAGGAAAGAAAAAGAATTTGTAAAACTCATACTTTCTGCATATAAAGCGGAGCCAGTAGAATCTTTTGTGAATGTTATCGGCAAGAAAAGAGATCGCCTTGTGGCGGTGGGACCTATCAATACCCCCGTTTCCTCAAAGCTGGTCCAAGATATTGTAAAAGAATGCAAAGAAAAAGGAATCACCAAAATTGATGTTTTGGGCTTTGACTATGAAATGGGCCTTGATTTTTCGCAGTATAAAGAACAAGGCATTGATATTGCCTTTAGAATAATTCCGCGAGAGGTTTTTGATAAAAAAGCAGTGGAAAAAGGACAAGTAAAGTTTTACGATGTCGCATTTATTGAAGCTAAACCGATTATCAAAGGACGAGGAAATGATAAAGAAATTTCTATCGAACTCACAGATTTTTCCGTTTTTTACAATCAAGATGATTCTGGTGAAATAGCCGAGGCGTTGCGCCCCGGCGGATCTAAAGTTGTGGTGGAAGATGGTCAGGTAGTAAAAATTTCAAAAGATAAAAAGACGGAAGAAATATCCAAGGAGATTTTGACTAAAAAATGGAGCGACTGGATTGACTATTGGGCGGTAGATTTTGATTTTGCGAGTAGAAAGGAAATCATAAAAATAATGGAAGACGGCAAAGAAAAAGAAGTTTGGACTGGTGACTATATTTTTGACAACGAATGGCAGAGTTTCCGTACAAAAAAGAACAGAAATCTTGACCTCGTTACTTCCCCAAAGGTGGCGACAAAAGGTAAGCACAAAATCGCCGTAAAGGTCGTGGATATTTTCGGGAATGATACTACCAAGGTAATAGAAGTAAAAATATAAAATACTATGGAAAACTACTCAGAGGATCCACGCATTAGAAATAACGATTTGCTTAAGATCGGTATGGAAATACGGCATGATATTTCTGAAAAGCACGAAAGGGTTAGGGAGAGAGCATTGACGCATGTATATCAACTTGTAACCGCAATAGGAATTATTGCTGGGTTTGGTTTTACTGCAATTGATTCAGTACAAAGTATTGCGATGTTTTTATTTGGTGAATCTCTTTTATTCGCTGGCATGGCTGTTGGTATGTGGTTTGCAAAGGCTGGGTTTATTGATGAAATAAAATATCTTGCAGAATGGGCGAATAAATTACATTCTATTCACCAAAAGCGTAGGGGTATGGAAAAAAGATTTGCTGAAAATAAAGTATCTGGACTTAAAGAAGAAATGGAAAAAATAGATAATGAAACAGGGGAAATTTTTAAGAACAAAATAGAAATTGCTGACTATCGGTGGCTTACAACTATTTTTCTGTTTTTTGTGCTTGGATGTATGTTTCTTTTATTATCTTTTGTGGTGTGCTTTAAATTATAAAAATTAATCTTTATATTATGACCGACGAAATTACAACAAAAATAGCATTATTCAAGGGGAAGCAAATTAGAAGGACGCTACACAACGGCGAGTGGTGGTTTGTGATTACTGATGTGGTTGTAGCTTTGACTGATTCGGCACGGCCAGATGGCTATATAAAAGATATGCGTCGTAGAGATCCTGAGTTATCCACAGGGTGGGGGCAAATTGCCACCCCCCTTTCTATACCAACAGCTGGAGGCCCACAAAAGCTAAATTGTGCTAATACAGAGGGTATTTTCCGAATAATCCAGTCTATTCCATCCCCGAAAGCCGAGCCTTTCAAACGTTGGTTGGCCAAGGTTGGATATGAGCGAGTTCAGGAAATTGAAAATCCGGAACTGGCGACAAAACGGACACGAATGCTCTATAAGCTAAAGGGCTATAGCGAGAACTGGATAGAAAAACGGATGCGTGGCATTGCTATTCGCGAGGAACTGACAGACGAATGGAAGAACCGAGGCGCGAAGGACCGCCAGGATTATGAAATTCTTACGGCTGAAATTTCCAAAGCAACCTTTGGTGTTACGCCAAGCGAGTACAAAAAACTCAAGGGGCTTGAGCGGGAAAACTTACGCGACCATATGGACGACTTCGAGTTGATTTTTGGCATGCTCGGCGAACGTGCCACAACCGAGATTCATCGCACCGAAGATTCAAGAGGTGTCGGGAAGTTGCGAGCCGACGCAAAGGCAGGTGGTGATATTGCTGGTGGGGCAAGAAAGAAATTAGAAGAGCGGCTTGGGCGTTCTGTGGTATCAAAGAAAAATTTTTTGCAAAAACCTGAAGACAAAAAACGGTTGGATAAATAACTAACTTATGGCACTACATAAAAACTTTCCAAAAGACCCATACGAGATTTTAGATCCGAATATTCGGTGGTTTCCTGCTGATGAAGATTTACGGGAAAATGGAGCTATTCAAAAACTCTTACCACCTCTTGTCGCTGGCTTGCGCGAGAAAGTAAAAGAATGGAGGGATAAAAATTATGAGGGAGCAAGCGATACTTCTAAATCACTTTTGAACTGGTGGTTTAAGGAAGAACATATTTTGTATGACCAACACGGAGCATCTTCACATTTTAAATATTATTTCGCACAGAGAGAAGCATTAGAGACAGTTGTGTGGCTTTACGAAGTGGCAAAAGTAAAAGATAAATACGATCTTATTCGTTATAACTCTACCGGCGTGTTAAGCCCGCAGATGTTTACCGAGGAGTGGCTTCGCTTTGTAATAAAAATGGCGACAGGCGCGGGCAAAACAAAAGTAATGAGCCTGCTTGTTGTATGGGCGTATTTTCATAAAAAATATGAGAAAGATTCAAACTTGGCAAAAAACTTTCTTTTGATAACACCGAATGTCATTGTTTTTGAAAGAATAAAAAGTGATTTTGAGGGATTGAAAATATTTTTTAGTGACCCGGTTCTACCGGATAACGGATATCATGGGCAAAACTGGCAGGATGATTTTCAAATGACTTTGCATCTGCAAGATGATTTGCGTAATGTTTCTGACACTGGAAATATATTTTTGACTAACATTCATAGAGTTTTCGAGGGTGATGTAAAAGATTCAAGCGTAAACGACGAGGACACTTCCGCATATTTTTTGGGTGATAAACCAGTTACTAAGACAAGCGATTCCACTGTTGATTTGGGGATGATAGTAAGGGATATTGATGAACTTATTGTAATCAATGACGAAGCTCATCATTTACACGACGATAAATCAGCGTGGGTCAAATCTATTGCGGATATAGATAATCGTCTAAAACAGAAAGGAATGAAATTGTCTTTACAGATTGATCTAACGGCTACGCCAAAAAAGAATGACGGCTCTATTTTTGTACAGACAATTTCCGACTATCCGCTTGTTGAGGCAATTCATCAAAGAGTTGTAAAAAATCCAGTCGTGCCAGACGCGGCGAGTCGAGGAAAACTGAAAGAAAACCAAAGCACGCTATTTAGTGAAAAATACAGGGATTATATAAATCTTGGTATTGAGGAATGGCAAAAAACATACAAGGTATTAAAACCGATGGGCAAAAAATCCATTCTTTTCATCATGACAAACGATACCAAGAATTGTGATGAGGTGACGGAGTACATTGAAACAAGTTTTAAAGAGTTGAAAGGGGCAATTTTGACTATCCACACAAATAAGAGCGGAGAAATTTCTGAAAGTGTATCCGGCAAAAGTAAAGAAGAATTGGACTTACTTAGAAAACAAGCAAACGAAATTGATAGTTGGGAAAGTCCGTTTAAGGCGATCATTTCCGTGATGATGCTCAAAGAGGGTTGGGATGTAAAAAATGTAACGACAATCGTTGGGCTACGACCATACGCCGCCGATTCAAAAATTCTTCCCGAACAGACTCTTGGACGAGGACTCCGCAGAATGTTTTTTGGCAGAGATGATGTTGAGGAGTATGTGAGTGTCGTCGGAACACCTGCTTTTATGGACTTTGTTGATTCAATCAAAGGCGAGGGCGTTATTCTTGAGAAGAAAGCGATGGGAGCAGGAGCTAAGCCAATAGCTCCAATGGTTATTGAAGTTGATAAGGATAATCCGAACAAAGATATTGATAAACTTGATATTGAGATTCCGGTAATGTCCCCTAGAATTCAAAGAGAGTACAAAAATCTTGCCGAGTTAGATATTTCTAAATTTGGAAACAAAAAAGTCAAAGTAAAAACTTTTTCGGAAGAAGAAAAACGAGAAATTGTTTTCAAAGATGTTGTTGGCGAAAAAACTCACCACACGACAATACTTTCGGGAGATATTGAGCCGGATTATCAAAGCGTTGTTGGATTTTTTGCGCAGGCAATAATGCGAGAATTAAGATTGTTTGGTTGCTACAATATCTTATTCGGCAAAGTAAGAGAGTTTATACAGAATAATATGTTTGATAGCCCTGTGAATTTGAGAGACCTCAATACCTTGAGAAACTTGTCAGAAGTTGAATATATACGGCTCATTAAAGATTCTTTCAAAAAAGCTATCAATGATCTCACTGTGGAAGACAAGGGAGACACAGAAATAAAGAACTATATAAAAATCAGTGAGGCAAGACCCTTTGTCGTAAATGATAAATCGTATTTAATACCAAAAAAATCAGTTTTCAATAAAATTGTTGGAGATAGTGATTTTGAGTTGGTATTTTCGGATTTTCTTGAAAATTGTGATGATGTAATTTCTTTCGCAAAGAATTTTCAAAACAAAGAAGCGGGTGCGCTCAGAATTGAGTATAAAAATTCAGAAGGATTTATAGCTACCTACTACCCGGATTTCTTTGTGAAAAAAGACGAGAAAACTGTTTATATTATTGAAACAAAAGGGAGAGAAGAAGAAAATGACAAGTTGAAATTTGAAAGATTACAGAAGTGGTGTGAGGATGTGAACAATCGTCAAAATCGTGTTGTCTATAAAGCACTTTATATAAAACAAGAGGAATGGAAAAAAGATAAACTCAAAAACTTTGATGAGGTTGTGAGAGTCTTTAGCTTGAAATAATTTATGGAAATCGAATCAAGACAACCCCATAGCAAAGCAAGCTTGCAACGGGGCAGGCAAATACTTGAACGACGGAAGGAGATCGAGCAGGAGCTCGTGGATATGCTCAAGGAGACCGAGAGCGATTTTACCTTGGATCACGTCCGGGATGCCATTTATAACGAGGAGGACAACGACGACATGATGAAAGTCGTGGCTATGTTTGATCGTGGCGGAGACGCTTCGGAATTGAGCAATGTGCTCGAGCTGGTAACCGACGCGTGGAATTACTTTCCACACAAAGTCCTTGGCGGTATCTCCCCGGCCGAGAAGTTGCTAGAGCATCAAAACAAGAAATGACTTATGCACAACCCGGGGTCTTGTGGGGATTTTTTGAGGAGTGCTATAATACATTAACAACTGAATAGCAAACTGCCTCAAGGGGCAAACCTGAAAGGTATTCCGAGTCCAAGGGCTCGCGATCCAATTATCATATTTTGTGGTAGCGGATCGCGAGCTCTTTTGCGTTTCGGAGGTCAGTACAAATATGAGACAAAAAAGAGTTCCCAACTTCCGAAAGGAAGTCATCTACAGGGAATCGCCAGACAAGAAAGATCGCATCCGTCAGCTTTGGGATTTGCTCATTTCCTTGCCGAAAATTGATCTGTTTAAAGAAACCTGTCACAAGTTTTTGAGCAAAATAAACGATCCGAAAATCGTGACAGAACGGCTCAAAAAAGATATAATAAAACTCGTAATTGATGAAGTGGTGATCGAAGTCGAGAGCGTCAAGATTTTTGCCACCATCCCTCTGCCGAATAAGATTCACGAACGGGAAATGGACAAAACTGACATTCCCGGCCCGCGCTACGCCGAAGGCTCCGGCGAGGCGAGTACTTTTAATGCTGGGGCTACCTTAGGCCCGGTGAACGAAACGAATATGGCCAGAATTTGGAATAAACACAAACAATCAAATACCCCTCTTAAAAGAAAGGTCTTCGTCGGCCTATCCGGCGGGGTAGACAGCGCGGTATCGGCGGCTATTTTGAAACAGAAGGAATATGATGTTACCGGGGCTTTCATTAAGATCTGGCAACCGGATTGGCTGGAATGTACTTGGCGGGAAGATCGTCTGTCTGCGATGCGTGTGGCGGCGACTCTCGATATCCCGTTTCAAGAAATTGACTTGACGGAGGAATACAAGAAAACGGTTATTGATTATATGATCTCTGAATATGCGATAGGTAGAACACCAAACCCGGATGTGATGTGCAATCGGACGATAAAGTTTGGAGCATTCAAGGATTGGGCTCTAGGAATGGGGGCTGATTTTATTGCTACTGGGCATTATGGGCGAGTTAAAGAAATTTCGTCCGCCCCGCCCTCCGCCGCCACTTCGCCTCACAATCTTCGCGCACGCTCCGCTACAAGATTGTTCGGCGAAGTGATCGGCCTCAGGCGCGTCGGAGACCAAGTTTATCAATTGCTCGCTGGAATAGATAAAAACAAAGACCAGTCGTATTTTTTGTGGACATTGACACAAGATGATCTGAGTAAAACTATTTTCCCAGTTGGAAACTTGACCAAGCCGGAAGTGCGCAAGTTGGCCCGAAGATTTGGTCTGCCCAATGCCGAAAAGAAAGATAGCCAAGGACTTTGTTTCGTGGGAGCTCTGGATGTCAAGGAATTTTTATCAAAATACATAGAGACAAAAGTAGGGAATGTTCTAGATGAAGACGGCAAAGTTATCGGTTGGCATCATGGGGCGTTGTTCTTTACTATTGGCGAGAGGCACGGTTTCACCGTTACCAACAAGACCCCTCATGACAAGCCTTTTTATGTTACGGTAAAAAATATGGAACGAAATACTATTACGGTGTCGGAAAGGGTCTGTATAGATGGAACTTCGTCAGCCGCTTCCACAGTGGTTATTTCCAATGTAAACTGGATAAGTGGGCCAATTTTTGGAAAAATTATCCAGGCTCGTAGTCGCTATCGTCAATCACTTGAGAATATGATGGTTGAATCTTTTGATCAAGAGAAAAAGTCAGCTTTGATAAAGTTCGAAAAACCCCAAACAACTCTCGCTTCTGGGCAGTCATTGGTGATGTACGATGGAGAGGTTTGCTTGGGTGGTGGAGTGATTGTCTGAAGAATTAGGCATAGAACTTAAGATATGCCCACCTCCGCCCTCCGCCGATCATCTTCTTCACAAACCCTGATTCTTTAGCAATACGCGAGTTGTATACAAGATATAATCTTTATTTTTTTAAAATTCGGGTTTGTGAAGGAGATGATACGGCTTTGGGCGGTTGTTTGCATTCCGTCAGCCGCTTCTGCAAGTGTGGTTGTGCTATAATTTCCCGCAATGAATCATCTCGTCTTTATAACCAAATCAAATGGACAGAGAGAACTTTTTGAAGAAGGGAAATTGATCAATTCTTTGTCCCGAGTCGGAGCATCTGCTCAAGCGGTGGACGAAGTTATAGACGAAGTCGGTAAAAGCGTGCGCGACGGGATGTCAAGCACCGAGATATATTCAAAAGCCTTTGCTCTCCTTCGCAAACATCATCCTCCGACGGCCGTTAAATATTCCATTCGCAGAGCCCTCCTTGAGCTCGGTCCTGACGGTTTCCCTTTTGAGAAATTTGTGGCCAGGATCTTCCAACTTTGGGGTTACGAGACTTTGACTGACCAGATAGTGATGGGAGCTTGTGTGGTTCATGAAGTGGATGTAGTGGCATGGAAGGAAGATAAATTGGCTATGGTTGAAGCCAAATTTCACAATGAGATAGAGCTCAAGTCCGATCTGAAAGTGGTTCTCTATGTCAAATCCAGATTTGATGACATTTCCGAGATGGTTTTTGATTATGGGGGAGTGAAGCGTAACCTCAAAGAGAGATATCTCATCACTAATACCAAGTTTACTGATCAGGCCATCAAATACAGCATGTGCAAGGGCCTAATGTTGATAGGCTGGAATCATCCCCTCAAAGGAAACCTTCACGATATTATAGAAAAGAATGGCTTGCACCCCATCACTTGTCTGACCAGTCTGACTCATCAAGAAAAGAAAGATCTGATTGGCAGAGATATCTTGGTTTGCGTGGATCTGGCAAAAAATCAGGCCATTCTAAATAACATTGGCGTTAAAAAAGATCGGATTGATGGTATTATTGCCGAGACAATTATGGTTATTGAGCAGGCGAAGTAAGTTAGCAAACGCCCAAAGCCGAATCATCCTTTACAAACATAACTCCGCGCCTGTTAGCCAACAGGACTCCGCCCTCCGCCGATCATCTCCTTCGCAAACTCTAATTCTTAAGCAGAACGCGAGTTGTGTACTGTATATAATCTTTATTTTTTTAAAAATCGGGTTTGCGAAGGAGATGATACGGCTTTGGGCGTTGGTGGACTAAAGCTCGGCAGTAGTTCATGTATTATTTTCTAATACAATATTATGTCAAAAAATGATGAGATGAAGAAGATCCGTGATGAAGTTTTGGCTTTGAATGTTTCGCCTCTTTATTCTTGCCGCCAGACCAATCATTATTATCCGGTCATCGGCGAAGGCAATCACGATGCCGCTATCATATTCGTAGGCGAGGCTCCCGGCAAGACCGAGGCCGAAACAGGCAAACCTTTTTGTGGAGCGGCTGGAAAATTCTTGACTGAACTTGTTGAAAGTATTGGTCTAAAGCGAGAACAAGTCTATATCACCAATATCGTCAAAGATCGTCCACCGGAAAATAGAGACCCCACACCAGAAGAAATAAAGTTGTATGGGCCATTTCTGGATCGTCAGATTGACATAATAAAACCGCGAGTCATTGCCACACTTGGGCGTCATTCTATGGGATACATAATGAAAAAATTTGACTTGGAATTAGAGTTGGAGACGATAAGTCGTATTCATGGAAAAATATTTGAGTCGTATCACAATGACCGACCACTCTCCATCATTACCTTATATCACCCGGCCGCCGCTCTCTATAATGGCTCCATGCGTGATGTTTTGAAGAAAGATTTTGAGATTTTAAAGAAGTTCGTGTAGTATGGATGGTCATGAAAACCAATAAGAAGAAGTCTCACAATAATTCTACAAAATCATATACATGGAATCTCGGCCTTCTCTATTCATCGTCAAATGACCCAAAGATAGAAAGGGATGTATGTGTCATAGAAAAGTCCTTGAACCAGTTTGCCAAAACTTATGATACGCCGAATAAAAAGTATCTCAACAATGAAGACTCTCTTCTTTCTGTTCTGAAGGACTATGAGAAGATGTTGGGAAGCATGGACAGTAAGCCATTGTATTATTTCCAATACTTGAGCGATCTAGAAGCTGACAATCCCATTGCTCCAAAACAGATATCCCTCATGGATAACCGTCTGACCAAGGCTCACAATGACATAACTTTCTTCGTTATATCCCTAGGAACTATTCCTGCCAGTAAACAAAAACTTTTTTTAGCCAGTCCAAAACTAAAAGATTTCAAAGTATTTCTCCAAAGAATATTTGATGATGCCAAACATTGGCTATCTACACCAGAAGAAAAGATCATCAATCTCAAAGGCCGGCCAGCCCATGATATGTGGATAGAAGGCAATGAGATGATCTTGAATATCAGATCAATATTGTGGAAGGGTAAAAAGATGCCATTATCCGCGGCTATTAGTACGGTGGCTCTTTTGCCCAAAGCTCTAGATCGCAAGAAAATCTCCGCTCTTATTGCTACAGAGTTAAAGGCTGTGGCCCCATTCTCCCAATGGGAAATCAATGCTCTTGTTACCAATAAAAAGATAAATGATCAGTTGCGTGGCCATGCCTCTCCTCACGAAAATACCGTTCGGATGTATCGCAATGATCCAGTTGTTATAAATAACCTCGTAAAAACTGTTACAAAACATTTCAATATTGCTCATCGTTTCTACGCTCTGAAAGCCAAACTAATGAAACAAAAAAAGTTGGCCTACTATGACAGAGGAGCTCGGATCGGTCAGTTGGAAAAATCCTATAGCTTTGAAAAGACTATAAATATTCTCAAAAAAACATTTGGTAAACTCAATCCATCATATGCGGAGTGGATAGATGTTTACACAAAAAACAGGCAGATAGATGTATTTCCCAGAATAGGTAAGACTGGAGGGGCTTATTGCTCCGGATCATACCGATTGCCGACATTTATTCTACTAAATCATGTCAATGACATTCGTTCATTTACAACATCTGCTCACGAACTAGGTCATGCTTTTCATGCAGAGTTATCAAGATCACAGAGGCGTCTATATTTCCAACATTCAACATCACTGGCTGAAACAGCCAGTACTCTATTTGAAGCTATTGCTCTGGAAACTGTTTCCAAAGAGTTCAGTGCCAAAGAGAAGATATATTTACTTCATAACAAAATAAGCGACGATATCTCTACTATTTTCAGACAGATCGCCTGTTTCAATTTTGAACATGATATTCACAAAGAAATCAAATCCAAAGGCTTCCTATCAAAAGAAGAATTGGCTGATCTGCATAACAAAAACATGCAGGCATATCTAGGGCCCTTATTCAAATTGGAGCGAGATGATGGATTCTTTTTTGTCCAGTGGAGTCATATCCGCCGGTTCTTTTATGTCTATACATATGCCTACGGTTCTTTGGTTAGCAAGGCCTTGCTTCGTCGTTATCGTCAAGATCCAGCATTCTGGAAAAATATTGAGAAATTATTATCCGCCGGAGGTAGTGCTTCACCAGAAGATATCCTGAAAAGCATAGGCATAAATGTTTCAAAGCCAGAATTTTGGAGAGAAAGCCTGAAGGAGATAGAGAATGATATTAATGAATTGGAAAGGTTGATCAAATATTAATAGGTAAGCTCGATGAATATTACTTGCGCCGCCCCGCAAGGTCGCCCTGTCGAATGGCAAGCCCTATTTTGGCTCGCGGGAGCGACCAAAATAGGGGCCATTCTCAGGGGCTCAAACTACATTGCGGGGCGGCGCAAGTAATATTCATCGAGCTTATAGGTTTTTTTATTGACTTTGTATCAAAATAAGAGTAGATTTTGGATAGAGTGTGAGCATGGTGCTCACACCGATAAACAATGTTTGCTATATGCCCGAGGGCAGAGGCAAACGATCTCCTTGAGGGGAGAAAAGAAAGAACGCTGAAAATGAGTACGAATACCGAGAATATGGTGTGTAAAAGAGCAAGATCAGCTACTGATTGCGCTATGATGAAGTTGACTGAAAAGATGACCGAAACAGAGGCCTTGGATGTTGTGGAGGAGATGATTATCACATTTGCCAAGACAAATGGCGATCTGATCGCGGAGCCACTCCTAACCAAATACTGGTTACCGACGGTAATGGAACTAACCAATCGTACTGATGTGCGCTTTGTTACCGACCCTGCGACCGATAATAAGGGAAAGTTGAGAGATATTTTAGCCAGAAGGCTAGGCCACTTCAAGCGTCTATATGAAGCCCTAATTGGTCAAAGAACAATTTATCTTAATGAAGATCTTTATCGCAAGTCAGTCAAATGCGAAGCGATACTTGTTGAGGGTATGCTTGAATTACTGGAAGGAGCGCACGCCGACCAAACGAGCATTCTAGCCGCATGGGAATACATTTTTGCGGGCATTACCCGGGATGGCGAATCGGATTTTGAGAAGATGGTCAGAGAATCCTTGGCAAGAGTTAGTCCGGAGACTGCATTGACCATCATCAAAAGTTTCAAAACCAAGACTAGAGTGGGGGTACATCATTGGGATCTAAAGGACAAGGTGGTCACCTTTCTTTTGATCGGAATGTTCCGGCAGTTGACTGCCGAACAAAAGATCGATCTTGCTACGGTGATTTGCTCGGTAGTTGGGATGGATAGTGAGACTGTCAAGATTGTTGCCGATGAGTCTGAGCGTGCGGGCAAGTTGTCTCTGCAGGCCAAGGCTTTGAGGAGGGCTGTGGTTCAACTATATTTCTTGGACAAGAAGATAGAGATAGTGTATTCAAACAAAACCAATCTGCTGTTGAAAATTAGTCTGGATGGAAAATTTCTGCCAGACTATTCAGTTTCAATGGTTATGCATGCTGAAGCAGTTATGGACAAGTTGGGTTTGATCAAAACAAATATTAGAAAATGGCGAACCGACTTCTTTTTTCCGTCCGAATCTACGGTGTATCTGACGTTGTTTGTTCCTGGCTTTCCGGATGGAAAAGACCCATTCATATACCAGCACCTGTAACATTATCCGTTTGAGCTAATCAGAGGAGATTGCTCAACGATGTAACACCTTTTACCACCCGCGGCGTTAAAAAGCGCTGCGGGCTTTTTTATTTGGTGATAGAGAGAAACCATGGAGGTTAGATTTGTTAGCAAGGCGAGGCCTCGCTAACAAAATAGCTATATTTCATGGAGTTTGGCAAGCCAAGCAAGGCCTCGCCTTGCTGAATGAAAACTGCTATATTTTCACCATGAAATCAGCAGAAGTACGGAAGCGATTCCTGCAATTCTTTGAAAAGAGAGGTCATGTCATCATACCCTCGGCTTCTCTTGTACCAGAAAATGATCCAACAACCCTTTTTACAGGAAGTGGTATGCAACCACTACTCCCATATCTTCTGGGAGCACCCCATCCGGCAGGTACAAGGATTGCGAACTCTCAAAAGTGTTTTCGGAGTGAGGATATAGAAGAGGTGGGGGACAATCGCCATACCACCTTTTTTGAAATGCTTGGCAATTGGTCATTGGGCGACCCTTCCACAGGGGTCAAGGGAGGTTATTGGAAAGAAGAACAACTTGGTTGGCTTTTTGAATTCCTAACGAAAGATCTTGGTATTGCAAAAGAGCGATTGTGGGTTAGCTGTTTCCAAGGTGATGGGGAACTTGGGCTTCCGAAGGACACTGAATCAGCAGAGATTTGGGAAAAGCTAGGACTTCCGAAAGAACGAATTATATTTTATGATGCTAAGAAAAATTGGTGGAGCAGAAGTGGCGCGCCGGAAAATATGCCTATTGGAGAGCCTGGCGGACCAGACTCGGAAATATTTTTTGATTTTGGTATTGAGCGGGGGTTGCACGAAAAATCTGCATGGAAAGATAATGAATGTCACCCAAACTGCGATTGCGGGCGCTTCATGGAAATAGGCAACTCTGTGTTCATGGAATACCAAAAAACTCCTCAGGGATTTGTAAAACTCAAACAGAGAAATGTTGATTTTGGTGGAGGGTTAGAAAGGATTACGGCGGCGGTCAATGATGAGCCTGATATTTTTGAGATTGATCTATTCAGTAGAGTTGTCAAAGATCTAGAAAGTCATGTTGACAAACAATACAAAGATATTTCAAACCAAAGATCATATCGTATAGTACTGGATCATATCAGATCGGTTGTTTTTTTGATTTCCGATGCTGTAACACCTAGCAATACCGAGAAAGGTTATTTTGTCCGTCGATTGATCCGTAGAGCCATATTGCATATAGACAAACTTAAAATGAAAGATGGTCAGCTTGTTGATATTTTGGATTCAATAATCATCGAATACAAAGATCATTATTCCGATATTTTTGACAATAAAAAGATCATTGAACAAACTCTCCATCTGGAATCACAACAATTCAGAAAAACACTAACTGATGGATTGAAAGAATTTACAAAAATTTCGGAGGGAAAAACGAATATTACATCAGGTCAAGCCTTCAAACTTTTTTCTTCTCATGGTTTGCCTATAGATATGATCATTGATCTCGCCAAAGAAAGAGGTTTGTCTGTAGATGTTGCTGGATTTGAAGAAGAATTCAAGAAACATCAAGAGATTTCTCGTTCTGGTTCCGAGAAGAAATTCAAGGGAGGACTTGCTGATACTTCGGAGATGTCGGTCAAATATCACACAGCCACACATTTATTACACCAAGCCTTGCATGATGTTTTGGGAGAGGGTGTATCACAGAAAGGCTCAAATATCACACCCGAGAGACTCCGGTTTGATTTCTCTTTTCCGAGAAAAATGACTGATAAAGAAAAAAATAAAGTTGAAGAGATTGTGAATGAAAAGATAAAAGAGGCTTTGCCAGTGAATATGGTAGTTCTGCCGATAGCTGAAGCCGAGCGTACAGGGGCTAAACACTCATTCACGGAAAAATATGGCAATGAAGTCTCCGTTTATTTTGTAGGAGACATTATTGATGCGGCATACTCCAAAGAATTCTGCGGAGGCCCTCATGTAAAAAATACCCTAGAATTGAGGGGACCGGAAGGGAAATGGTTATTCAAAATCACCAAAGAAGAAGCTGTGTCGCAGGGAATAAGGAGAATAAAGGCGATCTTGCTTTAATCTGTTGCATTGCACGGCAGACATTATTTTTTCCAGCCCGAGTACTTGTTTGAGCGTCGTTTGACGATTGTTTGGTTTTTGTGAGGCTTTTGATATGGACAAGATAATATCTTGTATTCCAAGCCGAGCAAAACTTACAATCGTCCGACGCGAGTCACGGGAGGACTGGGAAATAATGTCTGCCGTGCAATGCAATTTGAGCCCCCGAGGATGGTAAGACCCTGGATTCCCGCTTTCGCGGGAATGACAAGAGAGGATTGTGATATAATTTCGTTATGAATTTGTCCCAAACAGACCGAGTCGTGCTCATTCTGGACATACAGAGTAGAGCAATTCATGGAGCCCTAACCATATTTAGTCAGACAGCTCCGCCTCATCTCATCTGGACCCAGATATTAGAGATATCTCACAATCCCCATGCTGGCAACACTCGACTTATTAAGGAGATTTTGAGCGCCGTCCAAGATATTACCGAAGCCAGTCTCCGATATATTCATATCAACCTAGAACAAAACCATAAAAAAAGACCAATCAACACTATCCATTGCGTTTTGTCTTCTCCTTGGATAGTGTCCCAAGCCAAAAGCATATCACTGGCATTCAAGGACAATACAAAGATCACTCCGAAAACAGTTTTGGATCTCCTAAAAAATGAGCGCTCAAGTTTGCTTGCCGGCGGCAAAGGACAATGGTCGGTCATTGAAGAAAAAATATATGATGTTCGCTTGAACGGTTATGCTGTCAAAGATTGGCAAGGAAAAATGGCTCGGACCTTGGAGACAGCTTGTGTAGTCAGTGTGGCCGGCACGGTAATGATAAACCGCTTCCGACAAGCCTGTTCTATGGCCACGGAAAACCATAATATATTTTTTCACTCATCTCTAGTCCTTCAAGGCATCGGTCTTCATACAGCCTCGCCCCATCTCCCTGTTTACGCTCTCATTCATGTCCATGGCGAACTTACCGATGTGGCCATAATGAACACAATGGCCTGCCTTTTTCTCGGCTCATACCCGATAGGTATTCAGACCATCATCCGTCGGATCGCTCATGGCTTGAATGTCAATCAAAAAACAGCCGAATCCGCTCTCAACATCCACAACCGCAATCATATAGATCCATCGCACGGCGACCATATCGCCACAGTTGTAAAGAGAGTGTCGCAGTCATGGTTGGGAGGGTTTAGGACCCTTCTCATTTCCGGCGGAGTAGAGAATATCCTACCCAAAGAAATATTTGTATCGGCAGTCAATCAAGAAGATTTTCTCTTGGAGATTTACAAAAAAGAATATTCAGATATCAAAGTTGAACATTTTCCCAGTCAATGTTTCGCGGAAAGAGTCACTCTGGAATCATATCTTGGCCACATCCCAATCTTGGAATGTTATGCTATTGCCCTTCAAGATTTGGATCAAAAATGATATACTCTGTTCAAATACGCTAAACTAATATGCCCAGACGAGTTCAAGACATAATCCCAGGAGACCGCCGTTCTATACGGAATATTCCAATTGAACCTATTCAGACCAAAACAGAAAAACCCAGCAAAGCTAATAGCCAAGAAAAAACAGGAAACATTACTCCATCTCGATCCGAACGGGGTAGGGATATTCAGATCAGAAAAATGCCTCTGACACCTCCATTGCCGATCAAGAAATCAAAGAATTCCAAAAAGACCAAGCGTCTATGGTACTCATTACTTATAACTATTCCATCCGCGGCAGTTGTCATCGCTGTGTCCGGATTCATGGCCTCAACATATTTTTCCCGGGCCACTTTCACCATAGTTCCCAAGATTATTCCCGTATCGGTCAACGGCACTTATGTTATCAAAAACAGTCTGGCTAGTTTGGAAAAAGATTCTCTGACATACGATATCATCACCGTCAGCGGAACAGCTAGCAGTGCCGTTCCAGCCACTGACGGTCCCTTGGTTTCTACAAAAGCTCAAGGCAAAGTAATTATATACAATTCCCACAGTTCAGAATCTCAACGATTGGTAGCTGGCACTCGTCTGGCCAATGACAATGGTCGGATATACCGAATAACCGGTTCAATCGTTATTCCGGGATACAAATCTTCAGGAGGAACAGTCTTGCCTGGAAGTATAATAACCACAGTCGTCGCAGATGAAGCCGGAGCTGGCTATAATATTTCCAAAAGCGACCCTTTGAGCGATTTCAAAATCGTGGCTTACAAGGGTAGTGACAAATACCAGAACTTTTACGCTAGACTGGATACTGACATCAGCGGTGGTTTTGTAGGTAAAAAGAAAATCATTTCTCCCACCCTCCAGGCTTCCACTACAGCGGTCTTGTCTGCCGATCTCAAAAAATCCTTACTGATCAAAGTGGCCGCTGTCATTCCAAATGAATTTGTCTCGTACGATGATGCCAATATCTACGATATTGTGTCTATGCCAATAAGCGATCCTGGGGCTGGTAAGGCCGTTATGAACATTCAAGGCACTCTTCACGCTATTGTTCTCAAGAAGACTGATCTAGTACCCTTGATCGCTGGAAAAGAAACCGTAGCTTCCTTTGGAGAGATGAAATATGAAGTTTCAGGACTTGAAAATTTGAAATTCAGCGTTGCCAATGAAGCTGAATTTTCGGCTGTCAAAAAGAATCCTCTGATTATTCGCCTACAAGGACCGATCAGTCTTATTGGAACAGTGAACATTGAAGAGCTCAAGAATAGCCTAGCCGGACTGCCACTCGGAGAAACCGAAGCTGTTTTGGGCCGCTATACGCAAGTCATTTCTCTGGAAAAAAGCACTGGCGAGCTCTCTCCACCATGGTCTCCTCGTGTTCCAACAGACACCAACCATATATCTGTAATCATAAAAAAACCTTGACTCCTTTGTGGATAGTCTGCTAATATACTTTGGCGCATAAAAGTAGATGGACACAGTTCCTAAACCCAATAACACCGCGTTTGGAGTTGTCGTTGAGGCATTGCCAAATACCCTCTTTAGGGTAAGACTAGAAAAAAGCGAAGAGGTGCTTATGGCTTATTTGGCTGGAAAAATGCGGATGAATCGGATCAGAGTCCTGATCGGCGATAAAGTGGAGTTGGAATGTGATCCTTATGGAGGCAAGGCCCGTATTGTCAAACGGGTATAAAGACATGAAAGTAAAAGCTTCCGTCAAGAAGATATGTCCAAAATGTTCCGTTGTTAGGAGAAACGGCTATGTGTATATTGTGTGCCAAGCTAACCCCCGTCACAAACAGCGGCAAGGTTGATTTTATATGAGAATACTAGGCATAACATTACCGGAAAACAAAAGGATGGAAATAGCCCTGACGGCTATTCATGGGATTGGCAGAGCTAGAGCCCTCCACATTTTGTCCAAAGCAGGGGTAGATATAGACATAAAGCCCAAAGACATGTCAGTAGATCAGGAAAACGTCCTCCGAACCATAGTTGAAAGTTTCAAGATAGAAGGGGATCTAAAAAGAGAAGTTGCTGGAAATATCAAACGACTAAAAGATATCAAGACTTATCGTGGCTTGAGACATTCGCGTCATCTTCCCGTACGTGGTCAGAGAACAAAGACAAATTCCCGGACAGTTCGAGGGAATACTAGGAAGACTATGGGCTCTGGTCGTCGCAAAGAGGAAAAGAAATAAATAAAAAATATGGGTAAAAAACGGATCGTAACAACCGGAGAATCTGAAGGATCTGATGCCAAACCAAAGGCCGCTTCAGTCTCGGCCAAAAAAAGAATTGACAGCGGGATTTTGCATGTTGAATCTACTTATAACAATACCAAACTAATGTTGACAGACAAAAAAGGCAATGCTTTGATGTGGAGTTCTAGTGGGTCGTCCGGATTTCGGGGAGCCAAAAAAGGCACTCCTTTTGCGGCTACCAAGGTCGGAGAAACATTAGCCATGCGAGCCACGAATATCGGTCTAAAAGAGATAGATGTGATAGTTGTCGGAGTCGGTTCTGGCCGCGAATCGGCTATTCGCGGCTTTATAAGCAAAGGCGTGACCATAACTTCTATCAAGGATGCTACCCCAGTGCCTTATAATGGTCCAACCCCAAAGAAACCTCGTAGAGTATAAATACCATGAAAATTGGACCACGCTACAAAAAAGCCCGCTATCTAGGAGTTCCCGTATTCAGGAAAACCCAGACCCAGAAGTTTTCCATTCGTTCCCAGCGCAAAGCAAAAAATATCCGCCGTCGCGGCAACAAAAGCGAATATGGCCAGCAGATGATGGAAAAACAACGAGCGCGGTATAGTTATGGAGTTTCGGGTAAACAATTTACCTCATATGTCAAAAAAGCCCTAAAAATCGCTGGTGATAATGGTAAAAATCTCCTTCATTTGTTGGAGAGCCGCTTAGACAATGTCATTGTCCGATCAGGTTTTGCCCCAACGCGCTCGGCCGCTCGCCAAATGGTCTCACATGGGCATATTACCGTCGATGGCATCATCGTAAATGTGCCATCATACAGCGTTTCTATCGGAGAAACTTTATCGATACGCCCAGGTAGCCGTCAAAAGGTCTTATTTTCCAAGCTTGAAGAAAATCTAGAACATATGACTCGTCCGAACTGGCTTTCTGTTGATCTTGGAAAGAAAGAGATCCGGATAGAGAGCACTCCAGATGTCACCCCAGAAGAACTTTTATTCAATGTCCAGTCGGTATTAGAATTCTATACCCGCTAGACTTTTTAAAAATTTTAATATACAGTTAATCATTCATTTTAATACCATGACACACGACATCATCCTTCCTTCCAAGCCAAAGATCATCCACGAAGACACCGTCAGTGGCGTATATGAGATAGATAGTTTATATCCTGGATATGGCCATACCCTAGGCAATTCTCTGCGGCGGATCATTTTGTCGTCTCTTCCTGGAGCAGCCATCACAAAGGTGACCATCAAAGGCATAGAACATGAATTTTCAGCTATAGACGGAGTCAAAGAAGACATTATCACTATCCTTTTGGCTCTCAAAAAAGTCCGGATCCGTCTTAGTGGCGATGAACCTGTTATCTTGAAGATCAAAGCCAAAGGTATCAAAGATATATCCGCCAAGGATATTGACATTCCAGGCCAGGCTGAAATATTCAATCCCGATCTCCATATCGCTTCTCTGACCGAGAAATCCGCCGAACTGGATATAGAAATGACCGTTGAAAGAGGTCTGGGATATGTACCCAAAGAAATCCTCCAAAAAGAGCGGGTTGACATCGGCTCAATCACTTTGGATGCGGCCTTTACCCCGATCCGCAAAGCCAATTACGAAGTAGAAAATATGCGGGTTGGAGACCGTACTGATTTCAATCGCCTCCGTTTGATGATAGAAACTGACAGCACGATTTCTCCTCGCGAAGCTCTGGAAAAATCCATCACTATAATGATACAACAGCTCAAAGCTATCGTCGGATTCAAAGAGGAGATTGTGGTCAAAGAAGAATTCGTGGCCAAAAACACCCAGTCTTCCAATATTCCAGCCAAAGAATCAGATACAGAGCTTTTGAAGACCCGCATAGACAGTCTTGGGCTATCTTCGCGGACCTCCAAATCCCTGGCCAATGCCAATATCCGAACTTTGGGTGGTTTGGCTCGCAAAAAAGAAGCTGATATTATGGATGTGGATGGTTTGGGTTCCAAAGGCATGCAGGAAATAAAAAAGCTTCTAGCCGAGCAGGGTATAACCTTGAGACAATAAATCCCTCGTCAAATCATCATGCGACACCACAATTCAGTCAGGAAATTTGGCCGAGAAAAAACCCAAAGACACGCTCTGATGCGTTCTCTGGCTCGCAATCTGATTCGTGATTCTCGGATTCGGACCACAGTAGCCAAAGCCAAAGAACTTCGCCCTTTCGTGGAAAAACTAATTACCAAAGCCAAATCCAATACTTTGGCTTCTCGTCGTTTGATCATTTCCCGCATTCATGGAACAGTAGAAACAACCAAATTGTTTGTGACGATCGCCCCAAAATACACAAAACGCTCTGGTGGTTATACCCGTATCATCCGTCTGCCAAATCGCGACCTGGATGGCAGTCCAATGGCCTTGATTGAATTTGTTTGAATATAATATGAAATACATCATTGATGCCGCTAATAAGAAGATAGGACGGGTCGCCAGTCAAGCGGCTTCTTATCTTCTAGGCAAGAAAGATATTACCTTTGCCAAGAATATCGTTTCTGACACCACGGTTGAGATCATCAACACTGACAGAGCCGATATAACCGCCCGTAAAAAATTATCAGACATCTATGTAACTTATACAGGCCATCGCGGAGGATTGAAGCAAGAGATATTAGGTGAACTGATCAATCGTCGTGGACTAGGCGAGGTCTTTTATCGAGCCATATACCGAATGTTGCCAGACAATAAATTGAGAGACAGAAGGATGAAAAATCTAATCATAAAGTCATAAGACCGGATGAAAACCAAAACTCCAGAAAAATATTTTGAAGCTGTTGGCAGACGCAAAACCGCCACTGCCAGAGTCCGACTCTTCCCAGGCACAAAAGTTGGTTATGAGATCAATGGCAAAGAATTAGAAAAATATTTCCAAACCCGTGAAATGCGCTTGACTGCCACCGAAGCTATCAATGGCTCAAAGACAGGAACAAAATTTTTTATTACCGCCAAAATAAGCGGCGGGGGATTGGCAGGACAAGCCGAGGCTCTTCGCCTGGGCATTGCTCGAGCTCTGATCATCTCTGATTTGGAGCTGCGTGGTCGCCTTAAGAAACTAGGCTTCCTCAAACGCGATCCTAGAGCCAAAGAACGCCGTAAGTTTGGTCTCAAGAAAGCTCGCAAAGCCCCACAGTGGAGTAAGAGATAAGATTAAGAAGAAAGAATTAGGAATATATGAAAGATTTAGATAAAGAAAACGATATAGTTATTGAAGAAAACACCAACATTGCAGATGACTCTGCAAAACTAGACGATTCTGTTGTGGCTGAAGAAAATGCCGCTGAAGCTCTAAAAAAGTTACGAGAAAAACTCAAGAAATGTGAGGTTGAAAAACAAGAATATCTGGTTGGTTGGCAGAGAGCAAAAGCAGATATGGTCAATGCTCGTAAACGCGATGAATCTGAAAGATTGGAGTTCATCAAATTTTCCAATGAAAGAATTGTCTCCGATCTTATTCCCGTCCTAGAAAGCTTTGATATGGCTATGGGAAATAAGGAGACATGGGAAAAAGTTGAAAAAAATTGGCGGACAGGAGTTGAATATATCTACTCCCAATTTAGAAAAACTCTGTCTGACTATGGTCTCCAAGAGATTGATCCAATCAACCAAAAATTTGATCATTCGCTCCATGAAGCCTCCTCGTATGAGCCAGTCAACGATCAAAATCTGGATCATTCCATACTAGAAGTAGTACAAAAAGGTTATTCCTTGAATGGTAAAGTGCTCAAAGCAGCTCGAGTTAAGGTGGGGGAATTCAAGAAGTAGTATCCATTTGAAATTATTTTATTGTTTAGGTAATATGTCAGTATTGAAATCATGCTAACACCTTACAATCAATCAAAATTTGTTTATAAAACTTTAACCGCTGCCACAGGCGAGCAGTTTCGGGTTGTCTTCTTGTTGACTATGATAAATGGGGAAGTTCGGGTGCGAGTGATTTCAGCAAACCCTATTTCAAAACCTAATATCATTTTCCTTCCAAAATTCAATAAAAAACAATCAACAATATCTACAGTGGCAAAAACACCCACCAAGAAAGCAGAGTCCCCATTTAATACCCTTTTCTTTTTCAATAGCCAACCCACAAGAGCCCCCTCTTTGTAAGTTTCTGACCAAAAACTGATTAGCTTTTTGGCCGTGCTTGATATCTGATGTTTCTGATTATTTACAATTATTTTTTAAATTCAATAAAACCATGTCAAAAATCATAGGAATAGACCTAGGAACGACATTCTCGGCTGTGGCTGTCATGGAAGCCGGTGTGCCTAGAGTTCTAGAAAATGCCGAGGGGCAAAGAACCACCCCCTCTATCGTAGCCCAATCCAAGACAGGAGAACGCCTGGTCGGACTTCTGGCCAAAAGACAAGCCGTGACCAACCCAAAGAACACCGTGTTTCAAGTCAAAAGATTCATCGGTCACACCTTTGACGAAGAAAGTGTCCAAAAAGACATAAAAAATGTCTCATTTGAAGTCAAAAAATCGGCCAATGGCGGTATTGAAATCAAAATGGGTGATAAATATTACAGACCAGAAGAAATCTCCGCTATGATCCTCCAAAAACTCAAAAATGACGCCGAATCCCGTCTTGGAGAAAAGATCACCGAAGCCGTCATAACTGTTCCCGCTTACTTCAACGATAGTCAGCGCCAAGCCACAAAAGATGCCGGCAAGATCGCCGGACTAGATGTCAAAAGGATCATTAATGAGCCAACCGCTGCCGCCCTGGCTTATGGGTTTAGCAAGAAAAAAGACGAGAAAATCGCTGTCTTTGACTTTGGTGGTGGGACTTTTGACATCTCTATTCTAGAAGTGGGCGATGATGTCATAGAGGTCAAGTCTACAGACGGAGATTCTCATCTCGGTGGTCGCGATATAGACGCCAAGATAGTGTCTTGGCTGGCCGACACATTCAAGAAAGAAAATAACATAGATCTGAAGGCAGACCCTCTGGCTCTCCAGCGTCTGGACGAAGCGGCCGAAAAAGCCAAGATAGAACTCTCCACAGCTATGCAGACAGACATAAACATACCGTTTGTCACTTCTGGAGCAGATGGTCCCAAACACCTTCTGGTGACCATGACTAGAGCCAAACTGGAAGAGCTGACGGCGGAATTCGTAGACCGAGCTATGACCATCACCAAACGGGCCATGGAAGCCTCTCCATTCAAGGTAGGGGAGATCAATGAAGTCATACTGGTAGGTGGACAAACCCGAATGCCAGCACTCCAAAACGCCGTCAAAGCATTCTTTGGCAAGGATCCTCACATGGGAGTCAATCCCGATGAAGTGGTCGCGGTAGGTGCCGCCATTCAGGGCGGAATATTGGGCGGAGATGTCAAAGATGTGCTCCTTCTTGATGTTATACCTCTGTCACTTGGAATAGAAACCATGGGCGGAGTGGCCACGAAACTGATAGAAAAAAATACTACCGTGCCAACCCAACGCAGTCAGATATTCTCTACTGCCGCCGACAACCAGACATCAGTGGAGATACACATTACTCAAGGCGAGAGGCCTCTGGCGGCGAACAACAAATCCCTGGGCAGATTTATTTTGGATGGTATTCCGCCATCACCCCGCGGTCTGCCGCAGATAGAAGTCTCATTTGACATAGACGCAAATGGTATCTTGAATGTCACAGCCAAGGACAAAGCTACAGCCAAAGCCAATTCCATCAAGATAACCGCCAGCTCCGGTCTATCAAAAGAAGAAGTAGAGAAAATGAAACAGGACGCGGCTATACATGAAACCGAAGACAAACAAAAGAAAGAGGCCATAGAAGCCAAAAATATTGCCGAGCAACTGATATATACTTCAGAAAAGGCCTTGAAGGATGCCGGTGACAAAGTTCCCGCGGAATTGCGCAAGTCCATAGAAGACAAAATAGCCGATGTCAAAACTGCCAAAGAAGGCACTGATTCTGCTCTGCTCAAAAAAGCCACCGAGGCCTTGTCATCAGAGATATCCAAAATAGGGGAGTTCTTATCCAAACAGGGTCCCAATCCAGAGACATCTGGCGGCAACCAAACTCCGCCAAACCAAAATGGGAACAATAAAGGTGGGGATGATAATATCAAAGACGCGGAGTTCAAGGATAAGAAATGAAAGACTATTATAAAATACTCGGAGTAGGGAAAGGTGCGTCAAAAGACGAGATCAAAAAAGCTTTTCGCAAGCTAGCTCACGAGCATCATCCCGACAAAAATAAGGGCAATGAGGGCACCTCGCAGAAGTTCAAAGAAGCTAGCGAGGCATACTCTGTTCTTTCTGATGAAAACAAACGCAAGCAGTATGACATGTTCGGCTCTGGGGGTGCCCAAGGTTTCAATCCTGGACAAAATCAGGGAGGGTATGGTGGATTTCAAGGATTCACCAATGGTCAAGGGTTCAACTTTGATTTCTCAAATTTTGCCGGCGGTCAGGGAATAGAATTTGATCTTGGAGACATATTTGAAGGATTTTTTGGCCAAGGCGGAGGATCAAGGCGAGCTCGCAGAGGAGCCAATATTACTGTTGATCTCAAGATTTCATTCAAGGAATCTATATTTGGAGTAGAAAAAGAAATATCAATCGGCGGTCAGGATAGGCTAAAAGTTAGTATTCCCGCGGGCATAGAAAGTGGGCAGGGGTTGCGGGTTTCTGGTAAAGGCGAAAAGGGGGAAGGTGGTCCGGGAGATCTGATCGCGCGGATCTGGGTGGAAGAACACCCAAAATTTCGCAAAGAAGGATTTAACCTAATTATGGAACTAGAGATCAAGCTCACCATGGCCCTTTTGGGCGCAACAATAGAATTGGAAACTCTGGATGGCAAGATAGAGCTAAAAATCCCTCAAGGCACTACTCACGGAGAAATACTGCGAGTCAAACGCAAAGGAGTTCCGAGTTCTCACGGCAGTCGGGGAGATTTGCTGATAATAACAAAGATTACTATGCCAAAAAAACTCTCAAAAGAAGCCCAAAAAATCCTTGAGGACTTGAAGAAGGAGGGGTTTTAAATTGACCACAAAAAACTCCCACGTATTCTTGCGGAGACTTATCTTGATGCAAGTATTTAGGTCTAAAGTTTAGATTCTGTGGTATGAGGCCGCTGGCAATGTCTCCGCAAGAATACGTGGGAGTTTTTTGTGGTCTTAACAATCTGCTATAATCAATCTATCTATCTATGAAAAAGATTCTTCTGTCTGGCATCCAACCAACTGGCCGAGCTCATATTGGTAACTATTTTGGGGCTATGAAGCAATTCGTAGAACTACAAAATTCTCTGAAATATCAGTGTTATTTTATGATTGCCGACTATCATGGATTGAACTTTGTCCAAAATGCCGAGGAGATGAAAGATAATATCTCAAATCTTGCCTTGGATTATGTGGCTATAGGTTTGGATTCAGAAAAATCCGTCATTTTCAAACAGAGCGATGTACCTGCTCATACCGAGCTTGCTTGGATATTTGATACTATCACTACCATGCCATATCTGACGCGGGCTCATGCCTTCAAGGATGCCGAGCTGAAAAACAAAGAAATAAGCGTTGGAACATTCAACTACCCCATGCTTATGGCCGCTGACATTTTGCTGTATAATACAGACATAGTTCCTGTCGGCCAAGACCAAAAACAACATATTGAGATCGCCAGAGATACCGCTGAAAAATTCAATCGAATTTTCGGAGAAACATTCAAAATCCCGGAAGCTTTGATCATCAAGAATGTAGCTGTTGTCCCGGGAACCGATGGCAGAAAAATGTCAAAGAGTTATGGTAATACCATACCGCTTTTCGCGGAAGATCAAGAGATAGAGAAGTGTGTTATGAGCATTGTTACGGATTCTGGTTCTGGATTGCCAGAAAATGTCTATAACATTCACAAACTTTTTCGACCAGAAGCTGAATTGATCAAAATCTACGCCGACAAAGCCGGAAAATACAAAGCATTGAAAGATATTTTGATTGAGGATATCAAAACTTTCATTTCTCCTATTCGCGAGCGTAGAAATCAGCTCGAAAAAAATAAAGATAGTATTTCAGAAATTCTCAAAAAAGGCGGTGAAAAAGCAAAAAGCAAAACAGAAACAAAACTTCTAGAAATAAAGAAAAAAATTGGTGTTTATTGATTATTCATGTCTTTCACCGTCAAAACAGGGAATTTCCAGGGACCGCTGGATCTGTTATTGGACCTCATAGAAAAAAGAAAAGTATTTGTCAATGATATCTCTCTATCTCGGGTAACTGATGAATTTATTCAACATCTAAAACAGTTTGAAACTATACCTATAGTAGAGTCTGCTGACTTTATTCTGATAGCTTCCACCCTTCTTTTGATAAAATCAAAATCTCTGTTGCCAGAGTTGGATCTGACTGACCAAGAAAAAGAAGATATCCAAAATCTGGAAACTCGACTGATGATATACCGTCGCTTCCGAGAGATTAGTAATGGAATCGGAAAAATATTCGGAAAAAAAATGATTTTCATGCCACTGTCAGTCCCAAAAGGTGATATTGTTTTTATGCCTGATCCAACTTACAACATTGACACAGCCAGACGATACATTCACGGTCTCGTTCAAAGTCTTCCAAAGAAAGAAAGTCTGCCAGAAACCTTGGTCAAAAAGGTAATAAGCTTGGAAGAAATGATCACTAGGCTAGCTAGTCGAGTAACCAGCCATTTGCGTGTCAGTTTCAAGGAGTTTTCAAGCGAGCATCGCCAGAATAAGCTTGAAATAATTGTTGGATTCCTGGCTATGCTGGAGCTCGTCAAACAAGGCCTCTTCCATGTCTCCCAGGACAAAGCCTTCGCAGATATACACATGGAAACAAGGGCTGTCAGCGTACCGATATACTAATATTCGTATTATAATCTCATATTATGGAGATATCCCAAAAAATTGAAGCGATTTTATTCTGGAAAGGGGAGCCTATGACAATCAAAAAATTGACCCAGCTCATCGATACAGATGAATCATCAATCCAGGCTGGAATAACCAACCTGGCCGAGAATCTGAAAGGAAGAGGTCTGACTTTGGTGGAAAATGCTGATTCTGTTTCTCTGGGAACAACCAAGGAATTGTCAGGATTGATAGAGAAGCTCAACAAAGACGATCTTTCTGGCGATCTAGGTAAGGCTGGATTGGAAACCATATCTATAGTTCTATATTGCGGACCTATCTCTAGAGCTGATATTGATCATATTAGAGGAGTCAATTCAAGTTTTATATTACGAGCATTATTAGTTCGTGGTCTCATTGAACGCCTTGAAAATCAATTGACTAGCAATAGAGGGTTTGTCTATCAACCAACTATAGCTTTACTATCTCACCTGGGCATTTCCAAGCTAAATCAATTGCCCGACTATCCATCTATTCGTTCGGAAATAGAAATTTTCCTGAAAGGCTCAATAGAGAAAGAATCTTCTCATGAATAACAATCATCAAAACAAAAAGATAGACCGATTTTTTTTGTTTATGACATTCGCTCTTGCAGTTTCCGGTTTTATTATATTTTTATCTGCCTCTTTGGGACTTCTACTCAAAGACAGTAATGGCTTTGAGTACACAGCTATCAAACAAACCATCAGTCTGGGTTTGGGTATCATAATCTTTTTTGTTTTTTCACAAATACCATATTTGGTGCTAAAAAAGCATGCCTTTTTTATATTCATAGGAGCAATAGCCATAAATATCCTGCTTTTCATACCCAGTTTAGCTTTGAATCATGGTGGGGCCACTCGCTGGATTGATTTGGGATTTGTAACATTCCAGCCCTCAGAATTTTTGAAAATAGCTTTTGTCTTATACATGGCCGCTTGGATATTCTACGCCAAAGATCGGATCGGAACATTCAAGTATGGTTTATTCCCATACCTTGTGATTATGGCTGTCCTGACGGCCATCCTCTTGCAACAATCTGACACAGATACTCTGGCAATTATCGGCCTTACTGGGATCCTAATGCTTGCTATTGCTGGAGCATCAATCCGGCATATGGTCGTGGCCGGTCTTCTGATGATCGGACTGATTATCGGAGTGATCGTCTTTCGTCCTTACGCCCTAGAAAGGGTCAGAACATTTTTTGACCATTCCGCGGATTCCCAAGGCTCTGGTTATCAGATCAATCAATCTCTGATAGCTATCGGTTCTGGACAATTGACTGGAAGAGGTTTCGGTCAAAGTATTCAAAAGTTTGGCTATCTACCGCAACCAACTGACGACTCTATATTTGCCGTGGCAGCCGAGGAATTTGGCTTTATTGGCAGTGTTATTGTGATTTTGCTTTACCTTTTATTCGCTATCAGCGCTTTCCGGATCGGCGCTCGTTCCAAAGATATTTTCGGTGGACTGACAGCCTCTGGGATTGCTATACTGATCATATCCGAATCATTCTTGAATATGGCCGCGATGCTCGGATTGATACCATTGTCTGGTCTGCCTCTTTTATTCGTGAGCCATGGAGGAACTGCCCTAATCATTACATTGGCCGCCGCTGGTATTGTGGCTAATATATCGAAGTATGGAGGATCAGAAAGATCATTAGTAAAATCATAAAATATTATCAATGAAAATAGTCTTCACAGGCGGTGGCACCGGCGGGCATTTTTATCCAGTTATAGCCATAGCTCAAGCCATACGAGAAAAGATCAAAGAGCGTAAAATCATCCCACCGATTTTATACTTTATGGCCCCAACCGCCTATAGCCCGAGGGCTTTGTTTGATAATGAAATACAATTTGTCCATGTGCCAGCGGGGAAGATGCGGCGTTATTTTTCTCCGCTCAATATCACTGATATTTTCAAGACAGTTTATGGCTGTATATCCGCCTTATTTCATATTTTCTCCATATATCCCGATGTGGTCTTTGGCAAGGGCGGATATGGCAGTTTTCCAGTCCTCCTAGCGGCTAGAATATTGCGTATTCCGGTTATGATCCATGAATCCGACAGCCAGCCAGGTCGGGTCAACCGCTGGGCCGGGAAGTTTGCCCGCAAGATAGCTGTTTCCTATTCTGAAGCCGCTAAATACTTCAAGACAGCGACAGTTGCTCATACAGGCAATCCCATCCGCAAGGATGTCATTGATCCTCTCAAAAACGGCGCGGATGAATTTCTTCATCTGGAACAAAATACTCCAGTCATATTCGTGATCGGAGGATCGCAAGGATCAAAACGGATCAATGAAGTTATTCTAGATGCTTTACCAGAACTCCTAAATCGTTATCAGATCATTCATCAGACCGGACAAGCCAATATGGAAGATGTTTTATCTATGACAACAATTATTCTCAAAGATCACCCTTTTTCCTACCGGTATCATCCTTTTGACTATATGAATGAACTATCCATCCGGATGGCGGCGGGAACAGCCGAGAGCGTCATCTCCCGCGGCGGTTCAAGTGTATTTGAAATTGCCGCCTGGGGCCTGCCATCGATTATTATTCCTTTACCAGAACATATCAGCCACGATCAGACAAGTAATGCTCTAGCCTATGCCAAAACTGGGGCGGCCTCGGTCATTGAGGACAACAATTTGAGCGCCCATATTCTGATAGAAGAGATAGACCGTATCCACAACAATCCTCTTCTTAGGGAAAAGATGGCTGAAAGAAGCCGTATTTTCGCCAAACGCGATAGCGCGATTATTATTGCCGATGCCCTAATAAACATCGCATTGGAACACGAAAAATAGTTTTTTTCCGTATTGTCTATGTTATAATGCAAATCCAAGTCGATTATTATAAATTTTTATCAAAAAACATATGGAACCTCAAACAGGCATCAAAACATGGCAATGGGTGGTAACAGTCATAGTTATTATCGCTCTTATTGTCATTGGTATTATGGTTTTCGGCGGCAATAAGGCTTCAGCCCCAACAACCATAGAAGATTCTTCTAATATAACATCCGACAATAACACAGGGGAAATCAATCGGATCGTTATGTCAGATCAATATCCAGGAAATGTCGTTTATGTGTCTTCAGTTCAACTAGCTAGACCTGGCTGGGTGGTGATTCATACCAATGAAAACGGTAAACCTGGAAAAGTCATCGGCTCTTCTTACTTTGAAGCTGGTATCAATCCGGGCAGAATTACTTTGACTCAACCGGCTGTAGAAGGTGGAACATATTACGCTATGCTACATACGGATGATGGCGACAAGAAATTCAACGAAACCACTGATGTGGCTCTCAAGGACGCTTCAGGCAATATAATCATGAAGCTTTTCCGTGTTTCAGCTTCAGTAGGCGAAGAATTCAAGGGATAGTTTCCGAGTAGTTTACCTTGAATAGAAACCTGGTCGCGAAGCCAAGCGACTAGGTTTTTGCTATACTACAGCAATGAATGTAATTACTAGATTTGCGCCTTCACCAACAGGGTTTTTGCATATGGGAGGAGTCAGAACGGCACTTTTTAGTTATCTATATGCAAAACAGAACAATGGCACTTTTGCCTTACGGATAGAAGACACAGATAAGGCTCGCAACAAAACCGAGTGGGAAACAGCCCTGATAGACGATCTTTCTTGGCTTGGGCTCAAACATGACACTTTTTCCAGGCAATCTGACCGGATAGAAATATATTCAAAATACATTCAAAAACTGATCATAAACGGATCCGCCTATATTTCAAAGGAAATTCCAAAAGAAGAAGGTCAACGCCATGAAGTTATACGCTTCAAAAATCCAAACAAGGTCGTAGTGATAAACGACCTCATTCGTGGAGAAGTGAGAGTAGACACAACAGACCTTGGAGACTTCGTTATCGCTCGCAGTTTTACCGAACCAGTATTCCACCTCGCCGTAGTGGTAGATGATTTTGAAATGGGCATTACTCATGTGATTCGGGCTGAAGAACATTTATCCAACACTCCACGCCAAATACTTATTCTGGAAGCTTTGGGAGCCCCTAGACCGGTATATGCCCATCTGCCACTAGTTTTGGCCCCCGACAAATCCAAACTGTCAAAGCGCAAACATGGAGAAACTGTTTCTCTCACTTATTATAGAAATAAAGGCTACTTACCAGAATCCATCATAAATTTCGTAGCACTGATGGGTTGGAATCCCGGCACAGATCAGGAACTATTTTCACTAGACGAACTGATTGCCAAATTCAAACTGGAAAAAGTCCAAAAGGGCGGAGCTATCTTCAATATCAACAAACTGAACTGGATAAACAGGGAATACATTCGCAAATTATCTAATCATTCATTCGCCGATCATATCGTCCCATTTATTCCAGAGTGGCTGAAAACTAATGATGGACTTTTTATCAAACTCTTGCCTCTACTTCGCAAAAAGATAAATGCCTTCGGCGACTTGGCGGCTATCCTCTCTCAAGAAGGGGAACTCGGTTTTGTAAAAGACTTGAAGTCTTACGAGCCGGATATTCTTCGCTGGAAAAAGAATCCTGATTTTCAAATTACTCAAAGACACCTCCTAGCAGTTAAAAAATTACTGGAAAATCTCGGGAAGGGAGACTGGCAAGTACCAAAATTAACAACCAGCCTATGGCCGTATGCTCTGGAACATGGTAAGGGCGATGTACTCTGGCCACTGCGCGTGGCCCTGACTGGGCAAGAACGGTCTCCAGATCCTTTTACTTGCGCCAACCTTCTCGGCAAAGAAGAAACCATCCGTCGTATTGACATTGCTTGCCAGAAAATACTGACTATTCATCCGACCAATCAATAATCAATGTTCAATGAGACCACAAACATAGTATTCTCAAATAAATTCAATTATTCTATTGGAATAATTCTAACCTTAGTGATTTTGGTATTACCAAACCATTTCATTCAAGCCCAATCAACCACTGACTTACAAATCAAGATCCAGGATCGTGCCAGTGATATTCAAGCTCTAGAAAAAGAAATCCAAGGTTATCAAAAGCAAATTGAGACCTTGAATGATCAAGCTACCTCGCTGGCTTCTACGATCAAGTCTTTGGAACTTAATGAAAAGAAATTGGCCGCTGATATCAAACTGACCGAAAACAAGATTTCTGCCAAAAATATCCAAATATCTACTTTGACTTCACAGATTTTGTCCAAAGAAGACAATATAGGTTCGGACAGGCGGATCATCCAAAAATCATTGGCTACCATGGAACAATTTGACGACCGATCTATCATTGAAGTCTTTCTTTCAGGGGATAGTCTAGCTAGCGTTTCCAATGCCCTAGACAATATGGTTTTGATCCAAAAGGGACTGCTCGGTCAGATCGCCAAATTGCGAACCGTCAAAGCCGATCTGGAAACAAACAAAAAAGCCACGGTTATAGCCAAAACTGAGCTTGTCACTCTCAAGAATCAGCTGAATAGTCAGCGAAAAGTCATAGCCTCAACAGCCGCCGAGAAAAACGCTCTGCTCAAAGAAACCAAACAATCTGAATCCCAATTCCAAAAGATTCTTACCGAAAAAAAGGCCTTGCAGGAAGAATTTGAGAGGGAAGTCCTGGATTATGAATCTAAACTGCGGTTGGGGGTAGATCCTTCTTTATTGCCAAGATCAGCCAAAGGAGTCTTGTCGTGGCCATTGAAATCTCTTTTTATAACCCAGTATTTTGGCAATACGCCATTTGCCACTGCAAACCCTCAACTCTATCAAGGCAAGGGCCACACTGGTATAGATCTTCGGGCTTCTATAGGGACTCCAGTTATGGCGGCTCTTTCTGGAACTATAGTGGGAGTCGGCAATACCGATCTAGCTCCCAAATGCTATTCCTATGGCAAATGGATCATGCTCAAACACAACGATGGGCTATCCACTGTATATGGTCATCTTTCTTTGATCAATGTGGTTGTGGGAGAAAAAGTGTCCACTGGTGCGGTTATTGGTTATAGTGGTTACAGCGGAGCTGTCTCTCCTCCCGGCCCGCGAGGGGCACATTTGCATTTTGGGGTCTTTGCCAGCCAAGGTGTAGAGATCAAAGCTATTGCAAGTAGCAAGAATTGCCGCGGGGTAATAATTCCTATCGCTGATTTCAAAGCTTATCTGAACCCGATGTCATATTTGTAGTCTAGTGTATAATGAATATTGGCGGGCAGGGCAGATGTGTCTTTTTCTCTAAAAATGAAACCGCCACGACTGCTGATTCCTTCTCGAACTTCTATTTTTAGAGAAAAAGACACATCTGCCCTGCCCGCCACAATAAGATTATGCTTTCAGATTTTCCTCAAAAAAATAGGGGACTGGTGCGCACGGTGGTCTTGATTGTCATTGCTCTGCTTATTTTGAGTTATTTCGGATTTAACCTTCGAGCCATAGCAACCTCGCCGACCTCAAAAGCCAATTTTGCTTTCGCGACTGAAATTATTAATGCTGTCTGGAATACTTATTTACAAGAGCCAATTATGTATCTATGGAGTGCTTTCAAAAAACTGATTTGGGACCAATCTTTACAAATATTAGAAGACGGAGCGCAAGAAAATGCCACTTCAACTCGCTAAAACATATATTGTGCGACATAGTTTATTTTATTTCTTCGCCAATTCAATAGATGCCTTGGCCCAACATTTTGCAGATGAACTCCATGGTTGGGATCCATGTTTGTCGTATAGATACTTGCCGAAGGCAATATTCCCTTCAGTCGTATATATATCATAGCCGAGCTTCTCGGCATTTTCACCATGATATGTGATATTAATCTGCATGACACCAATATCGTTTCTATTGACCTTGCCACGGATAATATCCCCATCTTTGCCATATTGGCGCAGGGTTGATTCACAGCGGGCAATTTCAACTAGAATGGGTGTGTCAGAATAATTCTGGCGAATATAGTTTTCTATTTCTTTTGATTGTATCAATACACGCACAGAACTTGAATTCTGCTCATTAACAGAGGCTTGCTGATTGCTATCAAAAATATTATCAGCTATATATCCTGAACCATACAAAGATGACATCAGGAAGATGATACCAGTGCTTAGTTCAATCATGATAATTAAAAAAGAGCCTCATAAGCATGGCGCTTACTTAAGCCCTTTTATGGACCTAATGGTAGCATTTTTATAGTCTTATGTCAAGAGATACTCCAGCTTCTATATATGCTAGACTATCTTCACTATGGCTCATAAAAAAGCGGCCGGATCCACCAATAACGGCCGAGATTCCAATCCAAAATACCTAGGCGTGAAGATCAATCATGGTCAGTCCATAATTACCGGCCAGATCATCGTCCGTCAACGCGGCACCAGTGTTCTGCCTGGCCGAAATGTCGGGATGGGTAAAGATCATACTCTATTTGCTCTCAAAGAGGGTGTGGTACATTTTGGTACAAAAAGAAAGACCAGTTTTAATAATGATATTGCCCGCAAAAAGATCGCCCATATTGTCTAAAGTTTTGGAATTACAGAAATCGAAGGAAACAACAATACCAACGGAGACATTGCCAGCGGCCTCAAACCACGCGGGTTAGTCTTTAGTGACACAACTCTAGCATACCACATAGTCTCCGTTGGTACTGTTGTTTCCGGAGATTTGTAGAATTGGTAATTTTTTAGAATTGGTAATTCAAATCCCAAAAAAATACTTGCACACTCTCATGGAGACTCATCTTGATGCAAATATTTATGTCTAAAGTTTCAATTTCGTGGTTTAAGGCCGCTGGCAATGTCTCCATGAGAGTGTGCAAGTATTTTTTTGGGGAACCTGTCTCGTCATTCAGATTCTTCAACAACCAATGTGAAGCGAGCACTCTTCCCTGCCCCTTTTACATCTATAGTATGTTCGCCCAGGTTTTTGATCGGATGTTTTAAGATTATATTTTTTGGATCAATAACCAAACGAAACTGACTCTCAAGTTCACTAGCGATATCTTGGCTGTGGATACCGGCAAAAAGACCACCCCTCTGATCAGCCTTGGTTTTGATGGTTATTGATTTACCATCCAGATCTTTGATCACTTTGATCGCCAAATCTTGTTGAATTCTTTTCTCGTTCTCTTCCCTAGCCTTCTTATTCTCCAGATGTTTGAGAGCCACCTCTGTCGCCGCCACCGCCATCCCCCGAGGGATAAGAAAATTCTGGGCATAGCCATCACTGACATTTTTGACATCATTCTTACGACCCAGCCCAACTATGTCTTGAAGGAGGATTATTTTCATGGCAATTTTGACAATATCTCCAGTGCCTTGTCCATCTGCGGATCTTGTTTGGCCTGAATATCTTTATCGGTCAACGGAATCTCGTAGTCTGGCACTAGACCATTTTTGGACAAATTTTGCCCATGAGGTGTCAACCAGTGGGCCACCGTAACCTTGAGAGATGTTTCCGATGTGATCGGTACCAATTCCTGGACCGAGCCCTTGCCGAAAGTCTTGGTGCCTACAAGCTCTGCCACTCCATGTTCCGACAAAGCCCCAGCCAAGATCTCCGCCGCCGAAGCCGAACCGCCGTCAACTAGAATTATCATTTTGAGATTGCTGTTAAAAATATCATATCCTTTGCTCCTATAAGATTTGATATCTTGTTTGCCGCCAAAATCTTCATTTATGACTATGGCCCCAGGTGGCAAAAACCATGAAGCCATATCCCATGCCGAATCCAAATATCCACCAGGATTGCCTCGCATATCTAGAATGAGCTTATGATGACCGGAAAGCACGAATTCTCGCAAAGCTTGACGGAATAAATTGTGAGATTGGCTGGTAAAACTATAGAGACGAATGACAAATACTCCTCCGGGTTTGACGCTTGTATCGATTGTCGGTATGTCTATAACATCACGAACTATGGCTTTCTCTACTGTTTTGCTGGAACCAATAGGCAAGAAGACAATGGTTACGATAGTGCCTTTGGGGCCACGAATAAGCTTGACGGCCTTATCTACAGCTATATCAGCCGTAGAGGTGCCATTTATAGACAATATGGCATCTCCGGTTTTGACCCCGGCCCGATCGGCTGGACTGTTTTTGATCGGCGCCACTACGATCAATTTGTTATCCTTGAAACCGATCTCCATACCCACTCCTTCAAAATTGCCGGAAATATCTTCTTGAAAACTTTTTGACTCGGCTGGCGGAAAAAAGACTGTGTATGGGTCTTTGTAAGATCCTGCTAGGCCCTGGATAGATCCCCAAACTCTATCTTCAACACTGGCAGTAGTAGTGGCCACAAACTTTTCATTGAGAATACTCCAAGCTTTCCAAAAGGGGGCGAATTGTTCGGAGCTGACAATCGAATCGTCCTCGACCAGAGCTGGATCAACAGAGATCACATGACCTTTTCCAATATTGATACCCCAAAAGAGCCCTACCACAAAGACAGGTAGAGCCACCAATAGAGCCAGAAATTTCTTATCTTCAATATTCACCAGAGAATCATTATGGCATAAAAGTAAATTACTAGAAAGAGTAGTTAAGCCTGGTGAATATTATTTTATTGACTTGCAAGGTCGCCCCGTCGAATGGCCCCTATTATAGTATAATAAAAGCCCTGCATATATGGACATATATCTCCACAATACTCTATCTGGGGAAAAAGAGCTTTTCAAGCCAATAAAAAAAGGGCTGGTCTCTATGTATCACTGTGGTCCAACAGTCTATGACACGCCTCACATAGGTAATTATCGGACTTTTATTATGAATGATCTTATCAGGCGAGCTTTTGAATACAACCAATACGAAGTTAATCAGGTTATGAATATCACTGATGTTGACGACAAGACCATAAACAAAAGTCGAGAAGAAAAAGTTCCTCTGAAAAATATCACTCAAAGATACGAGAAATTGTTCCTAGAAGGATTGGATTGCTTGAATATCCTACGACCTACTAGCCTGGTCCGAGCCACTGAACACATAGCTGACATGATCAGACTTATAGAAATCTTGAGAGACAAAGACTTCGCCTATAGAGCCGAAGATGGGGTATATATGAGGGTGGATAAGATTAAAAATTATGGTTCATTGGCCAGACTTGACCTTTCCCATGCCGGTCAAACTCACGAGAGGATAGCCAATGATGAATATGACAAAGAAAAACCTCACGATTTCGCTTTGTGGAAATTCAAATCTCCCGAAGATGGCGATATTTTTTGGAATGCGTCATTTGGTCAAGGCCGTCCAGGTTGGCATATAGAATGTTCAGCTATGGCCATGAAAGAGCTAGGTCCGACTCTAGATATTCATACCGGCGGAATAGATCTTGTCTTCCCCCATCACACCAATGAGATCGCCCAATCGGAATCAGCTACCGGAAAAACATTCGCTAGGTACTGGATCCATGGGGCTTTTATGACCATCAATCGGGAAAAGATGGCCAAATCAAAAAACAATGTCATCAAATTAGATGATCTTAAGAAGGAGTCCATATCCCCTCTCTCCTATCGTTATTGGCTTATGACCGCCCACCACCGTTCATTGGTAGACTTTAGTTATAATACTCTTCATGCCGCCCAGACTGGACTTATCCGTCTGATCAAGATCGTGGCAAGTTATCCGGACGGAGGAACGATCATTCCAGATTATCAGCAGAGATTTCAGACCTTCATAAATGACGATTTAGACCTGCCCCAGGCTCTGGCTTTGGCTTGGGAACTGATCAAAGATGGCTCGTATTCGGCCGCAGACAAAAAAGCCAGTCTGCTTGATTTTGATAGAGTCTTTGGTCTGAAATTGGCTTCAGCTCCGCGGGCGGAATATCAAGATATTCCGGCAGAAATCCAGGCTCTGGGCTCTGCCAGACAACAAGCCCGTCTGGAAAAAGATTGGGCCAAGGCCGATGCCCTGCGGGCCGAAATAGAGGCACGCGGCTTCGTGGTCAGCGACACCCCAGAGGGTATGACGATCATAGCAGTCTGACAATATTCTCAACTTCACCCAATCGCGCCTGAATACGCGACTCCATAATATCAACCCGATCTTCCAGCCGTCCAAAACTCCGGGCAATGGCTACAGCAATATCATCGCCGCATGAATATATCAGCCGCTCTAGCGCCTCAAAATCTTTGGGGTCTAGTTTCATCATATGAATGTAACATTGTGAGATAAAATAATAGTGAATAATTATTAAAATCCCGAATAAATTGACCTAAAAATTTAATAAATTATTGTGCACAGGTTATTCACGAATCCAAATATCCGCCAAAAATTGTTGCCATGGTACAATAGCAATTGTGAATACAACCTCCCCTTATTACAAAACCAAAGACCTCAAAATACCACCACACAGTATTGAGGCCGAAAAAGCCCTTCTAGGTTCGGTTATGATTAGATCAGAAGTGATGCATGACATCATTGACATGGTCAGTGAGCAATCATTCTATGCCACCGAGCACAAAAGTATTTGGATCGTCTTATTTGAACTTCATAGCAAAACTTCACCTATTGATCTTTTGTCACTCTCGGCCCGTCTCAAAGAAAAAAATCTCTTGGAACAGATCGGCGGCATGACCTATCTGACCGAATTGATCAATACTGTTCCCTCTTCAACAAACGCCGAGCACTATGCTTCTATCGTCTCCAAAAAACATATTATGCGCGAACTTTTGCGGGCAGCCGAAAACATCACTGGTCTGGGCTACGACGAAGAAGCTGATATTCACGATATTCTAGAAAAATCTGAAAAGGCTTTGTATGCTGTGACCAACAAAAGTGGCTCCAACAAATTCATAGCCCTCAAAGACACCTTACACGAAGCTTGGGAACGCCTTGACCATCTACATAAGACCCGCAACGAGCTCCGCGGTGTCCCAACCGGTTTTGTTGAATTAGATAATAAGATTGCTGGCTTTCAAAAATCCGATCTGATCATCCTGGCAGGACGCCCATCTATGGGCAAAACTGCCCTAGCTCTGGATATGGTCAGAAAAACTGCCATTAATCACAAAGTGCCGGTAGCTATATTTTCCTTGGAAATGAGCTCCCAACAGCTAGTAGATCGGATGCTGGCGGCGGAGTCCCAGGTGGATGCCTGGAAGATACGGACTGGTCATAATCTTTCAGTGGAGAACGATTTTAAGGCCATTGGCGACGCTATTGGTCGTTTGTCGGAAGCCCCTATATTCATAGACGATCAACCTGGAAACAATATCCTCAAAATGCGAGCTGTGGCCAGAAGACTGAAAAACGAAAAGGGTCTTGGTCTGATCGTGGTTGACTATCTCCAACTGATGCTACCGACCACTACCAGGAACAACGACAACTTGGTCCAACAGATCACCGAGATTTCCCGCTCCCTAAAAAATCTAGCCCGGGAGTTGGAAATACCGGTCCTAGCCTTATCACAATTGTCCCGAGCCGTGGAACAACGCGGCGGCAAACCACGGCTTTCCGATCTGCGGGATTCTGGATCGATAGAACAAGATGCCGATCTGGTGATGTTCATTCATCGTGAATCTGACCAGGAATTGGGCGGCCGCAAACAAGAAGCCGAAATCCTGATAGAAAAACACCGCAACGGCCCGACTGGCACAGCCAAGCTATTCTTTGATACCAAAAAGGCCACTTTCTTGAGCATGGACAAAGGTGAATTTGGTGATTTTGAGAAGAGTTGAAATAATACCAATATCAGATCATTAACTTGACATTATGGACTCTCTGGATCGTTTGGAAGAAATATTTTCCCATTTCCCCGGCATCGGACCTAGGCAAGCTCGCCGCTTTGCTCATTATATCTTGAATAAACCAGCCTCTTTCAGCCATCAATTGGCGGAACTCCTAAAAAAAGTCAGAGATCTGGCCATTGAATGTCCGAACTGCAATCGGATGTATATGGATAGTGGAGAGAAAAAAGCCAAAGATATTCCCTGCCCTATCTGCCAAAATCCATCTCGTGACCATCAAACTTTGATGATCACAGCTAGGGATTCGGATTTTGAAACAATAGAAAAAAGTGGAGCCTATCGTGGTCTGTATTTCATCTTGGGCGGCACGGTTCCAATTCTTGACAAAGAACCGGAAAAGCGGATCCGCTTACGAAAACTGCTAGAATATATCTCCAGTTTATCAGACTTGAAAGAAATCATACTCTCTCTAAACACAACCCCAGATGGCGAACACACGGCCAACATCGTCAAAAATTCCCTGGAAAAAATGACCACAACTGCGGGCAGGATGATAACCATCAGCGTCTTGGGTCGAGGTCTTTCCACGGGAGCAGAACTTGAATACGCTGACAAAGAAACGATCCGGAATGCTCTATCTTCAAGACAATGAATCAATCTTAACCTTGAAAAATGGTTGGCGGTGAGTGTTTTTCTTGAAATAACGGCTTTTTTGTTTGTAGTGAACCACGGTTATTTTTGGTCCGCGGCCAATATCGGTAATTGTGGCTTTGACGGTGGCATTTGGTATATAGGGGGTGCCGATAGTGGTATCTTTGCCATTGTCCCAAAGGAGAACTTTGTCAAAAACGACAGCATCGCCTTTTTTGTGAATGCCAGAAAGCTTCTCTATGGTCACCATATCGCCTTTGGTGACCGTGTATTGTTTACCACCAGTCTGAATAACCGCAAATTCCATAATGATTTGATTATACATGAATGATATTGTCACGCAATGCTTCCCCAAGAAACTCTCACATCCTTACGGAGACTCATCTAGATGCAAATATTTAGGTCTAAAATATAGATTCTGTGGTATGAGGCCACTGGCAATGTCTCCGCAAGGATGTGAGAGTTTTTTTGGGGGTGAAGTCTGAAGACAGACTTTCCTAATTATTCTTCCTCTGGCTTGTCTAGCGCCATAATTTCTATGCCTGGAGCAGAGCCGGTGATACGTAAAACATCTTTGTCTATTTTTTTTAGCTCTTTATTTGAGAAATTGTAATGGTTGATAACAGTGCCTAACGATACTCCGAGCTTGAGGTGATACTCTTCATAATGCTTGATATGAGTGCCCAACTCTACTACCCGCTTGACGATATCCTTGGCTGTCTCTTCTATGACTAGGGCCTTGAGCCCTTGCAGAACAGTCTGTAGATATGCCAGGAATGAAGTGGGAGAAACGATGATCACTTTGTATCTGGACGCGGCCCGCTGGATTAGATTGTCGGTTTCTTCAGCGCTAGCCCCTATCTTATTGACCAAAAGATCATAATAAATAGCTTCATGGGGGATAAACATAAAAGCAAAATCCATCGTTCCTTCGTTGGGACGAACATATTTAGCGGTTTCTTGAATCCGAGTCTTGAGATCGCCAACAAAAGATCGTTCTAGTTTTTCGCGTTCGGCCGGATTTTTTTCTTCCGCCAGTTTATTATAATTCTCCAAGGAAAATTTTGAATCTATCGGTATAATTTTTTCCTTAACAAAGACAACCGCGTCCACCACTTCCCCATTCTTGAAAGCATATTGCATCTGATATTGGCCGGGAGCCAAAACATTCTTGAGTAGAGTTTCCAAATAATATTCACCGAGGATACCTCGGTGTTTGGGATTTTTCAAAATATCTTGAAGGTTTTGGAGTTGGTCGGCAAAAGAGACAACTTGTTTATTGGTCTCATCAAGCTTGGTCAAGCCCCGAGTAACTTCACGGATAAGATTTGATGATTCGGAAAGCTGTGCCCGCATGGAATCCTGGACGGACTTTGAAGATTGGTGAATCTTGGTGTCAACCGTCCTAGTCAAGTCGCCAACCTTCCTGTCCAGAGTCCGCGATAGTTCATTCATATTGCTGTTCATCTGTTCCAAAACAAGCTTGACTCCCTGACCTTCCACTTCATCGGTCTTGAAGGATTGGTTTTTGCGATAAAGCAAGAATGCCATGACGATATTTCCAGCAATAGCGAGTATGGCTAAGATAGCAATGATTATCTGCATTTTGACATTGTATCAGAATTGCCTATAATTGCTTGTACTTATGCTCCATCAGACTATAAAGAATCAGATCAAAGAAGCTCTGCGAGCAAAGGACACTTTGCGATTGGATGCATTGCGAGGACTCAATGCTCTCTGCCTCAATGAACTTATAGCTATGGGATCATCCCAAGAATTCCTGCCAGACGACAAAGTCACACCACTTATCAAGCGGAGCATAAAACAAAGAAAGGATTCCATAGAGCAATTCCAGAAAGGCGGCCGTGAAGATCTGGCCCAAAGAGAACAATCCGAACTGGTCATACTATCCAGCTTCCTGCCAGCTATGATATCTCTACAAGAAGTCCGCCTGATAGTCCGCGAACGAATCGCCACTCTCAAGTCCAACGATTCTTTTGATCCAAAAAATTCCGGCAAAATAATCGGCATGCTCATCAAAGAACTCTCCGGCAAGGCCGATGGTAATGATGTCAAAAAAGCGGTGGAGGAGATATTGTAGACGCTCTTGTTTTTTATTCGGACTTCATTCCAGCGAAAAAAGGGACGAGTCTCTCTTGAATCTCCCTCAAGTCCTTTTCCGAAGCGTTTTTTGCCGCCAGGGGGTTTATTTCATTGACATGATTGATCGGTATGAGATGTATATGGACATGATCTACTCCAAATCCTTCTATGGCCATCCCTATTCTTTTTGCCCCCGTGGCTTTTTTGAGAATAACCGCGACATTCTTGGCGCATAAAAATAATTTGCTATATAGAAACTCCGGAATGTCGTATACATATTCATAATGTTCTTTTGGTATGAGTAATAAATGTCCAGGATTGATGGGACTGATAGTGGGAAAAACAAGAAATTGGTCATTTTCCCAAACTTTGTTGGCTTGAATTTTTCCGGCAATAATTTTACAGAATAGGCAATCCATTTTTATTCATACTTTGGCATAGGGTTCTAGTTCTACGATGAATGTGGCGCCCTTGCCCTCACCGAGAGATTCGGCTCTAATAATACCATGATGAGCAGTGATGATCTCCCGAGCGACATACAAGCCCAAGCCAGTGCCTTTGATGTTGGCTTTGTTGGCATTATCGGCTCGGCTGAATTTGCGGAATAATAGTGGCATGGTTTCTAGTGATATACCAACTCCACTGTCCTTGACGGCGAAGGTGATCAATCTTTTGGAACTATCACAAGCCAAGGATACAGTAATAAAGCCGCTAGTAGTATATTTGAGAGCGTTGTCCACAAGATTGACCGCGACCTGCTTGAGCTTGTCTCGATCTGCCATGATCCGATAATCGGCGGAAGGGTTATGATTATCGAAGGAAAACTTTAGCTCTGATTTGACAATGGTAGGTTTGAGTTCATCAATAACATCTTCAACCATCAGCTTGAGATCAACGATTTCAAAAGAAAATTTCATGGTCCCGAGTTCTATCCGGGTAACATTGAGATAGTCCTCAACGATAGAAGTAAGAGTGTTTGTAGACTCGTAAATCCGAGAGACGGCCTTTTGGGCCTCCGGCCCGATCTCTCCCATGTCTCCCTCCAATATAAGCGAGGCATAACCTTTCATAGCAGTCAGCGGCGCCCGTATCTGGTGGGTAGCAAACGACACAAACTCCGACTTCTGTTTATTCAAATCCGTCAACCTCACATTTGCCTGTTCCAAATCAATGGCCAATTTCTCGATCCGTTCGCGTTGAGAAATTTCTCTATAAACACCTCGAATAAGTAGGTAACTGAAAAAGGTTATGATAATCAAAACAAAGGTTTTTAAAAAGAGCTCTGTAATAGAACTTACAAAGAAAAGTTCCATTAAAAGAGCTATTATTATGACTATACTTACAACCTCAGTTAATATGATTTTAATTTGAAATAGTTTATATTTCAACATAGCAATAAACAAAGACGCAATAAGAATAAAAGCAAAAAGTGGACCAAGCCATGTGTATTGGTATATCTTAAAATATGGCAATATAAGATCTGGGATAATTGCCAATATTGATGAGATTAAATAACCCATGAGAACATATTGAATTTGTTTTTGTTGAACACTATCCTTAGTTTTCTTATGTTGTACGAATAAGAAAATAAATCCTACGAAAAAATATAAGGTTAATACGACGGCGTAATAAACATATCCGCTTCCGAGTTGATATGTAATACCATGAGTATCTCCAATAATATAATTACTTAAGAATATAAAATAAGTAAGGCAAATCAACAAAACTGTAGCAATAATAACTACCCACTTACTTTTTGGTATCTTTTGGGGGAAATTTAAAGAGAAAATTAAAAAAAAGTAGGAGATAAAAAGAGCTGATGAATGGGTTATGGATATCCAATTAGTTAATGATTGGTAACTTGCTGAATAAAAACCAATAATTGCAATACTCCAAATTACAAGAGTAAGTGTGATGAAACTAAAAATAATATCTGCGAAAGACTTTATCCCACGAGAAACAGCAATAAGTCCAAGAATAATATTTGTGATCACTACAACAGAGAGAGTTGGGATTATAAGATCGCTCATTAAATATATTATAATATTTTTAATACTTTTAGTATGTATGTATACACATTAGACCTAAATAAAAATGTGTTGTCACCCTCTCTACGAAACATAAAACGATTACAAATAATATTTTCTGTGTATTGAAAAAAAAGTTTTGTAACAAAAAATATTGGAATAACAGGATCATTTACTTGTGTAAAATATTTATACAAAACTCCATGTTTTGGATAATGTTGTTTGTATTCTTTAATATAGCCGACTGGAAATTTTAATCTTCTCAGTTTTATATTAAGACTTTGTTTGATAAATGCATAACCTCCAAGCAAATTTTTCTTTATGGCGTAGTTACTAACAGTATTTAATAGAAACAGCATAACTATGCCACGTGGCAAATAATCTTTTTTTAATTTATCCGGCGGAACAATGACAAAACGACCAATTTCAAATCTATTAGCACGAGGTATTGATCTGAGTTCTTCAGGTTCTTTTATGTAAAAAGCTAATTCCGTTGGTAATACATCACTAAAAATGCTACGAATACATCCTATTAGTCTTAGATTATCTTTTTCTTTAATAGCAGCAATAAAATATTGTGACTTACCGACACTATCATATTCATCAGTTTCAAAAAGATTTGAATATTTCGTGGAATCAATATAACCTTGTTCTGAATAAATCTTATATCTCAATTTATACACCTCTTGTTTTTCATTGTCTGTTGTCGTTTCACCAAAAAGAATGGTTCGGTCAGCGTTTACACCTCTGATTGTGAGCTTTCTAAAAATATTCATGTACATTACAAAACAGTATTGTACCACAATCACTTCACAGCATAATTTAAAATTGCTTGATCACAATACACAAATTTATCACAAGAAACGTACTTAAAACCTGCTAACTCAAGCATGTTTTTTTGCTCCTTATTTACAAAGAAATCATACATTCCGTGTCTGTTTTCATAACTAATAATGAAATTATAATAAAATATTTTTAGAGTTGGGATAATCAATGTTGTTAATTGTTTTATAGCCATAATCACGCCAAATTTATCAACGTATTCTTTGACATGACCCACATAAATCTTAAACGGACTAAATTCCTCAACAATATTTGATATAACTACATATCCATTTGGTTTTGTAATTCTGTAGAGTTCTTTAAAGATTGATTTCCTTTTGATTCTTGGAATTGAATAAAGAACATTATTAGAAATGACAGCATCAAAATAATTATCTAGAAAAGGTAATCTATTACTAATATCTAAATAAATGATTTTGGCAGACGATCTTTTTGTTTTATGAATCTCAATTCCTTCTTTTGAAAAATCAATACCAACTGTATCTGCTCTTAGTTCATCAGCCATTATAGAAAGATTGCCAGTGCCAGATCCTAAATCAAGGATCTTATCTCCTTTTTTAATTTTTGCATCATTACAAATTTCTTGAAGTAATTTTTTATAGGGAATTAGTTTATTTAAATGATCATATACCAAAAAGTATTTTTTCCAGAATTTTGGTGTGAGCATAATACAAATATGCAACATTATACCAATTTTAACAAAATAATTGAAGTATACGTATGTAATGATACAATGGATTTATGCTTTTAATTGAAGTATTACGTGTTGAATCGGTTGGACTTATCATAGCAATGGTGATCGATATCATCTTGATAATCATAATTTTCCTAAAAAAACACAAATCTTTATCTACTATATTTTTCCTTTTATTTACCATTTTTGTACTATTTTGGGTCCTATCTATGTTTTTGTTTGATAATGTAGATAGTAGCTTGCTTATACTAGTAACCCATTTTCTTTACGCCTTTCCAGCGTTTATACCTCCACTTCTTTTGTTCTTCATAATTACATTTCCAGATAAAAAATTGGAACTATCTTGGAAACAAATAGTTCTTATATCATTACCTACACTTTTCGTGGCTTTTGGTAGTTTTATTCCGAATTTTGTGATTACACATGTGACCCCAGATGTCATTAATGGCTCTCGTAATATATTTTATGGAAAAATAGGGTACGGTATTTATTTTTCTTACATAGTTATCTATTTCTTTATCGTATTGGTCAAAATACTAGAGAGACTCTTAAAAAGTAAAAACAAGGAGCATGATCAAATAGAGATTATATTTATAAGTATATTGATCTCATGTTTAATAGGAGTAGTGTTTAGTTTATTTCTACCAACATTCGGAATATATAGGTTCATGTGGATTGGGCCGTTTTTTAGTATTTATATGGTGTCAACCATAGCTTACGCTATTGCAAAGTATCAATTATTTGACATAAAACTTGTTGCTATAGAATCAGTAACTCTGACACTATGGATATTTATCCTTATAAGAATATTCCTAGCCACAAATGCCCGAGAAATTTGGATTGAGGTTATTTTGCTTATCATCACCATAGCCTTTGGGATCCTGCTCATTCGCAGCGCTCTTCATGAGATGGAACAAAGGGAGAAGATTGAAACAATGGCTTTTTCTTTGAAGAAAGCCTATACCAGTTTGGAAGAGCTGAATAAAGGTCTGAAACAAAAAGTATCCGAACAAACAAAAGAAATCAGAGCCTCGTACGAGGTAGAAAAGCGGGCTCGTGGCGAACTAGAGAAACTGGATGAGACCAAAAACCAGCTGATCACAGCCGCACAACACAATCTTCGAACACCCCTAACCACCCTAAAATGGCAATTGGAAGAGATACGGAAAAATTCAAATGATGGTAGTGACAATGGGTTGAATAAGGCGCTAAAAGAGTCAGAAGAGTCTGTTACCCGATTGACCCAAATCCTAGAAGATTTTTTAAGAATCACGGAGATGAAAGTGAGTGGAAAATAAACATCATTCCTCCATCAGTCTCACCACCACATCCCTAAACCTAGCTGTTAAATCTATATCGGAAATCCTTGAATCAACAACTATCGGCTCGCCTATATTGATGTCAATTTTCCGACGTATTAACATTCGAGACCCTTTGCGGAATGAAAGAGGTAAGACTGTTACCCCCGTTTGTCTGGCCAGAACAGCGGCCCCTCTTTTGAAAGGACCGACAACACCATCGGTAATCATCTCCCCCTCCGGATAGATGACCACATTGCCTCCGTCTCGGATGATATTTCTGGCCCCACTTATACCAGCTTCTATGCCCTGACCTGGAACAATAGTGAAGGCTCCGAACAATGAATAGATAAGATCAATAATACCAACCGCCTTCAGAGTATTGAGAGTCTTGGACTTGAAGTTTCTGACGGCCATGAAACAAAGAGGCAAAAGATGACCGTAAGAGCCGATGATCAGACGAAACAAAAAACTGTCATAGAAAGCGATATGATTTGATATAAAAAGAGTTGGATTTTCCAGCTGTTCAAGATTGTGGCGACCCCGAATATCAATCTTGAAAAAGATATTAAAAACAATAAAGACTATTGGCCAGGCCAAAAACTGACTAACCTTGACCCATTCTCTGACCACTCCTATGCGTTTGGATCTCGGACGCACTGGCGCCAAATAAATCTCCGCAGAAGTTTCAATAGCGTGTGCCATTGCAATAAATTAAGAACTTAACAAAAAAACCTAAAATCCCATCACAACTCCTCCTCATGCGAATCTACAACCTGGACCCGAATCTTGTTTTGTATCGGTTGACCGCCATATGTCGCATCAGTAACATTCGTGGGGATCTTGGTAATCACTCCATTTTCGTCCGGAGCCGTCTGGCACTGAATACCCAGAGTATATATACCTGTGGCGGTCGGCATCGTTAGATTCAAAGGATTGATGGCATTTGAGACGGACTGCGGCGTGCCTGTCCAACCAGAGAGAGTGGTCACAGCACCCGGAGCATTCAAGACATAGCCCGCACAGACTCCGCCAGAACCTATATTAGTATTCCAGAAGACAGGAGCCTTTTGGCCCTGGTTGACCTTATAATAGGTATCAGTCGTAGCACTGCGACTGCCGACCCAAAGCTTCAGAGTGTTCCCCGTGTATCCCACCGTAGCTGTTTGAGAACTGGAACAGTACGACGGCGTCAGAGTAGTATTCTGGCAAGAAATACTATATGAGGTTGTTTGGGTGATAGAAAGATTCTTTGAATCGTTTAGAGCATCGCTGATTTTGGTGCCTGGATTGGCGGTAACCGAGCAAGACTGTGCATTGGAAGATAGCCATGACACGAAAATATTGCCTCCGCTACTAGGCAAAGAGCTCGGATTGACACTGATAGAGCAAGCCAGAGATGGTCCACCTGTAATCTCACCACAATTTGTACAGACCACTGGTGGTGTATCTGAACTACCGCCGGATAGAGCCGGATTGAATGATATCCAACCCAAAACTATGCCTCCCCAGGCATAACCTACAAACTGACCACTAGCTGGAATAAAAGTAGCTCCACCGCTACCGTTGGAAACACTGGTTGGGAAATACTGATTGTCGGAAAGTTGGATACAACCATCCCAGCCATCTGTACGACCTTTGCCTACGACAGCCCTAGCCCAACCAGTAACAGCTCCCGTAGAAGTACTGACATGAGCTTGGGTTGTGCCGACGCAACCAGCCAGATCTCCATCTTCGAAGCTGATCCAGCCGATATTGCTAGACCAAGCGTAGCCACCAAAATTACCGAATGGGTCAATGGTAACAACATATGCGGCGCCAGAACCAGCCTCCGAGTTTGCGGAGTTGAAACTAATCCAACCGATATTGCTTGACCAAGCCCAACCAGAAAGGTCGGCGGCATTGGCAGGAATGATATTTATGGCAAAAACAAAACAAACGGCGAGAAAAAATATAGAAAAGTATTTACTCATGTTTTTGAGATTCCACTACATCAGTAGTTTAACTCAAAATAAGCAACCAGTATAGACTCAAAATTAAGATATGGGGATAAGAGCAGGAAGAGCCCCAGAATACTCTTTTTCCAGCCCTCTCGTGACTCGCGTCGGACGATTGTAAGTTTCGTGAGGCTCTTACTTAACCCATTCCTGGATTATGAGCATTGACTTCCCTGCCGTCATTTCCTGCCATATCTCTTCTGTTATAAAAGGCATGAATGGATGAAGAATAATCAGAATGTTTTTCAGAGTATGGCGCAATAGATGTTTTCGAGATAGCTTCTCAATTTCAGAACCATTCCTGAAGATAACCTTGCTCTCTTCAATAATTTTGTCCGCCAAAGTGTGCCATACAAAGTGATATATCTTCTCGGCGGCAATGTAAAAACAGAAATTATCCATATCCTTGACAATATCGGCGATCAAGTCTTTCTGTTCTTGGTATAGTTTGACATCTTCTTGTTCGTATTTATCAAAATGCTCGTCACAGGAGAGTCCTTCGGAGTTCTCCAAAACAAACCGGGCTATATTCCATATTTTATTGGAGAAATGCTTGTAACCACGAATACGATCTTCCGAGAGAGCAAGCGAAGTTCCTGGAGTATTGCCTACAATAAGCCCCATTCGTAGAGCATCCGTGCCATATTTTGCCGTGATATCTAGGGGGTTGATAATATTGCCTTTGCTCTTGCTCATCTTCTCCCCCTTGGCGTCCAAAACCAAACCATGAAGATAGACGGTTTTGAATGGAATCTTGCCTGTCACATACAGTCCAAGCATTATCATTCTGGCCACCCAGAAGAAAATAATTTCTCCGGCAGTTTCCATGATATCGGTCGGATAAAAATCTTTGAAATCTGAACTATCCGGATATCCGAGAGTGGCAAAAGGCCATTGACCTGAAGAAAACCATGTATCAAAAGTGTCTCTGTCTTGGATCAATTCCCCGCCGCACTTGGGGCATTTGACCATTTTGTCTTCTAGATCAACAAAGCCGTCATCGCATGTATTACACAGTTTGGCTGGAATGGGAATGCCCCAGACAATTTGCCTGGATATATTCCAGTCATTTATATTTTGGAGCCATTGAATGGTAATTTTTTTGTAATATTCGGGAATGTATGTGATATCACCAGAATTGATTTTCTTCAAAGCTTCGTTAGCGAGAGGTCTCATCTTGATGAACCATTGGCTTCTGATTTGTGGTTCTATGGTGGTGCCACATTTGTAGCAAGTTCGGATAATGTGCTTATAATCAGTTTCAATCTTTTCCAAAAGGCCTTTTTGTTTGAGCTTGTCTACAATCAGCGGTCTGGCTTTTTTGATGTGGATTCCACTAAATTCTCCAGCAATGGGCAGAAGTTTGCCGTTTTCATCTATAATTTGCTCCTTGTCCAAACCGTGTCTCTCGGCTATGGCGAAGTCTACCGGGTCATGCCAAGGAGTGATGGTCATGGCCCCCGTGCCAAAGTTCATATCAATAGCTTCGTCTTTGATGATGGTGGCGGTGATGGGGCCATTTATCCATTCTAGGGGAATTTCCTGGCCATCTTTGTACTTTGCGTATCTCTTATCGGATGGATGGATGACCACATATTTGTCGCCAAATTTGGTCTCGGGTCTGGTCGTGGCGATCGTGAATGGTCCGTACTTCAAATAATAGAGTTCGTCCGTCTTTTCTTCATCTTTGATTTCCAGATCGGAGAAAGATGTCTGATGTTTGGGGCACCAGCTGACTATCCTTTTGCCTCGATATAGCAGTCCATCTGTCTCCAGTTTTTTGAAAGTGTTATAAACAGTTTTTACTATATCTGGATCAAGAGTGAACTTTTCCCGCGACCAGTCGCATGAGGCGCCCAGACTGCGGATCTCTTTTTTGATATTACTTGAATTGGTTAGGGTAAAATCTAAGATTTCTTGATAGAGTTTGTTGGACTCCATCTCAAAACGGCTTCTACCTTCTTTTTCCAGCTTCTTCTCATAGACCACTTGGGTTTCAAATCCAGCATGATCAAGACCAGGAAGCCAAAGAGTCCTGAATCCACGCATCCGCTTGTATCGGGTCATAATGTCCTCAATAGTCATAACTAGAGCATGGCCGGCATGCAACGAGCCATTGGCGTTGCTAGGTGGCATGATGATGCAAAAGTTTTTGTCTTTGCTTGGCGAGCCCTTGGTGACAGGAATATTATCGGGATTAAAAAAACCACTATTCTCCCAGAGTTTGTATATTCTCGGTTCGGTCTCCCCAGGGTCATAAGGCTTCAAGAATTTGCCATTCATGGTCATAGGGTATCAAAAAAGACCTGAAGATGCATCCTTTTTGAGACTTTTTATTCTCAAATTTTATACTTACTGACCTTCACCCAACTCCCGTCTAATATGGTATGATGTGTGGATGAAAACATCACATCATCACCCTTCTCGAGCTATGTCCCAGGATGAGCTCGAGAAGCGCCGTATCAAGGCGGCTGGTTACT
>Ga0209542_10000640_pt1 | contig 83958 bp, 75 predicted proteins | sample RifCSPhighO2_01_FD_184028 | JGI IMG/M metagenome (GOLD analysis project Ga0209542, IMG submission 184028) | Soil microbial communities from Rifle, Colorado - Rifle CSP2_plank highO2_0.1 (SPAdes) (version 2) | ecosystem: Environmental > Terrestrial > Deep subsurface > Rock core/Sediment ...
AGGCCCCAAGAAGGTCTTTACATTTTTGGAAGTAGAAGAAGAATTTACAACAACAAGTGAGGCATTTTTGGCGGCAATTTTTTCAAAATGCGAATAAATGTACCGGAGCCTGTAGAAGTCCAGGCTAAAAGGGCTTATTGCGCGCTCTGCAAACGCAGCATAGGTGCCGTGGGAGATGTTGATTTGATTTTTCCCTACAAGGTTCCAGCAGAACATCCCATTGGAAAATATCCGCGCGTCAGGGTAGTTTTTTTTGACAAATTCGCCGAGCTTTTTGGCCCTTTCAGGTTCGCGCAAAAGCGGGTTTAATGTATCCCCGAGCTCTTTTTTGTGCGAGTGGTAATCGACTATTTCAAGGCTTTTAAACACTTTTGAGAGGTGCTGCGCGTAAACTTCAACTCCGCCTCTAACTTCGCCAAGTCCTGCGTGGGATAGGAAGAGTTTCATCTTCTCGCCCCTCTATTGTAGATAAAAATAGCTCGAAAAAAACCTATAATTAAAAATTCCCAATAAATTAAATGTTTAATATAAGTTAAAAATAGAAAATATATCTCCTGAAATGTAAAATTTTTATCAAGCTTGAAGATCGATTCCTTTGAAGAAATTGTATATAATAAATATATACCTAATCCCAGGATAATTGCTATAGCCAAAAGAAACTGGAAAGATAACGAAATATTATTACTTAACAGAAAAATAAGTAAAACAAAAGGACCGTTAGCTAATAATGACTTAAACAAATTTCGAAAAATAGAATAACCAATATAATTAAAATATTTCGAATTATGCCTAAAAAGACAAACCCATTCATTATGTAAAGCAAATAAATAATTGAAAGTTGATAGTGGAGGATACTTTCGCAAGGGGTGATATATAATTGCGTCTTCTGCAAATGCAATATCCCCAAAGTCCATTGCGCGGAATGCAAATTCGCTATCTTCGCGCCAAAAATTCATTTTCTCATCATACCAGCCGGCCTTTTCAATTATTTCCTTCCTATAAGCGCTGTTTGCCCCGGTAAATTTCCCCCCGCCCAAATTCTGCGGGGCATTTGTAAATAATTTACGCCCAGTAGATGGTTTTCCGGGTTCGGCTGGGATTATTTTCCCTTCAACCCCGATAACAGTTTCATTTTCAAATTTTTCCAAAATGCCTGCAAGCCAATTTTTATCGGCAATGCAATCGTTGTCCGTAAAGGCGATTATTGGGGAGGAAGAGTTTTTTGCGCCAAGGTTTCTTCCTGCCGCAAGGCCTGAGGGGTTTTGCCGCACGTATTTTATTTGCCCAAATTTACTTTTTTTCCCTTCAACAAGCCCTTGCAAATCATCTTTTGATGAGCCGTCATCAACTATTATTATTTCATAGTCCGTTGGCTTCAGGCCCTGGTTTATGAGGGCATCTATTGAGCGTGAAAGAAGCTCAGCCCGATCCCTGCTGACAACTACAACTGAAATTTTAAGGGGCATTATCCACCAATCCATTTGTATATGCGCAGGCTGTTTGGCTCTTTTGTTTCAAAAACCAGCGACAGGCCCTGCTTGTTGTTTTTTACAAAATCCTCGATTCTCTTTCTTTCCGCATCTATTGAATCCTGCCTTGTCCCGGAGTTGTCCTCAAGGTTTGAGTAGCGCAGTTCAAGAATATAGGTGTTATTGTCAAGTTTTTCTAGCAAATTCAACTTATCGCCAGTAGGCCCGATGTCTGAAACCGGCGCTATGTTGAGGTAGCGGGTTCTTTTAAGATCCCTTGTCAGTGAATAGATACAATCATCAGAACTACCAATTACAAGCGCATCCTGTGGCACAACGGAGCGTATCTGCTCGTATGTTTGGGAGCGCGAAGTTGTAAGGTTTGAATGCATCGCAGATCCGAACACTGCGCCTGCGGCAAGAACTATTAGCGCAGCGGCAAAAACTGCATTGCGCGGTAATTTCCATTTTGAAAAAGCATAATCGAGCATTGAAGAGTAGGGGATTATTAGGATCCCGATTAGCGGAACAAGGTAGCGCAGGCGAGCTGTGAGGGTAGTTGCTGCTGAAAAATCAAATGCCAAAAAATTTGTAAATCTGGCATTTAGTATTAAGTATGCTCCCGCAAGGAGCACAAATTGCAGCAAGTACTTGCGCTCTTTTGAAATAAAAGGCGAAGCTAGCAAAAGCGGCGGAAGCAGAAGTAAAAGCAGAGTGTATAGAATTAGGGTGTGGAGCTCTGTTGAGAAAGCCGCTACAATTGTTGAGAGTAAAAGCGATTGTCCCGCCCCATACCCTGTACTAAGCGGCCCTGAGTATGCGTAAGTATTGAAGGCCATTATTAGCACTACTACCGGGATAAATCCCGCTGCAAGTTCGAGGAGTTTTTTGCGGTCTGAAAATAATAGGGGAAGCGAAAAAGCCGCAAACCCTGCTATTGCCTCGTAACGTACAAACATTGCAAGGCCAAAGATTGCCCCTGAAATAAAATTTGAATTACGCGTGTTTTTGATGTAGAAGTAAAATGCCGCTAAAAATGCAGTGAGCACTAGGAGTTCGCTGTAGAGCGTGCGCGCTTCCCAGAGCATTACCGGCATGAAGATGTAAAGTATTGTAAAGCGCGGGTCAATTGAGAGTTTTTTTAATATTAGGTATAGGAGTATTGCGTTGAGAATATGGATTAGAAGCCCTGAGAGCATTACTCCATCTAGCCCAAAGAAGGTGAAGGGCAAAAGAAACACTGATTTGCCAAAAAATTGTGCCGCAACATAGCCCTGCTGGTTGTATATGGTTGATCTGCATGCAAGCTCCGGGTTTTGCTCCCCTATTTGCCCCTCATGCAAAAGCAGGGAATTTTTTAGAAGCGTGTGCTCGTCTATTGAAGTAAAGTAAGAGGGATAAAATGCAAAGAAAATTGCGGCAAAAACAACCAAGGCTATTGCTACATAAGATTTGTCTGCCGGAAAATCCATAGAACCACTTTTGCCCACATAATAGCCTTTTTTGGGCATATAAAGCATTTGGTGCTGTGCAAGCCTGCAAAACCCCCTCAAGCCAGGCCCAGGCTTTGACGGCTCAAAAGTGCCTATGACAATTTGGGGTTTGTTTTGCAGGCTCAAATTCACAAAAGCAGGTTTTAATTTCCTCTTTCTTGCAAAAGGATCCTTTTCGCAGCCTCAAGAACATCTTTTTCCACAAAATCCGGCTGGACTGAGTACTCATTATCTTCCCCGCCATAGCCTGTTTTTACAAGTATTGTTTTGCAACCCGCATTTTTACCTGTTTGTATGTCAACTGTTTTGTCCCCCACAATATAGCTGTTCTGCAAATCTATTTTGAATTTTTTTTGAGCATCTTTTAGCATTCCAATAAGCGGCTTTCTGCAACTGCACGCTCCCGAAAAATCCGGGTGGTGGGGGCAGAAATAAATTGCGTCAATTTTTGCCTCTTTTTTTGCAAGAGTGCGCTTTATGTAATTGTTCACTTTTTCCACATCGCTCTCTTTGCACATTCCCCGCGCAACAACGGATTGGTTTGAAATTACAATTACCCTAAAACTTTTATTTAGGAGCGCTATCGCCCTTGCGGCCACAGAAATTATTTTTGCATCTTCAAATTTTGAGAGGTGCCTTGCATCTTCAATTATTACCCCGTCCCGGTCAAGGAATACCGCCTTATTTTTCAAACGTCTCACTTTCCACCATCTCGCAGATCACATGGTAGAGCACAAGGTGCATCTCCTGGACCCTCGGGGTCGAATCTGAAGGGACATGTATTGAAAGGTCTGCTAGCTTCGAACATTCATTTTTACCAGAACCCGTGAAAAGAATCGAATAAACCCCTTTTTCCTTTGCGGCTTTTAGGGCCTCTATTATATTTTTTGATTTCCCCGAAGTGCTGATTGCGATCAGGACATCGTTTTTTTTGCCAAGGGCTTCAACCTGCTTTGAGAACACCAGATCAAATGAATAATCATTTCCAATTGAAGTGATGTTTGAAGTGTTTGCGCAAAGGGAGATTGCGGCAATTGGGGCCCTCTCTTTTAGGTACCTGTTGATGAATTCTGCTGCCAAATGGTTTGCATCGGCTGCGCTTCCTCCGTTTCCGCAAATGAGCATTTTGCCGCCGGATCTTATGGAGCTTATTATTTTTTCCACAGCTTTTAGGGTTGAATCTAAAGCCTGCTTATCTGCAGAGATTTTTTTTGCAACTTCTATGTGAGAGCGAATATTTTTCTCAAAAACATTGTTATCCATCATTAAGCCTCCATGTTTCAAGCCCCTTGAATTCCAATGAAAACGGCACATTTCTTGCCCCAAGCGACTCTAACTTTTCTTTCACTGCTATTTCTTTGTCCGGATAGCAGTAAAAAAGCATATAGCCCCCTCCGCCGGCGCCGGTTATCTTCCCCCCAATCGCCCCCGCAACAAGTGCGGCATCATATAATTTGTCGATGAATGGGGTTGAAATAAGCTGGCTGTATTTTTTCTTTTCTTCCCAGCCTTTGTGCAAAAGGCCCCCAAACTCTTCCAGGTCGCACTTTTCAAGCGCGGATTTCATTTCAAGGGTTATTTGCTTGGCAGCATCAAGCGCCCCACTAACTCCCTTTTCCCCTCCAACATATGATTTTGTCTGGTCTGAGATTATATCAGATCCGTTGTTTTGCCTCTTTGAGGTGAAAACCAAAACCATGTTCTTTTCAAGTTCATTTAATGTCGGGGCGCTAAGATTTAGGGGCGATACATTCACTTCGCCTTTTTTGAATTCAATAAAATTCACCCCTCCGTATGCGGATGCGAATTGGTCCTGCTTTCCCCCCTTTACTTTTAGCTTGTTCCTCTCAAGGTCAAATGCGAGGTTTGCGATTTCATGGCGCGAGAATTTTTTCCCAAAGGCCTCTGCATATGCCCCGAGCAAAGAGACAAAGCCTGCAGCAGATGACCCAAGCCCGCTTCTTGGCGGGACGTCATTTCTGAAGAATAGTTCCATGCCGCTCTTTGGCCTCATTTCCAATAGGACAGTTTTTGCCAGGTCAAAATTCCCGTCTAAAACAATGTCTTCAATTGACTGTAAAATAAGCCCTTGGGATTCATTGGAATTTAGTTTTATGTGGTTTTTGCCGTGGGCTTTTAGGGAAGTGTAGGAGTATTGGTTAATGGTTGCGCTAAGAACGCACCCTCCTCTTTCTTCAGGGTACGGGGATACGTCTGTTCCTCCCCCCGCAAAGCTTATGCGCACAGGCGATCTGCTTCTTACCAGAACCATTGTCATTTTTGTGCTACCAATTCATTATAAACATTCAATGTGGCGGCCGAAATATTGCCCCATGAATACTTGCCCATAAGGGTTGAAGAATCGGCTGCAAGGGATGCCAAAAGGCCGGTTTTATTGAATGCAAGCGCTATTTTATCTGAAAGCTCCTCCCTGTTGCCGCTTTCAAATACCATTTTTTTGTTTAAAACAAGTTCAGGCAGGCCCCCAACATTTGAGGCTATTATTGGCTTTTCAAATGCAAGGGCGATGTTTCCCGGGCCGCTTTGCGCTGCAAATTCCTTGTATGGCAATATTACAATATCGGTTGCGGAAAAATAATATTTTATTTCAGAGGAACGGACATAACCCAAAAATGGCAAAATATGGCTATTTTGTGCAGCAGCCACGGCAAGGTATTGCTCGGTATTTTTGTCCCAGGGTTTTCCGGCAATTATTAAATATAGGTTTGGCACTTTTTCCCTAGCTTTTGCAAAGGCTACAATCAGATCCTCAACACCCTTATACTGCCTAATGTTTCCGAAAAATAAAATTACATTTGCCGCCTTCGGGATATTTAATTTCTCTCGGGCCTCTTTTTTTGGAATTTCTTTGTCCCTATAGAATGTGTAAATTCCGTGCGGGATGATTTCAATCCTTTTTTTGCTGATTTTAAATATTTCCTTCAATTGTTCTGCATTTGTTTTGGTGTGCACGATGAATTTATCAGGGAGCAAAAACATCACAGAGCACAAAAGAGCATCAAGCCACCCTGATTCGTGGCCCAGCACATTGTGCACTGTGCATACGATTTTTTTGCCGCGCAGCTTTGCAATCAGGGCAATTGGAAAGAAGATGTAAAATAGGTAGAATGTCCACCAGTGGAAGTGCAGGATGGGGCCTTTTGCCCCAAAGCCGGCTCCGATCCAGCTAAAAGGGTTCCACCACTGCAAGGTGTCGCGGATTATAATGTTTTTTGAACTTGGCCGTGAAAATACCGGGTCGTTTTCCTTTGTCCCCCCGCCTTTATACAAAAATTCCGGATAGATGTCTGAGAAGTTGTAGAAATTTATTTCAAGCGAAGAGGAAAGTGATTTGCACTGCTCTATGCAATAGTCGCTTACGCCTTTTATGGGTGGAAGCGTCCCTACCATTGTAATTGAATCCATAGGGGGTATTTTGTCCTTGCCCATAAATAAGCTTTTTGAAAATTATTTTTTGTAAAATTGCGCAATTTTAGAGCACACATACTCTATCTGATCGCCATTAATTCCGACAAACATTGGCAAGGATAGGCTTTGAGCGCAGAGCAGCTCTGAATTGGGGAAATCCCCTTTTTTATAACCAAGGCCCATGTAGGCCTTTTGCTCATGGATTGCAAGAGGGTAATTTATTGCGGTTTCAACCCCGTTATCTGAGAGGAATTTTGCAAGCTCGTCGCGCTTTTGCGCCTTAATTGTATAGAGGTGGTAGATGTGCTTTGCCCCTTTTGGCGCAATTGGAACTTGGACTTGTTCTATTCCCTTTAGAAGTGAAGCGTATTTTTGTGCGGCTTTTATGCGCTCATTATTCCACGCGTCAATGTATCCGAGTTTTGGCAATATCACTGCCGCCTGGATTTCATCAAGCCTGCTGTTCCAGCCAAGATACTCATACATGTATTTTCCGCTCTGGCCGTGGAACCTTATCTTGCGGAGTTTTTCCGAATAGCGTGTGTCGTTGACAAATACCATGCCCCCATCTCCATAGCACCCGAGGTTTTTTGTCGGGTAAAAGCTTGTGGCATTGAGCTGCCCAAACGAGCCGCATTTTTTCCCGTTAAGTTCAGCCCCGAAGGCCTGGGCGCAATCTTCAATTACAAAAAGGCCATGCTCTTTTGCAATTTCCATTATTTCTTTCATTGGCGCGGGGCAGCCAAAGAGATGGACGGGAAGGATTGCCTTTGTTTTTTTTGTTATTTTGCCCTCAATCTGCTCCGGGATAATATTGAAAGTTTCTTTGTCGACATCGGCAAAAACCGCTTTTGCGCCAACATGCGCTGTTGCTTCAACATTTGCCGCAAAAGTGAAAGGCACCGTGATTACTTCGTCCCCCTTGCCAATATCTAGGGCTGCAAGGCAGAGTTTTATTGCATCAGTGCCGTTTGCAACACCAACAGCATCAGGAGTTGTTATATAGGAGGCGATTTTTTTTTCAAGCAGGTTTACATGCTCGCCCATTATAAGGTGGCCAGAATCTATTATTTTTGAAATCGAATCCATTATTTCCTGCTTCAGAGGGGCTTCCTGTGGCCTTAAGTCTACGCGCGGGACTTTTAATTTTTCCATCAAATTGATTATTTGATGATGGATTTAAATAGCCTTTTTGGTACAAAGCAGCGTAATTCCGGGGGAGAAGAGTTGCGGAGAAATTCTCGAGAGCAAATAAGGTTTTATTTTAATTAAGGGAAGGGTGAATGCCCACTTGTGGGAATAGTCCTGCACTATTAGCCCTTTTTGTTTCAGGGAATTTTCAAGCCCAATTTTTGTGAAGAAGCGTATATGTGGGTTTGTCAATTCGGAGGAATTTTTATACCACCTTGTTTTCAAAATTCCTTTTCCTAAAATATACCCTGCAATGTCCAGTAATGTAAATTCGTTTGGAACATGCAGCAAAACAAGCCCCCCGGGTTTTGTAACACGCACAATTTCTAAAAGAAGCTGGTTGGCATTTGTTATGAATTCCAAAACATCCTTGCATACAACAAGGTCAAAATAGTTGTCCTTGAACGGAAGCGGTTTTTCAAGATCGTGCAATTTTGCCAATAGGGAGTTTTTTTTAGCCCCTTCAACGGATTTTGAATTGGAATCTATTCCGGTTACTTCGTTTTGCACGGTGTAGTGCATTGTCAGAAGGCCGGTGCCGCAGCCGACATCGAGTATTTTTTTGCCGCCCATCTGCGGCAGGATTGAGAGGAATTCTGCAAGCACGCCCTGTGTGCCTTTTTCAGTGACTTTTATGTACTGGTCGTAGATTTCGGATGCCATTTCATTTGCACCAATAAGATTAACTCTACAAATAACATGTTTAAATAAGAATCTAATGCAAAAAAATATCCGTGGTCGTATGAAAGTTGCAATTCTCTGCCCCAGAACCCCAAGGCTAAATTATGGCGGCCTTGAAAATTACACAATGCGCCTTGCTGGACGCCTTTGCTCTAAAGGCGAGCAAGTTGAAATCTATACCACTTCTAGTGACCCGAAAAATTATGTGGCCGGCAAAATCAAAGTGCGGGAATTTGGGGTTTTTGCGCCAAATGAGAGTTACTTTTTCTCCCTTCCGGCCTTTTTTGAATTGCAAAAAAGTGATGCGGATATCATCTACTCAGTTGGGTACAACAACCTTCTCACTTTTGCGGGGATTTTGGCAAAAAAGAGGGGACAGAAATTTGTTGTCTCGATAAACCTTAGCGGCGAACCACCTGGGATTAGAAAGGTGCTGAATTTTTTTTACGATGTTGCAATGAATCTGCTTGCAACAAGAATTGATGCTGTTGTGTGCGTTTCTGAATATGAACTCAGTACTTTTAGAAAAAGGCTCTGGGCAGTTGGGGCAGATAAATTCTCAATTGTCCCCATGGGAATTGATATTGAACCTATTAAAAAAGTGAAGGCGGGAAAAAAAGGGAACTACATACTCTCTGCAGGAAGGTTTGTACGGGTTAAGGAATTCCACAACCTGATCCCCTCGTTTGAAATTGTGGCAAAAAAAATCCCCGGCATAAAATTAGTGCTCCTTGGCTCCGGGCCCATGGAAGGGCAGCTGCGAGAAATGGCAAAAAAGAGCCGGGTTTCTGATAGGATCATTTTTGAAAAGAGCGTGCCGCTTGAGAGGATATCGGAGCTGCACAAAAAAATGAAGGAATCGCAAATGTTTGTGAACCTTGTTGATTGCGGCTATGAGGGGATAATTTCCTACGATGCAATTGCCTGTGAAGTGCCTGTGCTGCTCTGCGACCGGAAGGGAAAACTCGAATATGTCGAAAAGGGGTATGCGCAGGCAATTACAAACCCGCAGGATCACGTAGAGGTTGGCGCAAAAATAATCGAGATGCTGAAAAACCCCGCAAAATACACCCCAAAAAACCCCAAAATACATTCATGGGATGAAATTGCGCAAAGAATGCATTCTCTTTTCAAGGGTGTTTTGTAGAAAACTGATTTATAACTTATTCTTCTAAGCTTTCATCTATCTTTTATCCTTTTCTCAATATAATGAAACCATGCCCCGACAATTAAGAGTCATGCTTGATACAAGCGTTTATGAATTTCTGGTTCTTGATCGGTTAGATGACCTAACCAAAAAGATCGAAGAAGGGAAAATAATTGTATATGGCTGCAGCATTGTCAGAAAAGAACTTCGGGAAACTTCAAAAAGTGCAAAACTTAAAGGCAAAAGCTTTAGAAACGCCTTGTTATCAGCATACGACAGTGCCACAGATAAACATTCTTACCCTGCGGAAAGTATTGTAGACTTTATTGCTGAAGAGTACTGGAAAGAATATGAAGGCGGGATTTCAAAAAGAAAATTTATGAACGACTTTCGGATTGTTGCGCTCGCAAGCATTCACAACCTCGATATAATAGTTTCTGAAGACAACCACTCTATGAAATCAGGAATGGCAATTGAAACATATAGGAAAGTCAATCAGAGAAATGGCTTTAGAACCCCGGTTTTCTATTCTATAAATCAACTTCTGATTTAAGCTCAGCTTTCCTTTTTTTAAGATAAGATATAACACTGGGGCTGTTCTTAAACTTTTTAAGTTCGGCAAATGCCTTCTTAATTCTGGCAAGTTGCTCTTTGGAATATTCCTTTTCAACTGTCTTCTGATACATCAAACCACTGCACTAACACTATTGGGCTAAAAACTATATAAAAGTAACTAAGCCCCCATTGCCCCACAAGTACCAATATAAAGGTTATCAGGAACATAATTGGATAATCTTTGCAGGTTTTGAAATGGCATCTGACAAATACAGGGTTTTGACAAATTGCAGGGTCTGCGGCGGGAAAAAACTGCAACAATACCTCGACCTTGGCAAAATGCCGCTTGCAAATAATCTAATTACAAAAAATGAAATTGCTGCAGAGGAAAAATTCCCCCTGCAGGTGCTCTATTGCTCAGGTTGCTCCTTTTCCCAATTGAGCATTATCGTAAACCCGGATATCATGTTCAGGAACTATGTGTATAGGTCCTCCATTTCAAAATTTTTCCAAAACCACTGCAAAGAGTGGGCAAGCGAACTAAATGAAAAGCTGCTTACCAAAGATGACCTTGTAATAGATATCGCAAGCAATGACGGGTGCCTGCTTCAAGAGTTCAAAAGGGAAGGCAACAGGGTTTTAGGGATTGACCCTGCAATAAATCTTGCAAAAATTGCAAACGAGCAGGGGATTGAAACTCTCCCCCAGTACTGGAACCCAAAACTTGCCGAGAAAATTGTGGAAAAGTACGGAAAGGCAAAGGCAATAATTGCGGTGAACGTATTTGCCCATATCGATGATTTGCATTCAATGGTTGAGGGGGTAAATGTCGCTCTTGCAGATGGCGGGTATTTTATGATAGAATCCCCGCACCTTCTTAGCCTTATTAAAAAAACCGAATTTGACACCATTTACCACGAGCACCTCTCATACCTAATGGTGGGGCCACTGCAAAAACTAATGGAGGGGCACAAGATGAGGATTGCAAAAGTGAAAAAGTACGATATCCACGGAGGGTCGATTAGGATGTATGTGGAAAAAGAATCATCCCCTAACACTTCTGATGGGTCAGTGCAGCAAATAATCAGGGAAGAAAAAGATGCCGGGCTTTATGAATTTTCAAATTACATAAATTTCAAAAACGATGTTGAAAAAATAAAAAAAGACTTGACAACTCTGTTAAAAAAATTAAAAAAAGAGGGGAAAACAATTGCCGCCTTCGGGGCCTCGGCCAAGGGCAATACCCTGCTCAATTACTGCAACATCACAACGCAGATAGATTGCATATTTGACGACACGCCCCAAAAGATCGGAAAGCTCTATCCCGGGGTGCACATACCGATTGTTGCGGGAAGTGAACTTTTAAAAAGAAAACCTGATTATTTGCTCTTGCTTGCATGGAATTTTGCAAAGGAAATTATGCAAAAGACCTCAGAATATAAGAAGGCGGGCGGCAAATACATTATACCAATACCAAAAGTTGAAGTGGTGGAGAAATGAAAATCAGAAGCAAGGACGAGCTTGAATATATTGTGAGGGCGCAGCACGAGTACAAGGATGCGCGCGGCAGCATTGATTATTTTGTTTTGCCGCAGCCAATCCACTGGGTGGGGGTAATAAAATCAAAAAAAGGGAGCATTAGGGCAAACCACTACCACCCAAAGCAGCAGCAAAAATGCCTAATACTTTCAGGCAGCTGCATCTGCCTCTATAAGGACCTCGATGCCCCAAATTCCCCTATATACCACCACCTGGCAAAAGAGGGCGACATGGTTGTAACAGAACCACGCGTTGCGCACGCCGTAATATACCGCGAGGAGACGCTTTTCCTAAACCTTGTAAAGGGCGAGCGCGACCCGACAAATTACGGCAAGCACACAATCCCGCATGAAATAGTGACGCAGAAGGAAGCGGAAAAATACTTGGGGATGTACCGGTAAAGTAGCCACACTTACATTTACCTTCTACTTTTTCTTCTCGCCTAGTCCATTTCTATGTAATCCAATGTGTTCTTTACCTTCGATTTCTTCCAAATTTGAAATGTCATTGTTGTACTTGTCGTGATCTTTGTGGTGAATATGATATTCTGGCCGTGGCCATCGGCCATTGTATTTTTTCCAAATCCACCTATGAATTAAAGTGCCTGTATCATAATCTTCGAGTTTTATTTCCTTTTTGTAGAAACACATATATCCGCCTAAATATGGATTGATAATTGCAAGTCGGTTACCAATTGGAGTATATGGAAAAGGAATGCTTATTCTTTGCCATTCGTTTCTGATAGTTGCCTTTAATGCATCCATTTTCTTAGAATATTCTTTTTCAAAATCTGTCAATTTTTCTATTTCTTTTTTTTTCTTGTTTTGTTTTTTCTTTAATATATCTATTTCTTCACGCATTTGTTCTAGCTCAATTTGTTTATTTTTAATATCTAAACTTTTATTCTTAAGATAAAAAAACATCGCGCCTGCGACTATTACAACAAATAATAGTAGCAAGAATGTACCTGTCCCTAAAATTACAAAAATTAACGTATTGCCATCATCTATCTTTTTTTGAATAGCTTGCTCCGCCTCTATTATTTGAGCTTCATTTTTCGAGTAACATTGGTTCTGTATGCAATAGTTACTGCCACATTCAAAATCCGTATTGCAAGTTTCACCATCATTTTTTCCTTTGCATTTGTAAGTATTAACTGTGTGGATTTTTGCCTTTGATTCTTCAGAGTCATGATAAACAAATTCATAATCTGATCTGCTTAATGTCCAACTACAGGATTGGTTTGGATTAGATGGCGCAGGCAATTGAATAGAACTTCCTGCCGGAACGGTTGCTATTAAACTGCTTATTCTGGGCGTATCAACACACTTATGAAATTCTGTAAAAACTTTGACTTCTACTTTTATGGCTACTGGATTGGGGTTAGATAACTCTGCATGTACATCCCAGCCACACTTTTCACAAGTGTAAATAGGCTCCTTTAATAGATTGCCCTGATTGTCAAAAAGCATTCGCTTACTAACCGAATCAACAATTATCGATTTGTCAAGGTATTGACATTCTTCAGCCGAAACAAAAATTGAAATAAAAAGCAGAAATATTATAGTATTTTTCATGCAGTAAATATCTCCAAAACCATTTAAGAGTCTTTTTAATGAATCTAAACACATATTTGAATTAAAAAAGAGCCTTTCAACCCTTCAAAAAATAAAATACGTTGCCTCTAAACCCAACATCAATCCCTGACACGCCTCTTCTCAAGCGCGGGTATGTGTGAGGGGGTTAGGGAGTAGTACTTTTTCCCAAGGGATTCGCCGAGTGAAATTATTGCTTCTGTGTCTGCAACTGTTTGCGCGTAAAATGATTCAAAATCCCGGTCCTCAAAAGCAGATGGGTGGGTGTCCACCAGCGTTTGGGTGAGGTCGTCATAGTGCGTGGTTTTTGCATGGCCCCAATACATCCTGTCGCCCTTTTTCCTTCCGTCACAGCCGATAATATACATCTCATCAGCTCCTGATGAGGCAACAGGCAGCATCCAGCCCGTGAGGCTGTTGTTGGTAAGTGTCACATAATAGTTTTGGGGCGAAACAATGTTGGGGCCGCCCAGTATTTTGATAGGAATGCCAACAATCCGATCTTCAAGTGAAGGGTAGCGCGCAACCATTAACGGCACCACATCAAACCTTGCGATTGCAAACATTTCCCTGCACTCCTGGCGCATCTTTTCCCGAAATTTTGAAGCGTAGCGTGAAGGGCCTACATGGTAGACAAAATCCCCGAAAACTATTGCGCGCGGCTTTATGCGGCCCATTATTTTAGGGTCGTTGATTATTGTATTTGCAACAATGCCAAAGCCGTCTGAAAAATCAAAATCTTTTGCGGCGGCAATTGAAGGGCCTGTTCCGCAAAGGTATGCCTTTTTGGATTTTTTTATTTGGGTGATGAGTTTTTGGAAGTTGCTTTTTGATTTTTCAAGCAAGGAATTTAATGCCGCACGCCCCACGGTTGCATTGTAGAGCCAGATGTAGTTTCTTGATTCGGTTACAAGAAGATAGGAAGGGTCTACTATCCAGATTTTATCCAAATTCAAAAACCAATTTGGGATGCTGAAGAGTTCTTTTGCTTGCCACAAAAGGATTGCATCGGCTTTTGGGAGCAGGTGGGCTAGCTCTTTTTCTTGGGCTGTGCTAACATTTGGGTTTGTCCCGATGAAATTTTGCTGCGGTAACGGAGCTGTGAAATCCGCAATTTTGGCTTTGGAAATTTTTTGGGAGAGCGGGACAATTATTTTTGGGGCAGAGAATTTGCTTTCCGGAAAATACCAGCTCGCCCTGTTCAATAGGTCTGATGCCTGGGCTTTTGTTTGCGCTGCCGGGTAGTAGAGAAGGTTTGCGATTGGTTTTTCGCCTTTTATTTTCCTTTGGGCAGAACCAACCCCCCGGAAAATTACATCAATTCCCCGGCGGCACAGAAGGGATACTTTTTCATAATCCATTTTTCAGCACCCAGTTTTTTAGAGCTGCCCGCCATTGACATCGATTATTGCGCCGTTCACATAATTTGCTTCTTCACTTGCCAAAAATACTATCACGTTTGCGATCTGCTCCGGTTTTGCAATATAGCCAAGCGGTATTGCTTTTTTGGTGGCTTGCTCTTTTTCAGGGGTCAATACGCTTCTTAGCATCGGGGTGTCTGTTTGGCCTGGGGCAATGCAATTTACATTTATCCCAAATTCACCAAGTTCGTATGCGAGCTGGCGTGTTAGGCCGATTATTGCGGCTTTTGCGCAAACGTAATGCACGCCTGCAAACCTGCTCTTGGAGCGCCCTGCAATGGAGGAGATGTTGATTATTTTTCCCGCCCTTTGCTTTTTCATTATAGGGACGCTGTGTTTGCATGCAAGAAAGTAGCTTGTCAGGTTATTTGCAATCATAAATTCCCATTCACTGAGAGGGATTTGATCAACCTTTCCGGGCTTTACAATCCCTGCGCAGTTTACCAAAACATCTATTCCGGAGTGCTTTTTTATAATTTCCCCGCACATTTTTTTAACTTCTTGTTCGGCTGAGAGGTCGCACTTGTAGGAAAATGCGCCCTGCCCTTTTGCGCTCAATTCTTTTGTTCTTTTTTCCGAGCCGCTTCTTGAAACAAAATAAGTGATATATCCAAGTGAGCAGAATTTTTCCGCAGCAGCAAGGCCGATCCCACGGCTAGCTCCTGTAACTATTGCAACTTTTTGGCCCATGGTTTTGATCCCTTCCGACTTTGCAAATCCTGCAAAAACAAAAAATTTATTTTTTTAATTTTTAATGATTTTATTTTAGGTATATGTGCGGCATGTCGCGGCTTCCGTGGGCTAGGCGGATGCCGGGCTCTTTACTTGTGCAAACAATCATGTGCGGCGTGCCTTTTGGCAAAAACACTACATCGTTCTTTTTTGTAGAAATTACTTTTTCTGACCCGTCGGGGTTTTTTATGTGCCAATCAAAGCTCCCTTCAAGAACTATCCACCACTCATCCTTTGTTGCGTGGTAGTGGTACCTGCAGCCCTCTTCTTTTCCCTGGCAAATAAGCGCTGCCTGGTCCGAATCTGAATAGACCAAAAGGTATGACCACGGGGCCTTGCCCATTTTGTTTTTTATTTCATCTAAATTTGACAGGGTTTGGTTTGGGAGTTTCCCTTCGAATTTTGCAACCCCGTCACCTTTCATTATTTTTTCCACATCAGAATCAATGAAGGCGATCTGGTCGCTATAGTAAAAATTGGGCCTGTTTTTTAATGTGTGGCGGTGGGATAGGTAGGCTTCCACCAAATAGAGCTCTTCCCAGTTGTCAATATCGAGCCCCTCGATTTTATTTATCGGGAAAAGCCCGACTTTTCCGCAATATGTCGGCCCCTGCTCTTTGGGGTCGTCGCGCTCATAAGAATCCATAAAGCTTTTTGTCTTCCAGCACGTGAGTGCCCAGCTTGTCAGCTGTATCGGGTTTAGGCTCTGGGTGGGGACTTTTACAACAGGGTCAAAGTTCACGGGCTTTTCATCAACATAGGATTCTACGTACTCTTCAATTACCGAAAACATTGAATCGTATTTTTCCTGCTCCATTTTTTCTACAAAATTTTTTATTGTTTGGGGGGTCATCAGTGGAGAAGTTGTGTGCACCAAAAACAGGTGCTCGCATCCGACATTTTTCATAAAATCGTAAAGGAAGTGGTCGTGTGTTTGGCACCTGTCGCCGTTGCAGGTCCTTGATTTGCTCTTCATTGTGCAGGCAAGCCCGCCGTGCTTGGGGGAGCGCTTGTAGAATTTGACACCGTACTTATCTGCAATCCCCTTGAAAATATCGTGAGGGGAATTGATGTAGATTTCATCAAACACCCCGGCTTTTTTGCACGCATCAATGACATAATATACAAGCAGTTGGCCGTTTACCAAAAGCAGGTTTTTGTCCTTTATCCTCGTGCTCTCCAAAAGCAGGGGTATCATGGCGACTTTTTTTGGCATAATCAGACCTTGGGGGTTTTTAGGAGATAGTGGAACTGAGTGTTTAAAAGCTTATTTTGGGGTTTTTGTTTGCACATTGTACCAAAAAGCTTCAAGCAAAAGAAGGGGGCATTTACTAATAGGAGTATATCTACTATTATCAGTGGGTTCAATTCCAAATAAAAAGGACAAGGCGGTTGTTTGAAACTAAATATTGCTCTGCTCGGCTCTTCATTTTATTATGCGGTAAATATGCTCTCCTTGCGCCTCTTTGAGGTCCTCTCAATGTGGCTCATTATAAGGCTGCTGCCGTCCCAAGATATTGCCCTGGTGGGGGCTTCGCTTGGGTTCATTGCGCTTCTTAATGCAATAAATTTTTCGCCGTACAGAAGGATTTACAAAAGTTTTGATGCGCTCCAAAGCCGCCTCAGTGAGCACATTTCCTCTTATGTAATGTTTTGGGCAATACAATCTGCGGCAATGCTCTGCCTTGCACTTTTAGCCGGGCTCTTTTACATCTCTTTTGGCTTTGGAGCGCAAATACTTGTTGTAATGGCAGGGCTTGTTGTGGCTTATAGGTTTAACAGCCTGCAGCTGATTGTGCAGGAAGTGTTTTTTGTAAAATTCAAGCAAAAGCTTGCAACTTATTTTAATGCCGCTCTTACCGGGATTTTCCTTTTAGGCCTTGGGGTCCTTTTTATCTATCCGCAAATAGAAATTTATGTGGGGCTGATTGTTCTCAAGGCAATAATAACCGCGGTCGGGCTTTTTTTCCTCGCAGTGCCCGAACTCGGATTTAAGTTTTCAGTCCCGTCTGATTGGATTGTTCTTGTAAAAGATGCCCTAGCAGAATTTGCGCTCTATGACCATTTTATCGGAGCGGCAATTGATATCATCAACAGGGTGTTTTTATTCCTGCTTGGTTTTTTTGCGCTACATGGGGCGCTTGGGGATTATACAATTGCGCTAACGATAGCAAACTTGCTGACATTTGTCCCGCTGATAATCTACCGCACATGCATGCTTGCAATTTCAAGGTCCGAAACAAAAGAGGGGCTTGAAAAAATCCTCTCGGCATTTACAAAATACCTTGCAGTGGTTTCGATTGCCCAGTTCGCCGCCCTCTACTTTTTGCTAGGGGCAATCCTTTCAATATTGCGGCCGGGTGATGCGCAGGTGGTTTTCAATTACACATTAATGCTCTCGCTTGGGACTACAATAATGAATTCTGCCCATGCAGTGCACGCGGTTGCGCTTTTGAGGACAGATACGCGCAAGTACTTTTTGCACGTGATTGGCCCCATAACCGCATTTTCAATAGCAGGGTATTTTTTATCGGCAGCATATGAACCTGATTTGATAGGGGTTGTTTTTGTGCTCTGCGCAATTCTCTTTTGCCTGCTCTCATACACGCATGTTTTGGGCAATGCGAAAATTTCCATTAAAATGGCATTCATTTTGCAAGAGGAGAAGGAGGCAGTGGGGCATTTGCTCGGCAAATTTTTGAAAAAGAAAAGGGACAAGAAACAGCAAGCTTATTCAATGGGTAGCAAAATATTATTAGGAAAAGAGGGGCATGCTAATGCTTGAATTTGCAAAAAAAATCACGCTAAGGGCAGGGAAGATGCTCGCTTCGCACTACAAGAGCACGAATTTTGAGGTGGATTACAAGTCAAAATACGAACCTGTGATTAATAAGGACAGGGAAGTTGAGGAGTTTTTGAAAGGGCAGATCTGCAAAAAATACCCGGAACACGGGATTTTAGGCGAGGAAGGGACATCAATCGAATCAAAGTGCGAATACTCCTGGACACTCGATCCGCTTGACGGGACAATAAATTATATCCGCAGGTTTCCCTACTTTACGGTTTCGATTGCAGTCCTCAAAGACAACGAGCCCTACATAGGTGTTGTCTACAACCCTGTCAGCAAGGAACTTTTTTATTCGCAAAAAGGCAACGGGGCATTTAATAACGGCAGGAAAATACAGGTAAGCAAGGTGCAAGAGCTCGAGGGCGCATACCTCTCAACAGGGCTTCGCTACAAGCGCGGGGTCGGCCTTAAGGATTCGCTCAAAAAAATAATGAAGGTGATTGAAAGGGCGCAGGTTGTCAGAAGAACAGGCTCAGCTTCGCTTGATTTGTGCAATGTCGCGTCTGGTTCGTTTGACGGGTTTTTCATGTACGATGTGAAAAAGTGGGACATAATGGCAGGGGTGCTTTTGGTAAAAGAAGCCGGCGGGAAATATTATATGAGCGAAAAAAAGGACGGCAAGAGCATGGATGTTGTTGCGACAAACGGGTTCATACAAGATGAAGTCGAGAGGATTTTGAGGTGAAAAACATGGGGAAGCGAAAAATTTACGTCACGGATTATTTCAGGAGGCAGATAAATGTCAATGGGAAGCTGCTTGGGAAAAATATAGAGGTCATACTTCTCCAAGAGCTTGATGAAAAAAAACTTTTTCCCCAGATAGCCGATGCCGATGCAATAATTGTCGACAAAACCCCGCTTACCGGTTATACACTTTCAAGGGCCCCGAAATGCAAAATCATTGTGCGCCTCGGGGTCGGGTATGATAATGTCGACCTCAAGGCCGCAGGGGAAAACGGGATTTATGTTTGCAACGTGCCTGATTTTTGCACCCCCGAAGTTGCAGAGCACGCAGCGCTTTTGATGCTTGCGCTTTTGAGGAATTTTTCATCTTACGCAAACGCTCTAACTGGCGGAAAAACGGAAAACTGGAGCCCGCTGATTGCGCCCGATACAGTGCAGGTCCGCGGCAAAACAGCAGGAATTGTTGGGCTTGGAAGGATAGGCAGCGCATTTGCCGCAATTTGCAGAGGGCTTGGCATGCAAATAATTTACTATGACCCGCATGTGCCAAAAAATGAGGGCAAAAAATTCGGTGCTGCAAGGGCAGCGAGCCTAAAAGAGCTTTGCCAAAAATCCGACGTGGTATCTTTGCACGTCCCGCTAAATCATCAAACACAGCATTTAGCAGGCAAGAAATTTTTCAGGGATTTAAAGCGCGGCTCAGTGCTGATCAATACCAGCAGGGGGGGAGTTGTTGATACGAATGCCTTGCAGAACGCGCTTGAGAGCGGAATTGTTTCAAAAGCAGGGCTTGATGTGCTCGAAAAGGAGCCGATTGATTTTTCGCATCCCCTTTTTGCAAAGTGGCTCTCGGATAAAGAGCTGCAAAGAAGGCTCATTATAACCCCTCATGCGGCATTTTATTCGCTTGAATCGACGGAGGAAATAAAGCGCAAGATGATTGGCAACATCCAAAGGGTATTTGAAGGCAAAAAGCCGGTAAATTGCGTGAACCTGCAATATTATAAGGAAAAAAAGTGAATTGGGTTTCATTTGGGAAATTTACCTATTTAAAAAATCCACACGTCCCAGAGGCCCATAAAAATTGTGGTTTTTGGCAAATCGGGATTTTTTTGCAAAAAGGGTTTTTCAAAGCCCCCGCTTTTCTTTTTGATAGGATTGTACGGATTTTTCTATTCCCCTTTCAATTGTGGTTTTTGGCGAGTAGCCCAAAAGATCGGCCGCACGGGAAATGTCCGCGCATGTAATATGCATGTCTTCGGGGTTTTTTGCCAAAAATTTTATTTTGGCTTTTTTCCCGAGGTTTTTTTCGATTAAATTTACAACGCGCATGAGTGGGACTGTTTTTTGGCAGCCAAGGTTTATTATGTTAAAGCCGCCCTCAAGCCCTAAAGCGCGAACTATCCCGCTAACGGTATCTTCAACGTAAGTAAAATCCCTTTCCGCATCCCCCTGCCCAAAAATTTCGATTTTTCCCCCTTCTGAAATCATTTTTATAAATTTATATATTGCCATGTCCCGTCTCCCCCTCGGGCCGTACACTGTAAAGAAACGCAGGACAACTATCGGCATATTGTAGATCGCATGGTATGAGTGCGCGAGCGCTTCCATGCCGATTTTTGAAGCGGCATAGGGGCTTAGCGGAGTATTGGTTTGCATTGATTCATTGAATGGGGTTTTGTTTTTCCCATATACGCTCGAAGTTGAAGCCAGAATAACGTGCTTGATGTTTTTATCCTTTGCAAATTCCAATACATTGCTAGATCCTTCGATATTTACCCGCAGGTACTCTTTTGGGTGTTTTACAGAGTCGCGCACGCCTGTTTTTGCGGCCAGATGCACTATATGGGTGATTTTTTTATTCATTAGTTTTTCAAAAATTTTTTTATCTAGTATGTTCCCCTTTACAAAATCCCAGGAAGAGTATTTTTTTAAAAGCGCAATGTTCGAATCGTAGTATTTTTTATCATACATGCCGGAGAAGTCATCGACCCCCACCACTTCATGGCCATCTTTTAGCAAGGATTCGCATAGGTTTGAACCAATAAAACCACAGGCCCCGGTTATTAGGATTTTCATAGCAAAACACCCCTCTTCTTTACCCATTCAAGTGTTTGCGAAATTCCGCTCTCAAGGCTGCGTTTTGGCTCCCAATTGAGGAGTTTTTTTGCAAGCGAAATATCGGCAACAAGTCCCCCCATGTCACCCAAAAGGCGCTTTTCTTTTGTAAAATCTATTTTTCCCCCCTCGATTTTTTCAATAGCGCCAAGGACTTCCATCACAGTGCACTTTTTCCCGCTTGCAATATTTATTGCCGTCCCATTGCATTTTTTTGAATTTTGCATTGCAAAAAGAAATGCGCCTGCAATGTCTTTTATGTAAATGAAATCCCGGACCTGGTCACCCGAGCCGTAAATTATAGGTTTTTTCCCGCGCTCTATTGCGTCAATAAAAGCCGCAATGACACCGCCATCGGGTTTTTGCCCCGGGCCGTAGACATTGAACATTCTAAGCGAGACTGTCTCTATTCCGAAATTTTCCGAATAAATCGAGCAGTAGTGCTCTGCTGCTAATTTTGAAAGCCCGTATGGGCTTGATGGGCGAAGGTGCGAACCCTCTTTTTGGCGAAGCGTATTGTTGTTCCCGTACACGGCAGACGAGGATGCAAAAACCACTTTTTTTATTCCGTTTATCCTTGCAGCTTCCAGCACATTTACAGTCCCATTGATGTTGACACGGTTATATTCAAATGGGTTGAACATGGACTCTTTTAATGAGCGAAGGGCGGCAAGATGGACAATGCAATCAAAACCTTTTGTTGCGCCCTGCAGCGAATCTATGTCCAGGATATCGCACTTTAATTGATGCAAAGGATTTGCATTATAGCTTGGGGCCATGGCGTTTTTTGAAAGCGATACAACTTCATGCCCTGAGCGCGTGAATTCTTCACATACATAGCTTCCGATAAAACCGTTCCCTCCGGTGACCGCTATTTTCATATGATCCATTATAACTGGCAACAAAAATTGTTTTTAAGCAGTATGGGGACAAAAAGCCGCTAGGGTTGTACCAAAAAGCATGGCATTATATCTCGATTTTGGCAGGCGTCAGTAAAAAGAAGATAAAACCGACAAAGGAAACCAGCATATATCCGGAAAACAGCACAAGCAAGGAGAGGGCCACTGCGCCCTCTGCACCGATTGAAAAAAACGAGAGCAAAAATATCAGGATTGCATCGCGCGTCCCTACCCCTGAAAAACTGATCGGCAAAATTTCCGCAAGCGACATTATGGGGAAAATCATCAGCACGACCTGCAAGGGAAGGGCCATTGAAAGCGAGAGCGTGAGGATGTAGAATATAATGGAACTCAAAAACCAACAGACAAGGCCCACTAACAATGAGAGGGCAATTAGGAATTTATGGGATGAGATTGATTTGATCGAGGAAAAAACCTCCGAAAACCCGATTTTTACCCTCCCTTTTATGCTCTGGGGGACAATAATTTCAAAAAAGGGCCTCGCAGTTGCCTTCAGGTAATTTTCATTAAAGAGCAAGAACAAAAACCCAAAATAACCTATTATGGCGGCAAATAAAACCGGGAGAGGGACAACTGAGAGGTTGTATTGAAGGAAAAAAAGCAGTGCCGCGCCCGCGGAAAATGTCACAAGGATCCCCACATCAATCAGCCTGTCTAAAATTGCGCTGGCAAGCCCTGCAGGGATTCCGATTGAATCCTTTAGGTAGAATGCCTTAGAAAAATCCCCGATTTTTCCCGGGGTAACGTTCCCGATAAACAGCCCGATGGTGTAGAACCGGAAAGATTGCAGCAGGGTTATCTTCTTGCCCATTGCGCTGATGATTATTTTCCACTTGAGTGCCTTGAGGACAAGCAGGAACGCGAGAATAACCAGGGCAAGCGAATATGTCTGCAGGTTTAGCGAAAATAGCGTGGAAATTATTTTTGCAATGTTAGCATTTGCAAGTATTATTGCAAACAGGCCAAGGCCCACAAGGGCAAGCAGCGCTTTGAAATGCTTCATAGAGAATCACAACTTCAGTTCTTTGCCTTTTTTTGGTAATAGAGTATTTCTTCCTGCACCTTGCGCGACCTTTTGATAAGCTCTGCTACAAACCCGATTATGATTACCTGGAACCCGACAATTAAAAGAAGGGCCGAAAGGATTGCGCTTGGAAGGAAAGGTGCAACTGCGCCGGTTGAGAGGTAGTGCAAGAGCACGCGAAGCCCGAATATGAGCCCTACAAGAAACATCGCCCCGCCCAAAGTGAAAAATACCTTGAGGGGCTTGTAATTTAGGTATGTTTCAAGTATTGTGAATCCGACTTTTTTTGCATAGACAAATATGTTTGAGATAAGGCGGGATTTATCGGAGCGCTTCCTGAAATCAACCGGGACCTCGATTATGCGCAGGTTTTTTTCCACGGCCTCAAGTATTGTCTCCTGTGTGTAGGTGTAATCCGAAAAAATGTTTATGCGCAGGGCGGCTTCTTTTGAAAATGCCCTAAAACCTGTCTGCGAATCCGTGAGCGGCAGGCCTGTTAGCATGCGCATTATAAATGAGACGATCATGTTCCCTATTTTTTTATCAGGAGGCATGTACTCGATTTTGCCCAAAAAACGCGAGCCCAGGACAATGTCTGATTTTCCCGCAAGGATTGGCTCCACTAAAAGCGGTATTTGGGTTTGGTTGTATTGCATGTCGGCATCGGTATTTGCAATGATGCCCGCATCCATTTCCAGTGCAGCCTTGAGCCCTTTTGAAAAAGTGTACGCGAGCCCAAAATTTGTGGGATTTTTTATTACCTTTGCGCCGGCCTTCTGCGCCTCCTTTGAGGTGTTGTCAGTTGAGCCGTCGTCGATTACTAAAACTTCAATTTTATCAATCCCGCCTATTTTTGCGGGGATTTCCCTTATCACTTTTGCAATTGTTTTTTCCTCATTGTAGGCAGGGATTGTCACGACCAATTTCATGTAAAAAGGAATATGGGTCAAGTGGTTTAAAAGGGTTGGTTTTCGGCATGGTTTATTTGCGCGGCGTTTTTGCTTTTTGCGCCAACATGTTTGGTTCCTGTTCCCATGGCCAGAGCTTGCCGTTTTCATTGAACCAGTCCACTGTTTTTTTGAGGCCATCCTCGAATAAGACGGTTGGCTGCCAGCCGGTTAGCTTGTGCAATTTGAAATAACTTGCCTGGAGTTTTTCAACGTCAAGCGGCCGCATTCTGCTTTTCTCTATTTCTATTTCTACGGATTTGTGGCCCATTATATGGCCAATCATTTCCGCAATTTCGCGGATTGAATATTCCTTGCCATAACCCGAATTGAACACCTGCCCTTCCGCCTTTTCATGCTTTATCAGCTCTATTGCCGCGCAGGCTGCATCTGTTACGTATGTAAAATCGCGAAGCGCGTTAATGTTGCCAAGGGCAAGCTTATTGGATTTGGATAACTGGGTGATCAGTTCGGGGATGATGTATGGGTGGGTTTCGCGCGGGCCGTAGACATTGAACTGGCGAAGGATAATTACCGGTATCTGCTGCTCGTGGTAGAGGGTAAAGCACAGCCTGTCCGCGGCAAGCTTTGCAACTGCGTATGTGGATTGCGGGTGCAACGGATGGTGCTCATCGATCGGCATCTGCCTTGCAGTGCCATAAACTTCAGAAGTTGAATACTGGACTATGCGCCGAACCCCGGCTTTTTTGCAGGCAAGCAGGATGTTAAGCGCCCCTTTTGCGTTGATGTCAAAAAAATCTTCGGGCTGGTCATAGCAGTCAGGGATATAGGGCATTGCCGCAAGATTGAACACGAATTCGATTTTTTCTCTGGCCAATAATTCTGCCAAGGCCTTGTCGCGGATATCCATTTCAATGAGCTTTATGCTGCCCTTAACCTGCGCGAGATTGTTTTTATGGCCGCTCATGAAATTGTCCACAACTGTAATGTTTGCCTTCTCTTTGAGAAGTTCACGGACCAGTGAGGAGCCGATAAAACCTGCGCCGCCTGTCACCAGGACATTTTTTCCTTCTAAATCCACTAAAAAGCACCCGACATACCTTATCTTTTTCGCTTTTGTCTTTTAATGGTTTTGGTATGGTTAAACGAAATGTCTCGGGCATTATCCAAAAAAAACAAGGACCTTGTTTGGACCCCTGTCTTGCAAGGGCATTCAAGGCCTAAAAATGGCCACGGGTTTTTTCTAATTTGTTGGTTTATAATTTGCCTTGCCAAGAAGAATTTGGCATTTGGTGAAAAATCGGCAGGTCAAGAGTCATTTAATTTGTAGAGTTTGATGCTGCCAACCTCGAGGAGGACTTCACGCGGCAGTTCTATCGGCGCGTAATTGTAATCAATCACCGCATATTCAAGGTCTTTTAGTTCAAGTATGCATTCTGCGCATGCGGTTTTGCGGATGGACTCCTGGTGCTTGTGGCGGGCAATGAATTCATCCCATGCCGCGTTGCGGATGATAAGTACTTGCGCAGTGCTGATAAGGTAATCTGAATTTGCATCATACGGGGCCTTGTTTGCAATTTCAACCATTTTTCCCCCGCCCCCAAAGTTGAAAAAAATTGTCTTTTTGGCATCGGGATCAAGGACGCGGAACTTGTAGGCGAATTCAATTTCCTGCGGGGAGATTTTTGACCCTTCGCGTAGGTGGGTTAGTGTTGAGGAGGAATAGAAAGAGAGCAAACCTATAACCAAAAATGCCGCTAAAACCGGCATCTTATATTTGGTGAAAAGGCTTGTCCTGGACCAGTTGGCTGCTGCGCACAAAATGGCCGAGAGCAGGACCAGTTCTATTTCCCTGTTTGCAAGAACTGTCCCCGTTGTGTATAAAATTAAAAAAATCAGTGTGCTGACACCTAAGAGCGCTGCCCATTTTCCAAGGAGCGGCTTTTTTTCGGCAAAAAGCACAAGGAAGGAGAGGAGCAATGATAATGTCAAACCTGCCCCGATCCATAAAGGTGCAATGGGTATTACTGCTGCAAGTCTGCCGATATCTGGCCCCGCACCGTCCCCATAACCCGAGATGAGATTTGTTGCAATGGGCAGGTAATTGAAATAAAGCGCCGGAAGGATTAGCAGAATTGCAACAAGCAGCCATTGGATCTTATGCAGCTCTTTTTTGTATAAATAAAAAATGGCCAGAACAATCAGAAGGTTGAAAAAAACCGCCGGGTGCATTGCCGCAACCGCGGAAATGAAAAAAATCGCGAACGGGTGGTTTTTTTTCAGGTACAAAAAAGCCGCCAATAAGTATACGGTGGAGGCGACCCATGCAAATTCCCCCCAGTAAAAATTCTGGAACACAAGTTTGCTTGAAACAACTAATGCAGCGCCAAGAACTGCAGCATCCGGAGAAATCCATTCGCGGCAAAATTCAAAAACCAATGGAACGAGAAGGGCGGCAAAAACCGCGCCAAAAATCCATGCCCATTGGAAATCCGGCAAAAGGGGGAAAATGTCCGAAAAGGTCTGCACAAGAAGTGGAAAACCCAATTGATATGTGAAAGAGACATCCGAGTACGGGGCATAGGTTGGCGGGATTTTTTCAGTAAGCACGCGGATTGCAGTTGTTGTCACGGCATCGGCAGAGGCCGCAACACCGCCTGAGAGCAGCACTGGTGTTAAGACCAGAACAAGAACCAGTCCGCAAAAGGCCCATCCGAACCCATTTACATGGAATTCGAACGGGAATTTTTTGTGCAAAAAAAAAGCGATGAAAAATGAGAGGGCAAAAATCAGCGGGGAAAAAAGTGCGACCAGCCCTGCCCAGAGCGAAATAATGGTTATTATTGCGCACCACAAAAGCCCAAATGCAGTACAGGAATTTATCATGCGAAGAATTTGCCGCATAAGGAAGAGTGAAATATGAAGGTATTAAATTACCATTATTGTTAGATTTGGAAATGGAGCGCTTCTTGATAACTGGAATGAATGGCGCAATTGCTCCATATGTTGCAAGGTTTGCAGATGAGATGGGCGGCAGCGTAACTGCAAGTACGCGAAACGGAAAACTGCACCGGGAAATATCCAAAAAACTGCCCTGCGTTGCGTGCGACATCACGGATTTTGAATCCGTAAAAAAAACAATAAGGAAAACAAAACCCGAGGTGGTTGTGAATTTTGCCGCGGTTTCAACTCTCTTGCAGGGCTGGCAGGACCCTGTCCTTACATTCAAAACCAACACAATCGGGACAGCGAATTTTTTGGAGTCATTAAGGCAGCTTAGGATGGACACGCGTTTTATTGCGGTGGGGAGCCGTGAGGAATATGGCGTTAAAAAAAATCTCCCGATAAATGAGAACGAAAGCCTAGGCCCTATAAACCCTTACGGGGTTGCAAAGGCTGCGGCCGACATGCTGGCCATGCAATATTTCAAAAAATACAATGTGCAGACAATTTGCACGCGGCTGTTCAACCAAACAGCGCCCATCTGGCCCGAGCGCTTTGTGGATTCAAACTGGTGCAAACAAATAGCCCGGATCGAAGCCGGACTTGCAAAGCCGCAGATAATGGTTGGGGAACTTGACAATGTAAGGGATTTTACCGATTGCCGTGATGTTGCGCGGGCTTTTTGGCTTTTGGCGCAGAAAGGGAAAGCAGGGAACGCATACAACATTTGCTCGCAAAAGCCCACCAGAATGTCGGATATGCTAAAAGGGCTTCTCTTAAAATCCACGGCGAACGTGAAAATAAAAACTGACCCTTCACGAATCTTTGCCGACCAGATAAAAGAAGTGTGGGGGGATAATTCCAAACTGCGCCGCCATACCGGCTGGAAGCCGGAAATTTCCCTGGAAACAACGCACACAGAGTTGCTTACGCATTGGCGCGGGGCGTGCCGGGCCTAGTGGTTGCAGATGGAATTTTCAATTATTTTGCCGACATATAATGAGCGCGGGAACATTAGGGCAGTGATTTTGGAGCTTGAGTCGTTTTTTTCAAAATTTTCAAAAAAATCTTTTGAAATCATCGTGGTTGATGATTCCTCACCCGATGGCACTGCAATTGAAGTTGTAAAGATGCAAAAACGCTTCCCAAACATAGTGCTGATAAAAGACCAGCCAAAGGAAGGGATAGGCAAGGCGCTTGAGCGCGGCTATAACATTGCAAAAGGCAAATGGCTCCTTTCAATGGATGCCGACAGGGCATTTTTGACGGAAGATATCGGGAAATTGCTTTTGGAGAAGGAAAACGGTTTTGACTTCATAGTGGGTTCAAAATATTCGCAAGGTGCAAAATACGTCAAGAAATCCTTTGTCGATTTTATGAGGAGCAAAATAAGCGAATACGGAAACCTCTACATCAGCCTTGTGAGCGGCGTGCCCTTGCAGGATTTTTCAATGAACTTCCGGCTGCTAAAAAGGCAGGTTTGGGAAAACATCTCCCCAAAAGACAGGGAAAATTTTTTCCTCATTGAAATGCTTGTGCAGGCGCACTATAAAGGACATAGGATAAAGGAGGTCGGGGTTTGCCTTCTGCCGCGTGATTTTGGCGTGTCCAAGACAAAGGTATGGAAACAGATCGGCAAATTTTTGGTAAAATCAAGCGGATTTTTGCTCCTTCGCGCTACCAAGATTATTTAATTGTTTGCGGGCAAATATGCAATATATTCCTTTTGACAAGCAGTGGATTTTATGGATTCATATTTAAAAATTGATAATTGCCGTGTTTGCGGCAAGGGCGGGCTTGTTTTCATACTCTCACTAGGCGAGCAGGTTGTTTCAGATTTTTTGGACAGCAAAGAGAAGCATGGAATAGTGGCCCCTCTTGAACTTGTTTTATGCGACCCGGCAAAGGGTGGATGCGGCCTTTTGCAGCTTGGGCATTCAGTACGGCCTGAAGCGATGTATAGGCAGTATTGGTACAGGTCGGGAATCAACAAAACCATGCAAGATGCACTTGCAGATATTACCAAAAAGGCCCAAGGCGTAGTGGAGCTTCAAAATGATGACATTGTGCTAGACATTGGCTGCAATGACGGCACGCTCCTGCGCTCCTATGAAAAACCCGGCCTGCGCTTAGTCGGATTTGACCCGGCGTCCAATTTAACAGAGCTTGCAAGAAAAGGCACAACCAAAATCATAAATGATTTTTTCAATGCGCAGGGGTTTGAAAAAGAATTCGCAAACACAAAGGCCAAAATCATAACAAGCATAGCAATGTTCTATGACCTTGAGAACCCCAACGCTTTTGTTTGCGACATTGCAAAAATACTCGATGAAAACGGGGTGTGGATAATACAGATGAGCTATCTGCCATCAATGCTTGAACAGAACGCATTTGATAATTTATGCCACGAACATCTTGAATATTATTCGCTCTCTTCACTGGAAAACCTCCTGTCACGACACAATCTGCAGGTCATTGATGTGGAAACAAACGATGTGAATGCCGGCAGCTTCAGGGCATATATTGTGCACCAAAAAAAGGCGGCAAAATTTTCAAGTCCCGAATCAGCCAAGAATGTTTCCAAGATGCGTGAGTATGAAAAAAAAATCGGGCTTGGAACTCGGGAGCCTTATGATTCATTTGCGGCACGAATTGCAAAATGCCGGGAAAAAACCGTCAGCTTCATAAAAAAAGAGGTCGGAAACAAAAAGAAGGTGTTCGTATATGGGGCTTCGACTAAGGGAAATGTCCTGCTGCAATATTATGGGATTGATAGCAGCCTGATTGGCGCTGCCGCCGAACGCAACCCCGACAAATACGGCAGGCTGACTGCAGGAAGCCTTATACCGATCATTTCAGAAGAGCAGGCAAGGGGCCAAAAGCCAGATTATTTCCTGCTGCTTCCCTGGCATTTTTTAACCGAATTTTTGCAGCGCGAGAGCGAATTTTTAAAATCTGGTGGCAAATTCATAGTCCCACTCCCGCAGCCAAAGGTCATTGGTGCCAAAAACGAAACTCTTCTCTAACCTGTGGGGTGCTGCAAAATCAGCCTACGAACTCTTCACGGGCCCTTCCAAGGCTCTCGAATGAACCTATATCATACCACTGCTCTTTGAATATGAACGCGTATACCGGTTTGTGGTTTGATAGCCATTTTATAAAATCCCCTGGATTGTCGGGCTTGTTTCCAAATTCCATGTATTTTTTTATTTCTGCAACGTCCTCTTTTGTGAATAAATAACACGCAGTTGCTGCAAGTGAGGTCTTGGGGTCCTGGGGCTTTTCTTCAAAACCTATTATTTTTTTGTTTTCATCAATTTCAACTACCCCGAATTTTCCGGCAACTTCCTGCTTGCCCCCAAGGTCCTTGCATGCGAGCACGCTTGATTTTTTTTGCAAATAGAATTTGTAAAAATCTGAGATCTTGTATTCAAACAGATTGTCCCCCGCGATTACAAGGAGTTCATCATCAATTTTCTCCTCCTGTATTGCGTAGTGCATATCGCCAACCGCCCCTTTGCGGTCCTCGTTTGAAATTGTCATGTCATTTACTATTTTGATGGGCTTTGGGAACTTGAACCCTGCCGCCCAATCCTCAAATTCAGGAGTGAATTTTTCATTTGTGACAACATATATTTTGTCTATTTTATCCATTTCTTTGAGGTGCGAGAGGATGTGCTCTATTATTGGTTTTCCTTTAACATCCAAAAGCGGCTTTGGCTTGTTTTTTGTGAGAGGCCACAAACGAGTGGCATAGCCAGCAGATAAGATAAGCGCTTTCAATTTTTCACCCCTCTTCCTATCCCCATATAATTGAACCCAAGCGCGGTAAGGGATTTAGGGTTGTAAATATTTCGCGCATCAACTATTGTTTTGCCCTTCATTAACTTTGCAATTTTTCCAAAATCAATTTCTTTAAATTCATCCCACTCAGTAACAAGTACAAGAGCATCAGCCCCGCTTGCAGCATCATATGGGGAATCTGAAAATTCTATTCCGCTAATTATTTTGCTTGCATTTTTTTGCGCAACCGGGTCAACTGCAACGACTTTGGCTTTTGATTTTACCAAAAGATTTGCAATTTCAATTGAACTTGCTTCTCGCATATCATCCGTGTTCTGTTTAAATGAGAGCCCTAGCATTGCAATTTTTTTACCGGAAAGATTTCCAAGTGCTGATTTTAACTTTTCAAAAGGTATTTTTTTCTGCCTAGTATTAACCTCTTCAACATCTCTTATTATTGAAAAATCATACCCCGCATCTTTTGAAATTTTTTGCAATGCCTTTACATCTTTTGGAAAGCATGAGCCTCCGTAGCCGGCACCTGCATTCAAAAACTCCTTTCCGATTCGTTTGTCAAGGCCCATCCCTGCAGCTACTTCTGAAATATCAGCGCCTACTAGTTCGCAAAGGTTTGCTGTTTCATTTATGAATGAGATTTTTGTTGCAAGAAATGCATTAGAGGCGTATTTTATGAGTTCAGCACTCTCTGCGCTTGTAATTAGTATTTCACACTTTAATGGCCGATAGAGGTCTGCTATAGTATTTGCCGCCTTTTTATTTTCAGACCCGATTATCACCCTATCAGGCTCTAAAAAATCCCGCACAGCGCTTCCTTCTCGCAAAAATTCCGGGTTTGAAACTACTGCAACATCGCGCTTTGCTAGTTTTGAAATAAGTTCTTTTATTTTTTTTGCGCTGCCGACAGGGACAGTGCTCTTGTCAACTACTATTTTTTCTCCGTTCATATTTTCCCCAATTGTTTTTGCAACATCCATTACATAGCGCAAATCAGCTTGCCCATTTTCTGCTTGCGGAGTTCCTACTGCTATGAAAATTATCTCACTCTCCATTATTGCCTTTTTTGAATCAGTTGTAAAAATAAGCCTCTTTTCTGCAATGTTTTTTTTTACAATTTGTTCAAGGCCCGGTTCATAAATCGGTATTTGTGCTTTTTGCAAAGAGGCGATTTTCTTTTCATCAATATCAGCGCACATTACGCTATTTCCAAGCCCGGCAAAGCATGCGCCTGCAACAAGCCCCACATATCCAGTTCCAATGACAGCTATTTTCATGTGTAAACCTTTATTTGTTTAAAGAAAAAAGATTACAATTCGTATATACAAAATTAGACATCACCCATTTTAAAGCAAATTGGTACAAGGTTTGCCCCAAGTACCATTTAAAGCACAAGTGCAGAATATCTATTCATGAAAATCAGGCAGGCTTTTATTCTTGCAGGCGGCAGGGGGGAGAGGTTGCGCCCCTTAACAGATTCTACCCCAAAACCACTTGTAAAAGTGGCGGGAAAACCCATAATTGAGTACTCCCTAGAACTATTGCAAAAACACGGAGTCGAGCAAGTAATACTATCAATTGGGTATTTGCACGAAAAAATCGAGAAGCACCTTGGCAGCGGGGAGAAATGGGGCCTTAAAATTAATTATGCAATTGAAAATGAGCCGCTAGGAACCGGGGGGGCACTGGCTGCTGCAAAGGATAGTTTGGATGAATCTTTTTTCATGCTAAATGGGGATAATATTGCAGATTTTGATTTGGGAAAAATGCAAAAAGCCCACACGCAATCAAAACTTCTAGGAACAATTGCTCTAACAGAGGTGGAGGATGCCTCAAGCTACGGGGCAGCAAGAATTGAAAATGGAAAAATAGTTGAATTTGTAGAAAAGCCCGCCCCTGGAACTGAACCTAGCAAATTTGTAAATGCCGGTGCGTATGTACTTTCTAAAAATTCACTTTCAATGCTCCCTACAGGATTTAATTTAATTGAAAGGACCCTCTTTCCCGCCCTTGCAAAAAAAGGCCAGCTTGGGGCTTATTTTCACAATGGCCTCTGGCTAACAACCGATACTTTGCAAAGAATTGAGAGGGCAGAAGAGGTTTTGGATAAAAAATTACACCCCTGACACAGCCTTTTAATTGTTTTAGTATTTCTCTATTTAGTGATAATATGTACATGGCATCAGTAGTGGGGGCGGGGCCGGCTGGTCTTATTGCTGCAAAAAAAATAGCCAAAAACGGCTGGAAAACTGCAGTTTTAGAAGAGCACCCGACAATTGGGGATCCGGTTGCTTGCACAGGGCTAATTAGCGCTAGCGGGGTCCATGAACTTGGGATTAGAAAAGAAGTTGAAGAAGTGCTCATGAATAAAATCCGAGGGGCGCAGATCTTCTCGCACAATAATGAAATGATTGAAGTTAAGCGCAGCGAAACAGTTGCATACGTTGTTGATAGGGGAGGGTTTGATAGGGTTTTAGGCAGGGAAGCCCAGCAAGCGGGCGCTGAAATAAAACTCAACACCAGAATGATTGATATTCGCAAGGAAACGGTTTTTGTTGAAGAAAAAGGCAGGGGCGGATTGCTCAAATCAAAAGTAGTGATTGGGGCTGATGGAGTGAATTCAAAGACAAGAAAAATTATGGGGATAAATACTACTATGGAAAATTATGTGCACGCCTACCAGGTTGATGCAAAAGGAAAATTTGACCCACGCTATGTGCAACTTTTTTTGGGAAATTACGCAAAGGATTTTTTTGCATGGATTGTCCCTGAAAATGAAACCACAGCGCGCGTTGGGCTTGCCAGTACATCCGGAAATATCCGCAAGGATTTTAACGTATTTATCAGCGAAAAAAACATCAACGGGGAATTTTGTGATATGTGCAGCTCTCTAATTCCAATTGGCGAGCCACTAAAAAATATTGTAAAGGACAATATGCTCCTTGTAGGGGATTCTGCCTTTCAGTGCAAGGCAACAACAGGCGGCGGGATTTTGATGGGCATGTTTGCCGCAGAGATTTTGGCAAATACTGTGCACGACCATTTTGCAAATGGGGCGCCACTTAAAAATTATGAAAAAAACTGCGAACAAAAAATTAACAAGGACTTGCGGCTTCACTGGAAAATCAGGCAATATATAAATGGCAAGAACGAAGACCAAATAGACAAGCTCTTTCGCAGCATGAACAAGGCAAAAGCCGGGGAATTTCTTAGCGCATATGGGGACATGGACAGGCCAACAAGGTTTATGGGAAAGGTTCTCACAAACCCATCCATGTGGCGTTTTTTTCCCGAAGCGCTCAGATTTGTGGGAACATAAACGCAAGAACCACTTTTTAATTTTACAAAAAAATACCCCAAATTCTACATAACTCTAACCTGACCGGATGTCCCTTTGCATTTTTTAGAAAATATCAGCTCCGTCCCTCACCTAATTTAAACATTTCAAGCGCAAGTTTGGTATGAATAGGGTAATCCTGCACATTGACTTGGACTATTTTTACGCCCAATTAGAAGAGCTAAGAAACCCATCCTTAAAGGGAAAGCCGCTGGTTGTGTGCATATTTTCAGGAAGAACGCAAGATTCCGGGGCGGTTGCTTCTGCAAATTACCTTGCGCGCGAACTTGGGGTGAGGGCCGGAATGCCGATAGTTTTTGCAAAAAAGAAGGCCCCGCAAGCAGCATTTTTGAGAGCGGATAGGGAGTATTACGAGCAGGTATCTGATAGGATAATGGAGATTTTGCGCCTCTTTGCAGAAAAGTTTGAGCAAGAGAGTATTGATGAGGCAAGCCTTGAAATAACCCAAAAAATTAGCGGGAGTTTTATTGATGCAAAAAAAGTGGGCCAAGAGATAAAGCAGAAAATTTTTGAAGAGGAAAAATTGACATGCTCGGTTGGTATCGGGCCAAATAAGCTCATTGCAAAAATGGCTGCGGATACAAAAAAACCGGATGGCCTAACAGTAGTTGCATTCCCGGAAGTTGATACTTTCCTTCGTTCAAAAAAAATCTCTGATCTTTATGGGATAGGGGAAAAAACAACAGAAGCGCTTGCAGAAAAAGGAGTGCGCACAATATCGCAGCTTGCAAAATTCCCTATTAGGGATTTGCAGGAGATGTTTGGCGAGAAAAGAGGAAAGCAAATACATGAAAAATCGCTCGGAATTGATAATTCAGAAGTTGAAGAGAAGCCCCCTCAACAACTATCGCGCATTATGACACTAAAGGAGAACAGCTCAAGTGCAGATGCACTCATTGAAAATTCTTCAGCACTGTGCGCCGATCTTGCACAAAAGGCAAAAAACCTAAACCTTGCATTTCGCACAGTTTCAATTATTTTAATTTCAAATAAACTCGAAACAATTTCCCGGAGCAAAACCCTCAGCGCCCCGGCACGCTCAAGTGAGGAGATACTCAAAACCGGTTCAGAGCTCTTCGTGGAATTTTTTGAACAAAATACTGATTTTATTTGCCGAAGGTTTGGGATTCGTGTGAGTAATTTTGAGGAGCCAGAAGCCCAGCGCACGCTTTTTGAGTTTTGAAAGTGGTGATTTTCTAGAATCAGAGGCGCTTTTTCCCAAAATTAAATCTTCTTGGCCCGGTTTCACCCAACAGAACATTAGCCGCCCTTTTGAACTGTAGATGAAATGCGCCGCCGGGTTTTTTCGTTTTGGCTTTTCTGGAATAATCGAATTTTAGGTTAGCTGGCATACTACCAGCAGCCTGCATGTGAACCACCAGACGATGCACACCAACCCCACTAACTTTAATGTTCGATTTTGCCAATTTATCTACCAATAAATTAATTCGTAAAACAGGAGGACTTGATTTTACGGCAAGTTGCCTATTTACCTCACGGACTATAGCCTGCTTCTGCTCGTCTGTATATCCGTGCCTATGGCCGCCCGCAGTACTGGGCCCTTTCTTAACCTTATTTGCCACTCTTTTGAATGCGGTGGCAATAGAAGTTTCTGAAATATTAAGGCCGAATTTTTGCTTTATTAGAGCAATAACTTTTGCGGGATCTTGACCTGACATTTTTCTCAATATCTCAAATACCTGACTTTGATCTGTAGCAGATAAATGGGCCAGTTCAAAAACATGATCATTCATAATAGACATTTAAGGAATAGGCGATTAATAAACTTTTTCAGAAGTGAAATCATCACATAACAAAATGTACGTGATACTAATAGCCAATTTACCCAACTACCCTAAACGGGATGTCTTTTGAAAATGAGCGCTCTACATAGCCATAGTCGCCAAAGTGCTCGGAGACCTTGATTTTGCCAAAATGGCTCCCTTCATTTGCGTAGTTGGAAAGATATATTGGCATTTTTATTGTGATTTTATCATTTGCCTTGAATGCATCATATTTTTTTTCATATGTTCTACTAGAACCCACTGTACTAAAAGTTGCAACTTCCGGGAGATCAATTTCAACCAAAACTTTTTTCACTTTAGGGTCCTCGTTTTCAATGTCAATTATAAGTTCCCAAGGTTCCTTTTTTTTAAGGCTGATGCGCAGAGGAAATATGCTTGATTTTATTACCATCCCCATTTTTCCACCTAAATTATTTCAAAATCATCAGTTTTTTTGCCCTTTAAAGAGTTCAATTTATTTTTTAGCTGCGAATTTGTTTTTATTTCGCTCTCAGGTTTTGAAGAAAGAGTTGTTTTTGGGGCTGAGCCGCTTGCCTTGATTGACCTTTTGAGCGCGTTTATTTGATCCATTCCGCCCTCTCTCATCTCGCCTCGAAAATTGCAGCGCGAGCACTCCTCCATCCCGTTCTCAAGCTTTTTTGTGTCAAGAGAGCCGCATGAGGGGCAATATTTGTGCATCATAGAAATGGAAAAAGAGCCGAAGGGATTAAAACCCCATACGGGCAAAAACCCACCAAATGCGCTTTTATGGGCTCTATAGCCCAAACAGGCGCTACTATTTTATTCTCCACAAGCGTTCCTGATGCATGAGCGAAGTTTTGCCGCTAACAACTATTGGAATAATTATTATAATTGCAATTCTTGTGAGTATTTTAGTTAAAAAATTCGGCCAGAACCCCGTGATTGGCTATATTCTTGCAGGGTTTATTTTGGGGCCGTTTTTTTTTAATTTCCTGCATCCAACTGACCCTCTTGTTTTGGGATTTGGGGAGATGGGCCTTTTCATTTTGCTCTTTTATTTAGGGCTTGAGTCGTCATTGAAGGATTTTTTGCGCGCGGGTTCTTCCTCGTTTATCCTTGCACTTTTAGATATTGTGGGTTCGGTGGCGGTAGGGTTTGCAATCGCCTACATTTTCGGTTTCTCACTGCTTTTCTCATTGTTAATTGGCTTGATGCTATTTTGCACAAGTACTGCAATTGTTGCAAAGTTTGCACTTGATAATAAAATACTCGGACTCCCCTCAACGCACATTGCAATTTCAATTCTGATATTCCAGGACCTTGTTGCAATAATACTGCTAGTATTTATTACAAGTTTTTCGCGAAGTGGAGCCGCGCTAGATCTTGCCCTTAGTGCAGTGATGTTTGCAACCGCTGCATTTTTTGTTGTATACCAGCTAAGCCAGTGGGCAGAAAATTGGTTTGCAAAAAATGGGTATGGGCACATCGAGATGACGCTTTTTTCACTAGGGATCGGGCTTATTGTTGCAACGCTTGCGGGCTTTTTGCACCTCTCAATGGCACTCGGAGCGCATTTTGCAGGTTACGCGCTGGCAGAAACAAAAGCGGGGCTGAAAATAAAAAAAGACATCCACTTTTTGCGCGATTTTTTCCTTCTCTTCTTTTTTGTCAGCTTCGGAACAACAATATTTTATAGCGCGCAAGCTGCAGGGATTGTAATCCCTGACACTTCAACGCTTCTTTCAATGCTCGGGTTTGCAATACTTCTTGTAATCGGCGGAACAATTGCGCACGGAGTAGTGTTTTCCCTCTTCGGCCCAATGCTTGGGTTAAAAAGAGGGGAAGATACTTCGCGCCCCGCAATACTCTTGGGGCCTTTGGGGGAATTTGTCGTAATTATTGCAACTTCAGCTGTTGTGCTGCTCACAGAGCGCGAGGCATTTTTGCTTCCGACAATTGCATTCCTAATAATTGCAGTGAGCATAATAATATTCCAGCCAATGTATCAGCGCGTCAAACTGCACGAGAGGATATTTTCAATTCTTCCAATAATCTTTCCCGCGCGTGAAAAAACCATTGTAGTGCCGCACACTGAAGAATCAATTGAGAATATGAAAAATGTGGGGTTCAACATGTTTGTAGTGCTAGCAATCGCCTGGATTGCGGTCCTGCTCTACTACGACCTCCCGCGCCTTGGAGTCCCGATAATTTACAGCAGGCAAGTTACCACGATAATTATATTCGGGATTTTTGCAGCGCTGCCGTTTGTGCGGGCAATGAGGTCGATGAAGCATTTGTTCAAGAACCTGAAATTGAAAAGGGTGCAGAGCAATGTTGGAACTAGGTAGAACCAAGATTCTTGATTTGATTAATATTGTTTAAGTCTTCGTTCGATTTGAGCTAGTTCTTGTTGTGTGAAATATTTTCTTTTCCTTTTGCCTCTTGGTTTCATCGAACCTATTGATACACCTGCTGCTTTAACTGCCAAAAAATCTAGTTGAGACCTAGTCAATGGTCGTCTTAATTTTTTTTTGAAATGAGTTTGCAAGTAGGCATGTATAGAATTCGATTTCTTAGCTACAGGACGTCTCATGATTTGATAATAATTTCACATGTTTTTAAGCATTTGTATTTTAAAAAATGAATGCTGATTCCACTTTTAACGATGTCTATAACCAAAAAAGTAGCCCCGCCCGGATTCGAACCGGGGTATACAGCTCCAGAGGCTGTCATCCTATCGACGGAAACCAATCTTTCAAATACAATCATTTACTGAACTGCGCTTCCTTGGCCGCTAGACGACGGGGCTATTGATAAATTATTTAGCATACACCAACCTAGCGAGTTGTTGGACGCCTAAAATGAATTTCCGTGGCAAACTTTAAAACACTATTTATAGCAAAGAAGGAAAAGCTCTTTCACTGCCCACGCTTTGCCCTGCGCTCCCTGTAGCGTTTAATTCCCTTGCGAGCGCCTGCCTGAGCTAGCCCTCCAACAAGAGCAAGTGGAATGCCAGCGTAAAGTCCCCCTTTTCCGGCGCCTTTGACGTACTCAATTGGTGCAATTGGCGGATGTTTTATGAAATGTCGGAAAACTTCACCATCTTTTATACCGTGCTTATTTTGATATGCTTGCAAATTGTCTAACATATTATTCACAGCATCGGTATATAGAGCCTTATATTTTTCGTTTATCTTTTCGAGCTGATTGAAAGTTTCTGTGCCCCTGATATTTTCCGGAACATGTATCAAATATCTAAGACGATTAAGATGTGTTGGCCCAGCCCTAAATTCGATCCAAAAATCATCTCGGTAAAAGCCATTATCCTTTAAAATTTTGACAGTTTCCGCTTGAATTTTTTGCTGGAGATCAGACACCACTTTGAAATTACGTTTATCAACATGACGCAATATTGGACTCCAAGTAGGGACAGCTAAACCCTGCCAATTTGCAGGCTGGATTTCATCAATAAATTTGTTCCGCTCATGGAAGTGTTCCCTTGTTGTCCCGCCGATCATGCTCGCTGCGGCTCCGATTGCAATTCCTGTTTTTACCCTATTTGCTTTTCGCAGTACCGATCGTGAAAGTTTGCTGCCCAGCGTCCTGGTTTTAGCCACAAATGCTTTCATTTTCTTCATCATAAATCTATGAAGGCTTCTGGGATATTTATAGTTTTGTTGCCTGGCGGATTTGGCAAAAAAGCGCACGGATAATGCCAAGGGTTATTTGAATGGCTTGCTTTTTTTCCTTTTGGCTTTTCTTATAGCGGCCTGCGCTGCAGCGCCTAATAGCCCTACAGCAACAGCCCCTTTGAGGGCCCCTTTTGCATCCTCAGAAAAATCAGCAGGCGGATTTTTTTTGAAATGCTCAATTACTTGACCAAGGGTTGTATATCCTTCTGTTAAGGCAAATATGTTTATTCGATCCTGAATGTCTTCAGCGCTTTTAATAAAATCCGCAACCGGTTTTTGCAAGGCCTTTTCCAAATCAGCATAAGCAAGAGAATTTGTTTGGATCGGGAGGCTATCAAATACCGGAATAAGTTTTCCACCACCCCAAATAGCGGAGATTGAAACTTTAGTGCCGTCAAAACCGTGTTTTTGTGCAATTCTTAAAATCTCTTTCTGAATTTCATATTCAGCTCTTATACGATGAGCATATGCTTCTCTTGCAAGGTGGAACTCTATAAATTTTAGGTCGGGAACTTGCTCTCCCCTGAAAATTCTTTTTGATTCAAGCCCGCGCCTAAATTGCCCCATTTCACTAACATGTTCAATAGGAGCCCCGAGAAGGGTGCCAATACCTGCGCCTATTAATGCGCCCTTCTTTAACTGCCTTGCTTTTTGCAACCCGGATCTTAACCATGCCACAACTCTTTTACCGCTCGCAGCTATTTTTGGCCTTAGCACCATAAGGAGCTATTTAGTTTGTGGTGATATTTATAGTTTTGTTTGGCAAAAACGCCAAAAACCTGGCCTTGAAGAAGGGTGGATTTGATTAAAGATGCGGGCAAAATTTATTAACCAAAAGCCCCTATACATATTTGCGGTTAAAAATGGCAAAAGAAGCTCCAAGTGCAAAAAAGGTCCAGGACATTTTAGAGCAGATGCAGCTAAAGTTTGCAGAAATTGACGATCTTCGCTCAGAGCTGCAAAAAGAGCACGCAGGCCCTGCCATTACTCCTGAAAAATCCCGGGCAATGCTAGAAGAAATTGTTGTGCCAAGCCTTGAAGTTATTAAGGAAGAGAGAAAAAAACACTGATTTGAAATGCTCTTCAATAAAGCAAGCGACAAAAAAATAATCCAAAATGTTACCTTTGCCAGGACTCATTTTGAGAGGTTCAAGGGCTTGATGTTTGAAAAGGAGCAAAATTTTAATTACGCTCTGATTTTTGAACTACCCGAAAAGTCGCTTATTGGATCTAGCGTGCATATGATGTTTGTATTTTTCCCGATAGATATTGTTTTTCTTGATGAGCAAAAAAAAGTAGTGGACAAAAAAACACTATCCCCCTGGACACTCAACTATACTCCAAAAAAAGCAGCAAAATATTTCATTGAATTGCCAGCACAAAGAGGCGAAATAGTAAAATTAGGGGACAAATTGGATTGGGATTAATAATCAAGGTATTTACTCTTGCAATTCTCAGAGCAAAAACTAGAATAGAACAAGTGGCGGGGCGTTGTTTCTTTGGAAATTTCTTTTTTGCAGACAATGCAATTTCTTTTATCCGGCATGTTGTAGACCTTGGCAGATTTTTTTGTATATTTTGTAAGGTCCATAATGCTAGAACAATAAAATCTCAATTTAAATCTAAGCCCATTGTTTGGTGCTACATAAAATTTTGTGCTTCCAAAAACCTTAAAATAAGAATTACCACCTATTACGTCAATTGCCGTATTGAGTGGTTTGTGTGTTTAATTCAATTGAAGTGGAAAAAGCGCTTGGGTGGAGGGTTTTTAGCATCCCTTCAAAAGAGAAAGAGAAAATACTCTCTGAAAATGAAAGCAGGCAAATCGTTGCGCTCAAAAATTCCAAAAAAGTCTATCTTCTAAGGTCAATTCCAGAACTTAGCGTGCAGGAAGCTAGAATGGTTAGATCAATACTTCGCAGCTACCAACAAAACATAGCAAATTTTGACATTTCGCAGTGTTTGAAAAGTTATTGTGAGCAGAATTTTCTGCGCCTAGATTCTGACCAGCAAGAGTATATCAAATTAATTTTAGACAGCGCTACAAAACCGGCCGGGATTTTGTGCAATCTTTTAGAAGATGAGAGGTTAGAAGAGATTGCACTAATCGGGCTTGGGAAATCAAAACCAGTGTATGTATTTGACTGCGCTTTTGGGTGGCTTTCTACCAATATTTATTTTTCACAAAGCGAGGAAGTGAAAAGACTAATCAATTCAATGGCAAGCACTATCGGAAGAAGAATCACCCTGCAGCACCCAAAAATCGATGCAATGCTCCCTGATGGGTCTAGGCTAAATGCCTGCATTGAACCCATTTCAATAAAAGGGCCGCAGATTACAATACGAAAATTTAAGAAAAATCCGCTAACAGCAACTCAGTTGATGCGTTCTGGTTCAATGAGCGCTTCCCAAGCGGCATTTTTGTGGATGGCAATGCAATCTGATTGTTCAATCCTAATATGCGGAAACACTGGATCTGGAAAAACCACTCTTTTAAATTCTCTTTTCGGCTTTGCAAACCAATCCGAGCGAATTGTAATAGTTGAAGATACCCCTGAAATAAATATCCCACACGCCCACACGGTTTGCCTTGCGAGCACCGAAGAGATTGGGGTTGATTCTCTTGTAAAAAATACCCTGCGAATGAGGCCTGATAGGGTAGTTGTAGGGGAGATGCGAACCCAAAGCGAATTAGGGGCTTTTATTGATACGCTTCTAGCAGGCCAGGGAAAGGGAAGCTATGCTACCTTCCATGCTCAATCTGCAAGCGAAGCAGTGCTGCGCGCAATAGGGATGGGGACTAATCCACAAGATCTTTGCTCGCTAGACCTTATCATCACGCAGAAGAGATGGAGCGTCAATTTTGCTAGATCTAGTTCTGAGCAAAGAAAGCTCACGCAGATTTGCGAAGTTGAATATGAAAAAGAAAGAGCAATGCTGCGTGAACTATTCTCATACGATTTTTCGAGCCAAAAATTTGTGAAAAACGAGCCTTCCAAAAAAGTTGCGCAGAAAATCTGCAGGGCATTTAAAATCGAACTAAAAGAACTGGATTTAGAACTGGAGGCGCGCGAGAAATTTTTGCTCTCGCTAGGCGAATTGAAAATGGAGGAATTTTTGGATGCAATATGCACTTATCAAAAAAATTACTGAACAATTAGAAAAAGACCTTGCAGTTCTAGGGCATGCCCTTAGCGTGAAGGATTATTTTTTGCAGTGCACAAAAAAATCAACCCTTATTTTTGTGATTTTATTTCTCTTGTGCAAAGTATTTTTGGGTTTCTTGTTCTCTTTTTTGCTAAGTTTTAGTGCCGCAGTTCTTTGCTTTATGTATTTTATGGGAACGCCGGCAATGGTTCTTGCAAAATCGGCAAGAAGAATTGAAAAGCACCTTCCTTTTGCCCTAATGCAGCTTAGCGTTTTGCTAAATTGCTCTGTTCCAATGGACAGGGCACTTTTTGCGCTTTCAAATTCAAGCTATGGGGAATTTTCAAAAAAATTAAATGAAGCCCTTATTCGCTGCCAAAAAAGCGCAATATCGCTTCCAAATGCCCTAATGGATGTTGCAAATAGCACGCGCTCACCACAATTTAGAAGGGCTATTTCTCAGATAATTTCTGTTTATGAACACGGTTATGGGAAGTCCCCTGGAATGGATATTCGGCAGATGGCACTTGAATCATTACTTTTGCAAAAAGCTGCAATGCGCGAATTTAGTTCAAAGCTTGTGATGCTCTCTGTTGTATTTATTGCAATTTCTGCAATAGTCCCTGCGCTCTTCCAATCATTTGTCCTTGTAGGGAGCACTTTTATGGAAATCCCATTTGACTCTTTTCAGCTGCTTTTGATTGTATGCATACTCTTCCCCCTCCTAGATTGCCTTATTCTTTTGAGTATGCGATCTCTTACCCCAGAATTTTTGAGGGAAAATACATGAAAACTTTTGAAGAAAACTTTTTGCGCATCTTGAAGAGCATCGGGTTTGAGGGGAATTTAAGAGATTTTGCGCAAGGGCCAGTTGCAATCGGCGCTATACTTTTTATTGCAGCGCTCTATTGCGCTCTTTTTGTTTTTGAAAATGAAATGGCTGCAACGCTCTCATTTGTTCTTCTTTTTGCCCCACTTGTCTTGCGGTATTTTTACCACCTATATTTATTTGAGCGCAAGATTAGGGAAATTGAGGGGCAGGTTGCAGATCTTTTGCTTTTAGCATCCTCGCTTCCGCAAAGAAGCGGAATTGAGAGGATTGTAGAATTTATGGCTATGTGTTCTGATGGCCCTCTTAATGAGGAGTTTAAAATTGCGCAAAGAAAAATTGAAGCCGGAATTTTAATTGATGATGCGATTTTTTCAATAAAAAATAGGGTACCTTCACTCTCACTAGCAAGAGCGATTGATATGATTTTGCAATCAATGCGTTCAGGCGCGCAGATGCAGGATATTTTTCGCGAAACAGCGCAAGATTACATGCAGACAAATTCAATGTTGCGCGAAAGATCAGGTAGCCTTGCAATTGAAAAATATACAATACTTCTAGCAGGCGGACTTTTAGTGCCCCTAATACTTGGGCTTTTGTTCGGGATGGTTAATGGGCTTGATTTTAGCGCGATTTCACAAATAGGAATTGGCGACTCTAGTGCAAGGGTTGATTTGTTGCAAGCTTGCGCTCTTGCAAATATAATTTACATTTTAGAGTATGCTGCAATAGCTTCAATTTTTGTTGCAACGGAGCAATCAAAACCGGCAAAAGCGTTTTTGTACGCCCTTCTCCTAATCCCGTGCGGGACAATTGTGTATTTTGTTGCAAGCGGACTTATGTGAGATAACTAAGATATTTATAGTAGTACTTACATCTCTTTATTCGGTTCAAATGAGGCAGCTCGATTTTGTTGAAACTGAAAAAATCAATTTCTCAGGTTATACTCTCATTGAAGGGTTTCCGGGAATGGGGCTTGTGGGAACAATTGCCGCAAAATATATTATTGAAAAATTAGGCTTTGAATATGTGGGCTATATTGATTCGGATATTTTCATGCCAGTAATTAGAATTCACGATGGAGTTCCTGTGCGCCCTGCAAGGATTTATGCCGACAGGAAGAGGAAAATTGCAGTGCTGATTTCAGAGCAGGTAATTTCAAAGCAGTTCATTTACATGGTTGCAAAAAAAACAGCTAAGTGGATCGAAGATGAGGGAATTGAAGAATTAGTATCACTCTCAGGAGTGCAGGCGGCCCCGGGAGCGCAGAGGGAGATGATATATGGGATTGCGGCAAACGAGAAATCAAAAGAACTTATAAAAGAGTACGGGCTCACTCAAATAAATGAAGGGATTACAACAGGGATTACCGCTCTAATACTACTCGAGCTTCGAGCTTCAAAAGTGAAAGCGATTTCAATTTTAGGAAATGTCGAGCTCTCGGCAGATTATAAGGCAACAGCTGAAGTTCTAAAAAAACTCAACGCAATTCTTGGGCTGCAACTAGATATTGACCCGCTTTTGCAAGAAGCGCGCGAAACCGAAAAGCAATTACTTTCCCACCTTCAGAAATTGAAGGACACAAAGGATAATTCGGAAAAATTTGAAGCGAAAAACGCTCCGCTAATTACATAATTTTTAAAAAATCACAGAATTGTTTAAATACACCCTACGACTTATTTTGATTACATGCCATCTCCAAAAAGGCCTGCAAAAGTAGTGAGAAAAAAACCAGTGCGCAAAGCCCCACGCAGACAGCCGACTCTTATAGAAAGGCTTGACAGCGAACTTGTTGCAAAGCACACTTCTACAATTGATTTGCCGGATGAATTTAAAGGCAAAATTACAACTCCGAAAATTGCGCTAAAACCAGAAGTTGAAAGGAGCAGGGCAGAGCCAAGACAAATAATCGCATTGGAAAAATTACTAGTGGAATTTGAAATGGATAATAACCGCGGGTATTTGCCTGTTCCGATGTGGAAAGAAAAACCCGAAGGGGGCTTTAGACAAGCTACGGTTGATGAGGCAATGGAACAAATCAAAGTTTATGCAGGGCAGCGCCATCGCGAACTCAGTAGTATGTTAACTAAAGCAGACAATCCAGTTACAATCAAGGTAAGGGCCTATATCGAAGACAAATTAAGGCGGTTTGGCTATGGCTATAGGTAAATATCAAAGTGGAGAATTACTTGCTAATCAAATAAGTTTATTAAACTTAAAACCATTTATTTGTCCATGAAATACATTTGGCTGGCAGTCCCGATAGTTCTGATTGTTGTGCTGGCAGGCGCGCTCTATTTAAACCAGCCAAAAACAATCCCCACAGATGATTTGAGCTATGTGAATGTGGGGGGCGATGAGTATTTGGATGAGGAGTATATCACCCCTGATGAAGAGCTGACAGGCGAACGGGAATTAATTAACGAGCCTTCAGGGCAAAATATCCCGGTAAATCTTTCGGATTGTGAGAGCAGTGAATTTTCTAACAAGGAAACATGCTATTTGATTTATTCTGTTGCAAGCGGGGATGAGCAGGGTTGCGAATCTATTTCAGACCAGACAACAAGGGATGATTGCATTGCAAGAATTGCCCAGTTGCGGGCTGAACCTGCTGTTTGCGAAAAAATCAAGGTCGGCAAATCACAGTGCATAGTAGATGCTGCAATTGAAAAGGGGGATTCTTCACTTTGCGAAATGGGGAGCGCAGATAGGGCTCAGTGCTATAGGGCATTTAGTTCAAAGGACTATACGATGTGCGCAGAGAGCTTTGATAAGAGGCACTGTAATGATGCGATTGCAGAAAATGATTCAAAATTATGTGAAAATATAGAAACATATTCCTCTTTTTGCTACTATACAATAGCGACAAATACCAAATCACCAAGCCTTTGCAGCAAAGCAGGGACTTCGGCACAGAGCTGCTATTTTAGGATTGCACTTGAAACAAATAACCCGGCAATTTGTGAAAACTTATCAGAAACGCGGGACAATTGTATTGCATGGATTGCGTTTAATACAAATAACAAAGAGCTCTGCTATGAGGCAGGTTCAGAGGCGCAGAGTTGTATTGAGGATATTGAAGCTCAATAAGTTATTTATATTACCCCGGAATTGATTGTTTATGGACAGCAAATTTATTCTATTTTTAGTTCACCCAGGGCATGGTTTGCCAGACCTATCCCACGAACACCATGCAGAACATCACCGCCATCCAACTACTACAGGGGCAATATTTTGGGAAACAGTAGCAGAGCAGTTTCATGAAAATTCTGGAAAGCAAGGGCTTTTTGGATTGCGATTTTTAGGACATGTGATAAATCCTTTCTGGTTGCGGAATAGATATGTTGAAGCAAAACGCAAGGCTGCAAATATCCGGGATTATAAAATGAAAAAGGCGCAAGCTCTTCACGAGCTCGAAGGGACTGCGCATATTGGTGAAGGCTTTAATCATTTTTTAAATTCGCTTCAGCCCCTAGCTGAAACAATTGAAAAGAGAATGGAAAGAATTACTACTGGAAATGCAACGGAGCTAGATAAAGCAGATGCGCTAAAAAGCCACGGGATTGCAACTCGCCTTAGCCCTGAGCAGATGAAATTTTTTGTTGATTTTGTCAAGCTTGGTAAAACGCTTCTAAGGGAGCAAAAAGAATTGGGGACTCTTAGCCTGAGAAAAAACGACCCACGCATTACAGATAAATTTGAGAAAGCCCACGTTGCACAAGCCTTTGAGCAAATGCAGCACATATTTAATGAAGGGGCTGAAAAATTTGCAGCTGCGCTTTCAGGTCCGCATTCTACAATAATAATGCTAGGTGTTGCAGAAGCACTTGCAATAAAAGACCTTGCGGCAAGGGCAAAAAAATAATTTATTCTAATTAAACCGGCCGTGTCCCACAATTGCGCAAGTCAAACAAAAGGCCCTATATTGGCTTGCTATTTCTGGACTTTTAGAGGCCCTGTACCCAAGAGGCATCCTGACAAAAAGACGTCATTTTTGAATTGTGCCGTGCAGCAAATTAAATTACTATTTTCCTTCTTCTCTGCACTGCAATAAATGTTGCAATTAGTAGGCCCATTATTAGCAATATCAAAATCCTACTCTGCGGAAGCGATGGCAAATTCAAAAGCTCAGAATCCTTATCTTTTCCAAGATCAAGGTTTAGCACATTTCCGGATGCTGTTGCTGTTGTTTCTCCGTTTGGCTGCACTTTTGCGGCAATTCCTTCGCGGAACGCTTCTATTAGCGGCAGTAGCTGCGCGTTCTCTGCAAACCAGAGTCCTTTATCAGGATCGTAGTAGAACGAACCGTTCTTTCCTTGCGCTGCATTTAGAAGTTCCGGTTTGTTTTCATCGAGTTGGATAAATGGGGCTCCGTCTTTTGTTGAGAACTTTACCTCGTGCTGCTTGCCATCATTTGTGGTTATTTTAAACCCTTCCGGGGTCTGCGCAATTTTACCAACATAATCTGTAACAGCACCGGTGTCTTTATCAATTACGCGCAGGTGGTCTTCACATATTCCTTCTGCGTTCTTTTCGGCACTTATTGCATAGCGCTTTGTTGCTGTTTCAAATATCGTAAATGGGCCCTGGTGCGCTAGCGCGTCATTGAATTTATCGACTTTACTGACTTTAAAATCAGACCCAAGGTCCGGGATAAGTTCGAAATTTATTGCAGGGTCTTCACATTGCGTTGCGCTGTTTAATTCGCGTGTGAGTTTTGGTTTTATTCCTTCCACCAGGTCTTTACTCAAAATCCCGTCTTCGTGGTGTTTTAGCCAGGTAACAAAGCATCCATTTGGTTTTACTACAATTACGCCGTTTTCAAATTGCAAACTCTCAAGGGAGCCAACTTCTGTTACCCCGTCATTTGAACTTGAAAGGTTAACATCCTTATTTGCATATATCTTAACCTTTGCCCCGACTCCTTCTGCAACTTTTCGCGGGAGCCCTTCTGCTATTATTCCTTCTCCGGTTGGTTTGATGTTGGGGTGGGTTGTTGTTACAATTGCCTTGAGTTCTCCGAATGCATCATTCAATTTGTTGGTGCTAAGTTCTAGGCCGGTTTGCCCGATTACTCCTTCTTGTATGCATTTTAGAAGTTCCGGGTTCATTACGCGCACTTCCCCTTGCGCGTTTATTTCAAATGCAAGATCGGGTGTGTTTTCAAGGCAGGTTTCTGTGAGGGTGTGCGGGATTTCTATTGCGGGGATCCCGAGGTTAGTTGAACTGAGCCTTACATTGTCCTTGCTCTGAACTATTGGTACTCCGTTAGCGGTGATTTCCCCTTTTGCAAAATCAATCCCGACATTTACCCCATTAGTGCCCCTTACTTCTTCGCTTCCTGTTTGCTTGTAGGATGCCGGAGTAATATCGCATCCTCTTCCGCACCAGAAGTAGAAGAGTGTGCGAGAATCTAGTTGTCCGCTGCTAGTGCCTTCAAGTCGCAGTGTTGCCTGCACAATGTCATTGTCCTTTGAATCGTTCACGAATTTATCAATTTCGCCGCCAAGCTGCTCAGCTGCTTGTTTAGTGAAATTATTTTGGTCTCCTTTGAAGCCTTCGATGAAATTGTCCTTGAATTTTTGCACCAAATTTGAAACTTTCTCCGTTGATTTTGCGCTGGTGTTTGACTTCTCGTCCTTTTCCTCTTTTACAGGGACAAAATAGTGCGCGTAGTACCCTTCATCAACATCAACACATCCGTGCAACTGGGGGGCTATTACTATTTGTATTGCCGCGGTGCTAAAAATTCCTGCCCAGAAAAATGTCCCGTAAGTTATTGATTCAAGGCCCGAGAGTACTGCCCCGACTTTTGCATCCTTTGGCAGTACTTTTCCGATATTTAGCCCGTAGAATTCAAGGTCTGCAACAGCTTCACTGCATGTCTTAATGTCCGGGTCATTTATTGCCTTGACAAGATCAATTGGTTCTCCGCTCTCGCTTCCGCTCTGGCCAACAAGGTTTGTGTGCGAAGAGTAGAGTATTAGGGTTTGGCCTTTTTGGCGCGCCTTTTCTGTTACCGTATCTTCCAATATGTATGAAGTGAGTTTTTTATTTTGGACAAAAAAGAACGGGTTGAAGCGTGTTAGATCTTCGGTGCGCAAAACAAGCCCGCAATTTGAGCAATCCTCAGGGCCCGTTAAATAGAACGCGAGGTTTTCGGTTTCATTTCTCAGTTCATTTTGTGTAAGGGTGTTGTAGAGGTTTTTTATAGGGTTATATTTATCGGAGAGTTCGTCAAGGATTATTTTCCACGGGAGCTTATTTATCATTTGTATGAAAATGTCCCCTTGGTCAGACCCTTCGTTTGCAAAAAAATCGATGTATGAATAATCGTATATGTTCTGAGGCCCTATTGTGAATTTGAGGCGGTGCCAGGTTTGGGGCAATTGGTATTGGCTAATGCCTTCAATTCCAAACCCTTTTTTTGCCCACCAATAAGCAAACGGCAGTGTTGTCCACTTCGCTCCGCCTTTAATGGTGAAATAATCCCTAATAAGTTCGTCTTCTTGCGCTACGAGTTTATCAAGAGCGTTCCAGTATCTTCTTGAAACCCAGTTCCTCTCCTGCAGCGCGTCAATTGTTTGCTGTATATTTATTGCACCAAATTTAAGGTTTGCAGATGAACCAGTTCTTGCATTATCTATTCTTGCAATGACATCTTCCGGCGAGAGTTCTCCCCACTTCTTCCACTTGCCTTCAACAATGTTGGCATTTGAGCTAAGCCTATTTTGTATGAATTCATATGACACGTTATTGTATGGGACATAGTTGCCGTACTGGTCCTGGATGAAGACATCGGATTTGTTCCCTGCTGCAGCTTTTACATTACTGTATGAGAGTCCTGCAATTGTCTTCTGGCTCTCAGGATCAAAGTTATACATCACTATATTTTGGCCGTTTGATTCATAGGCGCTTCCGTACTTTACATAATCGGATTCGAATCCGCCAAAAGACCCATCATCCTTGAGTTTTTTTAATACCCTTTGCAAATTGCGGTGGTCCTGGAACATGTTTATTACTTCGCCATACCCATCAGGGCTAGCGGCACGAAGTCCCTTATCATAAAACCCCGCGCTTGGATATCTTGCAACCCATTCAATATAATCGGCGCCGAGCCCATCATCATAAACATCATCCATCATGCGGATCATTTCGCGCCCGTATTCTATGTACTTGTCGCGCACGACCGGGTCTTTTAGCCCGGCGCCTCCTGAGTGTTTTGCTGCCTGAATGTAAGCGTCCTTAGCAGAATACACCCTTGCGTTTCCTGCGCGCAGAACAGAGCGCATGTCATAGAGCATTTTGAGGAATTCCGATTTTTGCTCCTGGGTTTTTATGTGGCTCAAAAAGCCATCGGGCTCTAGCATCTTTCCCAAATGGTGCTGGAATTCTTCGGTTTTGAAAAGATAATACCCGGATCCATTTGCATTTCCACCAACTGTTTCTTCCCACCAGCCCCTCCAGCCGTATTTGTCAAGTGTATTTGCTATTTTTTTGAGCTTATTTCTTCCAAGCACAGATTCCGGGGTTATGAATTCTGACCTGAACCTATCAAGGAAAGCCTGGTACTCATCACGAACCCCTGTTAAAAATCCGCGCCTGCCGGTCCAACCGAAGAGTTTTTTTGTGTGGTAGAGAAGGCTTGGCCCGAATGTACTGACAACCATTTCAGTTGACATCCAGGAATTGAAGTATTTGTCAAAAAGAGAATAGGTGCTGATTACGCACGAGGAATTGTTGCAGTTTGTTTCAAGCTTTGCTTCAAAAAAATTTGTAAGGATTGAATTGTGCAAAAGTTCCTTTTCAAGCCTTTGCGCGGTTTTTATCTCGCCCGAATTAATGTCCCCCGTAATTGAGGCATCCGAGAGGATTTTATTTTCAGCAGCAGTAAAGCTTGTCTTGTTCTTGTCCTCGAAAAATTCCTTTAGTGGTTTTAGATTTGCAACAATTCCAGCCCCGGAATTCCTATATTTTAAATTTGGGCCGGTGAGCGCGCACTGGGGCGAACTCATTGTTTCGCACCTTCCGGCGCGCAGGGAATCTTCAAGCACAACCCCTAATGAAAACGGACCGTCCACATAGGAATTTAAAAATTGTGAAATTTCCCATGGTTTGAATTTTTGTGAAGGGACCTGGACTTTTACAGCAGTGTTCTCATCATCAGGTTTTGTTAGCACCAATTCATTAGCATCAAGTGTATCGCGAGAAGTATCCTTTGAAGTCTGCCCTGCAATCTCTTTTCCGGTAAAACCATTTTTTAGAAGATCAAGAATATTTTGCACCTCATTAGGAGGAAGCTCTGAAGAAGTGCACATGTACTGGTTTACCTGCGGCTCTATTTGCTTTGCCGGAGCTGTTACAGCTATCCCGGCTTCGCGAAGAGCTGTTTGCTCCGGGGTTTCTGTTAAGGTGCGTGGGTCTGAACCTGAAGGCAAATCTTCAGCAAGAACCGGCCCTCCAAGGAGTGGGAATAGGAACAAATATACCAGAAATATTGTAACGGCCCTTCTCATCAAAACCACGGGGATTTGCTTTATTATTTATAATATATATTCATAGTAAGAAGGTTTGGGCAATATTTATTCCTTCCGTTGGTGCGGCTTTGCGCTAAAAATTGAGGTTGTTCCTAAAGCATGATTCTTGGTCATTTAGTCGTTTTTTGAAGAATTTAACAGCAAAAACTCTATTGGCTGCCTGATTGAATGCCTCAATCGTCGTATACCCAACCGCCGAAACGGTTGTTAGCCAAAATAGATAAAATAGATTATTCCGCTAACGGCTTCCGGGATTAGGAAGAGAAATATTGCAGCCCCCACAACCGACATCAAATAGCAAGCCGCAAGCAAAATTATCGGTTCCGGCATTTTTTTGAAGCGCGAATGCAAGGATTCGAATACAAAAAGCCCGATGAATTCGAACGGGAGCAGTATTAGGGAAATTACAAGTGAAGAAATTGTGACCTTGAATAGCCCGTATGCGTATGAAGTTGCAAGTTCTCCAAGTGTTGGCGCAAAAACCGATGGCACTTGCCCAATTCCGCTCTCCTGCAGCGAAGTTAAAATGGGGTAGAAGTATGCAATTAAAATCAATACCCACAAAAGTGCAAAAGTTGAAAGGAGCGCAGTTACAATAAAACTCCATTTTGTGGCTTTGCGTATTTTTGCGTTCAGCCACTTTCCGATAAATGCTAGAATAAAAATTGGCAACACTATTGAGAGCGAGCCTTTTAGAAGGTTTAGGATTGAGAAAACAAAATTTTCAAGTGGGCCTGCCATTTTTACACCAAACTACACAATAGAACTACACAATAGTTTATTAAGTACTATAAATATTTTTAGTGTAATGCTCCCCCCAGCCGCATTTATAGACGCAGCAATTGCCTTCTATATTCTATTAGGCTCCCAGAGCTGGGGCTATATGCTTCTTCGAGCGGGCTGGCCAAATATCCGCGCGCTTGAAAAAGATTACAAAAAGGGCTGGAGCATGGTAGTTGGGTTTTTGCTCTCGGTTGGGCTAATAGGCACATCTATTTTAATTTCATATTTCAAATTAACCCCCCTCTCGCTCACTGAACTTCTTATCGTCAATTGTTCCGCATTTTTCATAAGCGCCCTTGCAATCCTTACAATTAAAAGAAAAATCAAAGGATATGGAAAAATAAAAGTTTCAATTCCAAAACGCATTGTTGCTGCAAGTGTTATTGCAAAAAAGGCATTTGAAAAGCTCCCGCAAAAAAGCTATGTGAAAGCACCGCAGGTTTTAGCGTCGGTTTCGGCCCCCGCCCAGCCATCAATTGTTGTTGAGACATTTGAAAGTGTTAGTGGAAGTTCAAAAACCCCAGTACAAGTTTCTCAAGCGCAACCAAAACCGGATGAGAAAAAAGCCGAGGAATTAAAGGCGCAACTTTTGAAAAAAGCCCCAACATCTAAAGGCAAATTACAATCTTACACATCACATGTTAGATGGCACCATGAAGATCACCCACTGGCTCCAAAAAAAGTAGAGAAAAGAGCTGAGCATGTTCTCTGGAAGCACGAGGAGCACCAGAAAATAGAAAAGCGAATGCCTGGTTTGGATCAGAAAATTGGCGAGCAAAAATACACCGAGCATGTGAAATGGGGACATCTTGAGCATCAAAGAGTTGAAAAGGTTTCAAAGACAGCACAGAAAGCAGAGCCAGAAATTAAACCAATCCCTGCGCAAAAAGTGCAAACATCTGCGCAGGAAAATAAAAATATTTTCAGCTTTGTGGGCGGGATTTTTTCAAACAGGGCAAGGGCTAAAACGCAGCCGCAAAAAGCAGTACAAAAGTTTGCGGTAAGGGATTTGGAGGATGAGATTTCGCACAGGCCAAAAATGCTTCCGGCTCCGCAGCCCCAATCAAAAGTTTTGCAGCCGCAGGTTGCAAAAAAAACCTCAGAGCAAAAGATATCACAGCCGCACGATACTATTTCCCCACTTCCGGGCATAAAACCAATGCCAATAGCAAAGATGCAAAAGAGCGCAATTTCCGAGCAAAAAGAAGGCAGACAATCACAAGTCGACCGGATTGTTACAGACCTTGGAAAATTATTTTCAAAAAAAGAGCGCCCAACACCGGTTTCTTCATGGAGCCTCAGAGGGCCAATTAGCAAGGCAGCGCCAAGAGTAGAGAGGCCAAAAGAGCAAATCGTAGCTCCTCCTATAGGTACGATTTTTGGGAAAAGCGAGGAACAGAAAAAAATCGAGAGGCTTCGCAAACTAGTCGAACAGATGGAATTTGCCCGCCCGCTTGAATCAGTGAAAAGGGAAACTGAAAAATCACTTGCAATGCAAAAGAGCGTAGAGGTTGAAGAGCACAGGCCTAGCGGGGAGCGCAGGGAAGTCGATGATATTTTGAGCAGAATTGAAAAGAAGAAGAGCGCGCAGGAAGAAAATTCAATGATGACTAGCGATCAGATAAGAGAAGAAGTCGAGAAATCGCGAAATTTCATAAAGCAGAACTTAAAAGAGCAGCTTGTGCAAGAGAGAGGATCGGAAGAAACTTCTGTGGAAAAAACAATGCCAAAATCCGCGCAGCTTCTAAAGCAGCTCTTGTCGGAAAAATAGGTGTGGAAAATGGAAGATGTACCAAGAAGGATGAGAAGGTTTTACAGAAAACCAACTGAAGGAGAAGTAAAGGATCGCAGCGCGCAGATTGCAATAGAGCATGTTGATGATTTTAAAAAAGAGCAGGGGAGATATCCAAGCTCGCGCGAAATTGACAATATTGCGCAAAATGTATTCGAACAGCTAAAGGCCGATCTCAAAAAAGGAGAGGAGATTTCAGAAGATATTGATCTTGGAAAATTAAAAGATGATGGGACAGGCAAGAGCCTGCTTGATGCAAGAAAAGAGAGGCGCGCAAAAGAGGCAAAGCAATCACAAAAAAGGGGCAAGAAAACCCAAGAGGAAGCAGAAGATCAAACAGAGGAAGAACAAACAGACGAACAAGAACAGCCTGCTCAAAAAAAAGCAACCCCCCAGGCAGATATTATGGAAAAAGTTGGGGTTTTAGAGCAGATTGAAAATGAACAGAATGTCAAAAAGCTCGCAGAGTTAGATGAACTCTCAAATCTTGAAGGCGAACTTGATTCGGAGGATGACTCTGATCTTGTTGAAAAGGAAATGGACGGGGAAATAGACGAGTGCCCGCGCTGCAAGAGCAAGACCGCTGATTTTATTTATTGCCCAAATTGCGGGGATGCATTCTGCAACCACTGCGCAAAATCAGTTGAGCCGCAACCCGATACAATAAAATACACTTGCCCGAATTGTGCTGAAGAGTTTAAGAAAAATAAGCCCTTGCGCTAGCCAAGCGGTTGGGCATTTTCTAATGCCGGATTTTGCTGCCCTTCAATTGTAGATTCAATGCAGCTCCAGCCGGTTGAAGAGAATAGTTCTGCTTTGCGCTCTTCTGTACTACCAAGCCATGCCGCGTCCCACAAAACAAGGTCAACTTGCGCCTTGAAATCATCAAATGCGCCTTTGGTTGATTCCCTTACAAGTTTTATTGAAGAGGATGCCTGAGAGGTCGGCCCGACATTTGCCAAAAGCCGCGAGAGCTTTTTTGTAAGGTCACCATAACTAGATGATCCAAGGGCACAAAAATAATTTGTGTGGGATTCATCTTTGGGAGTAGTAGGGTCATTTGCAATTGCAGAGTATACATAAAATCTTCCCGGGGCATTTGGGTCCTGGATTTTTTCAAAGCTTGCTGAGTATGGTTCTTTTTTGAAATTTGTAGTATGGAAATAAAAGAAAACAAATTTTTCCTCTGAAGGGATTGTAATATAGAACGCATAATCAAGTGAATCTTCTACCGGGGCAAGTATTGAGGAAATGGATTTTCCCAAAACCTGCCTCTCGCGGCTATCAATTTCCAAATCATCAGAGTAATCCTCTTTTACAATTGCAAGAAGGTAGTCAATTTCAGCATCCTGCTGCTCTAGGGATTGTGTGACATCGCGCGCGGTTGAACTATACAGGATTGATTTTAGTGCATTTGTTGCAAAAGTGGTGTTGAATTCTGCGTCTATTTGCTCTTTTATATTATTCCCATAAGAATTTGCAAACCCGAATAGAAATATTGAAAGGAAAGTGATTATGAGTATGAAATAGAGTGCATCAGTTACTGCTGCCTGGCCTTTTGAATTCATTTCCATGCAACCACCACCAAATGCATTGGCTTTACGATTTTTTCATCTTCAATTACTATAGGAAAAATCCTGCTCACAAGTTTTCTATCCTGCGCCTCTTCAAAACTTATAAAATCCGAAATCGTATTCCCGCTGCTAGTAGTGTTGGTGCACAAATATGTGTTGCCTGCGCTGTTTTCAAAAAAACTTATTTCGAAAATATTTTCAACTACTACTCCGTTCACAGCATCAGTGGTAATTGCTGCAACATATTTGAGATTTACAAGGCCAACTTCGCTGCACAGTTCTTCAAATGCCGCATATGTTGGGATATAGCTATTTGATTGCAAAATCCTCGAAACCCTCATTACCGCAATATCATCATTAAATTCAGCGTTGCGCTCATCAAAAGCATTGAATGCTAAAGTGAAGGTCGAAAAAAACATCACAAGCCCCAATAGTATTGGAATCAAGGATGGAAGATCATCGCCAATTGGCCCAATCAATCCCTTATTTAGCATTTAAATCCACCTTCATCATTTATACTCTGTACGTGCACTTGTTCCCCTATTGTTGTTTTGTGAACAAGGCAGGCAGCCGAGCTACACCCGATTACATATAATTTTCCCTCTCCGCCTTCGATTTCTTTTATGAATTCAACGCTGTCAACCGGGTTTGTTGCCTGCGGGTCTACAAATATTTCTTCTTTGCCTTCAACTGAATCGGCTATTGCCCCGGAATAATCTGTCCCATCATAGTCCTGGCCGTAGAGGTGCAGCTCTGAACTTGTCCTAAAGCTATTTGCTGCAATCGCCTTTGCCTCATAGGTCGAATCATCAAAGCTTTTTTTTATCTCCTCGCGCTGGTAGAGGGAAAAAATTAAAACATTCAAATTATCCCCACCCGCTGTTTCAAGCTGCCTTTTGGAAATTTTCATGACATAATAAAAACTCCCTCCGGCAATGCTAAGATCCCCGGGAAGGTCGTGCCCGTCACTTAGGCAATAGCTAGGGCTGCTTGCAAGAGCAAAGGACTTTTCCTTTATTTTTGACACGAGTTCAGCGGCCTCTTTTACTTTTGCAATGTCTGAGAGGCTGAATGCAAAAAACGATACAATTGCAAATATTGCGGTAACCAAAATCAGCAAATTGAGTTTGCTTAAAATAAAATCAAGCATGTTCACACCCTCTTGAAGGCGCACACTACAGGGGCGCTGCTAAATAGGTTTGATTGGCGGATGAGCGTGTACTGCCCGATTTCAATCCCGCGCTCCGGGTCTTTCCAATTGGCAACGCTATACCCATCTGCTGGTTCTAGCATTCGCGGGTCGCACGTTTCTGGTTCTTGCGGAAAAGTCGTTGCCGAGGAAATGCGAAGGCATTTGCTCTCTGTGTAGGATGGGGAGGAGAATTGCAGCACCGTGCACTGCGCTTGGGAGCCGCCGCACAGGGCCGAACAATATGCAAGTTCGTCACGCTCGATTATTCGCAATTTGCTGTCCTCTTCAGTAAAGCAATTTGGAAGTTCAAATGAGACATTTATTTTGGATTTGTTCTTGACTACTGTTTCAATCCCTGAGCGGAGCTGCTCTAAATTCTGGTTTAAATTCCCTTTGCATGTTTCGCCATTTAACCTATCAAGGGCATTAAAACCTATTACAATTACAAACCCCATTACAATCATTGCAATGAGAAGTTCAAAGGGCGCCGATTCTTGGCCTTTTTGGGAAAACATGAGAACAAGATAGGCAAATGAAATATTTAAGGGTGACGAGTGTGAAAAGGAGAAGTTAAAAAGAACAAAATAGATACGAAAACAAAAAGTATTATTTCATTGGATTTTTATATCATAAAAATATTTTGGCTTGATTCTAACAAAGCCCCTAGCAGTTGTTTCTTGGGCATTGTGCCTGTGAGAATCTTTTACTACCCTAAGCCTTGTATCTATTGAAGTTGCCCTTATTAGAATAGGGGTATTATCGGGAAAGGCTTCACAGACCCTAATCCAATTTTCCTTGTCGACCCTAAAATTTATATTCGCGTTTGGCAACAAGACCCTCTCTTTCTAATTCCCCTAATATTTCTTCAACATCTTCAATCTGGACATTAAATTCATCCATTATATCAAAATCTGCAACCGTGCTTTTCCCTTTACTTTTTTCTTTTATAATATATTGAATTATTTTTTCGCGCAGCAATTTGTGCGGAATAGTTCTAACCATTGCAACTCCATTTGCCATTCAACATCACCTATAATATATGCATTTTTGAATTAAAAAAACTACTAATTATAATCGTCAATTGCCGAACTATTTAAAAAGACCGCTATTTTAGGGTTTTAGAACAGGCTCATTGTTCACTATGTCCTGACTCTGCTTGAACATCGGTTTTATCAGGGCAATTATTAGTATCGCTGCAATTATGAAAACAATGAGAAGGTAAACCGAGTTCCACTCGCTCTGGGCGCGCTCTTCTTTTAGCATTTTTATAAGTGGCATGCAAAGAGAATGGGTTTAGGTGGTATTAAATTTTATTGGTCGGAGATTATTGCAACAAGGCAGTATCTACTTGAGGATTCATCATCAAAACCATCATTACCAGCAGATGCATTATTAGATGACCCATTGCAACTGTCTGTTGGATCGATATTGTAAGGGCTGTCATCATAACCGTAACTTGAAAGCGAACCTTGAAGTTCGCTAGCTCTATCGCACATTACAAGAAGCCTTGTTGTTTGTGAAAATGAACCTTTGTATTCTACTACTTCCCCGTTTTGCTCTTTATCATCAAAATTGATTTTATTCGGAGCGCTCTCGCTTAGCATTACGCACACTTGCTCCGGGGCAAGCGCCCTTGATTGCTGGGCAATTGTTTTTGCATTTAGAGAATCGCCATTGCTAAATGTAATGTTATCAAGTATTTGCGGAAGGCCAGGTTCATTTATTTTGCTCTTCACGGCATTTGAAGCGGCATTATTTGGGTTCTGGCTGCCTATATTTGGAAGTATTTGCAGTGTTTGCAGAAGTATTAGAAGAATTGCGCCAGCAACTACTGCTGCTATAAGGAGCTTGAATACATCAAAACCCTGGCCTTTTGAATTAAGCCTTATTAGATTTGCGCGCATTAAAATCAGTAAGCTAAAGGGTTTAGGTGTATATAAATCTTTTTCTTTTAAAAGGGAAGCGCGCTATTGCATCTCTTCAAATGAGATAACACAGCCTATTTCACATTCATTTGTAGGGTTGACATCGCAGGTCACGTACACGTTTGTTAGGATGTTTTCATTTACTGTAACAACTGTATTGTCCCCGGAAAATGTAGGCGAACCTGATGGGGCGAATTGGATGCACTGTTCTGGAAGGCCAATTGCTTTTGAGAGGCCTACTTGGGAAAATGAATCGCCGCGGGCAAATTGCAAGTTCTCGATTTGCAATGTTTCGCCATTTGGTTGGCGGGTTGCATTTTCAAGGCCTTCAAAGAACCTTTGCTTGCTAACACTGAGGCGCAAATCATCAAAGTAATTTATTGCCCCGATAATTATCATGAGTACAGTGAGTGCCATTATTGCCCCGATCAAAAGCTTGAATGGTTCAAATGCCTGGCCTTTTTCGAATACTATATCGACCCCACCAAAAGGTTTGATACAATCATGCTCAGAACAAACATGACAACTGCAATTGGCAAAAATGTGGCAATGTTGAGGCGCACTAATAGGTCATTGTCCTCCTCGATTTTTGTTGTAAAGTAGGTCATTATCACAACAAGTTCGACAATGTAGAGTGCAACTATTAGTATGAATTGGGTGGGCGAAGCTATATTTGCAATTGACTGCGCAGAAATAAACCCGGAAGCGGAAAGCCCTGTAAATGCTGTCCCTGTTGCATCGCTTGAAAGTGAATCTGATGAAGAGACAATATCAGAAGATGCAATTGAGGAAATTGTAACTATTACAATGCGCTGAAGGCTTGTTGTAATTCCTAAAACCACGGGGGCTATAAAGAGGGTCATGGTTTTCATTGTCCCCGTAACATCTGAAACAAGGATTTTGAGGGTGTTATTTACTTTCTCGGCATTTTGCAGCTGAATTGAAAGTGAAATTAGTGTTCGCGCTGCAACATTAACCCCTAGCTGCACCGAATCTACAAGCATTTTCATCGAACCCTTAATTATTGCTGAGGGGATTTTTGCAACAGAACCCGAATTTTTGTCAAATACTGCCTGCTCAAGCGGCATTCCGAGTAGTTTTATGTTATCTAGCGTTCGTGCAAAAACAACTTTTGAGATGCGAAGGTCAGGCAAGAATTCGGTTACATGTTTTATTGCATCTTCAACCGGTTTATTCTCGCCCATTCGCGAAGCGAGTATGTAGAGCGAATCTTTAAATTCCCGCTCCATTTCCTGCACTTCCAGTTGCACCCTTCTTTTATAGATGCTTGAGTAGTAGAAGAGGACAAAAATTGCAAGCGACATTGAAATCAAAACCCCGAACACCAATTTGTACGGGGCAATGTCATTTTTGCTCTGTGAAAAAAATAATTGCTCTTCAGATCTCACTTGCTGTATTACTTTTTCCTGCACTAAATCCCTTTCTACTGAAGTTAGATCCGGGCCTAAGTTTTGCGAAAATAGCTCGGTGTAGCGCTGCCCGGTTTCATCAAGTGCAAAATATGTAGCTGGCCTAGCAGATTTTAGCAGGGCTTCTTGCCGCGAGAGATCACACGGAACAATAAAATTTCGCACATCGGTGCATGAGACATTTGGATCCTCCCCGAATAAAAATTTTGGCGGTATTCCTTGCGTTGAAACCGCAAATGAAAAAAGTATTCCAATAGTTGCAATAAAAATTGCAGCATACCTAACATCAACATTAAAACCGCGGATATTTGCCTTCCACTTTTTAGGCAACCCTTCATGATCATCAGGTATTACCGGCGGCTCGTATGTGGGCGGCCTATTTTGCAGCAAATTATAGGCAAACCAGATTGTGATTAGCGGAATTACTATATTGTATATGAGAAAGAGAACTATTGGGTTTGCAAGAGGGGCTCCTGAAAATGAGCTTCCCACCGGAAGAATTATTATTAAAAGAAGCGGCAAGAGCACTCCAATATAGAAAAGCATTGTGCTAGGTTGCGAGAGGTCGCGGGCGTATTGCTCCATTTTGTTGCGGATGCTCTCGAGCATTTCCGACATTGTCTGGTCCAAAAGGGCATACCTTTTTGCTTCTGTATTTTCTATTACCGATGCGCGTATCCGCATCAAGGAGCGCTTGAATTCGTCGCTGTATTTTCCCCACTGGTATGCAAGCGCATCTAGTCCTTCAGAGAGGGAATTGTAAACCCCAATTTGTACATTCCAGATAAGCTCTTTGAAATCTTTTGCTATTTTTCCTTTCCCATGCTCTGCTGCAAATTCAACCGCCTTTTCAAGGTTTGGGACAAGTTTTATTGACATTACCATATAGCCCAAAATATCGGGAACATAGGTGAGCGCTTTTGTTTGCTCGCGGCGCGCTTCTTTTGATGGGTAGGTGTTGAAAAAATTTGCAATACCAATTGCGAGCAAAAGAAATGGTGCGTATGCATAAATGTAGGCAGCTGCCCCGCCACCTGAAATTAATTCTAGCACTTCATTTAGTGGCGAGAAGAGTATAATTGAACCAAGAATAAGGCCGCAGAGGAGCAGAAGGATTAGGACTATTTTTGAGGCGCCGGAAAATTGCTCCGGGGTTAATTTCCATTTGAGAAAGGCAATTGCCATCTTGTTCTCTTCTGTAAAACTTCCCCCTTTTCCAAGAGAAGGCGAGAGGGCGTAGAGCCTTTTGCAAAGGAGTACAAACGGATGGTCCGGTTCTTTTACTAATCTTCGCTCGCCTTTTGTAAAATCTTCAGAAGAAATTGTAATCTTTCCGTAGAGCTCTCCGATGCTTGGTTTTTTTTGAAGGGGCATTTATTTTCCCCGCCCCTTTACCCTTTTCACTAAATTGTTGCGCACCCAATTCTTCCATTTTCCCAAAGCTTCTTCATAATCAACTGAACCGAATTCTTCGAGTTGGTCTTCTTTTATCAGCACCAATTTATTGTTTGCAACAACGGTGTTCTCTGCTTCAAGAAGGTTTGGGAGCTTGAATTCGTTTTTCATTTCAACTAAAAAGCTCTTTGATTGCGCGATCATTTTTATATTCTTCCATATTTTTTCAATTGAAAGCCCTGAAATTTCGCTGATGCGTGAGAACAGGTCACTCTCTTTCAAATTGTCCTCAATTAAATACAAATTGTCCTTTCCGGCATCATATGACATGAGATCAAGAAGCCCGCCTTCTTCAGCCGGATCGTCTTTCCAGTGCTTTTTCACTTCAGTTACCTGCACAACCCTTCTGTGCCTCTCAAGGCTGCCTTTGAATCTAATCGGGCGCGCGACCGCAACAATATCAGTTGCCTTGAATGAAGTCGTAGGGACCCCAAGATCGTTTACAACCCTGTCCCAAACACTATATGCGCTATCCCCGTGGATTGTGCCCATTACAATATTTCCGGCAGCCCCAACACGCATTGCTTCATAGAGCACTTTTGCTTCGCGCGAGCGGACTTCACCAACAATTATTGCGCTATCCCCCAATCGAAGCGCTGTGCGAAGCGCGTCTTCCGGGGCAACTTCATTGTCATTTTCATTATTGCCAATTGGGGAACGGGTTTTGAGGCGCTGTATATTGAACCCGATTTTTTTCATGTAATCAACATTTAGTTCTTGTGTATCTTCCTGCACAATAATTCTTGAATTTTGCAAAATTTCAAGCATCAGGGCATTCATAAGCGAGGTTTTTCCTGATCCCCTTGAACCCGTGACAAGCATTGTTGCCTGCGAATCTATGAAAAATGACAAAAGCCCGGCTGAGAGGGGCGAGAGGTATTTTACATCGACAAATTGTGCAAGTGTCCACGGAGTTGTCTTATGCAGCCTGAATGCAAATGCGCTCCCATCAGGCGAGAGCGGGGGGTTGATTGCCGCAACCCTTGTCTCAAGATCAGGCAGTTCAAAATCAAGAACGGGGTGCGCTTCATCAAAAGGCCTGCCAGACATTGCGCGAAGCTTTGAGGCAAACGAATCGGCTTCATCTTGGGTGTAAATTACATTGGTCTGGCACTGCCCAAACTCCGAGTGCACCAAATAAATTGTTTTGTTTCCAATAGGAGCGTCGATGTAAATATCGGTTATGCGCCGATCAGATAACAGCACTTCTAAAACTCCGTACCCGACAGTGTAGCGCGCAACAACCTGGCTAAGGTCCATTATCTCCTCGTTTGTAACATCGATTCTCTCGCGCTTTGCAATCTCTTTTATTGTGGATTGGTATATTCTCTCAAAATATTTCCTGCTCTTTGAAATATTTGAAAGCGATGCCCTTCCCGGTTGGTATGAGGCAACTGTTTCTTTTGTTTTGCTCACAAGGAAATATTTTTCAGGGGTGAGGGAGTATTCCGGCAAATTTATGAAATAGAGTTTTTCGGCCTTGTTTGGGTGCTTGAATATTTGCACCGACGCATCCTTTACAGAGTATTCATCCAAAAGTTCGAGTTTTTCATCATTCCCAAACACCAATCTCGAACCAATAAATGAGGGTTTTAGCTGCGCTTCAAAAAAACTGCGGTAGAGTTCATTTGTGTCCGGGGCTTTTTCTAATTTTGATAGCAGCACGCGGGATTTTTCTATTAACGAAAGTTTTTCGAATGCTTCCTTTACTTCAAGAAGGGTTTTGAAATAAATTGTCGAGCGCTTATCGGCAGCAATTGCTTCAAGGCGCGCTTTTTCTTTTTGCACTTCCCCTAAAAGCATTAGATAGGACATTATCGGGTCAAAGAGCAATTCATCGTGGGTGATTTTTACAATTATATTGTGGCGCTCCCCAAAATCCTTTTCCTCTTCAGTAGCAGGGTCTCCGAGATGTGAATAGCTCCAGATGCTGTCGGATTCGAACTTTGTGTAGAGCGCGGCGATTTCGCTGAGCATTTTTGTCTGCTCCTCATCATACACCCTCTCATACACTTCTGCAAGCACGACAAGGTCAGCATCAGTTTCGCTAAGGGATTTTAGCACATGGTAGCGCGCGTTGCGGTCATCTGCAATTGAAGGAGTGTAGAAGGAATCCCGGCAATCAATTACAAGCATGCGCTTGCCGCCTTCCTCCTTTACAATATATGGCCCGACCTCAAAACCCTCTATTTTCAACTAAAAACCCCTGTGGTAGAATTGGCAATAAAAGGGCAGTTTCTTATTATTATACTTATACTCAAACCGGCAAGAGGGCATTTGGGTTTAAATTACATTTTCAGTTTCTAGTTAGTATGCGAAAGGAAGTTCTTGATTGGCTAAACTCTGCAGAAGATGACCTAAATACTGCAAAGACTCTTTGGCGAGAAAAAGTATACTATGCCAGTTCATTCTATTCACAGCAAGGAGCCGAAAAGGCCCTAAAGGCAGCCTATATCCTCAAATTCAAAAAAACTTACCCCCAGCACAATATCAGCACACTTGCAAGTGAGTTAGGAGCGCCTGAAGAAATAATTTCTGCCAGCAAAAGGTTAAACCCACATTATGTGCAAACAAGATACCCTGATGCTGCAAATGCAATTCCATCTGACAATTATGATAAAAAAATAGCAGAAGAACTTTTGAAAGAATCTGAAAAGGTGTTTGAATGGGGATCAAAGCAGAAAGAATAGTGATTGAATTTGCAGGGAAAGTAAAAAAGAAATTCCCCGACGCAAAAATTTTTCTGTTTGGCTCAAGGGCAGGAAGGGATTTTCTTGAGAAGTCTGATTATGACATAATTATAGTGAGCAGAACTTTTGAAGGGAAAAATTTCTTTGAGCGGCCGCTTGGAGTATATGATTTTTGGAATCAAAAAACCGGCCTTGATGTATTCTGCTACACGCCAAAAGAATTTGAGCAAAAAAGCTCGGAAATAGGCTTTGTCAGTGAAGCCCTCAAGGGCGCAATGTCGATTTAGGTAAGCCTTGCGCAAAGTCAATTTTATATATCTGTGATCTATAATTCAATACCTATGTGCCCTAAAGGACAATATCCCAGAAAGCCTTATAGGCGTAAAACAGACCCGGTGACAAGAAAAAAAGAGCTTTGGATACAAGAGCACTCCCACCACAGTAGAGGAAGTCTCTTGCCTGTTGCCCGTTATGAGTTTTCTGCAACAGAGTGGGCCTCAAAACTTGGCAGAAGATATATAGAACTGGAAAATACGCTAGGGGTTGGATGGTTAACTATTATATCCACAACACTTGCCCAAGAACGGATTAACGCGCTTGAAAAGTTAAAGAGCCCAAAAATATATGAGAGGGTAATTGGTATTATCAAGCAAGAGAAAACTGGAGATAGAAGAAAAACAGCAAATGAAATAATACGGGCACTATCGCGGAAAAGATAGGTATTTATAGATCGCAAGAGTTATTTGAAAAGTGATTGGATGGGAATTTTACGTTCAAAAAAGAGATTGCAAGATGTGCCTACGAAACTTTTTAGAGAAAAAGTAAAACCACTCAAACATACAAGAAACTTTGATGTTCCGACTTCTGCACAAGCAAGACTTGCCAATAACCGTTGGGCTAATAAATAATAAATTCAAGACCACCCTCTTCTTCTCATGCAAAAGTTTTTCCCAAAAAATGCCGCATCGCACGCGGGCAAATTCATGCTCGCAATCTTAGCACTCTTTTTGCTCTTCAATTTCATTCTCTCATTTTTCCCCCTGTGGTGGTTTGAATATTTTTTTGCGCAAAGTTCCCTTTTGATGCTAAATATTTTTGGAATAGAGGGGACAATTGAAATTAGCGAACCTGTGCTCTTGCACATTCAAGGGTTTGCCCTGCCTATTGCAATTACATATTTGTGCACGGGGATTTTGGAGCTAACTGTTATTTGGAGCGCAATACTTGCAAGCTTTGGGATTGATATTAAAAAAAGGATAATCGGGGCCTTTGCGGCAACAATTTTTTTGGGAATTTTTAATATCGCAAGAATTAGTGCAAGCATTCTAATCATAGCTTATTTTGGCCTAAGCGCAGGGGAGTTCTCGCACGATATTTTGTTCAGGGTTTTCCTTTTTGTAACAATTGCGCTCTATTATTATTTGTGGTTTAATTGGGCAAGTGGCAAAGAAAACATAAGAAGGGCAAAATAGCCGGAAAGCAAATTTTATATAGGGCAAGATAGTTCTTAATTTGAAATGAGAAAAGTCGTGGCATCTTTTTTGGTGTTGTTCGGATTGTTTTTTTCTAGCTCTGCCCATTATAAGAATAAGCCAAATATAGAGTATGGGCGCATAGATCTTTTCTGAAAAATAAATTTTTATATTGCAGAGTAGTTCATTGGTAGGTGCATTTTATCTCTTTGAAACCCGGAACAGAAGATAGGGCGGCAATCTTTGCAGTTTTCACAGTTCTTCTAGCCGTATTCGTTTTCATTCATCTACCAAAAAGCCCAACTGCATTTCTACCACTAAGTGGCTCCGGTTCAGAACTTGCAGGATGGTGGAATTTTGATGAAGGGGCTGGAACTGCGGCGGCGGATTTGAGCGGGAATGGGAATAATTGCCAGCTTGCAGGGAATGCTTCTTATATTGCGGGCAAATATGGAAGTGCAATTTCTTTTGACGGACTTGGCGATTATATTGACTGCGCAGGGACTGCAAATTTCACTTCGTCCGATTTTACGATCTCCTACTGGGTAAACCTGGACACTTTCCACACCAATAAATACCCAGAACAGGGAGGCACTTCTGTAATATTTAAAGGGAGATTTAATACATCGGGATATTACGACTACATTACTGATGAAGGTGGCATTATTTTTATAACTTCCCAGTCAGGTGCATCGCAATCCACAACTACAAATACAGGGCTCATTACTACCGGCACATGGCACCACATCACACATGTAAGAAGCGGATCCACAGTAACAGTTTACATAAACGGGGCAGATGCCACGAACTCCCACGGAACGCACATAGACCCTGCATCATCATCCTACAATTTTACCCCGGGCGTTTATGACCCTGGCAATTATAATTTTTTCGCAGACGGCGCAATTGACGATCTGCGGATCTACAATAGGACCCTGAACCCAAGTGAAGTTAGAGATCTGTTTAGCCTTGGCGCAAACCCGCAAGGTGCCCCTTCAAACCCTGATACGGTAAATGGCTCTTGCGGAGTGTCTCTTAATCTGTGCAGCCGGGGGAATTTGAACGATATTGATGATTCTTCCACGCAATTTTTGTGGAACTGTGTGGGGTCAAACGGCGGCACCACAGCTTCATGCAGCGAGCCCATTACGCAGCTAAATATCCCAAGTATAGGCAGCATAATTTCTTCGGAAAGGTCAACTGATTGGGCGGGAAATGCGGGCGTAAACTTTTCAATCCCGGATTATAATTCTGTTGCCTGCACAGGGCTATTTGCAAACGGGACAACTGATGACACCGCTAAAATCCAAACGTGCCTCAATAACGCAAGCCCCGGAACTGCTGTATTAATCCCTGCAGGGACATACAAACTCGACGGCAGGCTCTATATTGACAAAAGTATTGTGCTAAGAGGCGCGGGCCCATCACAGACAATCCTGAAAGGCAACGGCACTATCTATATGGCGCCTAATAGAAGGGCGTCTTATGATAACATGGAGCCATTTTCGAGCGCGAGAACTATCAACGCCGGCCTCTCTCAAGGCTCCAGGACACTGACATTGTCTTCTGTTTCAGGTTTGAGCCCGGGAACTTATGTTTCTATTTACGAAAACATTGAACCGAACCCGCCGGTTGACCCATCAGGGGCCAATGGAAACAACTGCGATTCATGGTGCGGCGACCAGGGCAAATATAATGGGAGCATAACCCATTTCAGGGGTCAGATAAATAAAATCCTTAAAGTGGGACCCCCCGATTTAGCTGCAAACCAGATCCTTCTCGAGCGCCCATTGTACTGGACGCTCTCTTCAGGGAATGGGCCGAGACTCAGGAAATGGACTACGGGGATGCTTGAACGGGCAGGGGTTGAAAATTTGAAGATCACCCACGAAGGTTTGAGCCCAAGCCTTACCGGGCATAGTATTGAGATGGGGCAGACCGCCAACTCGTGGGTCAAAAATGTTGAGGTTGCCTATCTAAAAAATTACGGCATTGCCCTGAATTTCAGCTATGGGAATGTCATTACCCAATCCTACATTCACCATGGCACCAATTATGAAGGGGACCGCGCTTACGGGATCAATGTCTGGCAATGGAACTCCGACCACTATATTTACAATAACATTTTTTACTATCTACGCCACTCGATTTTTTTTAACGGCGGGGGAAGCGGGGTCATTGTTGCTTTCAACCAATCCTCGGACACGCACGGGACCGCCGGCGCTACCGAATACGTTGCCCAGGATTTCGGATACCACGGGGCATATCCATTCATGAACCTCTTTGAAAACAATGAAGTGTTCCAATTGTCCCCGGACAATTACTTTGGTTCAAGCGGCTATACTTTCTGGTTCAGAAACAATGCAAGCGGTAAATCAGCTTGGCAAGCTGACACTGCATGGGGCCACTGGGCAGTCAATAATATGAGAAACCAGTTTTATGGTACCTATATAGGAAATGTCTTTGGCTATCCCGCAATGTCTGGTTGGACATATGAATCCAATGGCGCTTGCTGGGAGAACCGCACGCTTTTGAGATGGGGCTGTGTTGATAATAGCGGTACCGGCACAAACCACCAGCCACAAACAAAAAACACGGCCGTTATTTTTGGAAATTATGATTATCTGCACGCATGCACTTGGGACGAAACAGCAGGCCGGTGCCTAACTTCAAGTGAAGTTTCAAATATTGGCCTTCCCGCATCCTTATTCCTCTCCTCGCCACCAAGCTGGTGGGGCTCTACCTCATGGCCACCTGTTGGACCCGATATTACAGGCAATGTTAGTGATATTGCTGCCAGAAAATGCTTTTTCAACAGCAACCTAGCATCTGGCGGCTCATTTAACCCCACGTCATGTTATGGTGGCGGGGTAGCTAGCCCAGTAAATGGTCTTTGCGGGTCTGGAAACAATTCCTGCTCACAAGGGACGCTTAATGATGTTGCCGATTCTTCCACGCAATTTTTGTGGAACTGCAATGGTTTTAATGGCGGCAGCAATGCTTCGTGCAGCCTTGCAAAAGACACTGTTGCGCCTGTCCGGGGAAATGGAAGCCCTAGTGGAGCGCTTTCAATCGGAACCACTACAACAATGCTTTCCCTTACAACCAATGAGAGTGCCACATGCAAGTACTCTACTACTCCCGGAGCTTTGTATGGCAGCATGAGTGGAACATTCACAACTACGGGTGCAACAACACACTCACGCAGCTTAACCGGTCTTGTGAACGGAACAAGCTACAATTATTATGTAAAATGCCAGGACGGAACCGGAAATTCAAATACTGATGATTTCCCAATTTCCTTCTCAGTAGCCTCCTCGCCGCTCACTACCGTTACAATTGCAAGCAACAAAAACAATATTTTGGAAAACACTGAAACTGCAGTAGTAACATTCACCCATAACGGGACCACCCAAAATTCCCTCACAATCAATTACACAATAACTGGAAGTGCAACCAACGGAGGGGATTACCAGCAAATCTCCCCAACGATAACAATACCTTCAGGCACGAATAATACAACACTACAAATAATACCACTTGACGACCTGGCAGTGGAAGGAACAGAAAATTTAACACTCACAATAACGCCAACCGCGTTCTACACAACCAACCAGCAAAACACCACAACAATAAACATCACTGATAACGACACGCTAGCAGGCCTCTTATTTGAAGCAGAAAACGGAGAAATAAGCGCGCCACTTGCAATAACACAGGGGCATATTTCACAATCATCAGTGGCCCTAACAAACCCGCTTGAAGGAGGAAGAGCAGTTTACCGCTTTAACATAAACCAAGCAGGCGACTACATCATCAAGGCGGATGTTAGTGCTGCCACTACCGCTTCCGATTCATTTTTCATAAACATTGATTCCGAACCCCAAAGCCCAACCCATATCTGGGATATAATACCACTTACTACAGGATTTGAGGAACGCACAATATCATGGAGAGGGAGCGGAATCCCGACAATCCCTCAATTCAGCCCAAAAATATTCACGCTATCAACAGGAGAGCATCAACTCACCCTAAGAGGCAGGGAAGCAAATACGCAACTAGATAAAATCTCAATAGTGAAATACTTTGCCCCCAAATGCCTAAGCCCCTTAGCCACAATATCACAATCATTGATCAACATCTACAACTGCCCACTCCCAATTGCAAATGAATTCGACATCAAACCCGATTTTGCAAACCTTGACCTGAACAACCTCACTGCACTAGAACTCGGAATCGGATCTTACGGAAAAATAACTTTCGAAAACCAGAACCTAAAACTAGTGCGTGAAACAAACAACCAACAAAACAGATTGGATTTGGATTCGGCAATAGAAATAACGCAGGGAAAAATCACACTCAATCCAGCAGTACTCCCCGAACTAAACAAACCCGCAACACTAACACTCTACAACATCAACTACAACAACCCAAAAATACTAAAAGACGGAGTAGCCTGCTCACAATGCCTCATAACAACCTACAACAAAAACACACAAACAATCAGCTTCACAATACCGGGATTTAGCACCTACGAAATAGTCGAAGACACACAAACCGACACAGAGAATGTTGACCAAGGCACTACGCCAGACTATGATCCTGACAGCACGGATAGTGGCGATCCGGACAGTTCAACACCGGGAGAAGATACTTCAGAAAGCGGCAGCGCAGGCGGAGGCGGTAGCGGAACCGGTTCAGAAGGATACAAAGCAAGTACAAGAAATTTGGAAATAACACCATTACAAATCGGCAAAGAAACAACAATAACAACAACAGTTTCACATGCAATACCAACACCACAAAACTTCACGCTACAACTAAAAATCACTCAGAACAACCAAACAATATTTATCGATACGGCAACAATAAACAATTTACCAAGCGGAAAAGCACAAAAAATAATTTTCCCAAACAAATGGACACCCACACAAATAGGAGATTACAACGCAACAATACTACTCTACGCAAAAGAAACACTCTACGACAAACAAACCAAAAAAATCACAATCACCAGCACACAAACAACAATAAAACAAAACCCAAGAACCCAAGACCAAAATATACCTCAACAAAACAACAAACTCTGGGACTACAACCTAAACCCGGAAAAAGACACCAACGCCCAAGGAGCAGGGCAACCACTAGAAGCCGCACAAATAGGAATAATACTAATAATACTAGTAGCACTCGCAGCAGCAGTACAAGGAATAATAATCATACGAAAAGGACAATAGAGGGCTAAAAAAATTGGGTTAGGATTCGAAGTAGGTGAGGAACCCCGGAGATTAGAGCCACTTTCTAAAAAGTTAACTATAAAAAGAAAAAAGCCCTACATTAAGCAAGATTTATCTATTATTATCAGGCAGGGATGGGATGGAAAATAGTGGCAGCAGAATTAAGGGTGTTAAAAGCGCACATCTATCTCTTTTTGCCCTTTTTACAATTTTGTTTTTTTGCGCAGACGTGTTTGCTGTCCAACAACTAATGGCACTGCACGGGCGGGCAACCAGCTCAGGGACTTCAATTTCGGGCGGGGACCTTCGCGTTTTAATATATGATGCGAATGTAAACGGGAATTTGGCGTATGATTCGCTTGCCGATTTCAACAACACCATTGTGAACGGGATATTTGATGTGATGGTTGGTTCCGGCACTGTTGAGCTTGACTTAAACTACGGGACATACTACTACCTTGATTTGAACGTGAACGCAACCGGTTCGGCACCTGTAGACCTTGATTTTAACGGGTCGGAGAGGAAGCAGTTTGAGGCAGCGCACGGGAAAATACGTTCGGGTTCTATTGTTGACGGATCTATTGTGAATGCGGATATTTCTTCGAGTGCAAATATTGATTGGACAAAAATTTCAAAAACAGGAGCAGACCTAAATAATTTCAATTGGGGAAGCGATTTTAACTCACAATATGCAAGAAAAGTCGGAGATGATAATGTTACGGGCGCTTGGAACTTTGCAAACAATATAACATTTAACGGGGGGTTTGGTTCTGGCGGAATCACAATTCAGAACGGAATACTCTACACCCAATCACTTGTAATCCTAAACGATTTGAACGCAGCAACAGTAACAGCAATTGATGTAAACGGAAACTACACACCCGCCCTTGATGTGACCTGGACGCTTGGTTCATCGACAAACAGGTGGATTGGCATTTTCACCCGTGACCTAAACTCAACTGACATTAATTCAACGCGCGCCTCAATAGGGACGCTCTCATTACCCATAACTTCCGGACTCCTCCTCTTTTCAAATGGCACAAGCGTAACTTCGGATGGGAACATATCCTGGGACAATTCAAGCAAGCGCCTTGGCATCGGGACCTCATCGCCGGCAAACGCGCTCAATGTAGTCGGGGATGCAAACATTGTCGGGGACTTGAACATCTCAAATGGGCTGACATGGGCAACACTAAAAGATTATCCGGCTGCGTGCACAAGCGGGCAATTTGTCACCACGATAGGAGATACACTCACTTGTACAACTATTCCGGGTGGAGGGAGTGGAAGGACATACGTAGGAATTTCCCCTATTTCAATTGATAATGATACAAACACTGTAGCACTCAATGTGGCAGGAAGCAGCGACTGGAACGGATTATTCGACGGGCAGGAAGGGTCTTACTATCTAAGCTACACAAACCTTACAAGCAAGCCCCACATCCCGACAGATGCCACAATTGATTCAAATGTTTACCAAGTGGTTGCAACACTTGTGCCATGGGCGGATGCTAACGTGAATGATGACATTACAGTGAGCAATTATGTTACAAATGGGATTTTCAACGCAGCTTTCAACTCTGATTTTAACTTAAATAATGTTACCCGGCTTTTGCAAAATTCAACATATAGTGCCGGGGCAAATTTGATTTTAGACCAAACCGATTCTAATAAGTTCCATGTAAACGATGCAAATCTTTTAAGTGCAGTTGTGAGAAATGCGGTTTTTAACGCCTTCTATCCTGTAGCTGATGCCAACATACTAAACGCAACCCGCTTCAACCAGGACGCTTCATGCGACAACAACACAAACTGTACAATCAAAGGAACAATCAACACCGACCAGAAAGCAAACTACAACGCCGACCTGAACGCAGTTGCAGGCCTGAACGCAAACACCCTGCGCAGCCTTGACAACAACACACTCTCCATACAAACACAAAACACCACTCGCTTGTTTATCGCTTTGGATGGAAACGTGGGAATAGGGACGATAACGCCGGGGAATTTATTTGATGTAAATGGCAAGTTCCAAATTAATAATGATGGACAGGCATTCTGGGGTACTACTTTATCGAATTATGGAGTTTTAACTTGGGACGCGAATCTTGCCCAGATTGGCGGATATACAAACTCAAATTTAGGTTTAATGGCCGGAAACAGTGAAAAGGTAAGAATAACAGCAGACGGTAACGTAGGAATCGGAACAACAACAACCACAAACAAACTAAGGGTTATCGGAGATGTAAACATCTCAAGCTCATTCTACCTTCCCTCACAATCAACCGGCTGCCTACAAGTAGGGGCAGCAGGAATAGTAACAAGCACAGGTACAAACTGCGCGACTAGCGGAACATTCTACAATGCAGGGGCAAACCTGATCCTTGACCAAACAGATGGAAATAAGTTCCACGTAAACGATGCAAATTTATCTTTGTTCTATTACAGGCAGACTGATGCAAATTCAGTTTTTGTACGATCCGCAATCTTCAATGCGGGTTTCCCAATAGCAGACGGCAACGCGCCCACCTATGTAAGAAACACAATCTTCAATGCCGCTTGGCCTGTAGCAGATGCAAATGTGGTAAACGATTTGACAATAATAAGTTCTAGCAATGGAATTTTCACAGCGGACTTAAACGTCGGCACAAGGTTCAATTCCAACACTCTTGCTTCAAAGGACAACAATGCACTATCATTGCAAACTTTGAATACTACGCGTTTGACAATCCAAACCAATGGGGATGTGAACATAGGCGCAACAGGAGCCGGGTTTTCAATAGATTATGATACGAACAAAAGTTGTTTTCCCGCAAACTGCACCGGGGGTTATATTGATGCAAATGCAACTACAATCATCATTGGGTGGAATTAGAAATGCGCGAATTACTGATTTTAACTGTTTTAGTAATGCTTAGTAGTTTTGTCCAGGCTGCTGACATTACTACCGGCTTAGTCGGCTACTGGAAGTTTGATGAGAATTCCGGAACCGTTGCATCTGATTCTTCCGGGAATAACAACTATGGCGAATTCAGAAACAATACGGCGTGGGCAGGCGGCTTTATTGGTAGTGCAACTTCTTTTGACGGGGACAACGATTATGTGGATGTTAATGAGAGCAATTTTGATTTTGAGCGCACAAATGCATTCAGTGTTTCGGCATGGATTAACCCTAGCGAAATTAAAAATGCCCAAATAGTAAGCAAGCTCAGAAATGGTGTAACATATGATGGCTGGGAAGTCCAGTTAACAGCAGCAAACGAAATTGTGTTCTGGGTTATAAGCGATTTTGGGGCGTCTAATTATATACAACAAGATTGTAATGTCACTGTGCCAACCGGAGAGTGGTCGCATGTAGTATTCACCTATGATGGCTCTTCTAGCATTAACGGCTTTCAATGTTACTTTAACGGAGCGGATGCCAACAACCATTCCCCATCCGGACCAAGTACGGTTTCCGGTTCAATCCTCAATGACCTAAATGTACAGATAGGGCAGAGGCATACTAGCACTACAGAGAGCTGGAACGGGTTGCTTGACGAAATCAGGGTGTACAGGCGCGAACTCAGTGCTAAGGATGCAAACGAACTCTACAACTGCCAGACCAACAACTACTGTCCAAGACCGGATATTGTCAGCAACCTTGTTGGTTATTGGCGGTTTGACGAAGGAACAGGGACCATTGTAGCGGATTCTAGCGGAAATGATAATAATGGAACCCTTATCAATAGCCCGGTATGGGCTAATGGATATACGAATTCTGATTTGAATTTTTCAAAAATTACAGATACCCATGTTGATTTAGGCAACCCTAGTGACTTGAACATCACAGGGCCGCTAAGTATTTCTGCTTGGGGATACACAAATTCGGCTCCTAACAATGCACTTAGCCAAGAGATATTTACCCGTGAAGGGGGTGTTACTGATCGGGGTTATCGCTTTCACTTCGAACAAGGGACACCAAGTGATTTGCGTTTCTCTTTAGGAATTACTCCAACCACAAATACTATTCTTAGTTCAAGCACCCAACCGGATGCGAATAAATGGTACCATTTTGTTGCAACTTATGATCCAAGCACTGCCATGAAGATATACATTAATGGCGTTCAAACCGGCGTGGACTCTACCGATATCCCCTCTTCGATAAGCGCTTCTAGTGCCGGTCCGGACATAGGGGTTAGGGATGGTGGAGGTGAAAACTGGGACGGTGGCCTGGACGAAATAAGAGTTTACAACCGCGTATTAAACACAGCAGACATCAATACCCTCTATTACTGCCAACCGCCCACGGTTGTTGCGCGAGATTGGTTAATAGATGGAAACACAAATTGCGAATTCGGATTGACAACCCCTAGTATTGACGCAAACCTGAATGGCTATTGGCCATTCGATGAAGGGAACGGGACAACAACAGTTGATAGATCAGGAAATGGAAACACCGGCACTCTAGTTGGGACTCCTAATTGGACAACAGGAAAAATTGTAAACGCATTAAATTTCCGTGGCCCTGACACGAACACCGATCACGTCACGCTCTCGAATAGTTCTTTGCTATCACCCGGGACAGGAAATTTTACTGTTGCCGCATGGTTCAAAGCAGAACCGGGTGGAGCAATACCGGGATTAAGCTCGCCTCCAATTTACAATGATTACGGAACCAGTAATACTGCGAGAGTATCAATAAACATTGAAAATGTTACCGGAAAAATTGTTGCGAGTTGGAGGGATGATTCGAGTAATGAAATAGAGTTTTTTGGCAGCCCCGGTTCTGTAGAAGACAGCACATGGCACCATGTTGCAATAGTAAGGGACTTGCAGACAAGGGCTAGATTATACTTTGACGGCGTGGACACAAACTCACAATCAAATGCAAGTATGGGGGCAATTACAACTAGCACAGGAAGCGTTCCGAGCATTGGTGATCTGAATAGCGGTGTCGCGCAGGACCAATTTTTTAAGGGACAGATTGACGAAGTCCGTGTTTATTCCCGTGCCCTTAGCGCAACCGATGTTAATAATTTATATAAGGAAACGAAATCAATTGTACTCGGTGGCAATTTGAACATCCAAGACGGAACATTGCTAATCAAACCGGGCTACTTTTTGACAATCCCTACCGCAAAAAAAGCACTGATCTGGCGCAGACAGAACAACACCGACCAAAAATTGATGGTTGCCAAAACCGGAGGATTTCGAATCAGGAAGTGACTACCGAGATCGGCAAGCCACTTAGAATATACTATTTTTTATATAACAAACGAATTAGGAAGTATAATTATGGAAAATAAATCCCGGAAACCAGTGGCGCTCTTTGCGGCAATAATTTTCCTTGCATTATTTATACAGGCAGCAGAAGCTGCAAATTTCTATGTTTCCAAAAGCGGGAACAATTCCAATGGCCTTTCATGGACAAGCGCGTGGAATGAAATGAACCAGATCAATTGGGCAAACATCAATCCGGGGGATATAATTTATCTTGATGGCGGGCCATCAGGAGTTAGTTATTTTACAACTCTTAATCCAACAAAAGGCGGGACAATAAATAATCGCATCACAATTACAAGATCAACAGAAGCAGGACGCAGTGGTAAGGTACAATTAAGTTCAGTGGCAATCAACCAACCATTCATTACAATTGATGGGAAAAATAGGAATTTTTTTGAAATTTCTTCAACCAACATCAATGCATATGTTGTCAATATCAATATCACCAGCAATAAAAATGACGATATTGAGTTAAAGAATATTTATTTTACCGGAACCCCAAGCACCGGATGGGGAATTCCCATCATTGTTTATGCCGGAAGCTTGGTTGTTGAAAATTCTGAATTCAATGGCCATAATGGAGCGGAAGATTATATCAAATTCACCTCCACCGGGAATTTAAGGGTGGAAAGATCAGTCTTTCATCCATGGCGTGATGTGTTTATCCCCGAGTCCAATGAATTCAGCCATTCGGATATGATACAGGGGTGTTGGGAGCCAAGATGCTTTAACATGGGGGATTTTATATTCAGGTACAATATTGCCAATGATGGCCCCTACAATCTTGATGGATTCATATTTCACAATAACAATTTTCAAAATGTGGAAATTACGCATAATGTATTCATGAACATGAACAGCGTTTTGAAAATCGGTTCGGCACAATCACTTACCATGGCCAATAACGTATATAAAAATACAGTTGAACTTATTTGCTATGGAAGCTGCCCTTTGAAATTGGAAAACAATATTTATGTCGGAACAAACACAAGGGGAGGGGAGATTAATAACCCCTGGATCCCGTCGCAGACCCCCACACATTCTATTTGGGACAGCACCCTCAATTCCCCGGGGTTTGTTGCGGCAACCGGCAACAGTAATGCCGACCCGAAATTTTTGAATCCTAATTCGCTTTTTGGAGCGGATGGAATCCCCCACACCCAAGACGACGGCTTCAATATTGTGGATCCCTTAAGCCCCGCTATCAATGCAGGTACTGCTATAGGTGGATTAGTTGATATTTTAGGGAATTCAATTGCCGGAACAGCAGATATTGGTGCTTATGAGTTTAGTGGTAGTGCTCCGCCTTCTACCACTTATGTTCTTAGTGTGTCCAAATCCGGCACGGGTTCTGGCATGGTTAGCGCAACGGGTATTAATTGTGGTTCTGATTGTAGCGAGGCTTTTAATTCCGGAATATCCTTAACTCTGACAGCGCAGCCATCTTCTGGCTCTAGCTTTGCTGGTTGGTCTGGTGCGTGCAGCGGCAGTGGGAATTGCACTATTTTAATGGATGGGGTGAAAAGTGTAACTGCAACTTTTAATGTAAACCCATTCGTCCTACCGGGTCTTTCCTGGGAAGCAGAAGCAGGAACAATTGCAGCGCCATTTTCAATAAATTCAGGGTTAGTTTCACAAAGTTCCGATACAGGTAGCGGCGGCAGTGTTTCTTTAGGTGGAAAGGCTTCTTACCGCTTTAATATTACGCAGGCAGGGGAGTATGCGATCAAGGCGTTTGTGGACGCGCCAAACACGGCAGCAGACTCATTCTTTATAAACATTGATGCAGAACCAACAAGCCCATCCATGGTATGGGATATACTACCGGGTACAAACGGAGTAGAGGAACGAACAGTAGGGTGGAGGGGAAATGGCGCATTTGATAACCCACAATTCCAAACCAAACTATTCACACTAACACCCGGAGAACACGAACTCATAATCAGGGGGAGGGAGGCAAATGTGAAAATTGATAGAATAACAATTGAAAAAGATAACCCACCCATAAGAAGCAATGGCGCGCCAACAGGAATACTCGCACAAGGGACAAGCATTGCAACACTCACACTCACCACCAATGAAAATGCTACTTGCAAATATTCAACAAACCCTAGTACGCCCTATGATTCAATGATTGGTTCCTTCCAAACCCAAAATACTACAACCCATGCAAGGGATCTATCAGCCCTTTCAAACGGGCAAAGTTACACTTATTATATAAAGTGCAGGGATAGTTTGGGGAATACGAACACTGATGATTTCACAATCAGCTTTTCAATAGCAGCCTCTCCCCTTACAACAGTAACAATAGCACCGCCAAATTCAACTGTAACAGAAGGGGCAACAAGCACACTGACCTTTTCCCATAATGGAAGCACCCAAAACGCCCTCACAGTAAATTATGTAATCAGTGGAACTGCAACTAACGGAGCAGACTACCAACAAATACCTGCAGCAATAACAATACCAAGCGGGGCAAACAACACAACACTGCAAATAAGAACAACCGATGACCAAGCAGTAGAAGGAACAGAAACTATAACACTCACACTCACTACAAGCGTACTCTATACAACAAACCAACAAAACAGTGCAACAATTAGTATCACCGATAATGACACATTAAACACTAGTACAACATTTGAAGCAGAGAGCGGGGCAATAACAGCACCCTTTAACGTGAGCACAAACTACATCTCACAACCAGTAGAAATAACAAACCCCACACAAGCAGGAAGGGCTAGTTATCAATTCACGATTAATGAACAGGCAGATTATATCATCAACGCAGTGGTAAACGCCCCAACCACATCGGCCGATTCATTCTTTGTAAATATTGATTCGGAACCCACTGACCCTGCAATGGTATGGGACATCATCCCCCTAACAATAGGGATGCAGGAACGCAAGGTAGGGTGGAGGGGAGTTGGCACATTTGATAACCCGCAATTTAAAACAAAAGTATTCAATTTGTCAACAGGCCAACACCAGTTAATAATTCGCGGCAGGGAAGCGAACGCCCAAATAGATAGGATTACTATCCAAAAGTATATTCCGCCAAAATGCCTCAATCCACTAAACACTATTTCCTCATCACTTATCAATATCTACAACTGCCCGTTGCCAAGGGCAATTGAATTTGATATAAAACCGGATTTTGCAAACCTTGACCTAAACAACCAAAACTCCCTTGAAATCGGAATAAGCACACTCGGAAAAATAAGTTATGCAAACCAGAACCTAAAACTTGTCCGCGAAACAGCAAACGAACAGGACAGTTTGGATTTAGATTCAGCAATAGAAATAACGCAATCAAAAATCTATTTAAATTCAGTATTACTCCCGGAGTTAAACAAACCCGCAACACTAACACTCTACAACATAAACGCAAACAACCCCAAAATATTAAAAGACGGATCTTCCTGCCCCCAATGCCTCATAACAAGTTATAGCAAAAACACACAAACAATTAATTTTACAGTCCCGGGATTTAGCACCTACGAAATAATCGAAGATAGTGATGACGGTTCCGGTGATAGTGACGGAGACAATCAGGGTGGTGGTGATTACCCAACAGATGGTGGATCGGGAGATTATGGCACTAATTCAGGCAGTACAGGTAATGCCGGTAGCGGAGGAGGCGGTGGTGGTACCGGTTCGGAAGGCTACAAGGCAACCACGCGAAACCTAGAAATAACACCACTCACACTAAACGCCCCCGCAAACATCAGCACAATCGTTTCGCACGCAATCCCCACACCACAAAACTTCACACTACAACTAAAAATAACAAAAAATAACCAAACAACCCACATAGACACAGCAACAATTAGTAACCTCCAAAGTGGAAAAGCCCAAAAAATTACTTTCCCAAATACATGGACACCAACCCAAACAGGAGACTACAACGCAACAATACTACTCTACAAAGACACAACACTCTACGACAAACAAACCAAAAAAATCACAATTGGGATTGCTAAACAAACCGAAACAAACCCCGACCTCAACGCCCCGAACGTACAAGTGCAAGACCAAAACAAACCACAAAAACTCTGGGACTACAACCTAAACCCACAAAAAGACACCAACGCCTCCACAAAAGGGCAACCACTAGACGCAGCACAAATAGGAATAATACTAATAATACTAGTAGCACTCGCAACAGCAACACAAGGAATAATACTAATAAAAAAAGGACAATAAAACATAACTAAGACCTCCTAGAATAGCAAATATCAATAAACCCGGCCAAATCGCATGCTGTGTTGCGTAACTAGTTGTTTTTAAGTAGTTGAAAATCCTGCTCTTTCCTTGGGGGTAGGAGCAGGGATTTTCAATGAATAGAGATTGGAAAAGTATTGATAATCGTTTGGTTGGGCATGGAATGTTGCTTTTGAGTGTGGATTTTCTTGAAAATTGGGGAAAACAGCTTGCGGAACTCAATTCTGGCACAAGGTTGGAAAACCTTTCCGATACCCGCAGGGTTTGATGGAATATGCTGGCTTGCTTCACAGTTATATTCACTTGGGTTTTCGCCAAGTGAAAGGGATTTTCATTACAATAAACAAGCAGGAACCGCGGTTGAAAGTTCCTGCTTATTCCCAAATTTGCAGAAGGTTCAATTCTCTCCCGGTAAAAATCAACCCAAAAAAATCGGTTTCACAGGAAAAGGATTTATTCATAGCAATAGACGCGAGCGGGCAAAGCGTAACCAACCGCGGAGAATGGCTGAGAAAAATCCATCGGAAAGGAAAAATCGGGGAGCGCAAAGGGTTCATAAAAATCCATGTAGCAGTGAACATCGAAAACAACGAGCTTCTTGACATGGAAATAACCAAGCACAATATCGGGGATAATCGCGAGTTCAAGAATCTCCTGAATGGTTGCATTGAAAATACGGGAAAACCCATTAGGCAAGTGAACGCTGATTCCGGTTACGATTCTGAAAACAATTTTGAAATGCTTGAAGAAATGAGAATAAAACCCGGAATCAGGATAAAAGATAACGCTGATATAAAACCACCTCCAAAAGATTTCACACATCGCAACAGACCAGAACCAACAAGAAAAAAACACGCTCGAATCCAACTATCAGACCGCAAAAAATGGAAGAAAAAATACAAATACGGCCTGCGCTGGATAATCGAATCCTTCTTCTCCAGCTTCAAAAGAAGATTCGGAACCCACATAACCGCAAGAAAATGGGAAAACATGCAACAAGAATTGCGCTTCAAAGCACAACTCCACAACCAACTACTCTGAATAAACCCTGTTTGAGCCAACAGGCTCAACAAACCCAAGAATTATGCAACACAGCAAAATCGCAAATCAAAACGACACAAATAATAATGCCATTGCCCATTAATAGTAACAATAAAATACCACTTAAAACATAAAAGATGGCAAAAGGATTGTTGGCAAATGTACGGAAATGAAAAAACTGGCCTGGGCGCAATTATGGTTGCAGGGATTGCAATTGTTTCAATTATAATAGGTTTTGCGGCAGCTACTGTTCTAAATGGAAATGATAGTAGCGATCCTGTAGGGGCGCAATATGGCGGTTTTACCGACCAGGACAAGAATTTCCTTGCAACAATTGCAAATAGCCAAATACAAGTAACAAGTGCAAATGTAGCGGCAGTAGTTGACTGGTGCCAGGCTAATGGAGGAGTGTGGAATATCACTCAAGAAGCCGGCCAGGTAGTAGTTAGCGAGCAGGTTGCAGCGCAACTCCAGCAGCAAAATGTTGATGTTGTTCAAACACAGGACGGGAACTGGGTTGCAAACGTTGCAGTGCTCTCACGCGACACATGCATATTCCCGATAGGGAGGGGCGAACAATGAACGGACATAAAATCGTTATAATAGGAATGGCAATTTTCTTTTTACTATCAATTGGCGCGGTTAATGCTGAAGAAGTAAGCACAGACCAGAATATTACAGAGCCGCAAACAAGTGAAGACCAGGCAGTAGAGGACACAGATGAGCAGGCTGATACTTCAACAGAGCAAACCACACAAGAGGATTCTACTCAAAGTTCAGAAGAGGCAGCCCAAGAAGAGCAAACCGATACAACTACCCAAGAATCTACAGAAGAGCAAAGTGAGCAGAGCGAACAAGCAGAAGAAAATGAGCAAACTACTGAACAAGCAGAAGAGGTTGAACAAACTTCAGAGCAAACTGAAAATGAAACAACAGAGCAAGAGAATGTAGAAGAAGTTAGCGAAGAACAAGAAATTGTAGATGAAAATGCACAACAAGAGCAAACCGAAGAGGAACCGATTTTTACAGGGAATGTAATACAAGTCCCGGGAAATTTATTTAATTTAAACGACATGATTGAAAAAGTAAAGGAAATGGTTGGGGAAATAGTTTCAAAGATCCATTTGCTCCTGAACAATACAAATGAACCTGATAATTCATTTGTTTTAAAGCAGGCAATTGTCAATGTTGACGGAAAAATCGCAAAGTGCTTTGGGATAAAATGCGAGGAAATGGGAACTCTTGTAAATGTGCCTTTTGAAAAGAAGGCCTCAGACCCGGGCTTTGATGTGAACATTACCGAGGACGGCAATGCCCTTAATGTGAATGTTGATGTGAACCTTAACATCATAATTGATGTAAACAATGACCAGGCAGCCCAAATCGAAGAGGCTCTAGTAGCTCAGGGTACATAAAAACAATCTAACTTTTTTACAATTCTGATTTATACAAAAGACCTAACCTTCCCAGACGGCAGGTTTTATAGGCACTAAAGTGTTATTATAGGACAGGCTGATATTATGCGTAAAGTATGGTTATCTTTGCTTCTAATTTTCTGCTCTTCTGCTCTTGCTTTTGATGCAAATGGAACCGGGGTTGATGTGAACCTTGGGGAAATTTATGATGTTGCGGATTCAAACCTCTCCTCTTCTTCAGTTGCCGGTGATATTGTTGGTGGGGAAGCCCCAACAGGGATATGGACAAGTGGAAACTACCATATTCGGCTAGGGGTTTATTTTGACCAGAATTTGCCAAGCGTTTCAATCACTGCCCCTGCAACAGGCAGTTCATCAACAAGCACGAGCGTGACGCTCACATACACTGTTTCTGCAATAGGAAACCCTGTGAGGAAAATTTTTGTGAGGCTTGATAGCGAATCCTGGATTGATAATGGCCTCAGCCTTAGCTATAATTTTACGGGGCTTTCAACTGCTGCGCACACACTCTCCGTCATTGCAATGGACGCCTATGACCTAAATTCATCAACGGCATCTGTAACATATACCGTGACATCAGCAGGTAGCGGGGACACAGGAGGAACAGGCGGGAGCACT
>Ga0209542_10000642_pt1 | contig 83809 bp, 63 predicted proteins | sample RifCSPhighO2_01_FD_184028 | JGI IMG/M metagenome (GOLD analysis project Ga0209542, IMG submission 184028) | Soil microbial communities from Rifle, Colorado - Rifle CSP2_plank highO2_0.1 (SPAdes) (version 2) | ecosystem: Environmental > Terrestrial > Deep subsurface > Rock core/Sediment ...
TGTCGCAGCCGAGCACCTGGCCCAGCTTGCGGGCGGTCTTGAGACGCCCTGCGTCGGTGGAGACAATGACAAGATTCCTGGGGTCGTAGCGCTGCAGGTGCCTGGCGAAGAAGCTTATCGTGGGAAGATTGTCCACCGGGATGTTGAAGAATGCCTCTATCTGGGGGGCGTGCAGGTCGAGCGTGATGAGTCGGGAGATACCAGCTGATTCGAACATGTTGGCGACAACCTTCGCGGAGATGGCTTCGCGTCCTGACTTCCGCTTGTCCTGCTTTCCGTAGCCGAAGTACGGCACGACTGCAGTCACGCTTTCGGCCGACGCGCGCTTCAGCGCGTCGAAGAGGAGCATGAGTTCCATGATGTGGTCGTTCACCGGGGGAGAGGTGGACTGGATGACGAAGACGTCCTTCCCGCGGACCGGCTCCAGCACTTCGACGTGCGTCTCGCCGTTCGGGAAGCGGTCCACGATAGCGTTGCCGAGGGGGATGTCGAGGTGGCGGGAAATCTGTTGGGCGAGAGCTGGATTCGAATTGCCGGCGAAGAGCTTGAACGATGCCGTGCTCACGGTGTTTGGAAGGGGTAAAGGTTCTTAAATGTAAGCACGAGGGCAAGCACTGGTCCATGCGCCTACATACACTCCTTTGTGTCATCCTCCTGACCCTCGTGTCATGCAGTCCGGGCAGCTCAAAGTCTCTCTCGCTTCATGGAAAGCCCTGGTGGCCATTGGGTCAGAATGTGGCATGGATTGAGGATGATGACCCCCACACCTATGATTACTACTTCCAGCGGCTGAGCGAGAGTGGCGTGGAGCTTGTGCGCATCGTCCTTGTCCCCTGGGGCCTGCACGAGGGCTGGAATGCGTCCGGAGAGCCTGATGAGAACAGGCTGTCCGAACTCGAGGAAACGCTCCAGATGGCGGCCGACTACAACCTCTCGGTCATCCTCGCGCTGGATATCTACGGGGAGCTGCGCTCAGCGAGCGAAGACCCGCGGGAGATGCTGTGGGAGGAGAACCCCTATAATGCCGTCCGGGGAGGACCTCTGCACGCCCCGGCTGAATTCTTCACCAATTCCTCTGCGCGAGAGAGCTACAAGTGGAGGCTTGCAAGACTCGCCGCGCGTCTGGGGGATGAGAAAGCGCTCTACGCCTGGGAGTTCTGGAACGAGGTAGATCTGACCGATGGTTACAATGAGACTGCAGTCTGCGCCTGGCATCAGGAGATGGCGCAGTTCCTGGATGAGCTCGACGATGCCGACCGTCAGATAACAACAAGCTTTGCGGATTTCAAGAACGGAGACTGCATCTGGAAACTCCCAGAGATAGACCTCGTCATGGTGCATTATCATGGTCCGGACGTGTTGGACCGCATCCCTGAGATGTATCACCTGGCAGCTAGGTACGGCAAGCCTGTGCTCCTTGAGGAGTTCAGCCTAGGGAACAGTCCAGAGGCAGTCTCCTCCGACCCCATCGGTGAGCATCTGCGCCGAGCAACCGTTGCAGCAAGAGATACGGGATACGCTTCAGGACCAATGAGTTGGTGGTGGGACGTATATGTGGACCAGAATGAACTCTATTGGATATACCGTAACGCGACAATCCGGCCCTAGTGCTACACCTCCGAGGTCTTAGCGGTGTTCCCCCCGCAGCCGCAGCGATGCGCAGGAATCTATTTATACGCCTAACCCTGTGGGGTGTCATGCCTTCAGACGTCCGCACCCAGCGCATCTCGCAGTGGGCAAGTGGAAACCCCCAGCCGCCGGTGAGGATGGAAATTCATCCGACGGATAGATGCAACCTGAAGTGCCGGTTCTGCTGGCAGGTGGAGATGCCCGGTGATTTTGATTTCTCCCGTGAACTGCCTGATGACAAATGGAAATCCCTGGTGCATGAGGCCGGGCAGATGGGCGTGAAGGAGTGGATTGTCTCAGGCGGAGGGGAGCCCTTCATGCGTCCTGCCCTCACCCTCGAACTCATGCGCATCATCAAATCCTACGGGATGTGGGGGCAGCTCACTACCAATGGGACAATGGTTCAGGAACAAGCCGTCAAGGACATCGTGGAGATGGGGTGGGACCAGGTCCAGATAAGCCTGGATGGCCCCGATGCCGGGAGCCAGGATTATCTCCGGGCACAGAAGAGTGTCTTTTCCAGGGCAGTCCGCACCGCGCAGAGGCTCACTGACCATAAGCGTCTGCTCGGCAGCGAGAGACCCTATGTTGGCTTCAATACCATCATCACCCGGAGGAACTACACCCGGCTTGCGGAGCACATCCAGCTAGCCCATGATGTGGGCTTCCAGCTGGTCTACTTCGAGCCGCTGTACGCGGGCTATGTCCAGCAGGAGAGGCTCCATCTGGACACCGCAGAGACCGAGGAGATGCAGCCCTATATCGAGGAGGCGAAAAAGCTCGCTGATAATCTTGGCGTTTCGACCAATGTGGAGCGTTTCAGGCTGCGGAAGGATTTTTTGGACAAGGGGAAGCTGAGCAATACCATCCTTCGTGAGGCTGGCAGCCATCCCGACCCATGGCTCTCGCTGCCCTGCTACCAGCCGTGGTTCCTCATGGCCGTCAAGGGCTCCGGTCTTGCTGGCTGCTGCTCCTCGTTTGAGATTGGAGAGCACATCCACGAGAAGACGCTCTCTGAGGTGTGGTATGGCGAGACATTCAATCGCCTCCGGACGGGCATGCTCAAGAAGAATCTCCCGTACTATTGCGACAAGTGCAGCATCTACGTGGTGATGGACAACAAGGAGATCCGGGAGAAGATGCACCAGGTCAACGTTCCCGCCCCCCCCACAAAGGGAATTCTCTCATGGCCGTTGCTGCGGAGGGGCTGACGTGGATATCCGCACGGAAAAGCTCCGGAGGCTCTCGCTGTGGAGAGCGGGCATCCCCTCGGGGCCCATTACGATGGAGCTGAATCCCACCAACCGCTGCAACCTCACCTGCATATCGTGCTGGCAGCGTGCCTTCGAGTACGACAGGAGGGACCATTTGACAACCGAGCGCATTCTGATGCTCATCAGGGAGGCGGCCGCGCTCGGAGTCAAGGAGGTCCGCATCCCCGGCGCAGGAGAGCCAATGCTCCGTGCGGACATCATGGTCATCATGCGTGAGGTGAAGCGCAACGGCATGCACGGACTGCTCATCACCAACGGCACAGCGTGGACCGACGAGCGCATCCGGGAGACGGTCGCCATGCAGTGGGATTGCGTCACCTTCAGTATCGACGCTCCAAGTGAGGACGCCAATGACCGACTCCGGGGAAAAAAGGGCACTTTTTCCCTCATCGTCAAGAGCCTCAGGAAGCTCAACGCGGAGAAGGCGGCCAGAGGCTCTTCCCTGCCGATGGTGCGGATCAACACAGTGCTCTCATCACGGAACTGCCATCTGCTTGCCCAGATGGTTGAGTTCGCGAGAGAGCACGGCTGCGCTGACCTCCAGGTCCAGCCCATGACCGTCTGGGGCATGGATGGGAAGAGCATCGCCCTCAGCGACTCACAGCGAAGTGAACTCCACCACCATGTGGAGCAGGCTCTCTCTCTCGCTGAGCGTCATGGCATCCATACCAATATGGGCGCTTTCCTCACCACCGGCATCGTGGAGCGTGCCGATGGAAGGATGAACGAGATGGTCAAGGAGCAGACTGCAGGAATCGAGGATCCCTTCCTTGCGCTGCCATGCTTCGAACCCTTCTATAATTTGGTCATCCTCCCGGACGGCAAGGCATCCTTCTGCAGCGTCTCCGGCGGAAAGGATGGAGATTCTGTCCTCAACAGGAGCCTGCGGGATGTGTGGGAGGGGGGTGCCTACCAGTCCATCCGGAAAACCCTTCTGGACGGGGCGCTGCGCGACTACTGCACAAAGTGCTGCTCTGTTGTCAACATGGAGAACGACCGCCTGAGAAAGGGCCTGATGGTCGCATGAACATCAACCCGCTCTTCCGGGAAGAGGTCCATCGGCGGCTGGCGAAGTGGGCCAGGGGGAAGCCTCAACCCCCTGTGCTCATCGACCTGGAGCCCTGGGCGAAGTGCAACATCGCCTGCAAGTTCTGCTGGCAGCGGGACCCGTATCGCCTTTCGGTTACGGATTATTCGAGTCCCCTCACCGAGGAAAAGCTGCTGGACATCGTGGACCAGGCCGCGGCCATGGGGGTCTGCGAGTGGAATGTCGCCGGGGGCTGGGAGCCGACGTACTACCCGGACAAGACGAGGCGCATCATGGGCCGCATCAAGGAGCATGGGATGTACGGCTGCATCACCACGAACGGCACGATGTTCACCGAGGAATGGGCCCGGGAGCTGGTGGAGATGGGCTGGGACCGCATCCTCTTCTCGCTGACCGGGCCGGACGCAGAGACACACGACGGCCTCACTCAGGCCAATGGGAGCTTCCAGCGCATCACGCGGTCCATGCTCATGCTCAAGGAGTGGAAAGAGCGTCTCGGCAAGGACAAGCCAGACTTCAGCTGCCACAGCGTGCTCTGCACCGCGAATTACTCGAAGGTCAAGGAGATGGTGTATCTTGCCCACGCGTTGGGGGCCAGCGGGATGTCCTGGGAGCCGATGAATCCCTGGAGCGACACGGCGCGGACCATCCTGATGTCTCCCGAGCAGAGAACGGACTTCCAGCGTTACATCGAGCCTGCCCTGGAGGCATCCTGGCTGCTGGGAATCGGCACGAACCTCGAACGCTTCCGCGAGGTCGAGCTGATTGACAAGGAGCACATGGATGTCGTGCTGAAGCGTGACAGTGACGAGCCAGCTCAATCATCGCGAGAGCGCAGCGAGATGGACAAGTTCCTCACCTCTCCCTGCTATGCGCCCTGGCTCAACATGGAGATTCGCGCGTCAGGGCATGTTGTCACGTGTAGGCTCTGCGATACCCACGAAGGCGCCCAGACGGTGCATGACCGCTCTCTGAGCGACATCTGGTATGGCCCCTACTTTGATGAGCTCAGACAGCGCCTGAAGGACAGGAACCTCATGCGATACTGCCACACCTGCGCGTCCGGCTTCGTGGTGGGCTTCCGGGAGATACGCGAGGAGATGGCGCGGCAGCAGCCCCTTGCCAGGATAGGGAATGCGCTCAACGGTATCATGAGGCCCGCAAGGGCCATCACCCTAAGCAATGTGGTGAGACTGTAGTGGATGAGATAGACAAGGAGAAGATACGCAGACTGAGAATCTGGCAGGAGGGAGGGACTGCCGGTCCCGTCAAGATGGACATCGAGATACATCGCCGATGCAACCTTTTCTGCTATTCGTGCTCCCGGCGCGACGACCCCAAGTTCTCCTGGCTGAATGATTTCAGCAAGCAGATTGAGATGCCGCGGGAGAAGTGGCTCTCCATTGTGGATGAAGCAGCGGAGCTGGATGTCCGCGAGTGGCACATTGCCGGTGGAGCAGAACCCATGTACCTTGCCGATACCACCTACCCTGTGATGCAACGCATCAAGTCGCACGGGATGGGAGGCATCCTCACCACGAACGGGACGATGTGGACCGAAAAGCAGTTGCGCGGCCTGGTGGAAATGGGTTGGGACAGGATTCATTTCTCCATTGACGGCCCTGATGCCCGGATTCATGACCACCTGCGCGGAATGAAAGGCGCATTCGGCAAGACCTGCTCCACTATTCGCGCGCTGAACAGCATCAAGGAGGAGCTCGGCAGCCGGAAACCGATGCTCAACATGAACTCCGTGCTGTCTATCCCCAACTACCGACGCCTGCCCGAGTTCGTGGATCTCGGGCGCGAACTCCGCGTGGACTACATGTTCATCGAGCCGCTCATCGTGTACTCGTTGGCAGGAGAGAGGCTGAAGCTGAGGGACAGCCACCTGGCCGAACTGCCGAGGTACGTCCGTGAGGCTCAGGCGAAGGCGCATGATTTGGGCATCCAGAGCAACTTCGCAGCATTTGACACCTGCGCCAGCGACTCCAACCTTGAAAACGACCTGGTTCAGTGCAGCAGCAAGATGGACGTAATCATCCGGCGCGACGCGGAGCAGCATGTGGGGAAAGGCTCGCTGGCCTGGAGCTGCTACGACCCCTTCTTCCACATGAGCATCAAGGCGGATGGCAGTGTTGCGCACTGCGATGTGGCAAACGATTCCGGAGACAACATCCGCAGCAAGGCCCTGCGGGAGGTATGGTTCGGTGGGTATTTCCAGGAGCATCGCTCGCTCTTCATGCGGCAAGGCACGAGGCCGTACTGCAGCCAGTGCAACGCGAGCCACACCACCCAGCGTCGTTGGCTGAGGAGGCACATGCAGGAACATGAGGCACAGCGTCCCGCCTCGCTCCTGCAGCGGCTCGCGAAGAAGCTCCAGGTGGTGAGCTGATGGAAGAGAAGCTCGGCCGCATCAACGACTGGGCGAAAGGAAAACCTGCGCCGCCGAAGAGCATCGAGCTCATCACCACCAACCGCTGCAACGAGAAATGCCTGACCTGCTGGATGCGCGGCACCACCGAAGAGGCTCTGCGTGCGACTTATCCTCAGGAAATGTCCGATGAACGGCTTCGTAGGCTCGTGGACGAGGCCGCGGAGATGGGCGTCTACGAATTTGCCTTTGTAGGCGGCGGAGATCCCATGGCCCGCCGGGTTACCTTTGAGCTCATGCAGCGCATACGCGCGAAGGGGATGCATGGTGACCTGGTAACGAACGGTACGCTCTTCAGGCCTGGGCAGATTGAGGAACTCATCCGTATCCAGTGGGACCGCATCAAGTTCAGCGTGGACGGAGCGTCGCCCGAGGTGTATGACCACCTCCGTGGACTTCCCGGAGGGTTCCGCATCCTCAAGGGCAACCTGCTGAAGACCAAGGACCTCAAGCTACAGTACAACTCCCGTTTTCCCCGTGTCGCATTCAACGTCGTCATCACCAACTCCAATTACCGGGACTTCCTCAACATCATTGAACTGGCGCATGAAGTCGGGTGCGAGGAAATCCTCCTCCTACCAATGACCATCTTCTCGGACACCGGGGCGAAGCTGAAGCTCAATCCCGAAGAGACACGAGAGTTCCAAAGACTCATCCTTGAGGGCATGCGGCGTATCAAAAAGTATGGCATATACTCCAACATGCATGAGTTCCTGGACACGCGGCTCATCCAGGACACCAACGAGATGGATCAGGTCATGCTTGAGGAGGCGAAGACGCAAGAGGAACGTGCGACAGGGGAGAATCGTGCCCTTACTGGAGCAGCAGACGAAATGAATCGAAATCAGCGGCAGCTCATGCAGGTCTTCAGCGGCAGAGAGGAGAATTTTAGGCACCTTCCCTGCTATATGCCCTGGCACCACATCACCGTCATCGCGAACGGAAACATCGCCCCCTGTTTCAACGGATATGTCTGGGAAACCAAGGTGTCTCTAAAGGACAACGCCCTTGCGGAGCTGTGGTATGGCCCCTATTTCGAGGGATTCCGCAAGCAGCTGGAGGCGAGAAAGCTGTGGGACACCTGCGCGACGTGCTGTGTGTGGAGGGTGTTCGAGAACCGCGAGATTCGGGACGAGATGCGGACCCGTGGTCCTCAAGAGCGGAAGACGGAGGAGCGCTCCGGGAAGGATGTTGACCCACAGCACAGAGTGTCTGCCATCATGCGGTCGCTCGTGGACAGGGCGAAAGAAGTGGTGCCTCTCGCAGGTATCAGGAGATGAACGTGCGGTCCAGACCGACGGTGTGTTCAGCGAGGCCGGGACCGATACGTCCGCTATCGGACACGGTCGCTGATGCTGCTCCAGCAGCCAGAGGCGTGTGTTTTTAATATGAGATTGATGGTCTAGCCCTCTCGTGGAGATGCGCGTGGGGAGAGGGTTGCGGAAGAGAGCGCGCGCGATACTTCTCATCGTATTCCTGCTGTTTCTCGGGTGGGGCTCTTTGGCACTCCTCCTTCACTCAGATATCCTAAGGGTGCTTTCCATCAGAGGAATCGCCAGAATCATATCGCTGGCTGATTCCGATGCGCCGCTTTTCCCTCTTTCCATCTACAATGATCCCTGGGGGAAGTTACCATCGCTGCCACCGAACAGATGCCAGCTTTTCGACGGCTATGCGGTGAGGATTCCCCCAACTCGCATCTGTGGCAATGCCGCGGGCTTTCGGGACTATAATTACACTGTTGAGAAGCCAAGTGGCGTCTTTCGCGTTGTCATGCTCGGCGATTCTTTTGTGTTTGGGTGGGGGGTGGAACTGGAAGACACGCTACCGAAGAAGCTAGAGGACATCCTTAACGAGGGAAAAACGTCTTATTCGTACCAAGTGCTCAACTTTGGGTTTCCCGGGCTGGGCACAGAGGAGGAAGTCGAAATGCTGAAACTGCGGGCTGTGCGGTACGACCCTGATATGGTCATCATCCTTTTCCTGCCGGATGATTTCTCCAATGAAAGCATAGTACGAGACCTCTATGAGGCCAAGATTGCGGAGTACCTGCAGAAATATCCGTACCGGAGCTATGAGCGTGCCGAGAGAGACGTCTCTTTGGATGTCGCCATCCAGAGGGATAGCATGGCTGCCGGAGAAAGCGTCGATTCTCTGCGTGCGCGCATGCTTCCCGTGCTGCAGGACCTCGCTGGAATCTCCTCGCGGGAGAATTTCTCCGTTCTCTTCGCCATAGATAACTGGAATCCCAACCAGGAGACATTTCTTCGGCAGGCCACGCAGGAGCTTCATTTCGAGCTGGTCTCTCTCCATCCCGAGTCGCATCCGGACTATGACCCGTCGCGCATGGTGGGCCACCCGCTTGACGGACATCCATCGGCACTCGCGAACAGGATCAAGGCAGAGCTGCTCTTCAGGGAAATGGTGGAAAGAGGCCTTATCTGACGGCGGAGAGACATGACTCTCTCCCGGATTAACGCGAGAAATATCCTGACACCCTTCCCGGCAGCTCTGGAACCTGATAATGGCACCGGCCTGAAGGAGTGGTACTGAGGGGACCACCATCTCGGGAGTCTATGAGAATTGCCGATGCCGGTGCTTGCTCCCAGCTCTTCTCATCGGATTCCGTCGGTTGCGCTGCTCAGGCGAAGGCCTTAAATATCCCAGGAAAGTGATTGAGGTAAGGATGAAGGGAGTGCATGTTCTGTTATTCTTGCTCTTTCTGGTACTTATCGCCGCTTGCACCCCAAAGACGTCGGACAGCGATAGGGAAAGTGTTGTGACTGCGCTGAAGTGGTGCGGAGATTTGCATTATCTCTTTCAGGACACCTGCGTTTTCCGGGTCCTGAAGAGTGCCGCTGTCCGGGCCGCGAACTCTTCCGAATCCGGGGTTGAGTGCGGAGAATTCCCCTCGGCACTCAAAGGACAATGCTATCAGCTCACGGCAAGAATGTTGGCGTCGATGTATTTTTCGAATCCCTCGGCAGGGCTTGGCAAGTGCGCGGCATTTCCGCGGGAGTACGAGAAGGTCTGTCGGAAGGAGCTCTCGCACGCCATCGGTGCGCATGGAGCGGGGATTGGCGGAAACCCTGATTGTGGTTCCCTTCCGCAGGATATGATACCCACCTGCCAGGATTCCACTCGTAACCGTCTCCAGGAATCTGAGACTCAGAAATTCGAGGCCACCAACTGCAGCGATGCGAGCGGGCTTGAGCGAGATGAGTGCCTTGCCTTTCTCTCCCAGAAGAGACTGAACGACAGTATCTGCCGGGAGATACAGGACGCTCTCGTGCGGTCGACGTGCCACCGGGATGTCATATTTGCGAATGAATTGGACCTTGAATCCCGGGCTTCCGGGGATGTTCACTTCCCCTTCCCGGTGAATGAGAGTGACTGCGCGCTCGTAGAGGACCCCCTCCTGCGCCGGCAGTGTATTTCGCTCTACAATACGCCCCGAGTGATGGGCTTCCTGGAGGAGAGACGCCCCCCGTCTTATCCCCCGCGGTCATCCGGAGGTTGCGATGCATATGATGAGCACCATCGTTCTCTGTGCTTGTCTCTCATCGCAGCTGGCGAAGGTGGAGATGTGAATGGCGCCAAGGTCGCCTGCGAAGCTCTCGGCAGCCAGAGAGAGCGTGGAGAATGCCTCTTCTTGGTTGTGTCTGCTATGCTGGATTCTCCATCGGGTGGGAATGCAGATCCCGCCCTTGACCTCTGCAACAGTATAGACTATTCCGTTTGGAGATGGTCCTGCGCATCCATTGTCGCAAGCACCCTCGCGCAGCGTGGTGCGTCCATCGGGGAGATAGCGATGGCCATCAGTGTCACGGATGCCGCTGCCTACTACAATTTTTTGGAGCCTACTCTACGAGCGCTTCCTATCTCAGCCCAGCAAGACCTGTGTACCTCGCTGGGCAGCAAGCTTCGCGCTGCCTGTTCATGGACGCTTTGGTGGATTTCTGTCGATGCGTCGAAGCCAGAATTCTGTGAGGGACAGGCCCCTTATTCAAGGGATGACTGCAGGAGAATGGTCGCCTGGAAGGCAGGGATGCTCCTGCAGGAGCCATTTGAGCAGAGCGTAGAACGATGCAGTAACTTTTCTCCGTCAGACCGCGAAGCATGCTTCACGCGCCTTGGATTTGAGGTGGGAAGGAAGTTTCTTTTCGGCGGCTGGAACCTCTCGTATACGCTCGCCACGTGCGGGAGATTCCCCGTTGGTCCATCGCAAGCGGAGGATATGCGTTACTTCTGCTATTACGGCCTAGGCCTCTCTCTAGACATCTATTATGTGGATGACCCGTCGCCATCATCGCTGGAGGTCTGCGATTCTTTCCCGTATGCATACCGGCGGGCCTGCGTTCAGGGAATAAGCCGGCGACTCGCCATCCGGTCCGTCCCCAATGTCTCCAAAGGAATCGAGCGGTGCGCGAGAGTCCCGCCTGAGTTTGAATCGCTATGCCTGGGTGAGCTTTTCGCTACCGTCTTCGAATCCCAGGATGCGGCCACTGCCAGGAAACTGTGCATCTCATCTCCCCCCTTTTATAAGGATGCCTGCATCGAGTATTTGGATACTGCCAGCCTGACCGCGCGCGTGGGCGTTGCAGATGCGCGAAGTCCACCCCGCAGGAATCCCGTAGGAATGGATCGTCGCCGGCTTGCCGGAAAGGTGTACTACGATTCCAATTGGGACGGAACCGCTATGATGATTTTCCCGGAAATGACCATTGTCGTCAGACTGGCTGATGGCGCACGGGCAAGGCGGCTAAACCTCATGTACAGCGCTTTCAGGCCTGGGAGCATCGAGCATGATTTTTTGGTGGTCATCAATGGGCTTCCTGCGGTGACCATCCATGAGACAGGCCCGTATCCCTGGACTCCTCTCAGCGTTGCGGTTCCCGGCACACCGGATGCGAACGTCCTTGAGGTACAAATAAAAAGCGACCCCTTTCAGGATGAGCACGCGCGCTACGGAATCGCCCTAGGAGGATTCACCGTAGTGTGCGGAGAGGGTCCATGTATCGCGAACTGGACTCTCTCTGCAGGAGGATGAATGTGGTGCCTGGCTAGGGTGCCTACAGCTCCAGCCGGGATTCGGGTCATGGTGATATCCCGGAATCCCCCTGCGGTGAACCATGCCTTTACCTCTTCAGGCGAGTGGCGATGCTGGAAATAGGGGGATAGCCAGCCGAAGACTGACTGAGTGAGTTCTTTTAAGGAGTTCTTTCCAAGCCGATTCAGGGTTGTAGGTGGAAAGAGTACGATGAGAGGAAGCATCAGATAGCTTACATAGTACTGGAGGGCCGGCGAAAGTCGTGTGGTGAAACTCCGGAAAACCCTGTTGGCGATTTCGAAAAACCTTCCTTTGCGGGGGTGCACCCAGACTACCAGTAGCCCTCCTTCCTTGACGAGTGAGGCAATTCTAGAAAACGCTTGCGCTGTATCCACCGTGGCGTTCAGGACTCCAACGGCCAGAACGATATCGAACGAGCCCTTCGCCAGCGGAGCACTCATGAGGTCCGCTTGGATGAATGTGACGTTCGGCAAGTCCCGGGTACGCTGTTGTGCAATGTCCACCCCCGTGGTCAAATCAAGGCCAACGTATTCCCTGCAAAAAGGAGAGAATACCCGGGCGAGCAGCCCGGGACCACATCCAATCTCAAGTACGGTTTTCCCTCGCAGCGACGCGACATCGAAGCTTGCAGGCATTAGACGCCCCAAAAAATGCACTTCCCATTCCTTTTCGTCCATCCCATACAGTTTTTCCCCCCCCCATTTCATCCATTGGAATTCGAATCCCTTTTCCGACCGGAAAGAGTGAGAAGAGCGCGTTTCAAAGACCTTTCGCGGTGGGGAGGAGAGGGCAGAAATTCTTCCGGCATACTTAAAGCAAAATCCCTCAGCCGTTTCGAGAGAGTCGGGCAGCATACGGGGGATGCCCTCGCAGATGGGATAAGCAGTTCCGGTATCGCTTATCATTAGTCCATCCACAATTCCCATCTCTCCTCTCTCTGGGTTGAATTTTTCTTCGAAGGAATGAAGTTTGAGTGAACCTCCCCCCGGGGAGCGAATGACCTCCTTGAGGAATGGGAACATCGCACCAGACTAATGTGAGCGAATCTTTATATCTTTAGTCCAGAGAGATTCCAGGATGAAACGCGAAGTACGACGCGTGCTCTTGGTCATCGAGAAACCGGAGGACCCCGCGCAGGGATTTCATAATCTTGTCCCCCTCGGCCCCCTTGGAATCGTATCCTTTTTGGAGAGCCGTGGTATCCAGACGGACTTTGTGGATTTGAATGTCACATCGAATTTTCCCGACCCTTCCCCGTACGACGCGGTGGGATTCAGTGTCACAAACGTGAATGTTGGACCAACGCGAGAAAGGATGGCGTCTCTTAGGGGGGATATCCCGGACGCGAGGATTTTCGTCGGGGGCCCAGAATCTCTCGCACGGCCGAAAGAGCTGTTTGAGTGTCTCCAACCTGATGCCGTCATCGTAGGGGAGGCCGAGCCAACCATTTACCAGTATCTTCGCGGGACGGATTCGGGCAGGGTAGGGGGAGTTGTGTTTCGAGATTCGAAGGGACGTATTCAGAGCCTAGACAGCAACGAGTGGGTAGAATCTTTGGATAAGCTTCCATTTCCGGCTCTAGACCGCGTGGACTTTTCCCACTACGACTCACCTCTTCGAAGGCGGCGTCCACTTTCCTTGATGGTTACGTCTAGAGGATGTCCGGCCAGGTGTAGCTTCTGCTATCATTCCCATGGTAGCACATGGCGTGCGCGAAGCGCGCGCAATGTGGTCGATGAAATCCAATGGCAAACGGAGAAGCTGGGCGTGCGAGAGATTGCTCTCTATGATGACACTTTTACTATTGACCAGCGCAGAGTTTCAAATATCTGCCATGAAATTCAGAGACGTGATTTGGATTTACTGCTTCAGGCAAGGACGCGTCCTGATATGGTCACCTTGGAACTCCTCAGAGAGATGAGGGAGGCAGGCTTATGGCTCATGGGCTTTGGTTTTGAGAGCGGGAACCAGGCCACTGTCAATCGTTTAGGGAAGGCGCTGTCGCTTCAGCGAGGTCGGAAGGCAGTGGAATGGTGTAGGGAGTTGGGTATCACGACTCGTGCGTTTTTCATACTTGGCTTTCCATGGGAGGGTCCTGAGGAAGTTGAGAATACCATCCGCTTCGCTCGGGAACTCGACGCCGATATCACCCAGTTCACGAGACTCCTCCTCTTCCCGGGCACTGCTCTGTATGAAGAATATGCGTCCGGCAGCTCTGAGTACCTGGGACAGGGCTTCTTCTCTGGCAATCGCGAGAGAAAGGGCGTCCTAAAGGACCTGGACGAGCGGTTCCTGCAGAAATCCATCAAGCGGGCGTACCACAATACCACCATGCGTCCGACGAACATTTTGCGGCTGATGAGACGGCTGCCTCTCTCAACCTTTGTCCATACCACCCGATTCGCACTCGCCACAAAGAATATCTGAACCATGGTCCAGAGTAGAGTCAGGAAAGTCCTTATTGCGATAGAGGCCCCGCCAGACCGTCGCAAATTCTTCAACTTCCTTGTGCCTCTCGGACCGCTTGGAGTCGTGTCCTTTCTTGAATCAAGGGGGATTCGGACGGACTTTGTGGACTGCCAGGTCGAAGATGCATTTCCTGACGTCTCTGAGTACGACGCCGTGGGATTCAGCGTCACCAATGTGAATATTGGCCCCACCCTAGAGAGGGCACGCCGCATAAAGGAGGAGCGGCCTGACACACGGATTTTTGTGGGCGGTCCTGGTGCCCAGCTTGACCCTCGCTACTTTTGCCAGGAATCCGTCATAGATGCCGTTGTCACGAGAGAAGCCGAGTCCGTTATCTCTGCGTATCTGCTTGCAACGGATCCAGGAAAAGTACCCGGACTCTGGCTGAAGGACGCGGAAGGGAGATGCTTCCACACGGGCGAGCAGCCCTGGAAGTGGGCGCTCGATAATCTTCCTTTTCCCGCTCTGGACCGCGTGGATATTTCCAGGTATGATTCACCCATCCGGAAGGCTCGGCCCTTGTCCAGCATAGTGACCTCCCGGGGCTGCCCTTGGAAGTGCACGTTTTGCCATCATTCAGAAGGGGTGAACTGGAGACCACGTAGCGTGCAGAATGTCGTGGATGAAATTCAGTGGCAGGTGGAAAAGCTGGGCGTCCGTGAGATTGCGGTCTTTGACTATAATTTCACAACCGACCAGAGGCGTGCATCAAGGATTTGCAGGGAAATTCGGGAGAGACACATCGATGTGCATCTGCAACTAGCCCAGGGCTCCCGGGTGGATTGCATGAGCCGGTCGCTATTGGAGGACATGAAAGCTGCAGGCTTCTGGATTATAGGCGTCGCTCCGGAAACGGGCGACCCTGAGACTATGCGTAGGATAGGGAAGAATTTCGAGTTCCGGGCCGTGAGAGATGTGGTGAAGTGGTGCAAAGAGCTTGACCTCTGCACGTGGGCTCTCTTCATGCTGGGCTTTCCCTGGGAAAGCGAGGGACATGTGAACAACACCATCCGTTTCGCTCAGGAACTCGACGCCGACATCACCCAGTTCACGAGACTGCTTTACCTTCCTGGAACACCCCTCTATGAGGAGTATGCTGCGGGAAGCACGAAGTACCGCGATACGAGTTTTTTCGATGGCTCGCGCCAGGATGATGCTGTGCCAGTGCCCGGCGACTTTCTGCAACGTTCCATCAGCCGCGCATATCGGGCCACCAATATGCGCCCGAGAAAAATCCTCAGGCTTCTTCGTCTCCTTCCTCTCTCCAGCCTCTATCGTGCGACACGGTTCGCTTTGGCCACAAGCAATATCTAGCGGAGGCGCCATACTCCCCATCCTCTCGAGCATGCGGTATCCATCGCGCAGAGGACGCGGAGCCCCTTGATGGTAAAATCCCTGGCGGTACCCCCCTCATTTGTGTGGGTCGAGGGGACGAGCGCATTCATCGCCTTTCTGGGCAGGGCGGTCCCTCCAGCACGGTATTGGAGCGGACGTCATTGACGAACACGGAGATTGTAGGCCCCGGCAGCCCATCCGGTCGGAAGGCTGAGAATCGCACCAGAATAGGCGTTGGTAGGACCCTGCTCAAGTAGCACTTCGAATCAGGCTTCGTTCCCGTTCTGGAGCACGATGCTCATGCTTTGGTTGTCCTGATAGAATCTCCGGGTCCCTCTGAGCTGAGCGGGGTGAGATTCTCTCCTCCGAGGAGGCTCTCTCTTGCGTAAATGGTTACGCGCTGACCATCGGGGAATTCTATTGACCGGATAGGGATGAACTCGTCGCGGGTCAGGTTCCAGGCCTGCACCATGTTGATGTAGTCATCCTTGCCTGGATACTCTTCTCCAGGCGGTCTTCCCCCGTCTCCCTTGACGACGATATTGACCTGCCGCATGAGTTCGAGATGGCGCTCAACGGAACGTGGACAGCCGTCTTCTGCGAAAATGCACGGTTCACCCCCTGCTCCTTCTGAGATATTGACTGGGTGAAGCTGGTTCGCGAACTGAAGGTACTTCAGAACCGGGCCGGTATAGAACAGGTGGTCAAGAACGAGAACTCTCGCGCTAGGGTCGTCACCGATGAGAGCGTTCAGCGTTTCTGTCATTTCTATCAGTTTCCATGATCGCCGGTCGAATGTTGAAAGACCGCGGGTATCTCTCGGCGAAGGATAGCCTGCGAGCGGGTTCTCGGCCGCGCTGGAGTAGGTGACGATGAGGTATTGGGCTAGCCCCGTGAGCAGGAGCATGAGGATGGCTGGGCCCCGGAGGCGAGAGGGCAGTGCAGTGAAGCCAAGTGCGATAATGAGCGCAAATGCGGGAGAATAGGCCATTACGGGTCTGGCTATGGGATGGTTGGAGAAGGTGGCGGCGAGGACCACGAGGGGGAACACGAACCACGCAAGAGGGAACCATACCTCTCCCTTTCTTTCAATGGCGAGGTATACAAGAGAGGCGAGCGATACAAGACTGAAAAATGGCCCGAGAAGCTCGGTGAAAATGATGACCGGCTGATACATGTATCTCAGCACGAACAAGGGATTCCTGCCATCCATCTGGTAGAACAAGGTCCCCCCGAGACCGACCCGAGCGGTATCCTCCAAGCGGAGCTGGAGGATGTAGCGGTAGACGTTTCCCAAATTAGGGATGTACCATGCAGAGGCGAGGAGAAGTCCGAGCCCTACTGCGAGGAGCAGTCGGCGGACCCTTTTCCAGATTTCATCGCTTCTTGCACCGGCACGGATGAGCTTCTTCGCGCTCCTGAAAAGGTAGAACAGTATCGCGCCCAGCACGAAGAGTGTGTACGTCCATTTGACAAGAAGACCAAGCCCGATGCTAAGGCCAAAAGCGAAAGTGAATCCTTTACGCTCAAAGCCCCTGGACTTAATCATCAAGGCTAGTGTCAGCGTGGTCGCTGCCATGAGGGTTGGCTCCTGGAAGTACGTCCGAGAGAAGCCGAAAACTGAAGGGAGCAGCACGGTGATTGCGGCAGCCAGGATGCCAGTGGGTTCCTCTCCCAGCTCAGAGCCGATATGATACATCGAAAGGATGAGCACGACCGTGGGGAGGAGGGTGGACCAGACTGCCACGTCCGGGTGGTAGCCAAGCAGGAAAAAAAAGGGGAGACTGAGGAGCCGATGGAGAGGCGGATACTTCCATCCGAGCGAGGACAGAAATTTACCTGCGTCGAGCTCCCTTATCGAATGGTACATGGCTCCGCTCTTAGAAAAATGGAGGGCCTCGTCGCCGAAGAGGGGGATTCTGTCAAGAGAAACAACGACCAGCGTATTCACTGCATGGAAGAGAATAATCCCCAGCAGGATTGCGGTTCGATGGTCTCGGACCCAGTGCCACAACGGGGCCGACTCGATACTCTTTCTGGACCCCGTGGACCAAAGCCTTATTCTTGTCATCTCTTCAGCCGCGCTCAGAGATGCTTTCTAATTGTTTCGCCCGCGAACCGGAAAGGAGCATTCCGCACCGACTGTAGCGTGCGTGTGCAGCCGATATAGCAGGGAGTTTCGGTGTAGCATTGCTTGACAGTCTCTCGCCAGCCCGTTCTCCCATACACCTCTTCCAGGCTCTCTGTCCTTATATTGACGAACGGCGGGCTTTCCGGGCAGGCGGAAATGCCACCGTCAGGCGAGACGTGAAGTAGCACCTCACCGGCCCCGCAACTCCCTGTGCTTTCTCCGCGCATGAACGCCGCAGCCCCCTGATAAACGGCGCTGAATCCAAACAGTGTAGGATCCCTCTTTGATAACGAAGCTAGGTCGCCGAACAGTTTGGCAATCCTGGTCTGGTCTTCCTTGCCCATCGGATCATGGGCCGTGAACCACATACTGCGGTCGCTGCGCATGACTGGGTAGACAGAACTCGAGTAACCTTGCTCCCTACAGTAGTCGATAATCTTCGGAACCTCCTGATAATTGATTGCCGAAACGGTCGTAAATGTTCGCACATGGTGCACGGTCTCCTCCTTCAGATACCGAAGGGTTTCTAGGATTCTGCTGAGTCCGCGGACCCCCCTTATCCTATGGTAGGTATCTTCGTCCAGCGAGTCAAGGCTTATCATGAGGTACATTTTTCCAATGTCCGAGAGTTTTCTGATAAGGTTTTGGTCCAGGAGGATGCCATTTGTGTTGATTGCGATTCTGAAACCCCTTTCATAGAACATCCTGATGATGTCGATGGCATCCGGCCGCACGAAGGGCTCCCCCCCGGTGATGGTCACAATCCGGATTCCGAAGTCCCAAAGCTGCTCCACAAGACCCCGCACCTCGCCTAGAGTTAGGTCTCCTTCCCTGCCATGTGTCCAGTACCAGCAACTCTTGCACCTGCTGTTGCAGGCATATGTGATAGCATACTGGGCGAAAATGGGCTTCTTCTGCATGAAGTTGAGAATGGGCCTGAGCATTATGCCAAACGGATTCAGGCAAAGATTTAAGTGTTTCTAACCGGCTCTCACTTCGCCCAGAAAATATGTCTTCCTGGAGGATTCACATGGATCACCGAGAGCAGCAAATCCCTCCGGCTCGTGGCTTACGACGTTCTTCTGCCCACTCGCTCTTGCCTTTCGCGTCCTCCCCCCATCAACAAGAGTTTCGCACAATGCTTAAACTCCGTGGATGTGCGAGCGAGCGCGTCCCGATATGTGGACAGCGAGAGGGGTTTTCCGAATGATTATCCTGGGCATCAATGACATGAGCCAGGATTCTTCAGCTTGCCTCTTGCAGGACGGGGAAGTCATCGCAGCCGTCTCTGAGGAGAGAATGCTGGGCATCAAACATTGCGGAGGATTTCCGGCTCTGGCCATTACCGAATGCCTGCGCATTGCCATGCTGAATCCGGGCGATGTGGACTTGGTCGCCATGGGAAACACCTCAGCGACCGCACCGATGAGGTTTGCGACGCATGTTCTCTCGATGAATAAAATGGGGCATCCGGTTCCGGATGGCTTGCTCAGCAGTATGGGTCATGGCGCCTTTTATGCGTATCGGACCATGGCGACAGTCACTCCCTTCGGAGTAGGGGACCAGCTTGTCTCGCGAGCCTTGCTCACGAGGCGGCTCGGCAAGATGGGGGTCCATGCACAGGTGTTCTTCTTTGATCATCACTTGAGTCACGCCGCTTCTGCCTTCCACACGAGTGGCTTTCGCCAGGCTCTTGTCCTGAGCTTAGACGCCTATGGGGATGGTCGGAGCGGGGCGCTCTTCCACGGTCGCGGCCACTGTCTCGAGGAGTTTTCGAGCTTCCCTCTGGGGGCGTCCATGGGGGAGTTCTACGGGGCAATCACGGCTCTCCTCGGCTATCGTTTCGGGAGCGACGAGGGTACCACTATGGCTCTCGCAGCTTTTGGGAAACCTATTCTGAAGAGGGAATTTCAGAAGAGAGTACGCATCAAAGGAGTCGCTCTAGGGGGGAATCTTACTCGGTGGGGTCGCTTCACTGCGCGCCGCTTATCATCCTTTGCCTATCACAGGCCTGAGGACCTTGCGGCCTCGGCCCAGGCACTTCTCGAGGAAACCGCCGCCCAACTGGTGCTGAACGCGATAGACCAGACCGGCTCGAGCGCGCTCTGCATCTCGGGGGGGGTGGCGCTGAACGTGAAGCTGAACCAAAGACTCATGGCGCTTCCTGGGATAAAAGAGGTGCACGTGTTTCCCGGCGCGGGAGACGAGGGCACGGCAGTGGGTGCCGCCTTTCTGCTCGCCGGTGAGACGGGGCGGCTGAGGCCAAGGCGGATGCGGAGCGCTGCCCTGGGAACTATGTACACCCGCTCTGACGTTGAGGCGGCTCTCTCCGGTGGCCGATATAGCATTTGGGAGTACGATGCAGAGGAGGTGGCAAGAGCCATCGCTGGAGGGCGTCTGGTGGGCTGGTTCGATGGTCGTATGGAGTTTGGACCGCGCGCCCTAGGAAGGAGGAGCCTCCTTGCTGATCCGCGCTCTCTGGAAGGCCCAGAGAAAATCAGGAGGGACATCAAGAGAAGGCCTGCATTCCAGCCCTTCTGTCCAAGCCTCACTAGGCGCTACGCCCAATACCTCCTGACCAATGGGAAGCAGGTGGACTCGCCTTTTATGACCATGGCTTTCGACACTTATGGGGAAGAGGCCAAACAGGTCCCCTCGGTCGTCCATGTCGACGGTAGCTGCCGTCCGCAAATCGTCGCTCTGGCAGAAAATCCCAGATATTTTGAGTTGTTGCGTCGCTTTGGTGCTATTACCGGAAAGGAATGCCTGCTGAACACCTCGCTGAACCGTAGTGGGGAGCCCATCGCTCGGTCCCCTTCGCAAGCTTTGACTCTGCTTGCGGAGACGGGCATTGATCTCCTAGTCCTGGGAGACCTCATGGTTTCCAAGAGGTAATCATGGGATGTCAAGGCCGCAATCGACTGAAGAGACCCTTCATTTACGGTGTGCTCGCGTTCTTGATTATCTTCCACGCCGCGAATAGCATCGCCGTCCTGCGTGCTGATAGGGTTCCTTTCGTGGGGGACGCGGGAAGAGTCTATGCCGGCGTTGCCAGCGCGGTCAAAGGAGGAAGCGGCCTTTTCGCGATAGCAGCCAGTCTTTATGCCGACACTGATGACATCCATCCTCCCCTCTTCGGGACAATCTCCGGAATCACGTATGCCTTCTTAGGGAAAAGCCAGGATGCTGCGGTGCTCGCGAACACCCTTTTCTTTTCGCTCTTGCTCATTGGGACTTATCTCCTCGGCAAGGAATTATTTGTCCCGGAGATAGGCCTTCTCGCCGCCATTGTTCTCAGTTTCTTTCCAGGCGTGTACAGTCTGTCTAGGGCATTCATGTCCGATTTTTCTGTTGGTACTCTGGTTACTCTTAGTCTCGTGATGCTCGTCCAGCGAAGATATCTCCATTCGCGCGCCTGGGCCGCACTCTTCGGCCTGTGTCTCGGGCTGGCCGCCCTGAGCCAGCCTTTCTTCTCCCTGTTCCTGGTGGGCCCATTCACCTTTGTTCTTGGCGTCCCTATGGTGAAGGCGCTGCTCGCCAGGGATAGACATTCTGCGAGCGTACTCCTCGCTCGGACCATCCTCATCATGTCGGTTGCTATCCTCGTGGCCGGGCCGTGGTATCTCAGACATGCTGTTGGCTATTTTGGCCTGCAAGGCTGCCGAAGCGCGCTCCTCACGCATTTGAGCGCCACTCCGTTGGTTCCCTTACACGTGGGATTTTGGAACTTGATATCATCGTATCTCTACAGCCCGGTCGCCTACCTCTTTGTGATTGCCCTTGCCCATTTCTCAATCCGGGAGAAGACTTATAGGGGTTTGCTGCTCAGTTGGATGACGATTCCCTATCTTGTCTTTCTTCTTGTCGGCGCGGATAAGGATATTCTTCTGCATCTCGTCATGTTCCCTGCAGTGCCTGCGGTGGCTCTTGTCATGGGGTACTCTCTCTATCGGTCCATCGCCTGGCTCCCCCATCGTCATGGAAGAATCCTCGGTGGTTTCCTTCTTGCGCTCCTTCTCGGAGAGGTTCTCCTTTTCTATCTCACCACATATGGAACCGTTGGAAGTCTGAGCGCCCTAGCCATCCCGGAATCCCAGGGCCTAAGAGCAGAAATGATTCGCATCAACTACTTAGGAAGACGTTCACCGCGAGACCCTGGCTTCAGGACAGATGAGACGGTTCGAACTCTCCTTTCGGGCCCGGAGCCCCCCGCTGTTTTCTTCCTCAATCCGTATGGTCCGGTTTCTGATGCGCTCAGGGTGGAGCTTTCTGCACAAGCCCCCTCGCGGAATGCGCGTCTGTTGTCCTGCCTGGAGGGGCTGACCGCTGGTGAATGCGTGGAAAGGTGGAGGCCGAACGACGACTGCCAGGCCCTCATTCGCTCCGCGGATTTTGTGGTCGCCGAGTCTGTATCCACTGCTCCTAGCAACTACGAGGTATGGTCGAATCCATCCGCCCAGGACGCCGGGCTGATTGCCTCGTTTGTGAGGTCTGCGCAGGAAACTGTCCTCAATGACACCGTTCTCTGGCAGTTGTGGGGGAGAGGCTCCAGCGATGGGACTTCGCCTTCATCCGCTCTCTGGCCGGGAAGCGACGTCCTCCTGCTTAGAAAGCGCTAGTCAGCTTCTGCTGTGACGGTGGGTTTAGGGAGTCCGGCAACGAAACCGTGCCCTCTGTCCAGGCGTGAGAACACGAACTTCGCGAAACCCAACGCGGTGCGCAGATAATGGCCGATGACGGCTGGATGTCTCCAGAGCATGAACAGAAGGTTCAACTGAATCCCCGGGCGAAAGTAGAACTCCCGCCACGCCTTTCTCTTGAAGTATTCAAGCTCATCGGCGGTGAGTTCTCCCGTGACAAAGACCGGGTTGAATATGTTGAGGTCGCTCCACTCTTTGGATTGCCACTTTCCGAACTTTTCCACCTCCTTGGAGAAAGGTAGGCTAGGAAACGGAGTGAAGAGAGTGCACTGAAAAATGTCCAGCGGAAGGCGCTTGGCGAACCTGATGGTTTCTTCGATTTCCTCTTTTGTTTCTGTGGGAAAGCCAAGCAGGAAGTAGCCGTTCGTGCGTATACCTGCCTCCTTTGTCCAGCGCATCGCACGGTCGATGAGTCCGAGAGTTGTTCCCTTGCGCATGGCATTGAGCACACGTTGGCTGCCGCTTTCCACCCCATAGGAGATTTGCCAGCAACCGGCCCTGGCCATAATCTGCAGCAGATCCTGATCAACATCGATGACTCGAGTGTTGCACGACCATGTCACGCCGATGTCGGCCTGGATGAGACGTTCGCACAGCTCTTTCGTGTGTTTCTTGAACATGGCGAAGTCGTCGTCGTAGAATAGCACCTGTCGCACGCCATGTTTGGTCTTAAGGTATCGCATGAGTTCGACGATGTACTTAGGACTGTACTGCCTTAGGTTCCTGTCCCCGAAGATGCCTGCCCTGCAGAAGAGGCACTGTGCCGGGCATCCTCGGGAGACCACTGCTGTTGCGATGGGTAGCGTAGTGTAACCGAAGAACGGTGGAATGTAGGCTCTGGGAAATCCCTTGAGTAAATCGAAGGCCGGCATCGGCAGCCCGTTGAGGTCAGCAACTGGCTCGCTGGCTTCCGTGAGAATCAGGTCATTGCCCCTCCGAAAGACTATGCCTGGCACCGAGTCAAGATGGGAGCCCTGCTCCAGGGCCTCCAGAACGTGGAGAATAGTCAGGTCCCCTTCCCCCACGCCGCCGATGTCGAACGTCCTATAGTGCTGCATCGTTTCCAGCGGGACCGCGGTGAGATGGATACCGCCCACGAGGACCAGGAGGTGCGGTAGCCATCGCTTTGCCTCGGTGGTGAGAATCGCCGCTTCCTCAATGGTGACGGTGGTCGCGTAGAGCGCAAGATACGAGGGCTCCTCCTCCACAATCTTGTTCACGGTCTCTTCCATGGTAAGTCCAAGCATCGCGGCGTCGAGGATTGCTGACGGAAAGCCGTGCTTGCGTGTCAGGCTGGCCAGGTGGCAAAGTGTCAGGGGGGTCGTGTGGTTCGCGAAGCGGCTCTGGGCGGCGTACCGTTTATCGAGTGAAACTGGCTGGTTCACGAAGAGGATTTTTCCGGGCATGATCAGGCTCCGATGAATTTGCCGAGTGCGTCGATGAAGACATCGGCCTCGTGGAGAGTGTTGTAGCAGTGAAAGGAGGCCCGCATCGAGTCTGAAGTGCCTGTCTTGTTGTACCAGGAGTGAAGGCAGTGTTTTCCCGCCCGCAGCATGATACCGCTGGCCTCATCGAGAACTTTCGCGATGTCGAACGGGTCGTGTCCGTCGAGTATCATATTCAGGATGGCTGGTCGCCGTCGGGCCTCCTGAGGGCCGATGATGCGCGCGACCCGGTGGGCCAGGAGCCATTCGGTAATGTTACCGTTGATTTGACGCTCATGCCTCTCAAGCGCGTCAAGGTCCAGGCCGCGCATGTAATCCACTGCTGCGCCAAGACCGATGATTCCCGCATAGTCCTGTAGCCCCGCCTCGAACTTGTCCGGTACGGGGGCAAGATTATGCGTGGTGAGCGTCGTGTCCCTCACGGTCTCTCCTCCCGAGATGAGCTGGGGAAGCTCATCGAGGAGTTCCTTCCTTCCGTAGAGGACCCCAGTGCCTGACGGACCCAGCATCTTGTGGCCGGAGAAGCTGTAGAAATCCGCCCCGAGCCTCCGAACATTCACCTTCTTGTGGCCTGTGGCCTGCGCTCCGTCCACAACCACGAGAGCGCCGTAATCATGTGCCATCTTGCAAATCTCACGGATGGGATGCTCCACCCCCGTGACGTTCGAGACGTGATGCACATTGACCACCCTGACCTTTTCATTGAGGGCATCTTCACAGGCCTGGATATCGAAAGTGAGGTCTTTTCGATAGGGGAAGAAGCGACGTTTGACACCCTTCTCCGCAGAGACAATCTGCCAGGGCGTCAGATTCGAGGTATGCTCCATCTCGGAGCTGAGAATCTCCTCGCCCGGCCTGAACGACACCCCCCTGGCCACGATGTTGATTCCCTCGGTCGTGTTCTTCGTGAAGACGACCTCCTCAGGCTTTCTGGCGCCGATGTATCTTTGGACTTTCTTCCGCGCCGTCACATACTCTTCCGTCGTCCGACGACCAAAATAGTGGGTGGTGCGACCATGGCACCCCGGGTACTGCTCATAGTACTCGATTACCTTGTCGATGACCTGACGGGGCCTCAGGGTCACGCATGCGCTGTCGAAATAGATGGGGGGTCCGCCGCCCCTGTTCACGCTGAGGGCGGGGAAGTCTTCGCGAAGTTTCTGCACATCCATGGGACTTACATCAGGTAGAGGACTATGACAATCAGGGCCACGGGAGCGAGGAGGAGGGCATTATAATGCTTGTAGACCACGCGCGAAATGCGGGGTGATAGGTGGAGCAGGCGCCCAGCCAGGACGCAGCGGAGCCTGCTCCCCACAAGAGGTTGCCGGAGCGTCTCTCGTAGCCCTCGGAAAAAGCTTCCGTAGATGCTTCCGAAGAAGGTGCGTAGGGTGCGTACGGTCGGAACAAATGCAAACGGCGTGAGCAGCAGGAACAGGAGGCCCGAAACCGCGCTCACAACGCTGGCAAGCAGCGCCCTGAGCAGGGGCCTCTTCCCTTCAGCATAGCCGCAGCATGCCATCTCTAGGACTCCATCGGGACCCTAGCGACCGCCTTGGGCATGTGTCCCTTTCGCTCGAAGTATTGTCGAATAAGTTTCGATGCCAGGGGCAGCTTGCTCTCCGCGAATCGCACCACGTCCTTTTCGCTGGGAGTGGCGCTGTAATGCCAGTATGCGTACATAATGCCATACAGACATAGGGGCTGCACCGTCTTGTGTAAGTCTCCCGTCTGGAGCCCCAGAGTATAGCCTCGTCTGACAAGCTCACGCCGCTCATCGTCACGGCTGCCATAGTAATACACGGGGCTGGACAGTTCGATGCCGTACTGCGCATATAGACCCTCCAGAAGCTTGAGCACACCAGGCATCATCTCCGGTCGGTCATTCTGTGCCTCTATGGCTCCGTCCGCCCAGTACTTAAGTCCATTTTCGAGGCAGTAGATGATGCTTCGGGCGTGCATGGAGAACTTGCATTTGAGGCAGTGGATGAATGGCGCCTTATTGTTGCAGTACTCCACATAATCACGGATGAAGCCTTTTTTGAGTTCGGAGAAAATCTCATTATTGTCCACGAACTCGTGATGGATGCGGTCCTCACCGAGAATCTTCTTCAGCTCATGCACATGGTAGAGAGCATTGCTCATGAACTGGAGTTGCCTCCCCATTCCATAGGTGACCAGATGGATGTTCCTGAAGCGGTCGGCCAGCACGGCCGCAGTAAGGGTGGAGTCCATGCCTCCCGAGAACATCACGCCGATTGGATTGTCAATCAGCTTCCCCGGAGGGTTGCTCGCTGCAGGGACCGTTCGCACCCTGACTTCAGAAGCGCTGACGTTCACCCTCATCCCTCTTCCTCTTTATGTCTCCGAGGCGCGTCGTAAGATGCATGAGCAGTCTGGCGAGAGCCCACACCGGCCAGAGAGCCTTGCCTATAACCGCAGTTATATCCCCGGCAAGCCCTGGAAAACCCCGTACCACTTGAATCTCCCTCCCCAAGCGGCAGGGTCCTTTATTAAGATTTTCATGCTGGTCGGCGCTCGGTCCGGAAGAGAGATTAGCTTACCGGGAAAAGATGAGGAGTTGTTCCCCGTCGGGCAACGGAAGAGATGCCGCAAGATTAAAGGGGGGGTCTAGCCGCCCCCATGCTAGCAAGAGATGCGACCCTTCAGCCTCCGAGAAAAATCCGCTTGTCGCGACGAAGACGCCCGAGTTGGCGAGAATTTGCTCATAGAAGGATACAGGGCGCTCACATGGCGACCCATTCCATTCGCATGGATGAGATCCATACACGTTCGTTCGAGGAATCTTCCCCATAAACATGAGGTATTCAATAGTCCCCGGAGAATACACCGAGAAATCCAGGCCAGCGACGGTCCTGTTAGGGCTGTGTGCCATGAGCTCCGTGAGGATTTCTGTAACCTCTGAAACTCTCCAGTCTCGGGAATCAGCCCTGGCTCCTCCGATTCGCCACCTCTCCAGAGGGTGGGGGACCGCTCCAACGTAGGAGATGAAAATGAACTGCACGAGAGAAATCGCTAGAACTAGGACTGCCAACGGCCGTTTCGCTCGCGAGGAACTTTGTCTCAACAGCAAGGCGAGGCAGAGGCCAAACGCAGGTAGGGAAGGTAGGAGATACCTGCTGAAGCTCTGCGTCACAAAAAAAGAGAAGAACAGGTAGGGGGGGATGATCCACCATAGGAGGAGGCTGGGAACGGACCGTCGCTGAAGCCCCAAACCAAGGCAGATGGGGATGGCCACTGCGAGGGATGGGCCCAAAAGGATGCCATATAGGCTCACTAGGTACTGAAGTGCTTGTCCTACACCCCCCAGGATGAAGGGGCTATCCTTCATTGCAACAGCTTTCGCGCTGACCACTGCGGCCTCCCAGTTCGCGAGATACCAAGGTGCGCAGATGGCTGAACCGATGAGCACGGCGAGAATCAGCTTCTTCAGCGGCTGACACCGAGCCCCTCTCTCTGTTCCCCGGAGTGCGCGGCATGTACAGGAAATGACCGGGCCAATGAGGAAGATGGAGAACGGAAGTTTAGTGAGCATTCCCAATCCTATACTTACTCCGAAAAGGATTGTATAGGCCGTATGAGAGAAGTTCTTGGTTTTGAGAAGCACAGCCACGGAGAGGGCCACCGCAGCAGTGAGGCTCACATCAAGGAGATACGTGCGGGAGAAGGACACAATGCCCGGAAAAAAGGAGGTTAGGGCAGCAGCGAGCAGGCCCGCCTCCACGCTGTGAAGCTCTTTCCCAATAGAAAAGACCGAGAACAGGAGCAGGAGCAGGGCCGGAAGCGTGCTGATAACGGCAACATGTGGACTATACCCCCACAGAACATAGAACGGAACAGAGATGAGCCGGACAAGGGGGGGGTGAAACGCGTATAGAGGTCCCTTTGCGAGCGGGGGAATCCCTCCGCGAGAGAGTTGGTCGAGATAATATCCCCCATACCAGAACTGCTCCGCCTCATCCAATGTGAAGGGTGCGCTGTGCTGTCTTACTATACTGATTGTAATAATCGCGTGGAAGAGGAAAAGAAGGAGGATAGCTCCTCTTGGGTGCCGTACGATAAGAGAAATCACCCGTTCGAGTCCTGTGGTAACGCGCGTGAGAGAGATAATCTTCCTCATGCTTCGCTCCCCCGATATCTTACCACTCCGTGGCACTCTCCCGCTGAATGTTTTTCCTCACCGGTAATTGCCTCTGGCTCCTTCATAACGCTTTCGCTCACGGCTGGTGAGCATCCAATCGCAGGAATCTCGAGCGTCATCGATGTGGCTCTTTTCCTGAAGGCCTGCCAGGCGTTGGACAACCGGTGTGAAGACAGTCGGCCGTGCTGCTGAGACTAACCGGAATCACTGCGAGAAATCGCGGATAGCGCGCGGCAACGAGGCCGATGGAGGCTTTTTACTAATATTTAAGAGAGCTACTATTATTCTTGATGTGCAGGAGTCGCCTGGAAGAGGAACTCGTTGCTCAAAGTGTACCTCGCGCACCTTACCTTCAGGGAAGTGAAGCCGAGCCGCTCCACGAAGGACACGACCTCATCTACGCTCGCGTATTCATAGGGCAGCCGCCCAGCCAGTCCCGCGCGTCGTGCCGCCAACTCATCCCTCGCCTACTCCTGTAGGTACGAATCTTCGGGAAAGAGGTTGGTAAAGTCATGAGAAACCCTCCAACAAACGGGAGGAAGAACAACTCAGCCGCACGCTCCACGGGACGTGGAAGTCTGTTGTACAGGCGCTTGACCGATAGCCCGAAGCGCGAGCCAAGAATTCCCTCCGCCCGGTTGTAGATTGCGAGGTAGAGCAGGCCATTCGGTTTCACCAGCCGCGTCGCAATCCTCACTGCGTCCCACATCCGCCCGGTGTGGTGGAGCACCCCCCAGATGTACACGATGTCTGCCTTCCTGAGGCTTTTGACGAGACTTTCGTCGAGGATGGAGCCATGTAGCATCACCCAATCCGCGGGTTTCCCCGCGCTCTTCCACAGGAAGCGGCAGCATTCCATGGACTGCTCATCTGAGTCAACGCTCACCACCCTTGCTCCAAGGGGGTATGCGGCCAACGAGAACATCCCTGAACCGCAGCCAATGTCCAGAAAGGATGCTCCTCCGAGGCAATCCCTCTCAAGAAAGTCTCGCAGGGATTTGGTGGCTGCAAGGAGCGCTTCCTCCGAATACGAGTTCTTCAGAAAGTGCTTCCAGTTCTCTCCGAAGGTAAAGGTCACCCGTTCGGCCATGGCTGAGATGGTGAGGCAGAACCTTTAAAACTCTTTGGCGACGTGACCACATCCTGAAACCATTTGAGGGAGCGTTTCGCCCCCCCCGAGCGAAGCGAGGGAGGTATTTTTGTCACCTTCTGTGATTGTTGCCGAGGGATTCATACCTCGGCTTTCAGGCCGAAAGATTCATCGAAGGCACAACAAAGACCGTCGTCTTTGTGTGCACAAATGCCTAATGGCATTTGTTGCAACACCAACATACCCTGCCCTTCAGGGCAGGGTTGTTGATTCATCGGCAACCGGTATCCCCCCCTCAGGAAAAAAGATCTTTGTAGGTAGATACCGCTGCTTCGTTTCCTTCCTGCACATTGGGATCTTTGGCCTGAACGAAAACGAGCAAGGCCCGCTGTTGTATGCACGGGATGTAGCCAGTCAAGGTGAGTGAAATAGGGGGTGCGACCCCCTATTTCATAGAGAAATGTCAAAGTTGACTTACTATGCCGGCATGACAGCCAGTTTACTGAATGTTTTTATAGACGAGGAGGCCACATCTTCCATCGGTGAGAGTCCTCCCCCCCGGGGAGGATGAAGCTTATCATCGCTATGTGCAACGCGTTGCGGAAATGTCATCCACCCCCCTCAAAGCGAACAGAAAATTCCTTCTAAAGCATGATGCATCGATCCTCATTATTCTCATTTTCATATTCCACGCTGTCAACACCGTGGTGTTCGTGCTCAAGGATACCGCTCCGATGCCCGGGCAGGAAGGTGAGTTCCTCTGGTACAGCCGTCAGTGGCTCGACGCGTTGATATCCCGTGACACGACTCTGCTGCCCTCGGGACTTGCTACAATATATCCCCCCCTTCACCTCCTGATGGCGCTCCCATTTTACATGCTGGGAGGCTTCAGTCCGGGCATGGCGATCCTCAGCTCTCTTCCCGCGGCTTTGGTTCTAGTGGTATCTGTTTACCATCTGGGGAAGGAATTGCATAGCAAGCAGGCCGGAATTTTTGCTGCAGCGCTTACCATGCTCCTTCCGGACGTCTTTGCCTTCTCTCGCACTTTCCATATTGAGTTCACCCTCACGGCGACAGTAGCCCTGTCGCTCGCGTTGATGCTAAAGTCCCGCGGTTTTTCGAAGCCATTCTATACCCTGGCCTTCGGCCTGAGCGTTGCTCTCGGTCTCCTGACGAAGCCAACGTTTACCCCCTTTGTCATCGGGCCGCTTTTCCTCTACGCGATTTCGTCCTACTTGGACATGCGCCGCTCCAGGCAGCCCCCACGTGAAATGGTCCGGCGGGCCGCGTGGCTGGCCGGGTCTCTGCTATTGGGTATCCTGCTGGCGTCCGTGTGGTACATCCCGCGAATTCAGGATTATATCTTCCGCGACGCGACTGTCCGTACCGAGCACGCACCCCCAGAACTCCTAAACATGCCTGTGGTAGCATGGTACTTCAGCGTTCTTCCTCTGGAGCAACTTGGATTCCTTCTTCTCGTGCTGTCCACATCATCATTCGCGTACCTCTTTGTCAAGCGAAGATGGAGTGCAACTTTCCTAGCGCTGTGGATTGTGATTCCGTGCTTCATGTTTATCCTATTGTTTCCAACCGTTCGCAATCCCCGATATATGACGCCTTACCTCCCCTCATTTGCTCTTATCGTTGCCGTGACTTGCATGAGTCTGCGCTCCCGATGGAGAAAGATTGCGATGTCTCTGGTCCTCTCAGCAGCCCTTTTGCAATTCTTCGCCATCTCTTACTTTTGGGAGCCTGTCCATCCTCTGAGAAAGGAGGCGTACGGTCATCATCCATCGATTGACAGACGAGATTGGCGACTCGAGGAGATACGTGATACACTGAGGCTCCTTTTTCCGCGTGATAAAAATGCCACTGTCCTGATTCATCACCTTGATGTCTATTCCGAGGGCATCCTGTATTACCTTAAGGCGGTGGAGAGCTACCAAAACCTCCGTATCGAGCGCTTCCTCCCCTGTGACGTTTCTGATTCTCAAGTCTGCGAGTATCCCTATGAGCACTACGCTGCACTGCTGGAACAGTCGGATGTTGTGCTCGTGAACAGTGCGCTCTCACCTTTGCATGGGTCCATGGGAGGGGACTTCGGCCGGGTGTGGAACGACATCTCCCCCACGTTGATACCCGTACAACACCTTATCTTGCCGGACGGCGAGAATTATACCATTTACATGAGAAACCGCCAGAGCGCGCTAGGCTAACACGTTTTTTGGTATTTTCGGGGGAGTAAGCCACACTTCTCGCTCTTTAAATCCGGGTCGTATCCGTAATGCTCTTCGATGAACGCCTGAAGGGACGAGAGACAGATGTCTCTGAAGGAGGCAGGAAACTGCTCGCATCTGTGAACCGCAAGTTGGGTATCCTGTTCTGATTGCTCTATGGCCTGCTGACTCAGCAAAGCAAAGCAGTTCTGTTGAAATTTGAATGGAAGCTCCTTGCATTTCTGCGATGCCCCCTCAAGGTCATCAGTGTATGCCAACGAAATCATCTGCGATATCCCACTGAAACAGGAGGCGGCATATGGAGCGTCAAGGGTCTGACAGATATCCGGAGTCGCTGATATGCCGGCCAGCCAGGGAAGCCCCTCGCCGAAGCTGTCAAAGCACATATCCTTCAGGTCCTCCGGAAACGCAAGACAGACGGCGATTGTCTCCTCCAGCGTACGACCCCCTCCCCCCAGGACAATTCCAATCTCCAGAGATAGACTTTCGAAGCACATATTCCGGTACTGTTCCTTGAAATCGTCGCAGAGAGCGATATTCTGCTGGACGGTGTCGAGTTCAATCAGTCCGAAACTCCTGGCAAGGTTTAAGAGGCAGTGCTCTCTGTACTCGGAGGGAAACACCTCGCAGCCAAGAATTCCCACCTGAGGGTCATGATGTGCGGCCTCAGCGGTAAAAAGGGAGAGCGTCTCGTAGCACAATTTCTGTCTAGCACCGCGAAAGGGGGCACAGAGAAGAATGCGGTCCTCTGGTCGCATCAGGGCCATCACCGACTCGAAGTTGGCGTAGGTCACGACCGGAGATTCATTGATCGCGCCTGCGAGGGTCTCCGGAGGAAGTGGGGGACTTAGGCGCGCCATCTCTTCTCCTACCGTGGAGAAGCACTCCTTGCTGACCACGGGGTCGCCTATCCTGCCGCAGAGACTCAGAAGGTACTGTCGGCGCTGAGAATCCCTTATATCCCCCTGCATGACCCGCGTCCATACCACGAACATGAGGCACTCCGGGTTCTGCTCGTTGTCCGGGTTTCCGCAGAGCGATTCTGCTGCAGGAAGGTCTTTGATGGCGCGTCCAGCAGCTGAGACGGAGATGCATATCGTACCGTAATACTCGCTATACCTATTGCATGCGTCCGTACCACTGGCAGTGGATGTCGGAACTGTCCGTTCGCTTAGAGCGCTCAGATTGGAAGGAGGTCTGAGCCTTCGCAGACACTGATATGCCAGATGGGGCTGTGAGATTCTTCCACATTGAATCTCCGGTGGGACGGTCGTCTCATTTCTGCTCTCGAGAAGCTCTTTGGTCAGCGCGTCACGTAAACATATGTCCCGTACGAGCATGTCCTCGATGCTGCGGCACAAGAGGCTATCTGCATTCTTGCGGGCCTGCCGGGCCAGGCACTCATCCCTTTCAAGTCCGGCAAGGTTCCCGCAGTCAGATTCCCGTTCCACGAGGCGCTTCGCTGCGATGAGGATGAGCAGGATGAGGGCGGTGCAGACAATGACGGTAATTATAATAGTGGGCGTCTCCCTTCTCATTATCTGGTCCCTCACCCTTCTTACCCCCGCGGTGATATAAAAAGATGCTGGGCTCTTCGACTCTGGAGAAAATCTTCTGTATCCGTTGAGCTTCGGACGCCAGAATTTAAATAGCGCCCCGTCCGGAACGCCTCCAAATGGAGGGAATGTTGCCCGCGCCAATCGTGGACCCTTATGCCTATTCCACCCCGGCTCAGCGCATCGCGGCGCGGATGAGCCAATGCCTCACTGATGCCAGCCATGTGCCGGCCCCTTACAAGATGCAACTGCATCTGACGGATTACTGTAACCTCAAGTGTGTTTTCTGTCCCACTAAGGAATTCATTCCGGACGAGAGCCTTGATGCGAGGCGCGAGTTGACCCGGGAGAGATGGGAGGGACTTATCGACGAGGCTGTGGCGATGGGGGTCCAGGAGTTCCACATCTGCGGCGGCGGAGAGCCATTCTTCTTCCATGAAAAGGCGCTGGCGGTGCTGAAACGAATCAAGGACCACGGTAAGTACGGAGAGATAGTCACCAATGGCACTCTCATCCGTCAGGAGACACTCGGCCATCTTGTGAACCTCGGCTGGGATGCCATTGATTTCAGCGTTGATGGCGCATCGCCAGAAATCCATGACAGGATACGGGGTCGCGCCAGTTTCCAACTTATAGTGAAGAACATAGCCCGCCTCGCTGAGCTCAAGAGGGAGTCGGGGGTACACAAGCCGGTCATCTCTATCTACTTCGTGGTCTGCAGCCTGAACTACCAGTCCCTCCCAGGGATGGTCCGCCTCTGTGCGTCCCTCGGTGTTGAGCGTTTTTACATCCAGGCACTGAACGTGTGGTCTGATGGTATCAGGGAATACCAACTGAGCGCCGCACAGCGCGGGGAGTTCGAGATCCTTATGGGGCACACGATGGAGTTGGCGCGAGACCTCGGAATCGTGACCAATATCGCACCTTTCATCGAGCACAGCCTCTTCGACAAGGCAAACAGCATGGATGCGGCCATGAGCAAGGAGGTTTCCGCTTCGAAGAATGCGGCCATACTTGGAGCCCCCTGCTACAGGCCATGGTACAACCTCTCGATTCTCGCGGATGGAAGGACCCTCCCCTGTTACCTCCTGAGAGACCGGGGCGAATCCTGCAAGGACCGCTCTCTCGTGGAGGTGTGGCAGGGGGCATACTTCAGCCTTCAGCGAGAAGGGATGCTCACCAACCACTTGAGCAATGACTGCGCGCGTTGCAACCCCTGGAGCTTCACGAGGACTCTTTCCATACGGCAGGAACTCAGCCGCTGAGTCTCCTCCTAATCAGCAGGTGCCGTCCGTCCGGTAAGGGAATGCTTTCTGCCTCCGCAAACATTCCGGATGCTCCTCTCCATGCCTCGCCGAGGGGCGATTCAGGGACTAAACTTGAGAATATGTTGTCCTCATCAAGGATTATATCCGCCTCGCCGAGAATTCTGGAGTACTCTTCCGGACCTCTGCCGCATCGTGTTGGCTCCTCCCATTCACATGGAAGAATCCCGTATATATGCGTCTGATTCAGTTGCCCAAGCGACATGAGATAATTAAGTGTTCCTGGCGAATAGATGTACAGCTCAAGTGTGGTAATCGTAGGATTTGTGCTATGCGCCAGAAGCGTATTGAGTGATGCCACAAGCTCTGAGTCTTTCCAGTTTCGTGTGTCCGCCGTAGAGGCTCCGCGCTCCATCCTGTCCAGTGGATGGATTGGCGCGTCAAGATAAGAGATGAAAAGGAACTGTGCGACACCGACGACGAGGAGAAACGATGCAACCCAGCGTGGTAGCGGCTCTGATAAGCCAAAGACGGCTAGGGAGATGAGCAGCGCGAAGGCGGGCAGATAGGGTAATGTGTATCTTGAGAACATCTGGTCGACCACCAGCGTGAAAATCAAGTATGGGGGGAGAACCCATGCCGCCAGTAACCGGAATTCTCTCTTTTTATTGATAAGTACCCCCAGAGCGATAAAAGAGGAGACAAAGAATACCGGTCCCAATTGCTGAGAATACAAAACATCGATGTACCTAAGGAATCTCTGAGGACTGAATGCGATGATGGACGCGTCTCTGAAGATGGCGGGTCCGGCATACTCCAGGTTGGTGGCAAGATGAGAAGCGTACCATGTGAACGCTAAACTCCCCGCAATGAAGAAAGACAGTAGGAGGCATTTTGCATTTGCATGGCTCATCCTCACAGAGAGGCCTCTGCACTGCCTAACCGAATGCCACATGCATACCACAATGGGGCCTACGAGAAAGAGCACATAAGGTACCTTTGTGAGAAGACCAAGTCCGACACTCGCACCGAAGGCCACAGAATAGCCCATGTGAGTGAACCCCTTTGTCTTGATGAGGAGAGCCATCGAAAGAGCGACAGCGGCCGCCAGGGTCAGATCATGAAAATAGGTGCGGGAAAAGGTAAATATGCCAGGGAACAAAGAAGTGAGCGCACAGGCAAACATACCTGCCTGCGGGCTATGCATTTCCTTGCCGATATAATAGACGGAAACGATGAGAACGAGGAGCGCTGGCAGCGTACTTAAGATTGCTATATCCGGACGGTATCCAAAGAGGAGGTAAAAGGGTATGGAGACGAAGCGCAGGAGGGGTGGGTGCATGATATACGGAGGACTGGAAAGGAAACTCGCGATATTACCCGACTTAAGCGCTAACAGGTGAAATGACCCATGCCAGAAGTATTCGGCCTCATCGCCCGTAAGCGGAGCCATATCCCTCCCCACCAGAATGACGTTGTTCATCGCGTGGAAAAGAAAGAGTGCGAGAAGCGCCACTGTGGGATGCCTTCCGATGAATGCGGTTATCTTGCTGAGTGCCATAGTGGGCATGCTGATTTAGGCAGTCACCCCGTGTTGGAGATAATGCAGTCCGGGCCTGCTGGCCGGGAGCGACGAGGAACCATGGTCATAAGGCATAGAGGAGATGCCGATTCACAAATCCACGGGCCCATCATAGGATGGGCGCGCTGATTCAACTTCAAATAGTTTTCGCGGGAAATGGTCTCAACTTGTCCGGAGAAACCAATATATATGTCGGCCATCTGGACATCATCTCACAACGGGTCGCTTCCCTCTGCTGAAAGTAACCCTACCGACCGTCACCATGAGGACGCCCACACATTATCGGATACAATTCATTGTTCCGCCTGTGGGGCTTGTCGGACATTATGGTCGTCTGTGGGAAGTGGGCAGCCTCTTGCCTCCCATCGGTCTTGCATCAGTTGCGGCGATAGCGGAAAAGGAGGGGCATACCGTGCAGATTATGGATGCCGAGGCTCTCGGGCTTGGATTGGATGAGATTCAGAAGGAGATTGGGCGATTTCAGCCGGATGTCGTTGGGATGCCCACCTTTGCCACCAATCTCCACGTATGCCATCGGATTGCAGAGATGGCAAAGCAGGTGAACTCAGAAGTCACCGTCATTCTTGGAGGCGCTCATGTCTCTATTGACGCTGCTCGCTGTGTTGGCAAACCGGCGATTGACATTGGGATTTATGGAGAGGGAGAGGTGGCTCTGATTAGCGTCCTGAGGGTACTGGCCTCGGATTTGTCCCTGGCCTCAGTGAAAGGCATCATCTGGAAGAATGGCGAAGGCAGGCTTGTCGTCAACCCCCCGGAGGGTCTGTCTGCCGATATCAATCGGTTTCCTATGCCTGCTTGGCATCTTCTTGCTTTGGATAGGTACTGCGGTAATGTCCTGCAGAGAGGAAGGAAGCCGCTCAACATGATTACCAGCAGGGGTTGCCCTTATAGATGCACTTTCTGTTCAAGTCCCCGCATCTTTGGCCAGTCCTTCAGGTATCTCGGTACGGAGAGAGTCGTGGAGGAGATGAGGAGGCTCACAGCCCTACACGGTGCGGACTCTCTTCAATTCTGCGATGAGACGTTTACCGTCAACAGGAAGCGTGTGATAGACTTGTGCGATGCACTAATCGAAGAGCATATGCGGATTCCCTGGTCATGCTTCACTCGCGTGAACCTGGTTGATGAGGAGTTGCTCGCCAAAATGAAGGCAGCTGGCTGCTATCTGATCATGATGGGCATTGAGTCCGGAGTACAGCGCATTCTCAATCTCATGAAGAAGGACCACACGGTGGAACAGTGCAGGCGTGCGCGTTCACTCTGTAAAGAGACAGGCATCTGGAACTGGTTCACCTTCATGATTGGCTTCCCAACAGAGACGAGAGAAGAATCCAGGCAAACCATAGACTTTGCCATCGAACTCGATTCGGAATTCGCCCACTTCCCCATTTTCACCCCCTTTCCGGGTACCGCGGCCTATGAAATTGCAAGTGAGCATGGGATGATTGTGAACAGGGACCTCAGCGAATACCATACCTTTGATTCCGGAATCTACTCCCCGCGCCCAGATCGTTCCGCGGAGGATGTGCGGCGTACAGCCCATACGGCATACCGGGCGTTCTACATCAGGCCGGGATATCTTCTAAGAAGGATGGCTGACGTTCCATTCAACTATCCTCCACGTACTATCTGGCGGTTCGCGAGGACAGCGTTTCGCATGCTGTGAGCCAAGGGGAGGAGCGCCAGCCGTCCACCTTGCGTCGTGTCTCCGCGATGGTGCCCAATGCTCTCTCCGCTAGGGCGCGCCTAAAGCTGACCCTGGGCGCGCGCTCCGGTCACCATTTGCCTCATTCCCTCTTCCAAGGTGGTGGAAGGCTCGAACCCAAGTTCATTCTTTGCCGTGTCAATATTTCCCCAGATATCGTGCCGGAGTTCGGCGAGCGCACGGAATGGAAAAATCTCTGCCCCTATAAGGCCGCATGCGCCATCCAAGACCTGGCAGGTCCATGAGGCGGGAGCGGGCAGGGGGACGGTCCTGAGCGGAACTTGCAGTGCCCCCGCGATGGCCCCATAGATGTCTCTGAGGCGGTATGGCTCGTTGTCTCCGATGAAATAAGTCTTGCCCACGGCTTTCTTCGAAGCGCAGGAGAGGAGGAGTGCCTCTGCCGCATCATCCACAAAGGTGAGGGTCCTCCTCATGGCGCCGTGTCCGATGATAGGAGCGAAGCCGCTCCGCACCGACCGGAGCAGATGGATGGTGCGGCCAGATTGGCCAGGCCCGTACATCCAGTAGGGCCGGACAATCGTGGTCATCAGGCCCCGCTCCATGTATGCCCGTCGCACATATTCCTCCCCGAGTAGCTTGCTTCTGCCATATGCCGAGAGAGGATGCGGAGCGCTTTGCTCTGTGAGAGGCAGATTCCGCGCAGGGTTCGGGCCGATGGCAGCGTCACTGCTCACATGCACGAAGCGCTGAACGCCCGATAACAGCGCCTCACTGACAAGGTGGCCTGTTCCTGTGCTGTTCACCTCGTAATAGTCTCTCACTCGAGGACTGTACAGAAGGGCAGCTAGGTGGAATACCACGTCAACGTCTCTCAGCGCCGTCCGCAGGGTTTCTGGCTTTCTGAGGTCTCCGAACACGATGTCCGAGGTGAATCTCTTGACGGGGGTCGGGTCTACCCCGCTGAGCACCAGACAGCGGAGGTCGTGGTTCGGAACATCCTCTTCGGAGAGTCTTTCCAGAAACCGGTTTCCCAACCACCCGGGCGCACCGGTGACGAGTGTGACCATCCCTCTCCGAGAGTAGCCACTTCTATAAAAGGAATTGCGTCCCGCTTCGTCGCTCTCAGGACCGCTCTTCAGAAAAAGCAGAAAAAGGGGTGGATGGGATTTGCCGCGGTGCCGAGGATGCCGGTGATTCCGGTGATTCCGGGGGGCTACCCGCACACCTACGGCACTCTGACGGAAATCAGCAGACCTTCTACAACTCCGCTCAGAACGTAAGATACTTATAGGAACTTAACGCCGAGAGGGAACATGCGCGTGCTTCTCGTGGACCCTCAGTATGTTGGTGAGCACGACCGTACCGTGGAGGCACTTTCCGGTGTGCTTCCTTCCATAGGCATGCTGAGCGTTGCCGCAGTGCTTCGACGAGATGGTCACGATGTTTCCGTGCTGGACTGCCAGTTCCATAGCATGGGGAGCGCACTCGCTGAAGTGGCGCACTGTCAGGCGGATTTGGTTGCCATCTCCCTGAGTGGTCCATGGTCGGCAAAGGAACTGGCTCTGGCCGGAGAGGCGAAGCAATCCGGTGCGATTGTGGTTGTTGGTGGTCCGTTTGCAACTGTCAATCCCCAAGAGTGCCTCTCTTCCGGGGATGTGGATTTGCTCACGCTGGGGGAGAGCGAGGAGACTATGCGGGAACTGTGCCATCTCATCAGCAATGGTTTCGACAGGTCTCGCGTTCGTGGGATACAGTACCTTGCTTGCGATACGCTGCAACGGACGCCGGAGAGGAAGCCGATAGCCGACCTCGATGCCCTGCCGATGCCCGCATGGGACCTGGTCCCAGTCGAGCGCTATTTCAGCCCGTCTGTGAGTCGGACCTGTAAGGAATCCATCGTACTCGTGACGTCACGTGGCTGCCCATGGAGGTGCTCATTCTGTAGTCAGACTGTGTTCGGACACAGCCTGCGAACCCGCAGTCCTCGTCTGGTCGTTGAAGAAATGCGCTATCTGCGTGAGCGCCATGGGAAGAGAGATTTCATGTTCTTCGATGATGTGTTCACCGTGCCCAGGAAAAGGGTAGAGAGCTTCTGTCGCATGCTCATGGAGGAGGAAATGGACGTGGCCTGGGGATGCGTGACTCGGGCGGACCTCCTTGACCGTCCCCTCCTCGACCTTATGAAGCGGGCTGGCTGCTACGAAGTGGGCTTCGGCGTCGAATCCGGAAGTCAGGCCATGCTTGACAGAATCGGAAAGGAGCTATCCTTGAAGACAATCTGGCGAGCCGCCCGTGACATCCGCAATGCTGGACTTCGGGCCAAGGCGTTCTTCATCATTGGTCTTCCTGGTGAATCACGCGAGCAGGTCATGCAGACGTTGCGCCTCGCGGAGTCTCTTCCCGTGGATTTTCCTCTTATTACCTTTTATCAGCCAATTCGTGGCACGCCTGGCTACGCGGAAGCGCAGCGAAGCGGAACCATCCTTAACAATTACGGGAGCGACCCGCTTGCGCGTCAGCGCAGCCTCAACTTTGTTCCTGATTCGCTAGATGAGGCATTCCTGAGCGAGATGTACCGTCAGGCCTACCGGAGAATCTACTGGCATCCGCGTCGCGTCCTCCGTTATATCCTTCGTCACGCACGTTCTCTTGACGACCTTGAAAAGGGAATATCATCCGTGAGGCAGTTCCTGCGCGCTTCCGCTCGACGGTGACCAGCACGGGACAATGGCATGACGTAACGTTCTTATAGTCACTCGGGCCTGGCGAATCCATGCGCGTGCTGCTCGTCGACCCGCATTATGTGGGGCAGCAGAATCGCACCCTCCAGGAGGTTTCCGGGGTCCTGCCGTCGCTTGGCCTGCTAAGCGTGGCAGCCGTACTGCGCCGTGACGGCCATGAGGTAAAAATCCTTGATTGTCAGTTCCATGACCTTGATGGCGCTTTGGGTGAAATCCGTCACTCGGCTGCTGACCTTGTGGCCATGGGGACGACTAGCACCTGGATTCGAAAAGCGCATCTCCTCGCTTGCGAGGCCAAGCGGAGTGGAGCAATCGTGGTCCTCGGCGGTCCCGAGGCGACTGTCAATCCAAAGGAGTGCCTGTCCACCGGAGATGTGGACCTCGTCACTGATGGTGAGAGCGAGGATACCATGCGAGAGCTCTGTCAGGCAATCGAAGCGGGTCGTGACTGGTCTGGCGTGAGCGGTATCCAGTATCTGAGGGAAGGCGCTCTTCATCATACTGGACAGAGAGCGGTCTTGCCTGATTTGGACAGTTTGCCCATGCACGCCTGGGACCTTCTTCCTGTGAACCGGTATTTCGTTGGCTCCGTGACTAGGACGTGTAAGGAGTCCATCGGACTGGTCACCTCCCGGGGATGCCCCTGGAAGTGCTCCTTCTGCAGCCAGACGGTCTTCGGGCACCGCCTGAGGACGCGTAGTCCCCGGCTGATTATCGAGGAGATGCGACATCTGCATGACAAATACGGAAAAAGAGATTTCGCTCTCATGGATGATGTTTTCACTGTCCCAAGGAAAAAAGTGGAGGAGTTCTGCAGTCTCCTCATAAAGGAAGGGATGGACGTGAAGTGGTGCTGCGCAACTCGGGCGGACCTGCTCGACCGTCCGCTTCTCACCCTGATGAAGGCATCCGGCTGCTACGAAATCAGCTTCGGGGTGGAATCGGGCAGCCAGGAAATGCTCGATCACCTCAAAAAGCAACTTCCTCTCAGCACGGTGTGGCGCGCTTCTCGTCTCATGCGGGAGGTAGGTCTACGCTCGAAGGCTTATTTCATGATAGGCCTGCCGGGCGAGACCCCAGAGCAAGTCCGCCAGACTTTGAGGCTTGCCGAGACACTACCCCTGGATTTCCCCCTGATTATCTTCTATAACCCTGTCCGGGGCACGGGCAGCTATGAAGAGGCGATGACTCGGGGGAAAGTGCTGGGCAATGAGGGCAGTGATTCCTTGGGGAGATTGCGCATCCTCAACTATGTTCCTGATTCCCTCGACGAAACGTTTCTCCTCCAGATGTATCGAAGAGCTTACCGGCGAATCTACTGGCACCCGAAGCGTGTCCTTCGCTACTTCCTCCGCTACACACACTCATTTGACGACCTCAGAAAGGGATTCTCATCCGCAAGGCAGATTCTCCAGCTTCAGGCTCAGTAGAGGTCTGCCCCGTTCGCAGGTCTGGCGGACTGGGCATGGGACCAGAGATTCGGTCGGCTTCACTCCAGAGTCCACCCTGCCAAGCAGGGTCTCGTCTCGCAGGCGAGGGTGAACCAGTCCAGAGATATCCCCCGCTCTGTTCCATCTTTGTCGAGAAACGTGCTGCTGGCTATCTGGATGTCCAGCATCCGGTTGAGTCTCAGGTCTGCCGGAATAGGAACTTCCACGAGCGTCCAAGGGAAAGGCGGATCGTCTGTCACATTTGCGGAGAGGATTCCGCCGATGGCGATGGAGAAGCGCGTGCCTCCGGTGCCTTCGGGCCTGAAGCCCGAGTACCTGAGCAGGAGTGCGTGGGGCGAGGCTGCTTCGGTTAGATTCACGAGGATGTGTGCGCTCCGGGCGATATTTACGACTGTGCTCTCGCTGACGGTGTCAAAATACGGCATCAACGCCGGCGGGGGGACCACCCTAGGCTCGGGGACTTCAAGTTTCTCGGGAGGGCCCTGTGACACGTTTGCCTTCGGGGCGCTGCGACGACGAGCGTAGATGTCAAGGTGGAGGTCCTCGGGCGGAGCGGGTGGAAATTCGATGTAGCCGACCTGCTCGAAGGAGGCCATTGAGGCGTCCATGGCCTGACGCGCACGGTCATAATCATGCACATGCTCTATTCTGCCTAGCGGTCCGCCATTTCCGATGAGCACGATATCAGCCTGCGAGATGTCCGACTCATGAAGAGCCTCGCTTTTTCCGCAGGAAAGATCGCTGAATCTGTCGCACTCCCAGACTTCCACAATCCTGAAGGGTGGGAGTTCTCCGGTTCTCTGCAACGAAGTCAGTGTGGTTATCGAGTAGGTCCAGCTGTACAGGATGAGGACTGAGGGCTCTTCCCGGCCAACGAGGCTTGCGTTGAGTATTCTGGTGAAATTCTGGATGTTCCAGCCATTGGGTTCCGGGCGCTGGAGGCCGTAATCGTGGCGGAGACGGGGATCAACGGGACCGCCTGAGAAGGCAAGAAGAAAATATTGAAGGAGGCCTGCGATGAGAAGAGCCGCGCCCGCTCCTTTACGTATCCGCTTCGGCGCCTCCATGACTCCGATGGCAATCAGAATGGCTATCGCTCCCAGGTAAGATGTAGTGTGCGGTGACGACTTTTGAGTTTTGATGACGAATGTGAAGAATAGGTAGGGGACAAGAAACCACAGCCCGATGAAGGACATTCTCCTATGGAGAATCTTACCAGATGCAGCGAGGTAGAGGAGGGAGAGTACAGCCGCTCCCAAAAGCAAGGGGCGTAGGTGGTAGTGATGCAGTGCGCGGATGTAGAAAAGAAGATTTGGTGAACCAAGGAGAGTCCAGGTTGCGAAAGGCCCGAAAGCATTGAAGTGGGTGGTCAGGAGCTGCAGGCGCAGGTCGACGGCATGGAGATTTGCGAAGTACCAGATGGCAGCAGGAAGAGTGCCAAGGCCCGTCAGGAAGAGCATCCACTTCACTCGAGAAAGGATTTTTTTCCAGCCGCTCCCTGAACTTATCGCTTCCTGGACAAAGTGGATGGAGTAAAGACATAGCGGGCCGATGATGAAGACGGAGAAGCTCCATCGGACGAGCGCCCCTAGCGACAGGCTCAGGCCGAATGCGAGAAGTGCCTTTCTCTTGGTGAAAAGTCGGGTGCTCAGCAGCAGCGCGAGGGTGAGCGCGACGGCAGCATCGAGCGTGTGCTGTTGGTAGTACGTCCTTGAGAACGTGAAGATTCCTGGAGTCAATGCCGCGATGGCTGCCGAGAGCAGGCCTGCCTCCCTGCTGTGCAGTTCCCGCCCTATATGGTAAATGGAGATGAGGAATACGGCGGATGCGGTGAGGACACCCAGCACCGCGGCATCAGGCGAGGGTCCGAACAGGGCAAAGAACGGCACGGAAATGAGCTGATGAAGGGGCGGATACGCACCCCTAAGCGAGTTGAGGAACCCTCGGACGTCGCCGCGGGCGAGGGAGTCAAAATGCTGCAGGCTCTGGGTAAGGTAGTCGCTCTCGTCCCAGGAGAGGGGGGTGCGGTCCATGCGCACGACGAGAGCGTTGATTGAGAGGTGAAAGATGATAATGGCCAACAGCACCTTGTTGTCACTGAGGTGCTTCAGGATTCGTTCTGGCGTCGTTCTCCTCACGGCTGTCATCTCTTGAGACACTGATAAAAATGTTTCCTTGAATCTTCCGCCAAGCCAGCATGTCATCGGATTTTAGCTGCAAAGGAAGAGTTCGGCAACCTGCGAGTCATCGAGCAGGATTTCCAGAATGGCAGAGCGATTGCCCCTCCCGCTGAGGAACCCCCTCTTGAGTTCCCTGAGACAGGTAAGGTCATCGGGGAAGCATCCCTCCATACTTTCATTTGAGGAAGTTGCACCTTCCTCCATGAGGCTGTTTCTTCCTACGGTGAGAACGTAACTCTTCTCTTGATGCTCGTTTCGCTGGCAACTCGGGTACCTGTCAAAAACAATGGACCTTGCGCGCTGGAGCTCATCCATGAAGGATGCCACATGGTGGAGGTCATCAGGCAATATCCTCACCCGTTCAGGGTTCATCCACAGGATGGAGACCTCCGCGTCTGGTTCAACTACCTTGCTGATTGCCGACACGATGCGGAAGTTCTGTTCATGCTCTGGTGGCCCGAACGGAACCGCGCTTACGGAGTAGAGCCGAAAATCCTTGGAGTCCACCATCGGGAATCCGCCAGAAAGCCCGACGCCGAAGGAGAGCGTGCAGAAGAGGGCTCCGAGATAGAGGGGCAGCGCTGCGGCCAGAAGCATCCCCCATCTCCCGGGAACCGAATCAACGCCGCAGGCGATGATGGTTGCGATTGCCGGGAGGATCGGCAGCGAATAGCGCCACCATTGCGGGCCCACTAACGTGAGTATGGCGAGGGAGGATACGGTCCACATGGAGAGGAAAGCGGGCAATTTCCTCTTCGTCAGCAATCGCAGAACCAGGAATGCAGCGATGAGCGTCACCAGGGGGGTCAGTTCCCCGAATACGAGACCTTTCGGATAAAAAAGCATCTGCTGGACAAAGGAAGACGGACGTTCGAAGAACTGGAAATCTCCTGTTGCGGTCCGGGCAAAGCCGATTATGTCCATCCAATTGGGCGCGTACCAGAGCATCGACAGCGTTGCTCCTGCCAGAACGGAGACGATTAGGATACCCTTCCTTGGACGATAGCGCCTTGCACGCGCGAGCGCGTATAGTGCCGGACCGATTATGAAAGCCCAGGCGGTGAGCTTGGTCAGCGAGATGAGCCCGACAACCAGTCCCAGCGTCAAAGTCGGCAGCGGCCTGGTGAAATCCCTTGAGGTGAGGTAGAGTGCCCCTCCCAGCGCAACCAGGGCGGATAAGGCGTAATCCATGAGAAAGTACCGTTGCATGGTGTACATGAGGGGGAAAGCGGACACCAGGAACGCTGCCAGCAGGGCAGAGCGTGAGGTGCATAGTTCCCTCGCCATGCGGTACGTCGAGAGTACGAGAATCGGCGTGAAGAGAAGGTTCACGAGAACGGCGTTCCGATAGGTCCTTCCGAAGAGTTTCCAGAGGAGAGCGGCCATCCAAGAGGGTAGGGGGGCAGTGTGGTCGGGGATTCTGAGCAGACGCAGCGTCGGCCCCGTTCCAATGGCGCCATAGATTTGGTCTGCCACTTCAAGGTATATGACCTCGTTATTTATCGTAGAATAGGGAGCGCCCCGGATGTGCAGCCAGTGGAGGAGCGATGCGCAGGACAGCAGGACGAGCAGTACCAGGACGCCATGCTCCCAACGCAGACCCCTCCGCAGCGCGGACAGTGCTTTTCTGATGGGCATCGCTCGCGCTTCCGTGACCATGGCAATGCGAATCGGAGACCTCTGAGCTATTTAAAACCCTCTCCAGGGTCATACTCAGGAAATCAGAGTCCTCCGGAGACAGGACGGGGGTCGTTCAGTCGCACTGGGGGGCGCGGGAGGATATTTGCCTGTTTGCTCACCGATGGGTACCTGCCTCTCAGCGCAGTTGACGAGAATTCGCCCTGGCTCTTAGAATCATGAGGACATCGTAGGAGTTACCTTGGAGGTTTTCCTCTTCCCGTTCAGATGAGTGATTCCCTCCTGTTCGAGCACCTCGAGAAGGCGGGAGAGCCTGGCTTCCCTCACCGCGGGAGTGTTGGTCCCGTCCGCTGAGCGCCAGGCCTGGGTTCCGTCGTATTCAATGCCAAAAGAGCGATAGTGTGTTTCGAGCGTGGTGCCCGGGATAATGGAACATGTGCCAACGACGCAGGCAAAATCGATGTAGCCGCTGTGCTCCCGCACGAAATCGAGCGTAGTCCGGAAGTCCTGCTCCGTCTCGCCGGGAAATCCTATGATGAAGTTCACCTCGGTCCCTATACCGGCATGCCAAGTGTCACGCAGCACCCGGCTCATCGTTTGGACCGAATAGCCCTTCCTCATGTGGTACAGCACTCGCTGGGACCCGGATTCGATGCCGTAGATGAGGTGATGGCACCCGGAATCCTTCATGAGGTGCAGCAGCGGTGGCTTCATGAATGCGTCCAGCCGTGCGTTTCCGTACCAACTCAGACGTGCGTCTCCTAGGACACAGCAGAGTTCCTTAAGATGGGAAGGGGAGCCGTTGATAATGGAATCGGTGAACTGGAACATGCGCACCCTGTGCCTATGTTCCTGATACCGCATCTCAGAGACCACGTTCGCGGGCGACCTCATCCTGAATGAGGGCCACATCACCCTCTCCACGCAAAAGACGCACTGCGCGAAGCACCCTCTTGAGGTCACAAGGGGAAGGACATGGCGGGTGTCGTAAGAGGCGAGCTCGAAGACGGAGAAATCCGGGAATGGCAGGGAATCCAGGCGAACGGGCTCGCTTGGCTGGTCATGGCTTAGGATGTCTGAGCCTCGCTTGACCAGCGCCCCAGGCACAGGCCGCGCCCCAGCTGCAAGTACCTCCACAAGAGGCCCTTCTCCCTCTCCGTGCACGATGGCGTCTACGTACGGTTCCCGTACCGTGGCCTCTCCATTTTCGGCTACGGCGCAATCGGGTCCCCCCATGATTATCCGCACGCTCGAGTCTCTCTCCTTTATGAGTTGCGCTAAGGCATGCGTCGGATACCTGTTAGACCAGTAGGTCGAGAAGCATACGGCAGCTGGCTCTGCCCTGAGAATCCGGTCGGCCCATTTCCGGAGATACGGGTACATCAGCGGCTCGATGAGCGTGCGGTACTTCTCAGGGTAGCCCCAGAGGTCTGCGTCCGTCTCTTGCCTCTCCAGAAACGCCCTGTGCTCAGCCACGAACTCCACGTTGAGATCAAAGGCCGCCACGGCGTGGCCTCTCTTGCGCAGCGCGCCCGCGAGATAGGCCAGCGAAATGGGGGGTCCGGAGGTGCCCCATCGGGGGCAGAGGGCCAAGGCCACAGATTGTTCATTTCTCATTCTGGCATCCGGCCGCCGCGCGAACCAGATTCTCCCGAAGGCGCAGTATCTCGTTCTGCTGCCCCGCATTGCAGGGACGGCATGCAGCGAGCGTGTCGCCAGCTGCGATGCGTCTCCGTGCTTCGGTAAGGTAGAATCCATCCCAGATGCTGCCCAAGGCCTCCTCGCGGCAGTTCGGGGCGTAGTCTTCCAGGTACGATACGCAGCAAAACGCCACCCTTCCATCGGGGTAGATTTGCATCGAGTACCACGGCTCAAAGCAGGAATAATCCAGAAAATCCTGGGGTGGATTCTGAAGTCTGTTTGACTTTCGAGGGCGGCCAAAGAAAGGAAAGAGACCGCCTTTTGATTGTCGGCTTGCCTTCTCCGCAGTGTGGCGTAATCCGGTAACATTCACCGCCGCCATGGCCCATCGGGGATGTTCTTGCCACGCGGAGAGCCCCTGGAGGAAGAATTTGCGGCTTCTCGGGTCGAGAGCTTGCTCCCTTGCCTTCACGGTTCGCACTTCCAGTTCGTTGAAGACGACGTTGTCGCAACCGAATCGCTCCGCAAGCTGAAAAAAGGAAGCCACGGAGGAAGCATTGCGTGCAGTCAGCACGGCCAGAATGTACACTCTTGGTAGGGTAACGCCGAGCTCATTCTTCACTGCGTGCAGCGTGCTTAGCAGGCGCTCGGCCTTGGAGAACGTCCCCCGCCCTCTGTGGAAATCGTGCGTCTGGGCGTCTCCGCCATCGAGGCTGAGCCAGATCTCGTCCCAGCCGAGCTCCACAAGCCGCCTCGCGGCACCATCGGAGAACAGTGTCCCATTCGTCACAAGCGTTCCGCTCATCCCTCTCTCCTTGATGTGATACATCATGGGAAAGCATCCGGGATGGAGCGTAGGCTCTCCAGTTCCGGAGATGCGCCACTCACGTACGCCAAGATCCGCTGCCTCATCCACAAGCTGAAGAAGCCTTTCGGGGGGCAGCTCCCTTCTGTAAAAACCATTGTTGGCGGATGTGCAGTAAAAGCAGTGGAGATTGCATCTTTCGGTGGGGAAGAAGTGAATCCTGTACGGAGGAGATGGCGCATCTTCCCTCCAACTCAGGAGCCTTCTGATTTTTTCCACGTGGGGTGCTCGGAGATGCGACTTTAAATAATCACTGCGTGTGGGCGCCTCTCGTGGAATCGCTGACGTTCCATCGCTCCGCCATGATGCCCCAAAGAGCATCCTCGACGAGATGTGCCTTGACGCGTACCCCCTCCGGAGTCCAGTGGATGCCATCATCCCTCATCAGGTAATCGAAAGGCGTCATGTTCCTGTCTAGGTCAATGAAGGCCACACCGTTCTCCGAGGCGAGGCTCCTGAGCATGTCATTGTTGTGCTGGGCGTATTCTGTTTCCCACTCCTTGCCCGTCGCGTATTGCGCCTTGGAGTAGTTGAGGTACTGCGTTGTTAATACAAGGGTCACGTTATGCGCGGCAGTAAGGTCTATGAGGCTCTGATAGGTGTCATGTAGGAATCTCTGCCCCGTGGACTCCGTGGGAGGCGGCGACCTGTTGAAGTCCATCCTCGCATAATCTCGCCAGAAGTAGCCTGCGTCGTTACGAAGAATCCCGGTGGGTTGGCCAATGTACAGCGACACGACTTCATCAGAGGAGAGGTCGTCCCTAGAAAAGTCATGAGCCAGAGGATTTCCCATGTTCCATGTAAGCATCCTGAACTGTGTCATGTGAGCGAGATACGCCGCCCATCTGACGGACTTGCTAACTCGCACGAGAGTCCGCCTTGTCGGGCCTATCTCTGGAAAGTCCAGTACATTTGCCTGCTCAGGGGGAAATCCCATCTGGCGGTCGTTCGCATTGTGATGGATGATGACGATGTCCGGAGGAAGATATTGGAGCAGATAGACGTAATTGAGCAGAGAAAGCTGAGAACTCCATGAGGGCACGCCAAAGTTGAAGACTATGGCATGGTACGGTGACCCTGAAAGCCGTTCATTGAGCTCTGTCTCAAGCACTTGAGGCCAGCCGTCCCAGCTCGCCGCGGTAGTTGAACCGCCAAGCGCCGCGATGTAAATAGCAGTAGGATCTCTCTCGGCAAGAGCCTCCATAAACCTGCCCTTCTCCTGCAGATAATCGCGGGAGACCGCCTCCAGAAAGGGGTCAGGTACGATATCGTGGTCAGACGCAGTCATTTGGTACATCTCCTCGAATGCCTTCTTCCCGGATTCGGGAACGAGCGTCTTCCAGAAGAGGCCGGAGGCGGCCTCAAAGAGGAGGATGATGAGGGTGAGAGATAGCGCGAGGACAGCCAGCTTACGCGCGCTTCCCGATACAGACAGCGTTCTCCTAGTATTCATTGTTGACCATGTGTCTCCAGGTCGTTGCGCTCTTGATGCGCCTACTGGTTGCGCCGGGTAGCATGTCGCTGACCATGCCTACGAATCTCAGTGCGGAGCCGGTAGGGACTTCTCCCTTGTGAGGATGCTTCAGCACTGGGGTGAGGGTGAAACCCGGGTGATTTCGTCAGTCTACGCGTCGGCTTTTAATTCCTGCCTTAAGAGCTTTTTCCTCCGGTAACGGTTGTTTAGCGTCGTTCATCAAAAGAAGGGAGCATCTCAGGCGTACCGCAGAAAAGGCTGGTGACCTCCCGCCGGATGGAACAGGGTATCGGAAAGTTTATCTTAGGTCGCGTGCATGTGCGGTAGGAAGGCTATTCCAGATTCTTCGTAGCATGTGCACAGGTCTAACGGGGAGCAAAAAGGTAAGATTTCAGTTGAAGTGCCAAAGGGGAGAGAAGCATGCTTGATCAGGAAGAAATCATGTCCCGCATCCTCGAATGGTCTGAGACGGGGAAGATCCGACCTTACATGTTGGAGATACGGCCGACGGACAGGTGCAATCTTCGTTGCCCGTACTGCGTTCTGAGGGGTCATCGTTTCGCTGACACTTCTGAGAAGGAACTGACTCCCGAAGAATTCGAACAGGTTATAGATGATGCCGCGGAACTGGGCGTCAGATATGTGCAGATTGTTGGTGGAGGAGAGCCGCTCTTGAGAGAGGACGCAGTCCTTCGCATTATGCGCAAGGCAAAAAAATATGGTATGCGCGGCTCCCTCATCACTAATGGGACCCTTCTGACTGATAATTTCATTGGGGAGGTGGTCCGGCTCAGGTGGGATACCATCCATTTCAGCTTCGATGCCCCCATCCCGGAAATCAACGACTTTCTGAGAAGCCGAGCAGGCTGTTATGAGAAGGCCGCCTCTGCAATCAGTAGATTGGCCCGAGCGAAGCTGGAGAGACAATGCGATCTGCCAAGACTTGTCCTCCTTCCGGTCCTGAACCATTACAACTGTGGGCTCATGGCTGATATGGTTCGCGTCGGTGCAGCACTCGGTGTTCAGGGGGTGATTTTCCAGCCGGTGTACACCCTTGAAAAGCCTGCCAGTCGACAGTTTGCGCTCGACGAAGGTGATATGGCAACAGTCAGAGAGCAAATCCCCCTCGCGGAGACAATCGCTGAACAATTAGGACTCTTCACAAACGGTGGTCAACTGAGCGCATCGGCACTTTCGCTTAGCTCTCCCCACTGTGCGCCTACGGAGGCCGGCGCTGAACTGACGGCAGCATCCGGAGAGATGGACTATCACGGCCATCCGGTTCTAAGCATCCCTTGTTATGCCCCCTTTTTCTACATCGGAGTTCACGCGGACGGAAGTGTCGGTGCATGTAGCACCGATAGCATCTACACCTCCAAGGGGAATGTCCGCGAGCAGCGTCTTACAGACATATGTAGTGGAAACCTATTTGGCAGATTCTGGATGGACCTGGCTCAGAATGTACGTCCACCGTTCTGTGGCAAATGCTGCCGGACCACAATCATGGAGATGCGGAGGATTCGCGGATTGCTTGCCAAGAGAATGGAGGCCTAGCTACGAGGATAGCGAGACTAGAGTCATTCACTCGGCCGCATGTCATGCCGCGACCGCCGTGGGGAGATGCACATAGATGAACTTCCGTAAGCTGGGCAGCACTCTCCTGCTCATGGCGATGATGATACTTCTGCTGGAAGTTTCATCCGTTTTGATATTGCAGTTCGTTATCTCTCCCTCGCGAAGGGCGCGCTTTGACGGACTCTTTTTCTCCAGCCTAGAGTCGTACAGTGTCCTGCCTCATCCGTTCTTGGGATTCGTAGGTCAAACATATGCGCAAACACGGGATAGGCTCCTCACTGACGTGACGGTGGGGAAAGATTCGCGTGCGATATACATTGCTACAAAGGGGGGGTCCACCACGGCTGATGGATGGCCTGAGCATATGCAGACTATCCTCGAGGATGAATTGGCTGAGATTAATCGGTCGGTCGTCCTCTACAACTTTGGCACACCGGGCTGGACCTCTCTCCAGTCCTTCCAAAACTACTATCTCCTAGTGAAGGATTTGCCGCCGGATATCGTCGTCGTCCATCATAACATCAATGACCATAGAACTTTTGGTACGTCCTGTTCGTGGTCTTGGTGGGGTGATGATGCCGTTATCGCCTATCCTCAAATCCATCCTCTTGAAAGGGCCCTTTTGGTTCACAGCCGGTTTCTCAGGCTTGCGAAGCACACAACCTTAGCGTTCGGGACCCGAGCGGGTGCGATTGGCACGGCAACACTGCGGAACCCCCGCACCGATGTGGACAAGAGAATTGCAGCCTATGTCAATCAAGGGGCACCCGACGCCCTTCTCATGGCCGCGCATTATTTCTGGATTGACTATGTGAATGCCACCTGCAACAAAAAGTACTGGGAGAAGATGGGTAGACTTAAACTGAGGCGGAACTATGAAGACTTCATAGACTTCGCACGGATGCGCCATACGACGGTTATCCTTACCACTCAGTACCTCAACTACTCGAAGCGATTTCCAGTGATCACGGACCCTCGACTACAGGAGGTGGCGACTCAGGATGAAGAGGTTCATCGTGACATCAATCAGATGTTGAGAGATATAGCGGAGGAGAAGGGCGTATCTCTCGTGGACCTAGACTATGAGATGCGCCCGTTGGATAGCTACCTTAAAGAGGATGGTGAGCACTGGAAACAGGAGGGCGTCGAGAAGAAGGGGGAAATCATAGGTAGGTACATACTGAATCATGTACTGCAATGAGGTCATGGATAGGGTCCCCCCTAGTCCTTAGGTGCTCCGTCGCCGCATACTGTTTTTTTGAATAGCGTTCCCTCCCGTTTGATGATCCTGTGTCGCCTGTGCCTCCCCCCCACGGGTCTCAGGCTACGGTTGGTGCCTCCTCGTACAGAGGTTGTCCTCGCGCATCAGCCTCGGCCCAGTACAGCGTCCGGCAATAGCATTATTAAGAGAGATGCGGTAGCCAAGTCATGAACATTGCGCTCGTGCAGTGTCCGAACTGGGCACGGTACATGCCGCCTCTCCCTCTCGGGTACATCTGTGCGATTCTGCGGCAGGAGGGCCACACGGTGCGTGTCTTTGACTTCAACATCGAGTTCTTCCACACGCTCGATGCCGCGAGAAGGGAGTTATGGCGGACGGGTCAGCTGCACATGGACCAGATGTGGCGCGACACTTTGATGCTCGAACGGATGTTCCCCACCCTGCAAAGCGCCGTGCAAGACTGGGCTGCCAGAATCATCGAGAGCGAGACCGAGTTCGTCGCCTTTTCTGTGGTTAACACCAGCCAGGCCCTGAGTCTGCGGCTAGCCGGTTCGCTCAAGAGCAGCAATCCCCGAATGAAGGTGGCTTTCGGAGGCTACAACTTCAATTTTCCACACGAGAGGGAACAGGCGCTCAGAAGCGGCGTGGTGGATGCGTTGGTGGTTGGGGAGGGAGAACTCACCATTCTGGACCTGGTGGACCAATTAGAGCGCTATGGTACCTTCGGCTCCGCGTTGGGCACCGCGCAGCTAAGGGGGGGGGAGGTCGTGATGTATCCGGAGCGTCCTCTTCTGAAAAACTTAGACGGGCTGCCCTATCCGGATTTCACTGACTTTGACCTTGACAAATACGAATCCCACGTCCCGAAGCTTCCGATTGCCATGAGCCGTGGCTGCATCAGGCGCTGTGTCTTCTGTAGCGAGTGGGTGTCCGGCAAGGTGTTCCGTTCGAGAAGCGGAAAGGATGTCTTTCAGGAGATTTGCCGCCAAATGGAAAGGCACCCGCATGTGCGCTACTTCAATTTCAATGATTCGCTCATCAACGGCGAGATGCGCGCGCTCCGGGAGCTGGTTTCTCTCCTTAACGAGAGCGAGCTCGGCATTCAATGGGAGGGAAACGCCATCGCCACCCCCCTCATGACGCCCGCGTTCCTAAGGGAGATGAGGCAAGCAGGCTGCAGGAGACTGGTCTATGGCATAGAGAGCGGGAGCCAGCGAGTTCTTGACGGCATGCGCAAAGGCCTCACCGTGGAGGTTGCTGAACGGGTGCTGCGGGACACGCATGAAGCGGACATTGAGGCATCTACCAACTGGATTGTAGGATTTCCGACCGAGCGAGAGGAGGATTTTCGGGATACACTGGATTTCATTGAGCGAGTTGCGGACTGCATCACCATTCCAGCTCCCTGGGGGTCAAAGGCCGTCCTCATTCCAGGGACGACGCTGACCCAGGAGCACGAACGGTTCGGCATCCTGAATGAATCCTATAAGATGGACTGGGACGGGCAGTGGATCACCGCGGATGGCATGAATGGGATGGGTGTCAGGGAAGACCGTCACAGACGGTTCTTGAAGCACATCCAGAGGCTGGGCGTGCTTGACTCGGAGAGCTGAAGGCTGCTAGGACGCGGCCGAGCCATCCGCGGAATACGCTCCCCTCTCTCTCCCTTTGACAGGTATCATGGCCAGTAATGCTTGCGCTATCAGATGATGGGCCTCGGGGGAGGGGTGGACATCCTTAGGATGCACAATCATCTTGCTGTAGGGCTTGTCTAAGTAGATGTCAGCGATGTGCAGGACCGGCCACCCGAGTTCCGCTCCCACGATGTCCAGAGCCTTCGTTTTCTGCAGGTCAAAGGAGAAGGAGAGGATGATGACAGGCGTTCCATTGACCTGTTCATGAAGTTCACGCAGCGGTCCCTCCACTGAGGTCCATTTGTCCTCGAACGTCATGTTGCGCATCTCCAGCCAGAGTTGCTCGAATACTGCCTTTTCCACAGCGGGTGAGTATGGCGGCTCTTTTGGCATCCGTGTATGCATAGTATCGAACAGCTGCTTTACGCGGGTTATGTTTTCCCAGTCGTTGTCCAAGAACTGCAGGATAATTTGGTCGGGTTCGTAAAATGAACCTTCCTCTCTGAACAGCTCGACTTCCTGTAGGGTGTTGTATCCGGGTACGGCCATGTTCAGCACTTCATATCGTTCCCCTTCCCTTTGGAGCATGTTCTCAAGCACCGAGGGAAAGGTTTGGTCCTGCTCGACACCCAGCCCGAAAGCCATGGAGTCGCCTAGGATGACAATTCTGGAGGTGCCAGCGGGCTTCTCTCGGCTCCAGTCAGAGTCCCGGAAGCCTCTGGAGTTTGTCAGGATGGTGGTCACGGGCAGTTTCACCATGAGCCCGTCGTAGAGGACATGCTCATGAGCTCGGAGCCTGTACAACAGACGTGGATTCTGGCTGTCGGTGTAGATATCTAGGGGATGCTGAGGCGGCCTTGACCCATCCCAGGCACGGTAGGCCAAGAGGATGGTGGCGCACCAGATTATCCCAATGATGACGAGACTGATTTTCCTGGGCGTCGCGCTGAAACTCCGGAAGACCCCCATGTGCGGGAACAGAACCAGCGCAATGTTTATAAAAAGCCTTCGGGGGACTCCATGGGGAATGGGCATCTCAATCGAGCTCAAGAGTGTGACCAAGGAGTTCGATCTTGGCACCCGCAACTCCGACGATTCACGGATGGCTGCGGGGACTCGGTTCTCTGCCTTGCGGGAGGTGTCGCTCTGCGTCCGCGGGGGGGAATGCCTGGGCATTCTCGGCAGGAATGGAAGTGGTAAGTCCACGCTGCTCCAGCTCATCGCCGGCATTCTGGCGCCAGAGGATGGCGAAGTGCACATCACCGGCCGGGTCCTGTCTCTCTTGGAGCTGGGCTCGGGTTTCGACGCCGAGTTCACTGGTGCGGAGAATGTCCATCTCTACGGCTCTGTCCTCGGCCTGTCCAGAGAAGCTGTGGAGATGCATCTTGAGGGCATCATCGAATTCTCGGGCCTTCGGGATTTCATGGATGTCAAGTTGAGGAAGTATTCGGACGGCATGAAATTGCGGCTCGCATTCTCCACGGCCATGGTCGTCAATCCCGACGTCCTTCTTGTGGATGAGATTATCGCGGTCGGGGATGAATCCTTCCAGAGAAAATGCATTGGCCAGTTTCGGAGACTCAAGGCGGAGGGGAAGACCATCGTGCTGGCCTCGCACGCGTTGGGCTATCTGAGGGAACTCTGCGACCGTCTTGTGCTGCTTGAGAATGGGAGGGTGGTGCTGGACGGTTCCCCCGAGGAAGTCTCCGGGTATTATGTGGAGCGCATCCGGCAGTCAGACTACTCAACACTCAGGGAACAGCTCCTCCGGTGCGAATCGCAGGTGAGCCCGCCGCAGGAGAGCCAGGCTGAGTCTCCCGTTGCGGAAGGCGGTCTCTTCCGACTGCTCAGAGGTGGGCGCGCCAAGGCTGGAGGGATACGGAGCCATTTCTCACTGGAGCATAGGACCGCGGAGCTGCGTACCTTGATGTCGGAGTTCGAGGAAAAGGTCTATGAGCGGTTGGATACGATGGGCCGTGAAATCAGTTCACTTGAGGCGAAGCATGGGGAGCTTGCTTCGAACTGGAACAGCAGGCCGTCCGAACAGTTCCTTCAGGATGAGATGCGTGTCCTCTCCGGAAGAATCAAGGAAAAGGAAAGGCTCAAACGCGGTGTTCTGGGTGACCTCAACCTGCTGATGCGCATGAAACTGCGCCACGCCGGAGAGGGCGGGGGCGCTGTAAGGGCCGCGGTGGAGCTTGAGCACGTCCTTTTCCGGCTGATTGAGGAATCCGAGGATGCAGAGCAACGCCTTGTATGTCTTGAGCAGCTAGCCCACCATTTTCTGGAGAGGTACGCCAGCGAGACTCGTGCTGAAAAAAGGGCGAAGATTGTGAGGGACCTTTCGACGAGGATTACCCATCCTCCCTGGCTGAGGATAGGTGACATGCGGCGGCAGCGGGAACTCTGGAGCCGCTATCTTTACGCGCTCCACCAGGCGGTCAGCGACGAGGATGACCCGGAAGTCATACGGGAGCTTCTTGAGCACTGCTTTAAATTCCTAAATGCATACGTCGCCTTTTCTGAAGATAGGGAGTTTGTCTTCAGCTCCATCCGCCTTCTTGGCCCATTCACGCCGCTCTTCGGGCAGGTCACCGACCCCGAGGCTTATGTCGAGCGACTGGCGAGCATGCTCCGCATCCTCCTGCACCGGTACGAGGAGCGTCTCGTGAGTTTGTCAGTGGTGGGGAGCAAGGACGATGAGATACGCGAAATGAACCGGGAGAGGCAGCTCGTCGTGGACGAGCTTGTACATGTGTACAAGTTCATCTCCGGCAATCCTGAGCAGCGGAGGGGCTGGGGAACCGGCGCGGTCGTCATTACCTCCCAGGAAATCCTCGGCGCGGACGGAAGCCGTCAGTCGGTATTCCATACGGGAGAAACGCTCATCGTACGAATGCGCTACTACTCGCGCGAGCATACCCCGCTTCCTCGGTTTGGCATTGCAATCCACGACGAGAGGTCTGTGCTCGTGGCGGGGCCGAACTCCGCTGGCGTTACGACCCTTCCGGAACATGTCAAAGGCGATGGTCTCGTGGAAACGACCTTCGAGCGGCTTCCCCTCCTTCCCGGAACATACTTACTCTCTGTGGCCGTGTACGACGCGACGCTGACTCGTGCGTTCGACCACCAATACCAGGTCGCACGGTTTACCATTGTGGAGGGCTCGCATCCGACAGAGCAGGGAATCGTAGCGCTTCCCTGTCACTGGAAGCACGTGGACCTCGCAGCACCTGGGGAGGGTCAGAGCGGAGTCCTTCCACCTCTCGGCGATAACGCTCCTGAGCGTCACAGCTGCGAGGGCTTGACGGACTTGCACGAGGTGTCCCTTTCATGAGGGGCCCCGGACGAGCGCGATGGTGGGTCGTCCGTGGAGCGGTTGTTGTTCTTGTGCTCCTGTCGCTTGTGCTATTGTGGCGCACTGCGGAATCGCGCGGCACTTGGCCGACTCTGGGCATCGGCCCCTCACCCGAGGACCCTATCCGTATATCTCCGCCATGGGTGAGGGCCGGAAAGTGGAACAAGATGACGATTGGCTTCTTCAACGCGGAGGAGGATGCTGTTGCGCCCACCGTCACACCATCTCTTAGCTGTACCGATGTGGACGGCATAGGGGTCGAGGCGGAGGGACTAAGCATTCCGTCCAGTGCGGTGGGGAACTACTCGGCGCGTGTCCATGTCTCTCCCCTGACGGAGCCGGGATATTACCCTTGCGTCTTCACCATACGCAATGCCCAGAAGGCTTTCTTCCTCGAGGTGCGGTGAATTTCTGTGCCTCTCTGCGAGGAGAAAGGAGAGGACCGCATGGTCTTGCCAGGAGACACCATCAATTATAAAAGACAACACGCCAAAGGGCTAGTGAACGGTGATGGACCTTAACAACAGGCTCTCGAGGCTGAGGCAATGGATGCGACACGGCTACGGGAGTCCCTACATCGTGGAGCTTCGCCTCACCCAGAGGTGCAATCTCAAATGCCGCTTCTGCGCGACGACGGTGAGTACCTACGACTACAGCATCGAACTCGATGTGAATAAGTTACTTGAGGCAGTCCGCGATGCTGCGGAACTCGGAGTTGAGCGATGGGTCATCGTGGGGGATGGCGAGCCCACCTACAGGCTCAAGGATTGCCTCGCGGTGATGCGCGCAGTAAAAAGCCATGGCATGCGAGGGTCGATGCTCACCAACGGCACCATGCTCACCACCGAAAGTATCAGGGAGATGACAGGCATGGGGTGGGACCACATCTGCATCAGCCTGGACGGGCCGAATCCCGACATCAACGATAATCTTCGAGGAGTGTCGGGCGCTTTCTCGCGCGCAGTGCTTACCATAGAGCGCATCAATCGTGCAAAGTCAGAGGCTGGTTCTCTGCTGCCTGTCTTGGATATCCAGACGGTCATCACTGCGCGGAACTTCACGGTTCTGGAGGACATGATTCATCTTGCGGCCGAGAATGGCATAGGTAGGGTGACCTTCCAGCCTGTCGTCTACCATCAGGGTGCTGATAGGAGCCTCCTCCTCCCCGTTCAGGATGTACAGGAGCTGAAGCGGAGCATTCCGGATGTGCTTCGCGCGGCCGAGAGCCGCGGAGTCCATACCAATCTCGCAGCATTCCTTGAGCGTCCGATGATTGAGCACGCCAACAGCATGACTCGTCTGCTCGTTCCGGAGAGGATTCCCGAGCATCCTCTCCTCGCGTATCCGTGCTACGAGCCATGGTATCTCATCGCCATCAGACCGGACGGGGGGGTTGACCCTTGCCCTCACGTGCGCGCCGACCCGAGCAGCAACCTTCGCAGGCACTCTCTTCGGGAGCTCTGGACGGGTCGGTACTTCACAGGGTTCAGAGAAAGGATTGCCGGGAAGGGTATGTTCAAAGAATGCGACAAATGCTGCTCGGTGGGTGTCATACACAACCAAGAGATGAGGCAAATGCTGGAAGGTGACCTATACGCCATCAGGAGTCAGGGATTACAAGTGCCCTTCGAGTCCCTATCCCCTCTGCGAGGACCATGATGTCGTTGCGTGAGCGGGTACGTGGAATGTTGGCGGCCTTTCATTATGGGAGGACAGCAATGGCGTTCCCCTATTCTCCTTTCGTGCTCAACGGGAGAGTGGGCCAGTCCATCCTCAAGGCGATAGGTCCCACCCTCTTGGAGGCAGAGTTCACCGGGAAAAGCGCGTACAGTCTCCGTCTGGGAGGAGAGTTTCCGAGCGGAGCCGCGGCGAAGCGGTTCGAGGAGATGGTGGGTCCGGATTCCACTCCTGTTTTTTGCTGCAGATTGCATTTCTCGCTTCCCAGGCGCGGGCAGCACGCAGAACTTTTCGTTAAGGTTCCGGAAGAGGTATGCGTGTGGAAGTACCATCAGGTCTTCAATCTCTGGTTCCGCGGCGTCAGTACCAGCGCCAAGCTCTACGTTTCCTTCTCGGATGCACAGGGCCAGCGATGGTTCTTCCCGCAGGAGGGTATCCTGAGCGGAGGGCAGTGGGTCCTCCTCCGTGTCCCTCTCTCCCATTTCATGTGTCCAGAGGAGCTCCGCACAGATAATGTCCAGCACCGCGACCACGTGACTGAACTCAGCGTCCAGGTGGCGTGGGGAGAGCGTGCCCAGCGCTGTAGGGGGTACCTGGATGTGTACCAGGCCTTCCTCTCTCACTGAGTAGCCAGCCCATAACGCTCCTTGAGGATCTCGAACAGCGCTTTGCCCACGAGTGTTCCTTGGACATCAAGTCCTTCTTCTGAGAAGTGCTCCCCATCCTCCTGAAGCAAGGCGTCGTACGGCTCCATGGTCTTCTCTAGGTCAACAAGGGGCCGTCTCTCGGTCACGCTAAGGTTTCGGATGAACACATTGATGGCACGCCCCTCCTCTTCGCTGACGGCGGCCGCTCCTGCGGAAAGGCCCCACCAGTCAGCCTCCTTGGTATAATTGAGATAGTGGGTGGTGAGCACGAGTGTCGCATTGTCCTCTCTAGTTAGGCGGATGAGCCCCTGATACGTCTCGCGCAGCGCAGCCCCCCGCCCCAGCTCGAACGGATAGCGCCCTGCATCCACGTAGTCCGTCATGAAGAAGGAGTGGGCCTGCTTCCGTGTTCCGTCGTTGAGATAAGAGGAGATGCGTGACTGCACCGGTATGTCGGGTCCGTTGTCGCGCACGACCGCCTTTCCGTAGTGAAGAGTGTTGAAGGAAAGCAGGTAGCCGAATCGGAGGAGCCGATAGAAGCTGCTCCTCCTCATCAGAAACGTGTCCGTCAGGCTGATGTGAGGGTAGTGCATCACTGCCTGGGAGAAGAGATAGGGGTCCTTCCGGTCGTTGATGTTCTGATGGATGACGACGAAATCTGGACGCAGAAGTCGTCCCATCCACACATACGCCTGCAGATTGGTCACTGAATCCCATCCTGGTACCGCGAGATTGAAGACGGAGGCTCTCTTCGGAGCGCGGGAGCGCTCGAGTTCCTCGTTCAGGTACCTCTCTGTGACAAGAGGCCAGCCAGAGGCAGTCGTGGATCCGCCGAGCACGACCACGGTGACGTCGTCCCTGCCCTCCCTGATGTGCTCAAGGAGGCGCGACTGCTCGTCAATCAGGTCAGTGCTCACCCAGCCGAGATAGGGGTGCGGGAGAATATAGTAGCCGTAGGGGTCTTCCTTGAGGAATATCGTCTCAAAGCGCGCTCTCTTCTCCGCGGACACGACATGGTCCATCACTACCGCGCTCGACAGCTCCAAAAAGATGAGGATTCCCAGGACGAGTGCGGCGAGACGCGCGTGCCGCGCGCCATTCCAGGTAGGGACCACGCTTACTCTCGCTCCCGAGTCTTCATCAATCTTTCGGTCCGCTGTGCTCTGCAGCACGAGTAAACATCGCCCCATCGCGGAGAATGTCCAACATCCGGCGAGACAGCCCGGAACCCGTACGGGATTCTGGCTGGGATGCAGAAGACGATCTACAGAGCCGGTCCGCTTACGCCATCGGGCATGAAGTGCCGGAGCCAGTGCAGCAGCATGACGATGCTGAACGCCTGTCTCTGGCGAAGGATTGAGCCGTCCATCCGCTTCGCAGCCCATACGCATTCGTACTTGTTGAGCCAGTCCGGCCAGGGCGCCTCTCGTAACATACTCCGGACCTCTTCTCTGAGCATAGTTTCGAAACGCGAGTCACCGAGCACATGAAACGGATATTTCTTCCTGCGGAGGATACCACGCGGGACACTCCCTACGAAAGCAGTCCGGAGCGCCCTCTTGTTCGTCCCCGCTCCAATCTTCATGGCCAAGGGCAGTGTCCGGGCGATATCCACGACCTCCGTGGAAAGGAAGGGGACCCTCCCCTCCAGAGAGTGGCACATGGTCATCCGGTCCAGCTTGTTCAGGATGTAATGCGGCAGCCACTGGTCCTGCTCGAAGCGCATGACGCGTTCGGTGAACGTCCCGCCCGGCTGCGCAGCAAGCCGCTCGCTCCATGCGCTCATGCTCGCGCTGAGGCCACAGCCGGCGAGTCGTTCCGCATCCTGGATATCGAACATCCTCACGAAAGGAAAATATGCGCTTCCGGGGTTGGAGGCATTCAGGATTTCATGTATCCTCGCGGCCCCGGCGGAGCCGATAGAGGCGGGATAGGGGAAGACGGCATCCCATGCGGCGGTGGGCACCAAGGAGAGGAGCCGACCTCCTGCCTTCCGCAGTCCGGGGGGCAATCTCATCAGGTTGGCGACATGCTCCATCATCCGGTAGTGGGCATATCCTCCGAAGAGTTCATCGGCGCCCTCTCCGCAGAGGACCACCCGCACGTGCTCGGCGGCTTCACGCGCCAGCTGGTAATTGGCCAGCAGCACAGGGTCCGACACTAAGTCGTCCTGGAACCACGCAATCCGCTCGAAATCCTCCGCCAGGGGTTCATAGGTGACCTTGTGGTAAGCCAATCCTGCCGCGTCCGCCGCCTGCCGGGCGAACTCCGATTCGTCGTTCTCCCGGGATATTGCTATGGAGAAGGCGTACAACGCGCCGGGATTGGGCGCGATGCGCGCGCACAGGGCAGCGATGATGGACGAGTCCAGCCCCCCGGAGAGGAATATGCCGATGGGAGCGTCTCCCTGCATGCACCGTCTTGTCGCTTCCGCGAGAAGCCCCTTGAGGTCACCAGCGCGGCCGGTGTGGAGCGCGCGCGGTATCGCTGAGAGGTGGACATGTCCCCGATTCCACTCCAGATGGTGGCCCGGAAGAAGCCTGCGCACACCATCAAGGAGAGTTCTCTCGCCTGGCACGAAACGGAAGGCCAGGTACTCTGCGACTGCCAGCCTGTCGATATTTAGGGGGAGTTGCGGGAAGGCGAGGAGGGCCTTGATCTCGGAGGCGAAGACGAGATGTTCCTGGCCCTCATCGCGGACGATAGCATAGTAGAGAGGCTTGATGCCCATCGCGTCCCGCGCGAGATGGATGGTCTCGTCGCGGCTGTCCCGAAGGGCGATGGCGAACATGCCTTCGAACATGGAAAATGCCTCTCGTCCCCACTGAAGATAGGCTCGCAGCACCACCTCGGTGTCGCATGCCGTGGCGAATGCGTGTCCCTCGCGGATAAGCCGCTCCTGAAGCTCGCGGAAATTGTATATCTCTCCGTTGAGGCTTGCCCATACCCCGTCTGTGGCCATGGGCTGCAGGGCCCTCCTGTCCCTGTCAACGATGGCCAGGCGTACGGTGCCCAGCGTCGCAGCAGTATCACACCGCACTTTCCCTCCATCTGGGCCGCGATGCGAGAGTCGCTTGAGAGCATCCCTCACCTCTTTACGTGCAGGGAAGCTGCACCCGGCGATGCCGCACATGGTTTCACGATTCCTTTGGGCTCTTCTTATAAGTTCCTACAGCCTACGCTTGCTGTGAGAATTCCTGGAAACGCCAGGACACAAATGCATTTATAGGTTGGTGCTCCTTGGTAACTCATGTGTGGCCTGACCGGCTTCACGGGGCAGCCAGACCAGGTTCTGCTTCGCAGGATGTCCACGCGGCTGGCACACCGAGGGCCGGACGTCAGCGGGGCATATGAGGATGAAGGCATCTCTCTCTCTTGCGAGAGGCTTCGGATTCGAGACCCGTCTCCGGAGGCTGACCAGCCGTATCAGGACGCGCAGGGGCGCGTCATCGTGTTCAATGGCGAACTCTTTAATCACTCCGCGCTGCGGGACACGCTCATCACGCGAGGTCACAGCTTTCGCACCAATTGCGACACGGAAACTCTCCTCGCATCCTACGCGGAATGGGGAACGGGATGTTTCTCCCGGTTGGACGGGATGTTCGCCGTGGCCATATGGGACCCGGGCAGCAGGAAACTTGTCCTCTCGCGGGATTTGCATGGCATCAAGCCGCTGTACTACCTCATGAAGGGCCCTGACCTCTTCTTCGCTTCCGAGCTCAAAGCGCTCCTCGCGGTCCCCGGCCTCCCGAGACATCTCGACCCCCAGGCTCTCGCTGGGTACCTTGCCTTCGGATGCAATCCCTACGGCCAGTCTCTCATACAGGGAATACGCAGAGTTCCTCCGGGAACAGTTCTTGCATGGCGACTTGGCGGTTCAGTGTCTTTGGCGCCCTTTTCTCTGAGGGGGATGGCGGCTCCGCTCCCGGAACGCGCTCTCCTTTCTGCCATCAGAGCATCGTTCCTGGCCGCTACAGGAGACCTTGCGGAGGCGGACTTGTACCTGTCAGGTGGAGTAGATTCAGCTCTGCTTCTTGCCCTTCTGTCGGAACAAGGAACGTTCAGCGCGATAAGGACCTATACCGCAGCCTTCCCCGAGCACGATGAGTCCTCCGCGGCGGTGGACCTAGCTGCCCACTTTGGCTCGACGCACCGTAGTGTGCCGGTGGAGGCGAAGCATCTCGCCCTCCTCCCGGATATCGTCTGGTATGCGGATGAGGCGCTGAGCGACCCGGCGGCCCTGCCGATGTTCCTGCTCTCGCGGGAAGCGGCGAGACATAGCCGGGTGGTGCTGACTGGAGACGGCGCAGACGAGCTTTTTCTCGGCTACGAGCAGTTCCGTATGCTGCTCATGCACCGGAAGCTGCTCACCCCATGGCCTGACGCCATCCGGAGAGAAGCGGCGGGAGCACTCGCTCTTGTTCCACGACGGGGGCTCGACAAGGTGTTCCCCTATATGAGTGCGCTCGGCGACCAGGGTATCGAGCGCGCCGCGCGCTTCGTGCGACTCGTGGACCCTCTCGAGCAGTATCTCGAGATGGTCTCGCTCTTTACCCCGCAGGAGCGGAAACAACTCGGCAGCGAGATGGCGTTGCGCTTCGATGAGTTCGACACTTCTGAGTCCCGGCGATTGTCTCCGCCAGTGATGGAACGCATCGCGCATCTTGACTCTGCGCTCCACTTCGCCCATGGAATGCTCGCCAAGACGGACAGGATGACTATGGCGCACAGCGTTGAGGCCCGGCTTCCCTATCTCTCCTCTGGGGTCATCCGCGCGGCGAGCTCGTGTCCCACGGACAAGAAAATTTCCCTGTTCAGAGACAAAATTTGCCTGCGCCGGGCTGCGAGACAGGTGCTTCCGAGGCGCCTCCTTCCAGCGACCAAGCACCGGTTCTTCGTACCACTGCACGCGATGTGGCCGAAGGAACTTTCCGACTTGCTGGACGCGGCCGTGGGCTCCGATGCAGTCCAGGTACTTGGTTTCCGGAGAGCGTATCTACGCAGCCTGTCGGAAAGGCTCTCAAAAAGTCCCCTGTACATCGCTCGGCAGATGTGGAATCTACTGTCCCTCCTGCTGTGGGTCGAGATGTTTATCCTCGGAGATGGAGACCGTGTGCTGAGGCCCCGGTGGTGGTCCATATAGCCGCACCGGACCTGTCAATCATCGTCCCTGTGTTCAACGAGGAGGACAATGTCCGGGAGGTCTATGAAGGTCTTGCACCAGCGCTCGAACGCCTCGGTCTGGGCTGGGAAATGATATTCGTGGATGATGGCAGCACGGATCGGACAGCGAACGCGCTCGACGCGCTGCGTTCGCGCGACCTGAGGGTAAAGGTGACAGGACACGCCACCCGACAGCGTCTTAGTCAGGCGCTCTCGCATGGATTTCGCTATAGTCGTGGACGTCTTCTCGTCTCCATTGATGGCGACCTGCAGTACGACCCCGAAGAGATTCCCCTGCTTCTCGCGGCCCTCGACAGTGCGGATGTGGTGTGCGGCTGGCGTCGGACGAGAAGGGACGGCTGGGACCGCCTCGCACTTTCGAGGGTCGCCTTCGCTCTCCGGCGGCTGGTGCTGGGCGACTGGATACACGATGCTGGATGCACCTTGCGGGCGTATCGGCGCTCGAGCGTCGAGCGCGTGGACCTTCGGCCTGGCGAGCATAGGTTCCTGCCATACATACTCGCACGCAGAGGGTGCAGACTTCGAGAGATCCCCGTCACGCACAGGCCGAGGAGATACGGGAGGTCAAAATATGGTGTTGGAAGAATATTCGAGGGACTCAGGGTGCTCGCGTCTCTCTGGCTGCGTTCCGGGAGGCTGTCCTGATTAGTGCCTAGTGTCTCATACCTCGGGCCCGAAATTCACGAGGGGGACCAGACCCCGACCAGCCTAGTGAATCCTCTGAAGAGGCGTAGCCTGCGCAGTCGTTCAGCAGGCGTATTCTTTCCATCCAGAGTGCTCCACCCTGAGGTGTCCGGTGCGTCGACGCCGAAGTGTTCGGAGCGCTGGTGCAGCAAGCTTCCCTGCGAGACCGTGCAGACGCTCGGGCCCGGAGGAGGTATTCGTATCAGCTTCCGGTTGCGGGCGATGAACACGAGCGTCCGCAGGAAATCCATCCTGCTCTCCGTGGGAAATCCCACCATCCAGAGGGTGTAGGAATCGAGCCCTGCCTCTTGCGCGTTCCGTAGGGTGGAGCGGATGGAGTCGGGCGTGTACCCCTTGTTTATGGCCTTCAGAACGGCAGGGGCTGCGCTTTCGATGCCGAAGTCCAGCCGTTCGCAGCCCGCAAGCTTCAGCTTCCTAAGCAGCCCTACGGTGAGCCGGGTGTCAATACGGGCAAAGGAGGTCCAGTGCAGCGGTAATTTCCTTCCGATAATGAGGTCGCACAGCTTCTCCATTTCCTTCACGTTGGCGTTGATGAGTGAATCGCTGAACCTGTACGACTGAGTACCAAATCGATCGTGGTTTCGCACGAACTCCGCGAACAGGTTCTTGGCGCTTCTCTGGCGGAATATCTTCCAGTAATTTGTTTCCACGCAGAATGTGCACTTGGCGATGCAGCCCCTGCTAAACGAGATTGACAGGAATTTACCCTCGTGGAAGTAGCTTTGGAGAGGCAGGCTCTCAAAATCGGGAAAGGGAATGGCGTCGAGATTCTGTACGAGTTCCGCATCTCCGCAGTCGACATGCCTACCATCCATGAACAGGATTGTCCCGGGGCAGAAGGAGGGCTCTTGCGCCTGCGCGATGCGGTCGAAGGCGATTTCTCCCTCTCCCCGGACGATGGCATCGACTGCGCCCGTGGACAGGATGGCACGTGTATAATGCTCTTGGAAGCAGCTTGCGCCGCCGAACACAATCGTGATATCCTTATGCTCTTCCTTCAGCTGCCGGGCGATGTGGAGGCACGTGTGGATGGTCGTGTTATAGGCGGAGAAGCCGACGAGGTCGGGTTCGAATGCTAGGATACGCTCCGTCCAGCATTTCAGTGTGCGCTCGGTGACCACGGGGTTTTCCCGAAAGGCTTCCGTTTCCTCCCACATCTGCAGAAGTCCCGGCTGATTGGAGACCCCCGAGAGGAATGGCTCAAAGTAGTCTTTATTCTCCTGGTAGAGTTCAACATTGAAATCGAACATCGTGACCTGGTGTCCTTTCATCTTGAGGTAGGAGGAAAGTGACGCGATGCCCGAGGGAGGAACGGTTACATCCCATAGTGGGCACTGGACGAGAGCTATTCGGGCCATTTCTCCTTTCTTTCACCGGCAGGATATTAAAATTGTGCGCCGTGGGGGCTCTGTCCGGAGTTCGGTAAGTCACGTCGTAGCCTTTTACAGAGGTCTGTTTGACCATCTCCGACGGCAATATGACGTCGCGACCGATTCCAAAGGGTGACGACGAGCAAGAGGGGAAACTCCGGACAGAGCCCGCAGACCGAAAACGTTTAAAGTCATTCCGCTTGCGCTCGCCGTGGAAGCCATCCGTGCGGAGCGCATGCTCTCATGGGCCAGCGGTGAGCCGCAGGGCCCGGTGAGTATCCATCTTGACCCCACGAACCGGTGCAACATCTCCTGCGTTTTTTGCTGGATGCGCTCGCACGAGAGGTGGGGGATGCTGGATACCAGCCACGAGCTGTCCAACGAGCGCCTCCTCCGTCTCGTGGACGAGGCCGCTGCGCTCGGCGCGGTGGACTGGCTCATCTCCGGCGGGGGGGAGCCGACGGTCCGTCCGGTCACATTTGAACTCATGAAGCGCATCAAGCAGCGAGGGATGCAGGGCGACATCATCACCAATGGCACCCTCTTACGCGAGGAGCAGCTCAGCTCCCTTGTCTCCCTGGGCTGGGATAGTATCCGCGTTAGCATCCTTGGTCCGGATGCAGAGACCCATGATAGACTGGCGAATGCTCCTGGAAGCTTTGAGAAAGCGATGCGCGCCTTGCGGACCATCGCACGGCTCAAGGAGGACCTCGGCCGGGATGCTCCGGAAATAGGCTTCAACACCGTGCTCTCCAGCGGAAATTATATGCACTTGCCGGAGATGGTCGCAGTTCTCGCCGAGTTCGGCGGCAACAACATCAACACCCAGACGATTATCTTGTACTCCAAAGAGGAGGAATGGACCTCGCTCAGCGACGGACAGCTCGAGGAGTTCCCGCGCTATGCGCGGGAGGCGGTGTGCCTTGCAAAGAAGCAGGGCATCCGGACCAATCTCGGTAGCTATCTCGACCGGGATGTCGCCCAGAGGGGCGCCAAGTTTGAACGTATCCACGAGCTGATGGACACTCCGTTCGAGGGCTTTCTGGGGAACCATTGCTTCGAGCAGTTCTATCTTATGACCGTGAGGGCGAATGGCATCGTGGGCTCTTGCAGGCTCTTCGGTGACGAGGGCACCTCGCTGCACGGCCAGAGCCTCGGCGAGGTGTGGTACGGCCCCTACTTCACCCGCGCCCGGGAGCAGGTCCTGCGGCATGAGCTTTTCAACTACTGCAGGCATTGCAACGCCAACGAATACATGGAGAACCTTAAGATACGCGAGCGCTTGGTGCCGGCTGCGAGAGAGGCAGGACTCGCAGTGATACCGAAGGCTGGTGGGAGGGGGAGATAACCCCATGCAGAGGAAGGGGCGCTGGCACGGGAGGCAGATTCTGAAGAGTGATTTCCGGCCTCCTTTGGAATCGCCCGAGGGTATGCCCCCTTGGACCTATGGAATCTTCAGTGCAGATTCTGCTTCTGCCTTACTAGTAGCGTGGGCTACCATAATCGCACCGTTTCCTACGTCCTCATGTTTCCATGGGACCTCTCCGTTGATACCCTTCAGGCAGCAAGCATCCGAAGTCAGGAGGTATGTGTAATGCAGCAGGGAGCAGTGGAGTATCTCCTGAGGTGGCGGAATGGCGGCACTCCAGGCCCCTATATCCTCAATGTCCGTCTTACCGACGCATGCAATCTACTATGCAAATCGTGTGACAAAGGGTTGGACAGCAAAGACCGCGTCCTCGACAGGACGAAGGAATTGTCTGATACCCAACTCCTGCGACTCATCGAGGACGCGGCAGATATGGGCGTGAGGTACCTCCTCCTTGACGGTGGAGGGGAGCCGCTCCTGCGTCGGGGCGTAGCGATTCGTATGATGGAAGAGGCGAAGAGGCGCGGGATGGAAGGCTTTCTCGTTACGAACGGGACCCTGCTCCAGGAGAAGGCCATTCGTACCCTGGTGAAAATAGGATGGGACCACGTCCACTTTTCCATAGACGGCCCGGACGCGGCCACGCATGATTACTTGCGGGGAGTCCCCGGCTGCTTCAATGCTGCGCTGCGGAATATCCAAAGGATGGTATTGCATCGAGAGGAGGCGGGAACGCGGAAGCCACAGATATCCATAGCTACGGTCCTCTCCAATGCCAATTACCATCGACTGGGTGACATGGTGGAACTTGCGCATTCACTCGGGATTGAGGGGTTCTACCTTCAGCCCCTCTATACGATAACGCCAAGTTCTCGCGCGCTGATTCTCTCTGATGAGCAAAGAGCGAAGTTTTATGAGGGTCTGTCAGAGGTGGAGAGCGTCGCCTGTGGACTCGGCCTTTACAATAACCTTCACCACTTCCATGACGCACGGCTTGTCGGCGAGAGCAACCGTCTCGGTGATGTTGTCCTGAGCGATACAAAACGTGCGATTTTCGATATAGGAGAGCAGTTCCTCTCTGCCCCCTGTTACTCGTCCTGGATTTATCTCGGGGTGCGCCCCGATGGGTCCATTGCTCCCTGCCCGAGCGTCCCCGCCGGATTCCACGGATGTCTCAATATCAAGACGTCATCTCTTAAGGAGATATGGCACGGTCACTTCTTTACCCATTTCCGCAGACGCATGGCAGAGCGTGAACTCTATCCCTTCTGCAGGACCTGCTGCGGGGGAATGGTAATCGACACGCGAGACTATCGCGAGGCGGTGTGGAAACGCCTTGGTCGGGAACAGAGATGGACCCCTGCCACTGCGCTATCCCAGAGTGACAGAGAGGAATCTGTTGCTGGAAATTCACCGAGGCCGAGCTGATGGACCTTAACAAGTACGTGCGGTGGCATGTGGATAGGATGCTGAAGTGGTCCGCAGGCATGAGGCCCGGACCGCTCCACGTGCAGTTCAATCCGACCGATAAGTGCAATATCGCATGCAGGTTCTGCTGGCAGCGAGACACCCACCGACTGGATTACTCGAACGAAATCACCACAGAACGCTATCTCGAACTCATCCACGAGGCCGCCGAGTTGGGCGTCATCCGCATCACGGTCACCGGAGGGGGAGAGCCCTGGATGCGGCCGCAGACGACAATGGCTATCGTGGAGGAGGTCAAGCGGCAAGGGATGTACGGCTTCATGATAACCAACGGAACCCTGCTCAACCGTGAGCGCATCGAGCGGATGGTACGGGCAGGTTGGGATGAGGTGACATTCTCCCTCGATTCCCCGAGCATTGAGCATGAGGACTGGCTGCGGGACGGGAAAGGAAGCACCGGACTGACCATCGCTAGCATCAGGCTGCTGCAGGAGGTCAAGGCGGAGTTCGGCGTGGACCGGCCCAAGGTGAACGTCCATGCAGTTCTCTGCAGCGAGACGTACAAGGGGTTGCCTGCCCTAGTGGAGCTTGCGCACGGGCTCAGTGTGAGTAACGTTTTCGTGGAGCCATTCGTGGTGCAGGCCTTTGACGTTGATGACGGCGTCAAGCTGCGGATGAGCACGGAGCAGGCCAGGGAAGCGCCACTTTACGTCGCTCGCGCCCTGGAGCTCTGCAACATCCATCACATCGAGAACAACTTCGAGAGCTTCCTCGGCAGCGAGCTGATCGAGGGCACGAACCGGATGGATGAACTCATCCGCATCGAGGGCCGGACTGAATCCGGCGCAGCTGCGGACTCAGTTGAGAATACTGAGCCTGATGTCTCGGGCGCCTCGCTGAGCAGCGCGCAGCGCTGCGCTGGCGGCCGGGAGGGGAACGGGACGGCGGGGCAGGAGCAGCTGGTTCCGTTCTTCAACCAGCTCTGCTACGAGCCATGGTGGAACCTCATCATCCGAGCAAATGGCCGCGTGGGCCCGTGCTGCATGTTCGATTACACGGCCGAATATGTGCACTCGCGCAGCCTGAAGGACATCTGGCATGGTCGGTATTTCAGGCAGCTGAGGAGCAACATCCAACAGGGGAAGCTGCTCGATTTCTGTGCGAGGTGCAATCCTTCGCAGGTAGTCGATAACCGGAGGATTCGGGAAGAGATGCGCGCCCTCGCCCCCCTCCCTAAGCGTATCGCTGCGCAGGCCATGGCTGTCGTGCGCAGATGAGCCGCACGGACGAGAGGGACCTGCGCGTAGCCAGCCCAGTATGCTGGTATGGGGAGTTCCACCCAAAGCGTAGACGGCGTGCTCTATGACTCATTGGGGGTTGCATCGAGCCGGCAGAAAGGGAGCTTGGCTGCCAGTCCAATACGATTCCATCAGAGCGGAGGAGAAAGGTAGTCCAGGAAGGTAGCATCTGGTGGCGAGGAAGTCCCGGAAGACAAAACTTTTTAACGCTTATGGAATTCGAGAATTCTGGGGAACGGGCAGGAAGGGGATGGAATTTACATGCGGGAAATGCGGGGCTGTTGTGGTCCACAAGAAGCCAACTCGCGGCCGAAAGAAGTGCCCTCACTGTGGCTCGCACGGCCGGAGAGGGACGCCGCAGCGTGACTCTTCCTCCCGGGAATGTGCATCCCCCTGCGCGTCAGTGGCCCAGTTGGATGCAGAGCACCTGCCTTCAGTGAGCGTCGTCATCCCCACGCACAACGGCTGGCATCATCTCCGGAGGTGCCTGCCAACGCTGTACGCACTGGATTATCCCCGCGAGAAGGTGGAAATCATCGTTGTGGATAACGCGTCCGGAGATGACACAGACAAAGCACTCGCTAAGGAATACCCCTCGGTGCGTGTCATCTCGCAAGATACAAACCATTACGCGCGAGCGAACAACTTGGGTATTGTGGCTGCGGGAGGGGACTACATTGCGCTGCTCAACAACGATACCGAAGTGGAGTCGGCCTGGCTCCGCGAGTTGGTCAACGTCATCCACCCGAATCCCACGATTGGGGCTGTGGGGAGCAAAGTCCTCCTCATGAGCGGCCTTATCCACACGACCGGCCAGTACGAGCAGCCCAACCACCACTGGGGAGACCGAGGCTTCGAGGCCGAGGACGCGGGTCAGTATGAGGATATTGAGGAGATGCCAAGCTTGTGCGGAGTCGCAGTATTGTACCGTCGGGCCTGCATCGATGATGTCGGGTTGCAGGATGAGCGTTTTGTTGCGTACTATGAGGATGTGGACTACTCGCTCCGCTGCAGGAAAAAGGGATGGAAGCTCTTCTACGTGCCAAGGAGTGTCGTGCATCACTTCTACAACGGAACGGCCTCGAATCTCCATCAGGGGGAGGTGCCATTCACCCGATATTACACCGAACGCAATCGTCTCCTCCTTCTCGCGAAGCACGACCCAGAGAGGATTCCGGAGGCGTTGGCCACCCACTCTCACTTCTATGTTGACAAGGACTACCGCATCCTTTATGAGTCTATGCCCGTCGTTCTGGAGGCGCTTTCCGAAGGCGTCCCCTTGGACAGACTCCAGCCCCTTCTGGCAAGACTCTTCGAGAATCTCCGGAAGATTGCGCTCTACGAGGGTGAGGGCGTACGTGCGGAGCGTCAGATGTACAAGCATAGGCTCAGGCTGCTCGAGGAGGAGTGGCAGCAGAACCTCCAGAAGGCGATTGCCGCGAAAGAGGCAGAGTGGCGGAAGGAAACCGGGGACCAGAGAGAACTCTGGAACGCCGAGCTGGAACGGGTCCGTGCTGACGCCCGTCAGGAGAAGGAGACGGAAATTGCACGTGAACAGCGCGCGGCGAATGAGCGTCTCGCAGAACGCGATAGGGAGTTAGGGAAGCAACTGGAGCAGAAGCAACGGGAGATGGACAGACTTCGCGATGAGGTGGGGGCCGAACTGGCGGTGGCACGGGAGGCGCTTACTTCCAAGATTGCTGATAAATTGAAGCTTAATATGTACGGAACAGGTACCAAGGAGGAGATGATCCGGAATCTCAAGGCTCAGCTGTCTACCCAGGAAAGAGACCTGAAGGTCGCGCTGCAAAGCGCGGAACGCGTACGGAGTCAGCTCCTTTCCCTACGGGAGGAGCACGAGGCGAAAGTGCGTCATTTTCTGGAAGCCGAGGGGCGCACAACCGAACACTATGCAGAGCTTCTGGAGCTGCGGAAGCGACTCGCCGAAAACGAACGGCAGGTGCTGGAGCTCCTTCGACAGATGGAACTCCTACAGAAAAGGCACATTCCTTCAGCCCCTCCCGGTGAGAGCTGGCTTCCCATGATTCAGGGTGACGATGCGATTCGACCTTTGGAGTATGGGGCAAAGCCAGAGGATGTGCATTGGTCCATCATCAACCGATGCTTTTTCCGGTGCCAGCATTGTGACATCTGGAAGAACAAGGATGCGCTCGAACTCTCCACAGGAGAGGGCAAATTGCTGCTGCAGCGGCTGCACGATTGGCTGGGTCCTTTCAGGCTGCACGTTGCGGGAGGAGAGCCGTTCATGCGACGTGACTTGTTGGACCTGCTGCACGAGGCAATCGTGCCTGGAAATGAGGTGACACTCACCACGAACGGCTACCGCATCGATGAGAAGATGGCCGGCAAGCTGGCCAAGCTGGGCCTGAGGGCCATCAACATATCTGTGGACGGCTTTGAGGCAGAGCACAACCGGATTAGGGGGGTGTCCGACTCCTACCACCGCGCCCTCACCGCGCTGAAGCTCCTGAGCGCCTCAGGAAGCGAGACGCATGTTATCCCCACCACCGTGATGACGTCGCGGAACCTCGCCGAGCTTCCGGAGATGGTTCGTTGGGCCGAGGACCAAGGCTTCAACGGAATCACGTTCCAGGCGCTCTGCAACGAGTTTTCCTCGGAATTCACATGGGACTGGTGGAAGCGCAGCGAACTGTGGCCGACCGATACGGAGCAAATCGCTGCGGTGCTCGATGAGCTTATCCGGATGAAGCTCAGAGGCGCCGGCATCAACAATTCCGTTGCCCAGTTGCAGAGTATGAAGCACTATTTCTCCTATCCCGGAAAGTACCCTGGGATGTGCAGCGTTGGCTTCAGGTCACTTCATCTCAACGAGAAGGGTGACTTCCTTCTCTGCTGGAACATGTCTCCAGCGGGCAACGCCCTTCATGACGACCTTCCTGGGCTTTGGGCGGGAGCCGAAGCGCTAAGGCGACGACATCAAGTGAAGTCCTGCGCCCGAGAGTGCTTCGTGCTGAATTGCAACTACGGATGAGAGGCCATGCCTACATCAAAACAGGGCTCGGGCCGGCAGGGCCATACGGGGCCCACGGTGTGGCTCATGTCCGTGTCCCCGTCGGGCGCGTTCCTCCTGATTCTCCCGCCTTGATTTTCCAGTCAGCGGACCAACCGTTCAAAACTTATATAAGCCCAAGAAATGCGCACGCCCGTAATGTCTCAGGTTCTGCAACCGACGCATAAGGGCAGGATGGAGAGCCACTATGACCTTGACATGGGGCAGCTTATCGACCTCAAGGTGGTTCGCCTTGTCGACTGGTTGCAGGACGGTCGCCCGCGCGGTCCGGTGCTCCTTGAGATTGTGCTGACCAATGCCTGCAATCTTCACTGCGGGTTCTGTTGGAAAAAAAAGACCAAAGACGACCGATCTTTCAGTCCGGATCGGGCCGTGAAACTGGTTCGGGAGGCTGCAGCCCTCGGGACACGCTGGGTGCGCGTCACCGGGGGGGGGGAGCCCTTCCTGCACCCGAAGGACGCCCTCCGGGTGATGGGCGAGGTGAAGCGCCACGGACTATTCGGGACAATCATCACCAACGGCACACGATTCGACCCGAAGAGCGTGCGACGACTGGTTGACATCCGCTGGGATGAGATTCTCATCAGCCTTGACGGAGCGACGTCGCGCACCCATGACATTCTCCGCGGCGATCGCGGCGCATTCGCAAAGAGTATCGGAGCACTGCGGCTCTTCAAGGAGGAGAAGGAGCGACAGCAATCATCTCTGCCAGTAATGAAACTGCAGTGCGTCGTCACCCGGCAGAACTGCCATGAACTGCCCGATTATGTGCGGCTCGCCAATCAGTTAAGTGTCGGGGCCATCGGGTTCCTCATACTGAAGGAACTGAACCCCTATGTGGGCCATTACCGGCACACGCGGGAGCAGTGGGAGACTATGCGTCAGAAACTTGTTGAGGCCATCGGGATTGCAAGGGACTGCGGCATTCACGTGGATGCGGACCCGCAGCTTCTGGGGGAATTCCCGAACGGGGAGAGCGCCTCCCTTCCCGATGATGAAGGTGCTGCCCGATCAACTCACTCGCCTCTCCCGTTCCGTTGGCAGGCGGAGGTGGCGGCAGATCCCCCCGGGGAGGCGGACCTGCTCTGCTATGAGCCGTTTCTCAGCCTCACAGTCCAAGCAGACGGTTCTCTTGGGCCCTGCTGCAACTGGTATGCACGGAACTACCGCACGCTCGGGTCAGGTAGCCTTGAGGATGCATGGTTCTCTCGGGAGTTTCAGGAGCTTCGGACGCTCTTCGGCACCAAACGCACCCACGAGTACTGCTGGAATTGCCCAGCCTATCGCCTTGCCGACGCGCGAGACCTCAGTAAGAGACTCCATCAGCTCCGAGGGGACGCGCAGCATACGCACAGCTATAGGGAAAGAGTGGCCTCCATCAACCAACCATGGGTGCCTCTCCAGCGCGGTGCCGTCGAAAAAGCACGGAAAACCTGTGTGACCGCGCTGGTCTCGGTAACCAGCACTCTCCTTTCAAGCATGCATCAGGCCAACAAATCCATGAGGACCGCAGCCCTTCACGTGGAATCAAAGCTCATCGTGCTTGAGGACTCCCTGCGGCAGGGTGTCGCTTCTCATCATCTCCCCCCCTTCGTTTACCGGTGGGATGAGATACAGTCTGTGCTGCAGAAGGAGCATTCGCGCGTTGTTGTGGCGAACTTCGAGCAAAGAAATTTGCCGGACTGCTCTCTGGGTGGAGAGTACCCTGAGGGAAGTGTAAGCACAGAAAGGATTATCTCTCCTCACTCCCCGGCTTTGGGTAAGAGCCGGTATCGGATGCGCTTCGGTCTTCCTCATGGGGAGCACCATGGGGAAGTGTTCGTGCGCGTCCCCCCGGAGGCAAAAGACTGGAGGGGATTCGTGATGCTGAATCTCCGTTACATGGGAAGCGCAACGGGGGAGCGCCTGAAAGTCTCGTTCAAGGATGCGGTCGGCCAGCGGTGGTTCTCCTTTCACCGGGGAGTGCTGGTGGGAGGCTGGTGGCATCTGCTCAGGCTGCCGCTTAGCTATTTCCACTGTCCAGATGAATTTCAAGTTGACGGGCTCCAGCATCTTGAAGGCGTCAGTGAGATTTCCTTCCAGATCTCCTGCAGTCCTGAGTCAGCTGAGACCACCGGCTGGATAGATTTGTATGAGGCATTCCTGTCGGCATGAGAGTCATTCAAGCCTTTAGGAAGAAACATACGCTCATCGCAGTTGTCCTGACACTCGTCCCCATCGCGGCGCAGGCCACGGCGGTGGTGCGCAGGTGAGCGCTACCAGAGTGGACCCGCGCGTGGTGAGCCTGGCAAGCTGGGCACGGGGCGAACCTGCCGCGCCGTACACCCTGGACATCTCTCCTACTGACTGGTGCAACCTGAAATGCCGCTCATGCTGGATGCGCAACCCTATGTTCAAGGAAGAGTTCAGAAGCGAATACCAGCTCAGCGACGCACGGCTCCTGTCTCTCATCGAGGAAGCGGCGGAGCTCGGCGTTCGGCACATCGAGATTACCGGCGGGGGAGAGCCTCTGCTGCGCCGCAGTCTGGTGCTGGAGATGATGTCCCGCGTCAAGAGATATGGCATGCTTGGTTCCATGACCACGAACGGCACCCTCTTCGACGGAGAAAGCGTGCGCCGCATCATCCGGATGGGCTGGGACCGGTTGGTCTTTAGCGTGGACGGTCCTGACCAGGAGACGAATGACTGGCTTAGGCCTAGCAAGGCAGCCGAGGAGCGTGAAGAAAGTCCTTTCGGCCGCATTGTGGAGGCGCTCACCACATTTCGGCGCGAGAAGCGCGCTCTCGGAAGCGAACTTCCTCGGATATCGCTGAACGTGGTGCTCAGCAGAAGGAATTCGGCCGAGATGTCCAACACGCTCCGCTTTGCCTCGCGCTTCGACGTCCAACGGGTGAGCTTCGAACCCCTGACGACGCACTCTGCGCTTGGCGCCGAACTCAGACTTTCTTCAGAGGATGTCAGGGCCATGCAACCGGAGGTCCGCGAGGCCGCCCGGCTGGCGGCTGAGCTGGGAGTCGAGACCAATATAGAAAAATACGCAGAGCAGGCTCTTGTCACGGGAAAGAATGCCCTTCCTGAAGTCTATGCGGCTGACGTGCTCGCACGGAGCGGCTTCCTGGGCATCCCATGCTATGAGCCCTGGTTCCATCTCGTGGTGAAGACCGACGGCAGCGTCGGGCCCTGCTGCGTCTTTGAGGACAAGGCAGTCAATGTGAAGGAGCTCAGCCTCCATGAGATTTGGACAGGGACTTTCCTTTCAAAGGTGCGGGGGAGCATGGCGTCGCGAAAGTTCCTGCCGTGGTGCAAGACCTGCAACGCCGGCCAGCTGCTGCAGAGCCGCGCGCTCCGGGAGGAACTCGGCCACGCGTTGAGGGTGGTGGCCTGATGGGTGATACGGACGAGCGCGTCCGCAGGCTGAGCGCCTGGAGGCGCGGCGAATCGCCAGGGCCGTGGGGCATCGAACTGGCGCCAACGCTGCGCTGCAACCTAGAGTGCCCATTTTGCTGGCGCGAGGGTGTGAAGGATATTGACTATAGCGCTGAGCTTTCCATGGCCGAGTACATAAGAATTCTTGATGAGGCAGCCGGACTTGACGTCCGGGAGGTCAAGCTCATCGGCGGCGGCGAATCCACCCTACGTCGCGATACGGTGGACATCATGGCCGGGGTGAAGGAGCGTGGGATGCGCGGCTACATCTGCACCAACGGCACGCTCTTCACCGAAGAGGACATCCGCCGCATCGTCAAATCAGGTTTCGACCACCTCAAGATGAGCTTCCACGGTCACGATGCGGATACGGTGGATCTCCTCATGGGACAGAAGGACTCATTCCGCAGGCAGGTCCGCAATCTGCAGAGGATTGCGCGCTACAAGAGGCTCTTCGGGAGCGACAAGCCTTTTGTGGAGCTCGGCCTGGTCCTCGGCAACAGGAACCATCGCCATCTTGCGGAGGTCATGCGCCTGGGCGCCGAGCTCGGCGTGAACGCGGTGTTCATCGAGCCCATCACGGTCTACTCGGAAGCCGGGGCGCGGCTCAAGCTCACGGAGCGTCAGGAGGAGGAGTTCAGGCAGAGCGCACTTGAGGCTCTGGATGATGCGGAAGAACTCGGAATCGACACCAATCTGCGGAATTATCTCGACGCTGCGATGGTGCGCCACACCGGAGAGATGCAGAAGGTCCTCTTCCGGAATGCGGAAGAGGCACGAGATTCGGGTGACCCGCTTCTGGAGTCACCGTGCTTCGAGCCGTTCCTCCGCATGGGCATACGCTCCAAGGGTGAGGTGGGGCCGTGCGGGTTCCTCCACGAGGCGAGCCAGGAAAGCGCACGCGAGAAGAGTCTCGCGGACATCTGGCACGGCCCGTACTTCTCCGGCCTTAGGGAACGGATGCTCTCCCACAACCTGCTCCCTCAGTGCTCGCGTTGCTGCTCAACGCTGGTGGTGAACAACCGGGATTTGCGGCGGCAGTTCAGGCACGCAGAAGGGAGCCACCCACTGCAACTCGCAGAGGCTGGGAGATGAGCCTCGACCAGCACGGGGAGATGCTGCGGAGGTTGAACAGCTGGTCTCAAGGAGTTCCAGCTCCCCCTTGGAAACTGCAGATTAGGATGGTCCCGGTCTGCAATCTCAAGTGCTTCTATTGTGGGTACAGCAACGAAGGGCACCTCGCGCATCTCTCGCGCATCTATCCCAAGCGTCTTCCCACGGAGTTCTATTTGCGAGTGCTCCGCGAGGCGGCAGCGATGGGAGTGCGATATGTCCAGCTGCTCGGAGATGGAGAGGTCCTCGCGTACAAGGACCAGGCGAGAGCGGTTCTTCAAGAGGTGAAGAGGCAGGGGATGACAGGGTGGCTGGTCACCAACGGGACGCTTTTCGATGAAGGCCTCATCCGAATGCTTGTTGACGATGGGTTCGATGAGATTAAGATAAGCCTCGACGCTCCTTCTCCGGATATCCATGACAGGATGAGAGGTGTCCCCGGCACCTTCGACCGCATCGTGCGAGCGATTGACCGGTTCCGCTTCTGGAAGGAGGAGCTTGGCTCCCTCTCCCCGCGCTTGGGGCTGCATACGGTGCTCACTCGGATGAACAGGGAGACTCTTTCGCGTCTCATTCGCTTTGCTTCAGAGCACGGGATTGAGGACATCACCTTCCTGCCTCTTTCAGACATCACCCAGGCGTGCGCTGCCCAGAGGCTGTCCGCCGAGCAATGGGAGTCGCTGAGGCATGACGCTCCCCAGCTCGTTCGCGAAGCGACCTCTTGTGGAGTCGTGACAAATCTGTCTTCCCTTGTCGCAGGCTCCCCTGAGTACTTCTTCAACCAGGTGGACCATCTCCTCACGCCAGAGGAGCGCGGCTTCCGCAGCATCGCCTGTTTTCAGCCTTTCCTCATGATGGGCGTCACGCCGGACGGTTTCGTGAGTCCCTGCCCTTTGATGGAAAAGGGGGGGGAAGCTGCAGCCCCTCTCCTGGACGACAGTCTGGAGCACGCGTGGAGCGGAAGCGTCTTCACCGAGGTAAGAAGGAGGATGCTGGAGCACAATCTCTTCGGGAAATGCAAAACCTGCTGCGCCTCTATCTTTCTGGAAAACGCAGGACTGAAAGAGGAACTTTCCCGGGCAGGTCCGGTCGCCGCCGTCGGGGTGACCGGATGAGCCAGCTCGTTGCCCACGAGAGTCGCCTCTTCGAGGCCATCCGGCGGAATGAACCAATCGGTCCGAAGAAAGTCATCCTATCGCTCACTGACTGGTGCAATCTCCGCTGCGGGCACTGCTGGCGGATGGACAAGGAGGAGAATCCGAACCATTATCGAGACCAGGAGTTGAGCTACGATGAGATTGCAGCCATCTTCTGCGACTGCAAGGCACTCGGCGTGCGGGAGCTGGACCTCACCGGGGGAGGAGAGCCGTTCGCGCATCCCCGTATCATGGACATCCTTCGGATGGCGAAGGACATGGGCTTCTGGGTAACGCTCACGAACAACGGGACCATCCTCAGCGAGGAGATGATGCGGGAGCTCATCGCGATGCAACTCGACGACATTACCTTCTCTCTGGACGGCGCGACCGAGCAGGTGAACGACGCCATCCGGGGTAGGGGAGTGCACCAGAAAGCGTTGTCCTCGCTGCAGAGACTTCTGCAGCTCAAGGGGGAGATTGTCTGTCCTGTTCCGGTGACACGCATAAGCTTCGTCATCACGGCCGAGAATTATCACGAGTGCGCCGATATCATCAGGCTTGCGGCCGAGTTGGGTGTCGAGGCAGTGCAGTTCTCCACCCTCCTGGAGTGGGGCAGCAACCGACATCTGTCCATGAACAACGTCACCTCTCCTCACGCGGGTCTGAATGTCCGCATTGCTGCCTCACGTTTTCTGCGGGGGAAACCGGAACCAACGGCCGCTCTGCAACATGCTCTGCGCGTGGCCGTCAGACACAGAGTGAACACGAATATCGAATCCATCCTCCGGCATGGCTTCTTCACACACAAGACTCCGGACTTCTGCTACGCGCCGTGGGAAATGCTATTCATCAACTCCCGCGGGGAGGCGCTGGCCTGCTGCATCCTCGCGTCGTTCTACGAGAATGTTCTGGGGAATGTCCGCGAGACTCCGCTGAGGGAGCTGTGGCACTCTGCCAGGATGAAGGCGTTCCGCGAGCGGCTCGGCAAGGGAGAGTACTTCGAGGGCTGCAAGCGTTGCCTCCCGGATTTTGTGGACAGCTTCGACGAGCGCCGAAGGCGATTCTCGGGGCGAGCCTCACAGGGGCGGATGGACACAAGAGGGGCATCGTGGGATTGAGGGATGGCCTGCCGGGTAACATCATGCTCACCCTGGCAGCTTCGGCCGTCACCCTGATAGTACTTAATCCTCTTTCTGTTCGTCTTGGATGGTTTGACGGCATTTCGCTGACTGCGCTGCTGATTGACGACTGCTTCGATGCGGAGCGGGCGCCTTATTTTCTACAGGCGGGCAGATTCCTTGCTCACCGAGGCTATTGGATTAGCAGGAAGGACAGGCATCCCAACCGGGAAGGACACCAGAGGATGGCCGAGGAACTCCTCCCCAAAGTGCGGGAAATCGTGTCGGCCACGCGGCCTGAGGCGGCCGCTGGTGCGGAGGGAGTCGCATGGCGCTGACGGTCCTGCAGAATCTCGGGGAACCCTGGCGTCGCGCGAAACTGGTTCGCCTCGGAAAGCTCTATTCTTCTCGGGTCCTGAACACTCCGCTCGTGAAACCCAAAAGTGTCACCCTCACCCTGACCACGCGTTGCAACCTGCGCTGCGTGATGTGCAACCACTGGCGCCTGGTTCCGGGCGACATCATGTCGTACGATGATGCATGCCACTACATCGACCAGATTGCTGAGTTCAGCCAGGAGAGCGTGCTGGAGATAAGCGGTGGCGAGCCATTCCTCCATCCTCGCATCATGGACATCATCGCCTTTGCCACGCAGCAGGGGCTGCGTATGAACATCACCACCAACGCGATGCTGTTCACTCCGGCGCGCATGGAGCAGCTCTTTGCATCCACGGTGGACCGACTGCAGATAAGCATGGACGGGCCCGACGCTGAGACGCACGATGGCATTCGCGGCATCCCAGGTTCTTTCGGCCGTATTGTTGCGGCGGTAAAAGAGCTTGACCGCCTTCGGAAGGAGGAGAATCGACCCCTGGGACTCAATCTGACGATGGTCATCCAGCGCGACAACTTCACCAGGCTGACGGAGATGTATCACTTTGCCCGCGCACTCGGCTTCGATAGCGTGACCTATCAGCCGGTCAACGACAACAACCTCGATATCACCTACGTGAATCCAGCAAATCCCTTGCGGGTGCCTCTCGGCCGCATTGCCGAGCTCGATGCCGAACTGGATAGGCTCATCGAGCTGCGGAAGGCCGGTGCGCCGATAGGCAATGCTGTACATTACCTAGAGAGCACCAAGAGGTATTTCCGTAATGAACGGCAGGACGCGGTGAAGTGCTATGCGGGATTTGTCATGGGCGTCATCTCTCCGGATGGGAAGCTCTGGACCTGTATGGGGAACGCTGCGGACCTAAGGCGGATGACGATAGGCGAAGCATGGCAGAGCGCGGAGATGGCGGCGAAGCGCAGGGCAATCAAAGGCTGCGAGACGCCGTGCCTCTATCCCTGTTACCTTGAGAGCGATGCTGATTCGCTCAGGGGGGTGTTGTGGAATACGCTGCTGCGGTGATTTTTGTCCCAAAAAAACACCACAGCATGGCAGAGGCCTGACAGGATAAGTGCGCCAATGTCATCAAAGGTGAACGGGGGAGGAGTGTTCGAGTGGGTCAGGCGGCACCCCCTTCTGCTCCTTCTAGCCATCTTCCTCTTCCACACGGCAAATACATTCATCGTGGTCTCTTTGGACCGTCAGCCCTTCTTCACGGACGAGGCCCTACATTTCAAGTCGTGCTGGCCCTACTGCAGAGGGATAGGGCACATGGGCCTGAACGCAGGAATTTCACCGTCAGCTCACCCGCCTCTCATGCAATTGCTCTCAATCCCGTGGTACTGGGCTCTTGGATATCGACAGGATGTTGCCATCTACAGCGGCCTCCTGGCAGCCCTTGTTCTTGTTCTTTCGGTGTATGGCATAGGAAAGGCCCTCCACTCAATGGAAACAGGATTGCTCGCGGCAACCCTGACTATCCTGCTGCCCGGTGTGGTCGGCTTCTCGAGAGTATATCTGCAGGAGTTCACCCTCATGGCCACAGTCGCCTTGTCGCTCGCAATCATGCTGAGGAGTCAGGGATTCTCTCATAAGGGCTACACCCTTGCATTCGGATTGAGCGTCGGGGTAGGGCTTCTGGCCAAATGGAGCTACACCGCCTTCGTCATTGGGCCTTTCATGCTCTACGCGTGGCGTTCATATCGCCGAATGTCCGGCCAGAGGGGGGTTTCCCTCTGGGCATGCTGGCTGCTTCTGTCCGTGGGAGCCGGGTTGTACCTCGCTTCAGGGTGGTACCTTCCGAACATGCAAGCCACCATCGAGTTGATCGGAAGCGCGCGGAGCACGTGGAGTGATGGCACCCCTCTTCTCAGCGGGAAGAATGCGCTCTATTATCCTTCAGCCGTGTTCACCGTTCAGCTGCTCCCATTTTTCACCGTCGCCGCAGTCGTTTTTCTGTTCTATCTCCTGAGACTGAAAGAGAATGCCCTGACCTTCCTTCTCTTGTGGATAGTCCTGCCCTATCTCATTCTTTCCTTCCTTGTGGTGGCACCCATGAATCCGCGTTTCATCCTTGCTTACCTGCCCGCGTTTGCCATCCTAATCGCGGCGGGGGTCAGGTCCGTGCCGCGTACGTTGGGAAGATGGGTTATGGCCGTGGTGGTGCTTGGCGGATTACTCCAATTCCTTTTGCTTACGTACCTGATGCCACCAGTCCCTCCAGGTGGCAGGATGAATAACGGAATGCTTGCCCCCGACCGGACTGACTGGGGGCTCACCGCGCTGAGAGACTCGCTCGGCGGGCGGATTGCTTCCAATGCCCATGTGGTCAGCCTGAACGACGACTTCTACAACGCTCTCTTCTTCCGAAGCGAAGCGAACCTCGATGCCCTGCCCCCTCTGGAGGTCACCGACTTGCACCCATGCTTCGTCGGCTTCGCACCATGCGCGTATGATCTTGACGGCTATGAACAGCTCCTGATAGGCGCCGACGCCGTGATTATCGGAAAGTACAGAGGGTCTCTCCCGATGAGGGCCTCGCGGGCTTACGAGGACGCGCAGGAGGCCTGGAGCCAGGCCCATAGGCTGTATCGTCTAGTCGGCCAGTCCACTCTGCCTGATGACTCACTGCTGCAGATTTACGTGAAGAGAAACCTGAACTCCATCAGCTCGGAGCCGCGTCATGACAGCGGCGCTGACCGGCAGTTTGATTTCCGTGTCGGGCAAGGCTCGGAGCCACTTGTTCTTCTCATTGACTATCTTGCGCCGGGAGCGGCCGTTGGGGAAAGGATTCCCGTCAGGGTACAGGGGATTCCCTTGGCAAATCTCTCTCGCACGCCACCACTCCCTGATGTCACAATCGGCGTCCTTCTGCCGCAGGGTATGCCTCATGACGGCATGGTGAGCGTGAGCATGGCTGGAAGCGCTCCAATCAGCGTACTCAAGATGAGTCTCTTGGCAGCAGGAAATCCCGAGGCAGGCTAGTGCAGTTACCATT